>Ga0116177_10004200_pt1 | contig 10512 bp, 6 predicted proteins | sample AD_STIC10_MetaG_FD_89750 | JGI IMG/M metagenome (GOLD analysis project Ga0116177, IMG submission 89750) | Active sludge microbial communities of municipal wastewater-treating anaerobic digesters from USA - AD_STIC10_MetaG | ecosystem: Engineered > Bioreactor > Anaerobic > Digestate | place: USA...
CTGTATATCGAAAAAATGCCATTTCAATCAATGTGACGCGCTGCGCTACTAACGAAATTAGCTTAAGTTACGAGCATCGTTTCTCCGTTCGGCGGGCAATTGAATTCAATGCCGGTTTGATCTATGTCAATGACGGACTTCAGGAGTTTGCAAAGGATTGGGTTAATACACAGGTTTTCTATGAACATGGCTTTGCAGCAAGGGTCTACTACAAGATCTTTAAAAAACCGGAAGACGATAAAACGAAATGGCGAGATTACATTTCGCCCGGTATATCATACAAATATCTTTATTACAACAAACAGTGGTTTGAAAATGAAAAGACAGATGATAAAGGACAAGTCTATCACGAACGTCTTTATCAGCATCGGTTCAGAGATAAGTATAGCCTTGAATTCCTCTGGGGAAAAGTCTATGAAATGAATCAGACGCTAGCTTTCGAATTTTATTATGGCGCCGGATTAACAGGTACCATTTCTGATCGCTTTGTAATTTACAAACAACCCGACGATCGCGAACCGGAAATCATCACTGTTGAAGAATATGACAACAGCTTTTATGTAAGACCGTCCTTATTGGTGGGAGCGAAACTAAGAATCTCTTTTTAGTAAATGGTAAGTAGTGAGTGGTAAGTAGCAGTGGCTGCCTTACCTACCTGGTATTACTCAATTAAAAAAGTAATATAGTTAGTCATCTTGTACACTTTGCTACTCACCAATTACCACTTACTACTCACCTAATGAGCTTGCAGCCAATTCGCGCCCGTCCCCATTCCAATCTCAATCGGAACCTTCAACGGTAGAGCTGTTTTCATTCTGTGGTCGACTAGTTTTTTAAGATCTTCTACTTCGTCAACATGTGCATCGAAAACAAGTTCATCATGAACTTGAAGCAACATCTTTGATTTCATTTTCTTTTTCTTAATGTCGTTGTGAATGTTGATCATAGCAACCTTTATCATATCGGCAGCACTGCCTTGTATCGGTGCATTGATAGCATTTCTTTCAGCAAATCCGCGCACAGTTGCATTGGCAGAATTGATATCACGTAAATAACGACGACGACCGAGTATTGTCTCTACGTAACCTTTCTTTCTCGCACTTTCAATGGCGTTGTCCATATACTCTTTCACATGTGAATATTGTCGGAAATAATTGTCGATGATCTCCTTTGCTTCACCACGCGAAATATTTAATCTCTCTGAAAGTCCGAAAGCTGAAATTCCATAGATGATTCCGAAGTTCACCATCTTCGCATTACGACGCATGTCTGATGTAACATCTTTTAAAGCTACACCATAAACTTTCGCTGCAGTAGCGGCGTGAATATCCTCACCACTATTAAATGCCGAAAGCATTCCCGGATCATTACTCAATTCAGCGATGATACGTAATTCAATTTGTGAATAATCGGCTGAAAGCAAAACGAAATTTTTATCGCGGGCAATAAATGCTTTTCGGATCTCTCTCCCGCGTTCTGTTCGAATAGGAATATTTTGCAAATTCGGATTGTCGGAACTCAATCGGCCTGTAACTGCTACAACCTGATTGTATGATGTATGAATTCTTCCCGTCGACTTGTCAATTAATTCCGGCAAAACATCTACATATGTATTTTTTAATTTCACTAACTCTCGATAATCCAGAATACGTCGAACCATTGGATGTTTGTTTTCCAATTTACTCAGCACATCTTCAGCTGTAGAATATTGCCCTGTCTTTGTCTTAACAGGCTTTTCCATGATCTTCAACTTCTCGAATAAGATCTCGCCCACTTGTTTCGGAGAACTAACGTTGAAGACAGTCCCTGCCATAGTTTGAATTTCTTTTTCTGTGATGGCAATATCTTTGGCAAGCACTTCCGATAATTCTTTCAATGAAGCTGTATCTAATCGAATGCCTTCTGTTTCCATATCCATCAACACATTCACCAATGGCATTTCGACTTCGTGAAAAAGTTTTTCCAGTCCGGCTTTCTTCAGCTTCGGTTCAAAATTTTCTTTTAATTGCAAAGTAACGTCTGCATCTTCTGCAGCATATTCAGCAACAGCTTCAATAGATGCATCACGCATATTCAGTTGCTCTTTGCCTTTTTTTCCAATAAGAGTTTCTATTGAAACGGGCGAATAAGAAAGATAGGTTTCAGACATCACATCCATATTGTGTCGCATCTCCGGCTGAATTAGAAAATGCGCAATCATCGTATCAAATGTTTGTCCGGCCAATGCAATTCCATAACGTTGTAAAATTGCAAGATCATATTTCAAATTCTGAGCGATCTTTTCAATCTTCTCGTTTTCGAAAAAAGGCTTGAACTCGTCAACAATTTTTTTCGCTGCTTTTTGGTCTGCCGGAACAGGCACATACCATCCTTCATGTTTTTTTACGCTGAATGATAGTCCAACAAGTTCCGCCGTACTCGAATCAAGTCCGGTAGTTTCTGTATCGAAACAAACCGATTCATGCTTCAACAATTCAGCAAGTAAATTCTTGCGTTCTTTTTCTGAATCGGCGAGAAAATATTTATGTTCTGTAGTGTGAATTGTATTTAAATCTTTTTCGGCTGCTAATTCAGGCTCTTCATTTTTTTCTTCGACAGGAACTACAACTGTGTTATCATCACCGAACATAGATGTTTGAGATGACTGAAGAACAATTGGTTTCGACTTTCCTGGTTCTGCAGCAGGAACATTTGACAAATTCAATTGCTCAGCCAGACGACGGAATTCTAATTCAGTAAAAAGTTCGCGCAGTTTTTCTTTGTCAGGCTCAACAGCAATAAGATCATTCAGATTGTTATTCACGGGAACATCAAGAATGATCGTCGCCAATCGTTTTGACTGAATAGCCATTTCTTTATTGAGCTCCACTTTTTCTTTCAGCTTTCCTTTTAGTTGATCCGTATTCTCCAGTAAATTTTCTATGCTGCCGAATTGTTTTACTAATTGAATTGCCGTTTTCTCACCAACACCTGGTATTCCGGGAATGTTATCGGATGCATCGCCCATTAAACCAAGAATATCTTTCACCTGTTCAACTCTTTCGATATCCCATCGTTTACAAACTTCTGCAGGCCCCATCACCTCTGCTCCTCCGCCTGCGCGGGCAGGTTTGTAAATGAATGTATGTTCATCAACTAATTGCCCGAAATCTTTATCGGGCGTCATCATATACGTATCAAACCCTTCCTTCTCTGCTTTCACTGCCAACGTTCCAATGATGTCATCGGCTTCAAAACCTTGCTTTGTTAGTAGTGGAATATTAAAACACTCACATAACCGAAAAATGTAAGGAATACTTTTCGCAAGATCTTCAGGGATCTCTTCACGATGTGCTTTGTATGCCGGAAATTCTTCGTGTCGGGCAGTGGGTCCTGAAGTATCAAATACTACTGCAATATGTGAAGGGTTTTCTTTCCGTAAAACCTCCAGCAATGTATTGGTGAAGCCAAAAATTGCAGATGTGTTCAGTCCTTTGGAATTGATCCGATGATTATTTGAAAATCCGAAATATGCACGATAGATCAGCGCCATTCCGTCCAATAAAAAAAGTTTCTTTTTTGCCATTGTAATTTTTGTTGAATGCCAAAGATAGAAATTTTCGTGAATCGAGTATTGAGATCCTTACCTGCTGATTAGTAATTTTTTCTTGACCTTTGACCATTTACCTATTGCTGTCCGATTAAAATTGAAAAGTAATTTTATAAAAGTACATTTTCATTAATTATAATTTTGGGGTTTGTAAAAAAGCAAATTTTAATAGTGCATTACCTTTGTCCTAAAGAATTAACCTCAACTTTCAATTCCTCGACAATCAAAGCCACTGCCGGACAAATCATCGAATTCAAATATGTGATCGGTAAAATTGAACGAATATTTCTTTGGTCGGTATGCGGATATTCACGACATGCATTGGGGCGTGCAGAATAAACAGAACAATAATTATCATCCTTTAAAAACGGACAAGGCATTTTTTTGAAGACATAATCATTGTCTTCATCAATTCGCAAAGACTCACTGACAAATTTTGCAGGTTTTATTCTTAAGTGTTCTGAAAGTCTATCAATGTCTTTATTCTTGAGCAATGGTCCTGTTGTCTTGCAACAATTAGCGCATTTCAGACAATCGATTTTTTTAAATGCCTCTTCATGCAAATCGTGCATCAAGTTGTCTAGCTCTCGACCGGGAATTTTTTTAAGCTTTTCGAAAAAAGATTTGTTTTCCTTTTTCTTTTCGACAGCAACTTTTAGCAGTTTTTCGTATTCAGGTAACATAGGGCGAAGTTAACGAATAGTGATGAATGAATCCCGATAACCATCGGGATGAAGAATAGCCGTTCATCTGCAAAACATCCTACTTCGATTCCCTAATTACGACTAACTAATTACGATTTACAAATCCCAACCTGTTAATAACACAGTCAGCCAACCTCCCACATGACGAAACAATATTCTACTTTAACGTTTAATCATTCACACAATATAACCTCTAAAATCTAAACACATGGTACAATTAAACTGGACTATTATTATTATCGCAGCGCTCGTTCCTACGGTAACCGGCATGATCTGGTACAATCCTAAAGTTTTCGGAACGGCATGGATGAATTTAACTGGCCTTACCGAAGAACAACTTCAAAAAGGAAGTATGGGTAAGAAAATCGCTCTGTCATTGATCTTCAGCTTGATGATTTCATTGGCAATGAATCCAATTGTAATTCATCAAATGGGTGTTTTCTCGACATTGGCAGGAGAACCCGGAATTTTTGATGCTACAACAGGCTCAATAAATCAAAGCTCAGAAGCGGGAGCACTCCTGACTTCTTTCATGGAAACTTATGGCGACAGATTCCGCACTTTCAAACATGGTGCTTTTCATGGAACATTATTCACGATTTTCCTGATTCTTCCAATAATGGCCATTAACAATACATTCGAAGGGAAACCATTCAAATTGACATTAATACATGCCGGCTATTGGGCTTTAACATTAGCGCTAATGGGCGGATTGATCTGCCAATTCAGATAAAAAATTTCTGCCGTCTTAATTTCTATGTTAAGACGGCAGTTTTTCAACATTAACAAATTTTCTACATTAAAACTTTATCTTCGCTGCCCCGACCCCGACATGCAGTTCGCTTTGCGGGATTCAGAATTAATGAAAGCAGCAAAATCCAACTACAATTTCTTAGCAGTACTGATTGCCATTTACACCCTAAATGTCTCTCAGGGCTATTCACAAGTTTCACTACCCGATAGAAACCCACTGAAATTAACAGTGAGGGCCGGTGCTATGTCAAATAATGGCGATCTCGCTGCGCAATTGAACATGAAATCGGATGGCGAACTTGGCCACACTGTCGATATGTATTATGCTGCTATCGGCGATGTCGAATTGTCGATTGACTTACTCCATTTTCGTGGCGCAGGATTAGGATTTCAAGTTTCCGGAATGGTTGCGCGTCCGGAATTGAAAGCAACAGATACTTATGGAAACAGTGAACGTGTCGCAATGACAGAGATACAAATTATCCGTTCGACGCTATCTTTTTCTTTCAACGGTTCCGATCCGTATACGATGTTTGAATTGCCATATCATAGCAATAAAGAAGCTGTACTTGGAATTTCAGCAATGGTCCAGCGAACACACAATACAAAACTTACCAGTTATGCAACAGATACACTAGGCATTGAAAGTATCAACGGCGACTGGTGTTCGTCATTAGGTATAAACTTCGGATGGAACTGGAGACTTGGTCAATCAGGTTGGGTCATTGGTATAAGCGGTGATGTAATGTTCGTGATCAACAAAAGCCATCTGGTGGATGTTAAAACAAAAGAGTCTTCTCTATACACTTCAGACCGTCTTGATTTCGCACCGAGAATTATCACAGCAGGATTCGGCTACCACTTTTAATCGAGTTCTTTTTCTATCCTTACTTTTTTTCTTGCCTTCCGTTTACTATCTTCCTTTTTCTTATCCTTCACGGTTTTTTCTTTGAAACGACCATCGTAATATCCTGCCTGTATTGCCAGTTTTCGCTGTAATTTCAAGGCAATGTTAAGTGATGAGTTTTTGTCTTTTTTCATGGTTAGTGAGATCGAAGTACGGAAAAAATTAAACACAAGTTCACTAAAAATTTGTCACAAGATCACTTAGGTTTTTGTGCGATTCGCATTAAATGTGTACTTGTGCAGGAACATTAGTAAACTTGAATCATTTTTTAGCAAGGATTTTCTCTGTGCTTCTCTCTTTTTTTCTCCTTTTTCTCCGTGTTTAAATTATTTAGCCCTATTTCAATTTTGACTGACAATCCTATTTTTGGGTTTCCATACCAACACAACTGTCACCCAAAAAAGCGACAAATCTCATGGAAATTAAAAAATAATGCTTTAATTTTAGGGTAAATCTTTTCAACTATGCCTTTTCCTTGACGCATAGATATTCAGTCTCCAAACCCCGATGAAAATCAGTTGAGATCTTTTTGACTTTATCTCACTCATTGGTACTTCAAATCAGTTAACCACATAAAAAATATCATTATGAAAATCTACGACGACAAACACATTAAAAACGTGGTGCTCGTGGGCGCCCCGAAATCCGGCAAGACCACATTGGCTGAAGCCATGATCTTTGAAGCCGGATTATTAAACAGACGCGGTACGGTTGAAGAAAAAAATACGGTCTCCGATTACCACGAAGTTGAACACGAAAGAGGAAGTTCGGTTTATGCGACTTCATTACATACAGAATGGAAAGATTATAAAATTAATGTTATTGATACTCCCGGTTTAGACGATTTTATTGGTGAAGTAATTTCTTCCTTAAGAGTAGCAGATACAGCAGTGATGTTGCTCAATTCCGAACATGGTGTTGAAGTAGGCACTGAATTAATTTGGAACTATGTAGAAAAATTTCAAAAACCAATCATCTTCGCGATAAATCATCTCGATCATTCAAAATCGGATTTTGATGCAACGCTTGAAGAAGCTAAAAATCGTTTTGGAAAAGCAATTGTTTTAATGCAATATCCGATAAGTCAAGGTGATGGCTTCAATGCGATTATTGATTTACTGAATATGGTCATGTATAAATTTCCGGAGAAAGGTGGAAAGCCTGAAAAACTTCCTATCCCTGCCGATGAAATGGAAAGAGCAAATCAATTGCATAATGAACTCGTTGAAAAAGCCGCGGAGAATGATGAAAAATTAATGGAACTCTATTTTGAAAAAGGCACACTCGATGAAGATCAGCTCCGCGCAGGACTAAAAGCCGGTATGCTTCATCATGACGTCTATCCTGTTTTCTGTTTATCTGCGAAAAAAAATATGGGCAGCGGTCGCCTGATGAGTTTCATTGACAATGTTGCTCCATCTGCAACAGAACTGTTCCCTGAAACATTAGTCGATGGCGATGAATTGGAATGCAAAGCAAATGGTCCTGCTACACTATTTGTTTTTAAAACACTCATCGAACCGCACCTTGGAAAATTATCTTTCTTTAAAGTAATGTCCGGTGAGATCAAAGCAGGCGACGACCTTGTCAATTCAATCACCGGTCAAACAGAACGACTCAATCAGCTTTTTATAATGGATGGCAAGAATAGAAATGTCGTCAACAAATTAACAGCCGGAGATATTGGTGCTACACTAAAATTAAAAGACACTCTTACTAATCAGACATTATGTGCTGTAGGTAAAAAGATAGAGATCACTCCAATTCATTTTCCGGATGCACGAATTCGTACAGCCATCATAGCTAAAAATAAGACCGATGATGAAAAATTAGGAACTGTACTCGCTGAGATTCATCAGGAAGATCCGACATTGACCATTGAATATTCACGTGAGTTAAGACAAATACTTCTTTCCGGTCAGGGTGAATTGCATTTAGCTGTAATAAAATGGCGACTGGAAAAAATTTATCACCTCGAAGTAGAATATGTAAAACCTCGCATTCCTTATCGTGAGACAATTCAGAAACCGTCTATGGCATCATACCGCCACAAAAAACAAAGTGGTGGTGCCGGACAATTTGGTGAAGTGAATTTAAAGATCGAACCTTACTTTGACGGCATGGCTGAACCTGATGGACATAGTATTCGTGAGAAAGAGATTCTCGAATTACCATGGGGCGGACGGCTGGTATTCTATAATTGTATAGTGGGCGGTGTGATCGATCAGCGATATATTCCTTCCATACAAAAAGGTATCATGGAAAAAATGCAGGAAGGTCCACTCACAGGAAGTTATGTGCGCGACGTCAGAGTAATTGTTTACGATGGCAAAATGCATCCGGTCGATTCCAATGATATTTCTTTCAAGATAGCAGGAATGATGGCCTTCAAAGAAGCATTTCATTTAGCTGATCCAAAAATTCTGGAACCTATTTATGAAGTAGAAATAAAAGTTCCGGAAGAACTGATGGGTGATGTTGTTACAGACCTTCAAACCCGAAGAGCGATCATTTTAGGAATGGATGCTGTCGGAAGTTATCAGGTCATAAAAGCGAAAACACCTTTGGCAGAATTGGACAAATATTCAACTTCTCTTCGCTCGATTACTCAGGGACGCGGTAGTTATTCAGGCAAGTTCACTGAATACGCTCCTGTACCTTCTGAAATTCAGAAAAAACTTGGCGAAGAATATAAAAATATTGAAGTCCATTGAATCTTTTACTATAGAAAAAAATTAAGCGTCTGATGAATTTTCATCAGACGCTTTTTTGTTAAAAACAAAAAAAACTTTGACCGAAGTGCAACAAATATTAGCATTTCGTTGTTTATTTTTATGGTTGGTTCTATCATAGCTTAGAGCCTTAGTTTGCTCGTTCTTAACCAATACTAATCGGCGAATTCAGACTTCATTCTAAATGCAATTTGAATGTGGTAATTCGCTTAATGCCTGGTCAATATTCTTTGATTTAGTTAAACGGGTATCAAAATTGAGTTTTTAGCGAAAAAACCTTGATTTAATCTATGTTTAGCTAAAAAATGTCCAATTACTCACCCAAAAAATCCTGTTATTTACATAATTAAGTGTTATTTAGCCTAGTATATCCGTACTTTTGCCAAGATATCTCCCTAAAAATATGAAAAGAAAATTATTACAATCTATCTTCTTCTTCGTGGTCCTTGCTACATCAGCAAATGCACAAATACAGTTTAGCAAAGAATACGGTGGTATATACAATGAAGATGGCCGTTGGATGGAACAACTACCTGACAGTGGGTTTATCATGACCGGTGGTACGAGCACTTATAGTAATGGACAAACCGATATCTGGCTAGTTCGTGCTGACGCATATGGGAACCAACTTTGGACAAAATCCATTGGCGGAACTGAGTTTGACTTTGCGAACATGGTCAAGCATACACCTGTCGATAATGGATTTATCATTTGCGGACTTACGAATTCGTATGGTGGTGGTGATAACGATGGATGGATCGTAAAGACTGATGAAAATGGAAACACTTTATGGTCAAGAACAGTTGGTGATGCCGGTATTCAAGAACTTGAAGCAATCATACTAACCTCTGATGGTGGATATGCTGCTCTTGGAGTGAACTATACAACAGGTACTGCATACTATGATATGCTTTTAGTTAAACTAAACTCTGCAGGTGTGATCCAATGGCAAAAAAACATTGGCGGTGGAGGTTTCGAGATTGGAAATTCGATTCAAGAAACAGCTGATCATGGATTTGTAATTGCCGGTCAAAGTTATAGTTACAATCTTGAAGATGGTGACACCTACCTTGCAAAAACAGATTCTGTTGGAAATCTTCAATGGTATAAGTCCATTGGAAATATTGGTATTCAAGAACCACATTATGTTACAATTGCCCCTGATGGTGGATACGTAATGATTGCCGATGAAGATTCATTACCAAATAGTTTAGGACAGACCGACATCTGGTTGATCAAAACTGATTCTAACGGAGACACCCTTTGGACTCGTACAATTGGTGGAAATAAAAAAGACGGTGGAAAAACTGTTGAATTTACCTCTGATGGCGGAATGATCATTGCAGGAATAACAAGAAGCTTCGGACTTATCAATCCAAATTATTATTTAGTAAAGACAGATAGTCTTGGTACAATCGAATGGCAAAACACTACCTATGGTTCTGTGTATCATGATCACGCTTATCGTGGAATTGAAACTTCAGATGGCGGGTTCGCTGAATTTGGGTTCTTCAGAAATTCAGCCGGATACATGAATTTCAGTCTGGTGAAATTAGGACCAAATGGCGGGGTCACAAAAGATATCGCTGTTGATGAATTTATTACTCCATATAGTTCAGTTTGCAGAAGTAACAATGTTCCCTTTGAATTAAAACTTACCAATTACGGAGCAACTAATGAAACCAATATTGTTGTCAACATTGATATTGATAATGGAACATCAATAACAACACTTACTGATACCCTTACCGGATCACTTGGCAGCGGTGTGACAAGAACACTTTTATTCGATGACACTTATAATTTTAATGTTGATGGTGTTTACTA
>Ga0116177_10004202_pt1 | contig 10512 bp, 9 predicted proteins | sample AD_STIC10_MetaG_FD_89750 | JGI IMG/M metagenome (GOLD analysis project Ga0116177, IMG submission 89750) | Active sludge microbial communities of municipal wastewater-treating anaerobic digesters from USA - AD_STIC10_MetaG | ecosystem: Engineered > Bioreactor > Anaerobic > Digestate | place: USA...
GATGTTTTTGTCACGGTAACGGGGAATATTCACGTGATCCGGAAGGAACATTTCGCGAAAATGAAGGACGGAGCGATTGTTTCGAATTCGGGGCACTTTAACGTGGAAATCGATATTCCCGCTCTTCAACGTATTTCCGCCCGGAAACGGGAAGTGCGGCCGTTTGTCGAAGAATACACGCTGAGAAATAAACGCCGTGTTTATTTGCTGGGCGAAGGCCGTCTGATCAATCTGGCTTCGGCGGAAGGGCATCCGGCTTCGGTGATGGATATGTCCTTTGCGAACCAGGCGCTTTCCTGCGAATATATTTTCAAGCATCATAAATCACTCGAGCGGAAAGTCTATTCCGTCCCGAAAGTGATCGATCAGGAAATCGCCCGGCTCAAGCTGAAAGCCATGGGGGTCAAAATTGATTCTCTGACCAAGGAGCAGGAGATTTATCTTGCCTCCTGGGAAATGGGAACCTAAGAGCGAGGAAATAAAACGGAAAAGGCCGGAGCCGAAAGCTCCGGCCTTTTTTTTGTGTTCCGGTCGCCGCAGCTTATTCGTTGGCGCGATCCAGGAAAAAGATCGAGCCGATCAGGAAAATGAAATTGTTGCTCCACGCGCTCACGAAGGGATTGAGGTTTCCCGCCCGTCCTAACGCCATGGTAAAAGCTCCCGTCGCATGAAATACGAAAATCAACGCGACACAGTACAATACGTTCAATGCGATGACCTTTTTCCTCCGGGTGATCGCGAGAAACGGGACGGAGACCAGCATCATGATCACGCTGTACCACGGTGCGGCTAGTTTCTGGTAGAGAATCACCCGTTCCGGATCCGTGTTCAGGCCGCTTTCCTGCATGCGTTGAATATGGCGTTTCAGCTCGCGATAACTCATGAAATTTGTTTCGACCGAAGCGCGGGAGAGTTCCCGGGGGCTTTCCGTGATATCTTCCGAAATTTTTTCCGCGGAAGCGCGGGGATCTCCCGTCATTTTGCCCGAAGCATCCGTTTCGTAATCCGTGACGTTGGTGAGAACCCATTTCCCGTTTTGCCAGCGGGCCAATTTTGCGAAAATTTTCCGTTCAACTTTCTTTTGAGCGTCGAAGAAAAGAATGATCAACCCTTCCATTACGGAATTTTTTGCGTCAAAAAGTTTTGCGTAATAAAGTTTGCTTGCAGAGCTTAAATAAGTGAAATTATGGACCTGCGTATTGGTGTCTTTTTGACTTTCATTCCGCTGTTCGATCCTTTCTTCCAGAATTTGCTGGGAACGGCGGTAAGTTTCGGGGACCAGGCGGTCGCTGATCAGAAAGCATGCGATGCCCAGGATGAATCCCACGAATAAAATAGGCCGGATGATTTTCGAGATGCCGATGCCCGCCGTTTTCATGGCCAGGATTTCATTATGGGTGTTCAGAAAGGTGAGGAGGAACATCGTTCCCAGGAACGTGGCCCACGGAATGATTTGAATGAAGACGAAAGGGCAGAGGTTTAGATAATACGGCAGGATGTAGGAAAGCAGCGTTCTGTTTTTGATGAAATCGCTTAAATGATCAAAAACGTCTGCCATGATCACTAAAAACATCAGCGTGAAAGTGCAGAACAGGATCGGAATGATCAAATGGCGAATCAGATAACGGTCGAGAATTCTCATCGGTTTGCCTCAAGTGATTGAAAAGTGAAATCCCGGCTCTCTCCTAATCCGGCGCGGGCCAGGGCAAATACGTAAATTTTCGCGGCGCCGTTTGCTTTTAAAATTCGTCCGCATTCCCTGACCGTGTTTCCGGTCGTGTAGATATCGTCGACCAGCAAAACGGTCTCTTTTCTCAGCGCTTGCTTGCCCGAGTAGCGGAAACTTCCCGCCAAATTTCTTTCGCGGTCCCGTTTTGATAAGATGCTCTGGGGACGGGTGGGCTTTTTTTTCTTTAGCAATTCAACGAGAGGCGATTCAAGCGCTTGCGAAAGAAATAATGCCAAAATTTTGGATTGGTTGAATCCCCGGGTCCATCTTTTTTTCCAATCCAACGGGACCGGGACAACGGCTGAAAAATTTTCCGGGATGTTTTGTCGTGCGAAAGTTCGAATTTCTTCCCGAAAAATCATCAAAGGGGAATGTCTCGATCCGAATTTGATTTGATGGAAGAATTTTCTTAATGAAGCGTTGAAGTCATAAATCGCCCAAGTCTTTTCTATGCAATGAGTTGAAGACGAGCACTCTTCGCATAAGGTTCTCGCGGAAAACGGTCCGATTTCTTTGGAACAACGGAAGCAAAGCGAAGGTTGAAGCTTCCGAAAAGAATTCTTGCAGGATTCGCAAATAATCTCTTCGAACCAGGACAGATCGGTTGAGCAAAGTTGGCAGACGGGAGGATAGACAATTCTTTCCAAGGCTTTCCCGTAATCGGAAAATGCTTTTGCGAAGTTAACCATAAGGCTTTGTACTATATATGACTTCGTACAGAGTGTCAATTTTAACGATTCCTTCCGTCAGGCGTATTTTGTGCTATTTCCCGAATTCAAGCAGGAACAATGGGGGGTAGCGCAAGAGACAAAAACACGCGACGTTTTTTTAGCGGACTTTTAAAGGGAAAAAGGATTATTCGCGGCGTTGGTTGACAAAGAGAGAGGTGACCGTATAATAACAAAAAACCTGTTGCTAGCGTCAATGTTGACAACAAGTTGCAAAAACCGGGCGAAAACCAAAGCAACGGGAGCCGTTGGTCTTATCAAAAAATTCGAATGCCGGGAAACCGGTTCAACCGATGTGTGCCGTATGAACATTCGCAAAGCTTGCGTGGCAGGACAATTTTATCCCGCGGATCCGGAATCGCTTCACTATTTCGTGAAGAAGACTTTGTTGGGGGAAACCGAGAAAAGACAGGCCAAAGGCCTGCTGGTTCCCCATGCGGGATACCCTTACTCCGGAGAAACGGCGGGCAAGACTTATGATGCGGTGGAATTGACCGGCAAAGCGGTTATTCTATGTCCTAACCATACCGGGATGGGCGCGATGTTTTCGGTGATGAAGGAAGGATGCTGGGAAACCCCTTTGGGAAAGGTTCCGGTTGCGGAAGATTTGGCGGGCGACCTGCTTCAAACTTGCCGTTACTTGAAGTCTGACGAAAGCGCGCATCAATTTGAACATGCCGTTGAGGTGCAGTTGCCTTTTCTTCAGTGCTTAAAACCGGATATCCGCTTTGTCCCGATCGCAATCGGAGGGTTGGATTTCTTAAAACTTCGGGCCCTCGGTGAGGCGATGGCGGAAGTGATCAAACAACACGGGCCGGTTCAGATTATTGCCTCCGGCGATATGAATCATTACGAAAACGAAAAGACGACGCAAGAGAAGGATAAGGCAGCAATTCAGGCGATGCTGGATTTGGACGAAGATCGTTTGGTGGAGGAGGCAGGGAGGCGTAATATTTCCATGTGCGGATTAGGGCCGGCTTATGCGATGCTGGTGGCCGTCAAGCAACTGGGAGCGAGGGAAGCCTTTTTGGTCGAACATGCGACCAGCGCCAGAGCAAGCGGTGATTTTTCCCGGGTCGTGGGATATGCCGGGATGATTTTTTATTGAAATTTTCCGGGACGGAAAAAGCCGCGGCGAAAGAGGTTGCCAGCGGTTGAACTAAAAATAGGGATCTTTAAACATGGCCCAACAGGTTATTCAGCGTTTGAAAGGAACGGCGGATATTTTTTCGCCGGAAGCGGAACGCTGGCAATGGATAGAAGAATGCACCCGGCATTTTTTTGAAGCGTATGGGTTCGGAGAAGTCCGTACGCCGTTAATTGAGCCCTTAGAACTTTTTGTCCGCTCCGTCGGGGAGGGGTCGGATATCGTTCATAAGCAAATGTATGCGTTCGAAGACCGGGGAGGCCGCCAAATCGCGCTTCGGCCGGAAATGACGGCTTCGGTCGCTCGCTGCGCGATTGAGAACGGATTGCTGAGAAAAGAAAAAACGCTGCGTTTTTTTTATCAAGGGCCGATGTTTCGTGCCGAACGGCCTCAGAAAGGGCGTCAGAGGCAGTTTCATCAGCTGGGCGCGGAAATCCTGAACGCGAAGCCCGTTGAAGCGGATATCGAAATCCTTTTGTTGATTGACGGATTATTCCGGAGCCTGAAAATTTCCGGATTCACCATCCGGGTGAACCATCTGGGTTGCGCCGATGATCGCGGGTCTTTTCAGGAAAAGCTCCGCGATTACTTTTCGGGAACCCGGGATGCGTTATGCGAGGATTGCCGATTCCGGACGGATCGGAATGTTTTGCGGGTTTTGGACTGCAAAATGCCTTCCTGCCAGCCTTTAATCGAAAAAGCTCCCGCGATCCGGCTCTGTCCGCGTTGCGAGGACGAATACGGAAAAATACGGGATGAGCTGAAGGCGCGGAATATCGAGATTCAGTGCCTGCCGAGGCTTGTCCGGGGGCTTGATTATTACACCGGGCTGGTATTTGAAGTAAACGGCGGAGGCGCGCTGGGGGCGCAGGATGCGATTGCCGCGGGTGGGCGCTATGATGAATTGATCCGCTCATTAGGGGGGAACGATGCCGGCGCGGTCGGTTTTGCGGCGGGAGTGGAGAGAATCCTTCTGGCTCAGGGAGAGAGTCAGTGCCCGGGTGAGGATGACGTGTATGCGGCGATCTTGGATAGGAATTTCGAAACGGAGCGTTATTACGGAGAGGTGATCGACAAACTTTATAAAATCGGCAGGCGGGTCAGGCGGGACGTTTCGGCAAAGACTTTGCGGGATCATTTCGCGAAAGCGGAGAAGACGGGGGTCCGCTACATGCTGATTCTCGGAGAGAAGGAAGTTAAGACCCGTTCTGTGACGGTCAAGGATCTGAAATCAAAATCACAAAAAGAACTTTCGTGGGAGGAATGGCCCGTGTTTCTTACGCGGGAATTTCTGAAAGGCGAAGTCAAATAGGAGAAATCATGCTTAGGACACATACATGCGGAGAACTGAAAGGATCGGACATCGGCAAGAGTGTCGCTTTGTGCGGATGGGTGGATACGAGGCGGGATCACGGAGGCTTGATCTTTATCGATGTGAGAGACCGTTGGGGGAAGACGCAAATCGTTTTTAACCCGGCCGTTTCTCCGGAGCTCCACAAGGCGGCGGAACAGCTCCGCTCCGAATACGTGCTCCGTGTTTCGGGGAAAGTCTTCCGGCGGCCCGAGGGGACCGAAAATCCGAAGCTTCCGACCGGTGAGATCGAGGTTGTTGCCGAAGAACTCGAGATTCTGAACGCTTCGCCGACTCCGCCTTTTGAAATCATGGATGACAAGGAGATCACGGAGGAACTTCGCCTGAAATACCGCTATCTGGATATTCGCCGGCCCTCGATGGTCCGGAATCTCACGACGCGCTTCCGCGTCAGCAAGATCGCGCGGGATTATTTCGCAAATCTCGGATTTCTCGAAATCGAAACCCCGTTTCTCACGAAAAGTACGCCGGAAGGCTCCCGGGATTTTCTGGTGCCCGCGAGGCTTTCGCCCGGATCTTTTTACGCGCTTCCTCAATCTCCGCAGCTTTTTAAACAGATTCTGATGGTGGCCGGGGTGGACCGGTATTTTCAGCTGGTCCGCTGTTTTCGCGACGAGGACCTTCGGGCCGACCGTCAGCCGGAACACACGCAGATCGACGTCGAAATGTCTTTTGTGACGGAAGAAGACGTCATGAAGGTGATCGAAAATTTGGTGGCGGCGATTATCAAAGAGGTGAAAGGGGTGACCGTTCCCGTGCCTTTGATGCGGATGCCGTATGAAATCGCGATGAACCGTTACGGATCGGACAAGCCGGATCTGAGGTTCGGGATGGAACTCGAGGACGCGACGGAAATTCTCAAGGGCTCCCAATCGAAAATATTCGAAGAAGTTTTCAAACACGGCGGCGCGGCCAAAGCAATCCGGGTCCGCGGGAAGGCGGATTATTCCCGAAAGGAACTGGATGATTTGACCAAAATCGCCCAGGATGCCGGCGCGAAAGGCCTTGCCTGGTTCAAGATCGGGGAGGCGGTTGAATCTCCGATGCGGAAATTTTTCGGTGACGAACAGATGAAGAAACTTGTCTCTCTTGTCGGGGCGGAAAAGGGAGACTTGATCCTTGTGATTGCCGATGAATGGCTTGCAGCCTGCGTGGCCATGGGCACGGTGCGTTTGCACCTGGCCAAGGCGCTTGCGCTGATTCCGGAAGACAAGCTGGCGCTGCTTTGGGTCGTGGATTTTCCTCTGCTGGAATGGAACGAGGATGAGAAGCGTATTCAAGCGTGCCACCACCCGTTTACTTCTCCCAAACCGGAAGATATCGGGCTTCTGTCCGAGGAGCCGCTCAAGGCAAAGGCGCGGGCTTATGATCTCGTCTTGAACGGAAATGAAATCGGAGGCGGCAGCATCCGTATTCATCGCCGGGATCTTCAGAAGAAAATATTCGAGATTCTCGGAATTTCGGACGACGAAGCCGAGGTGAAATTCGGGTTCTTGCTGAAAGCGCTTTCGTTCGGTGCGCCGCCTCACGGGGGACTTGCGCTCGGCTTGGACCGGGTGGTCACGGTCCTTTTGGGGCTCGATTCCATCCGGGATGTGATCGCTTTCCCGAAGACTCAAAAAGGAATATGCCTCCTTTCGGATGCGCCTTCGCCGGTGAGCGATAAGCAGCTGAAAGAGCTTGCAATCCGGACGGAGGTCAAAGTGAAAAAGTCGGAGACGGAAGACGGAGCGATTCCGGGTTAAAAAGACCGTTCAAGAAAGGGGAGCTGTTTTGGAGAAAATAATCCGTTTACTCACGGACGAGGAAGCGATCAAATTGTACGGAAGTCTGGATGAAAACCTCCGGTATGCCGAGGAAAAATTCCGGGTCAAGGTCTTCGCGCGAAACCGCAGGCTGAGCATTTCGGGGGACGGAGAGAATGTCCTCGCGGCCGCGGATTTTTTCGGGGAGCAGCTGGCATTGATCCGGAACGGCGGGAAACCGCTTCCCGTCAGGGAAGAAAAGGATTCCGGTGCGGGGCCGAATTTTTTTCACAAGGGAAAAATGATCCGAGCCAAGAGCGCGGGCCAGGAAGAATACATCGCCCGGGTCCGGGAAGACGATATCGTTTTCAGCATCGGTCCGGCCGGAACGGGGAAAACCTATCTTGCCGTGGCGTTTGCGGTGGATTATCTCAAACAGAGGAAAGTCAGCCGCATCATCCTAACCCGTCCGGCGGTTGAGGCCGGAGAGTCTCTCGGGTTTTTGCCCGGCGATTTTTACGCAAAGATCAATCCTTATCTGCGGCCGCTTTATGACGCGCTGTACGATATGATGGACGGCGAGGAAGTGGCGAGGCACATGCAACGGGGTGTGATTGAAGTGGCCCCTTTGGCGTATATGCGGGGACGGACTCTGAACGATGCCTTTGTGATTCTGGACGAAGGACAGAACACCACGCATGAGCAGATGAAAATGTTTCTCACCCGTCTGGGGGCTTCTTCCAAAGCCGTTATTACGGGAGATATCACCCAGATCGATCTTCCGAAGGGAAAATTATCCGGATTGATTGAATGTCAGAGAATTCTCAAAGGTCTCGACGGGATTTCCTTCGTTTATCTCACGGACAAAGATGTCGTCCGTCACCGGCTGGTCAAGGAAATTGTGAACGCTTATGAAAAACACGGCCGCCGATCCGCGAAATCCGGCTCTGCGTGAACGATTTCGGAAATTGACGGACGTTCCGGAATGTCAGGTTATATTTCATGCCGATTCGGTTGAATAAACGAGTTTCCGTTGTCCTTTCGTCCGTAAAGAAACTTCCCGCCAGCCGTTCTTTTCTCTTGCGAGTCGGGGGAGAGATTCTGCGAGTTCTCGGCAAGAAAAGATACGGAGTGAATTTTTGTTTTGTCTCGGATGCCGAGATCAGAAGAATGAACCGGCGGTTCAAGAAAAAAGACCGGGTGACGGACGTGCTGGCTTTCGGCCAATTGGAAGGGCCTCGGCTTCCGTCGACCGATGCGCATGAACTGGGGGATGTGGTGATCTCGGCGGATGCCGCGAGGCGGGAAGCTTTGCATTACGGCAATACCCCTCTCGGAGAATTGGTGTTTTACATGATTCACGGAGTCCTTCATCTTGCGAATTACGACGACACCTCTCCTTCCTCCCGCCTTCGGATGCGCGCGAAGGAAGAGTGGACGATGAAACGACTTGAAAAAAGGTTTCCCCGATGGCGATTCAGAAAACCGAAGCGATAGTTCTCGGAGCGACCAAACTCAGGGAAACTTCCCTGATCACCACGTTTCTGACGCGGGATTTTGGGAAGATCAAAGCGATATCCAAAGGGGTCCGGCAGGAGGGAAGTTTTCTGACTCCGCTTTATGAACCTTTCAGTCATGTCCAGATCGTTTTCTACGAAAAGACGCGGTCCGACATTCATTTTCTGTCCGAAAGCGCCATGTTGTGTTTCTTCCCCGGGATTCGGGCGGATTTCGAAAAAATTTCCTGGGCCAGTTTCCTTCTGGAGTTGACGGAAACCGTCCTTCCTTTGGAGGAAAAGAACGAAGCCTTGTTCGAATTGCTTCTTCTGGTGCTTCACTGCATGGAAGGGGCGTCCGTATCTCCTTTTGTTTCTATTTTTGAAGTAAAACTTTTATGGGGCAGCGGATTGTTCCCGTCGCTTGGGTCCTGTCTCCGTTGTTCCCGGACGGATTTTGAAACGGCCTACCTGAATGTGGAGGACGGCGGGATTTTCTGCGAGCATTGCCGCGATTCACACCGGATTTTTTATCCGGTGCCCAAAGGGCTGATCCGGACCATCCATTTTTTTGCCGAAAATGATTTTTCGAAATGCTTGACCCTGAAGCTTTCCCCGGAGAATGAAGCCGAACTTCATCGTCTGACCTATCAATGGATCCGGGGCCGATTCGACCGGGATCTCTCCACGATGCGGTTTCTTCGGGAGGTTTCTCTTTTTTGAAAGGAGATCGGGATCAGACCTGACCCGACTGGATGGCGCTGAGCTGCTTTTCCTGATAGGCCTTAATCTGATCGATGATTTGGATGGCAAGTTTGAGCGCTTGCCGAGCTTCGATGTCCGGGTGTTCGATTCCCGCGCCGGATTGGACGGCGGAAATGAAGTCGGATAATTCATTCCGGAGCGGCTCTTCCTTCTGGATATCGATATCATCGCGGGTGATGGACGCGCCTTCCTTCCGGAAGATCTGCGCGGCCTGAGCTCCGTAATCAAGCGAGATATACGCATTTTCCTGGAAAATCCTGATCTTCCGCTGGCGTTCCGGTGTCAGGCGGGATGCCGTAAGATCCGCGATGCAACCGTTTTTGAACCGGAGCCGGACGTTTGCGATGTCTTCAAACGGCGTGAGGACGCTGATCCCCACCGAGTCCATACTCTCAATTTCGGAACGGATCAGGCCCAAGACGATGTCGATGTCGTGGATCATCAAATCCAGCACGACTCCGCAGTCGTTGATTCGCGGAGTAAAAGGGCCCAGGCGGTGAATTTCGATAAACCGGACGTTCCGCAGGATTTTCTGAACGGTCTTGAATCCCGCGTTAAACCGTTCGATATGGCCCACCCTCAGGACGCACCGGTTTTTTACCGCCAATTCGATCAGCCGGTCCGCTTCTTCCAGCGTTTTGGTGATGGGCTTTTCCACCAGGGTGTGAATGCCCCGGCTCAGGAAGTATTCCGCAACCGGGTAATGGGATGCGGTCGGGACGGAGACACTGACGGCTTCGACTTGATCCGCCAGTTTTTTGAAATCCGGGAAGAAAGGGACGCCGAGTTCCTCGGCTTTTTCGCTTCGGGAAGGATCGATATCACAGATTCCGCAAAGTTCGGCATGCTCCAGCTGGGAATAGATGCGGGCATGCTCTTTGCCGAGATGCCCTACGCCGACGACGCCCACTTTGACGCGTTTCATAATAACGCAATATATCAGAAGGGTTTCGGAATTGCAAAAGAGAAATCTCGGGAAGAGGAAAAGACTACAGGCTTTCGATATCCTGTGCTAAGATACCGATCCTATGGATATTTATCGCCGGCTGATACAGTATATCGTACCGCATAAATTCAGGTTGGGAATGGCGTGTGTCTGCATGCTGTTTTGTTCTCTTTTCAGCGCTCTGGTTTCGGCCGTTTTATACGTGATTTTCAACGGGTTTATCAATCGCGGCCAAGTGACCATCAAGGACATCCCTTACGTCAACTATTTCACGGGAGGGGATAGCTTTACCTTTTCTGCCACGCTGATTCCGTTTCTGGTGGTCGGATTCTTCCTTTTTCGGGGAATTTTTGAATTTTTCTCGAATTATCTGATGTCGAATGTCGGTCTCCGCGCAATCATGCATCTGAGGAACGACCTTTATAAACATATTGCCCGCCTGGATTTAGACTTCTATTCCAAGGGGAGGACCGGGGATTTGATTTCGAGAATCATGAACGATGTCTCCTACATTCAAGCATCCATCACGGATGTGGTCGTTGATCTTTTTAAGCAGCCCCTGACGATTTTATTCAATATCCCCA
>Ga0116177_10004204_pt1 | contig 10511 bp, 10 predicted proteins | sample AD_STIC10_MetaG_FD_89750 | JGI IMG/M metagenome (GOLD analysis project Ga0116177, IMG submission 89750) | Active sludge microbial communities of municipal wastewater-treating anaerobic digesters from USA - AD_STIC10_MetaG | ecosystem: Engineered > Bioreactor > Anaerobic > Digestate | place: USA...
GGATGACCGCTGCAATGATGGTATCCATCCTTGCCCGGGAATGCACGCCTGTCTCAAAACTGGTGGCAGCGTTGCCGGAATTCTTCTTGATCAAGGACAAGATCACGGGAACAAACCCTTCTGCCATGATCGCCAGGGTCAATGCGATGTTCTCAGCTGAATCCATAGACCGGACAGATGGCATCCGGATCAACCGGGCAGACTCCTGGGCACTGGTCCGCCCATCAGGGACAGAGCCCCTGGTGAGGGTGATCGTGGAATCCCCAAGAAAAGAGATCGCAGATGCTTTCTTTGGGGAGATCATGCAGAGCTTGGTGCAATAATCTTCTCATCAAAATACGTGATAATTTCACCCTTTTTTTCATTCTGACTGTGAATTTAAGCGAGTGTATTTGATGTTGCGAGTGCGTCCCTCTCCAAATATAAACCTCATGTTGCTATACACTAACGAGATCGAAGAGGGAAAGACTAATACTCCATTCGGGTAACAGTTCACCGGGAGAGGTGGTGTGGAGGAACACGAACAAGGGCAGGGAGACTTCCCGTCACGGGAAGAAGCAACACCTCCCTCCCAGAGGATACAGACCATCGAGATACGGATATCCGGCAAGGTCCAGCGGGTCGGCATGAGGAACTGCATAAGGACGCTTGCAGGAAAGCTGAACATCAAAGGAGAGGTGATGAACCAACCTGACGGTACGGTAATCACTCTTGCGACAGGCGACCCGATACTCCTCGAAAAATTTGTCTCAATGATCTACAGCTGCCCGAGGGCAGTCATCAGGGACATCGAGATCCATGATCACAACCTCATTCTCTTCCAGGAATTCCTTGTCAAGAGGAGCGAATAATCAGCGCAAGAGGAGCGATGCAAAAAATCGATTTTCAAATCTTGACGACATAAAAATCGGCCCCTTTCAGCAGGGCATCCCTCATCACCAGCACCTGCTCATCAAGGACCTCCTGCCGGATAGACGCATGGAATAGCCGGGTGACCCGGGACAGGAGATCATCAGAAAGAATGCAGCGCCCCGGGCTGCATTCATAATCGGAGGGGTTTATTCCCTGGCGAATAAAGTGAAGGAGAGGACGATCGATCATCGCCGTCTTGAAAGGTTCGATGATATCGTAGATGAGACCGCCGCTACCTTTGTTGAGGAACCCAATCTCCGGGTCAAGGCCGGCACCAACGGCAGAAACGCAGGCATTCCCAAAGAGCATTCCATATCCAACGGCGAGTGAACTGTTGATAACATCAGGATACGGGCGGGATGTCCGCCTCCGGAATTCCAGGTCAGGAGGCATCGTCCGTGCAAAAATCTCGTAGTACATATCGGTGACAAGCCGATGGACACGCCGGATCTCATCCACCCTGACAAGGTACTCCATCTCGGCAAGCGACTGGTGGATGATCTCCATTTCACCTTCATAGAGGATGCGTTGCCCGCATCCCTCCTGGAGGGTCATAATCTCCTGGATCCGGTTGAGCAGTGCCGCCCTGGCAATTTTCAACGCATAGGAGTGGGAGGGTGCCTCCACCTGGGCTTTCCGCAAGGTGTCATCAGGGTGACTCCCATACGGTCGGAGGATGCCGAGCGGTTCACCATCCGCCTCGAAAAATGAGAGGGACTTACCCGACCGGATCATGACGTTTATTACAGAGGTATGGAGGAAATGCCCCCCCATGACCAGAAGATGGTCGATCTGATCGAGCGGTACCTGTTCAAGGTGTCCGTTCTTTGTGATAACGAGGGACGCCTTTGTCGCTTTCAGATGGGCACCAAACCCAGTCACAATATGCCATGGATACCGCACGGAGAACTCCCTTCCAAAAACCAGCCCGGACCATGCAAGTCCGCACGAGAAAATATGGTCAAACCTCTACATCAATTCATCGTTTTTATGATATCTTTGTAAATTTCATGCAAGAGCCGCCGTTTTTTTCCGGGAGACCCGCTGGAAATATCTGGTTTTTCCCCATCACACAATCATACGGGGGATTTAGGCACGGGAGGATTTTCTTTGGAAAATTCGTTGCCATGACAACCCCTGACATAGTTTTTTGACCGAATGGAACCGATATATTCGTGTCCAATCCAGGTAAAGTGAAGTCCGTTCCATAAATCCTGAAAGAAACCGGTCCCCGTTGCCGGAGTAACAGAAGAGAGGAGGTTGTAATGTTCTGGAATGAAAAAATTGAGACCCTGAAGAAGAAAGACCTCGAGGCGCTCCAGGTAAAGCGCCTGAAAAAGACCGTGGCCCTGGTCCAGAATATCGGGTTTTACCAGAAAAAATTGCATGATGCAGGAATCAGACCAGGGAGTATCAAAACCCTTGAAGACGTCCGTCGCATACCCTTCACGAAAAAACAGGACCTCCGGGACGGGTATCCCTTCGGATTCTTTGCGGTGCCACTCTCAAAAGTGGTCCGGATCCACACAACCTCCGGGACTACGGGGAAACCGACGGTGGTGGGATACACCAGAAAAGACCTGGACACCTGGTCCGAACTGATCGCCAGGAACCTCACCATGGTCGGCCTGAAAGTAGGCGATGTCTTCCAGAACATGGTCAATTATGGTATGTTTACTGGGGGGCTTGGTTTTCACTACGGCGCAGAAAGAATAGGCCTCACGGTCATACCCAGTGCAACGGGCAATACAAAGCGTCAAATTGAGATGATCCAGGATTTTGGGGTGACGGCGATCCATTGCACACCGAGTTACGCCATGCACCTTGCCGAGGTGGCCGAAGAGTTGCATGCGGACCTGCCGACCCTGAAGACCGGGCTTTTCGGGGCGGAGCCCTGGTCAGGTTCCATGAGAAAGGAGCTCGAGCAGAAACTCGGGGTCACCGCGTACGACTCCTATGGCATCTCTGAACTTTTTGGTCCCGGCGTTGCGTTTGAATGTGAGGAGAGGAACGGGCTCCACATCTGGCATGACTCGTATCTTGTGGAGATCATCGACCCTGTCACGGGAGAGGTGGTGGCTGACGGGGAACCTGGAGAGCTCGTCGTCACTCCCCTCGTAAAGGAGGCGATGCCGCTGCTCCGATACCGCACCGGGGATATCACGATGAAACTGGAGGATGACTGCCTGTGCGGAAGGGCACAGAAGATCGCACGGATCACCGGGAGAAGCGACGACATGCTGGTGATCCGGGGAATCAATGTATTCCCTTCGCAGATCGAGCATGTCCTCCTGAAAATTCCCGAAGTGGGGAATCAGTTTATGGTCTATGTTGACCGTATCAATCATCTTGATGAAATGACAATCGATGTCGAGATAAACCGCTCTTTCTTCTCCGGAGAACTCAATGACCTCGCCCGGATACAGAAGAAGGTAGTAAAAGAACTCCGGGACACCCTCGAGCTCCGGACAACCGTCAGACTGGTCGAGCCAGCCACCCTCCCGCGGTTCGAAGGGAAAGCAAAGCGGGTGGTGGACAGGAGGAGCGAGGTATGATGTTCTGGGATCCACGGATAGAAGAGATGCCGCGTGAAGAACTCCAACGGCTCCAGTACAGGCTCCTGAAGACCCTGGTATACCGGCTCTACAGCTTCTCGCCCTTTTACCACGACAGAATGAAAAAGGCCGGAGTTCATCCTGACGATATCAATGTTCTTGCCGACATCAGGAAACTCCCCTTCATGTACAAGCGCGATCTCCGTGACAATTACCCGGACAAGATCTTTGTTGCAGGACAGGACGACCTGGTCCGGTACCATGTCTCTTCCGGGACAACCGGAAAACCGACCGTTGTCGGGTATACCAGAAACGACCTGGACAACTGGACTGCCTCACTTGCACGGGGCCTTACCTCATGCGGACTAGGAAGGGGGGACGTCCTCCAGGTCAGCTATGGTTATGGCCTCTTTACCGGGGGCCTTGGGCTCCATTACGGGGCAGAACGTCTGGGTGCCACGGTACTTCCCACAAGCGTTGGGAATACGGAACGCCAGATCGAACTGATGCAGGACCTCCATACGACAGCCATCGCATGTACACCCTCCTATCTCCTCCATATGGGGGAGGTGGCAGAAAAGATGGGAGTGAACATCAGGGACGACACCAGTCTCCGGATGGGTATCCTCGGTGCGGAGCCCTGGACCGACACCATGAAAGCGAGGATCGAGGAGTGGCTCGGGATCAAGGCATACGACATCTACGGGACGAGCGAGCTCTCCGGACCGATGTTCTCTGAATGCTCCGAGCAGAAAGGCTTCCATGTCTGGGGAGACCTTGCCTTTATCGAGGTCCTTGACCCGGAGACCGGGGAGTCGCTTGGCCCCGGTGAGAAGGGCGAACTCGTTGTCACCATGCTCCAGAAAGAGGCTCTCCCCATGATACGGTACAAAATAGGGGATATAACCTCCTATGAAGACGGAGTCTGTGCATGCGGGAGGACCCACCCCAGAGTGATGCGGATATCCGGACGGGTTGACGACATGCTGATCATACGGGGCATCAATGTCTTCCCCTCTCAGATAGAGTATGCCCTGATGACCGTTCCCGAGGTTGGCCAGCACTTCCAGATCATCGTTGACCGGAAAGGTGCACTCGATGACATGCTGGTCAGGGTGGAAGTGAGCAGGGAGTCATTCTCCGACAAGATCACTGATCTTATGGGCATCAGGAAGAACGTGGAGCACAAGCTCAGGAACACCCTGAATGTGGCAGTGAACGTGGAGCTCGTCGAACCGGGATCACTCCCGCGGTTCGAAGGAAAGGCAAAACGGGTGATCGACAGGAGGCAGTTATGATGAAAACAGGCAGGTATCTGATAAAACAGATCTCGGTATTTTCCGAGAACAGGCCGGGCCGGCTTGCTGCGATTGCAAAAGCACTTGAAGAGGAGAATGTGAATATTCTCGCATTCTCCATCGCAGAGGCAGACGGTTTTGGAGTTGTCAGGGCACTGGTGGACAACCCCAAAAAAGCACACGAGAAACTCACCGGCATCGGATTCAACGTGGCATTCACCGATGTGATTGCGGTAAAAATGCGGGACACCCCTGGCGGGCTTTACGAGATCGCAAAAATGCTTGGAGACGGGCAGATCAATATCGAATACTCCTATGCCTACTCGGGGAAGGAAGGGGCCGTCCTGATCCTCAGGGTCGATGATGCCGATCAGGCGGTCAGGCTGATCGCCTCGTGCGGGGCGACGCTGCTCGAGAGCAGCGTCTTCCAGTAACCCTCACTTCTTCTCCCATTTCACCAGGTCGGATATCCTTGAGAGCGTGCTTCCCCTCCGGATCTCCTCCCTCACCCGCTCTTCGGTCTTTTTCACTTCCCTTGCACGCCGTGCTATCTCGTATGCCCGCTCCTTTGGTATGACCACAACACCACTCTCGTCACCAATAATCCAGTCCCCGGGACGCACAATCTGTCCACCACACGTTATCTCGCAGTTGATCTCGCCAAATCCTTTCGGTTCACCTGCATTTGGGACGATAGCCCGTGCAAATACCGGGAGCGGTAACTTCCTGATATCATCGATATCCCGGATAGCTCCATCGATTACCACCCCTTCTATCCTGCGGCTGATCGCACTCAGTGTTGCCAGCTCCCCCCATGCGGCAATATCAGTGATCCCCTCGTTATTGATCAAGAGAACATTCCCCTCGCCGGCATGATCAATCGCCTCCACTGGTTTCGCCCAGTCCCCGGGAAAGGACTGGGCAGTGACCGCTGTCCCTACCAGCTTCGCACCACCTGCAAGATGCATAATCCCGGCCATTGCACCTTTCCTGTGCATGGCATCCGAGACATTCGGTGCCGAGACCCCACGGAAAAGGTCCCGAATCGTATCCGACAAGGAGACGGGAACCGGGATCTCCTGGCCGGGGAGATCAAGCGCCTGCCGTACCTTCCTTGCCGATTCCCTCACATCGGCCGAACGGGTAATGGCCCCCCCGACGATGATAATGTCCGCACCTCTTGACGAGGCCTGCGGCGCTGTCACCGCATCAAGCCCACCCGCAACGGCAATATCGATCCCTACCGCCCCGCGTATTGTTTCAAGGAGCTCAAGCGAGCTCTTCCCAATCATCTGCTGATCGATTCCGACATGGGCATTGATGATGTGCACGCCAAGCGCCTCCAGTTCCCTGGCACGCCGGAGCGGGTCATTCACATTGATAAGATCGGCCATCAGCCGGACCCCAAAGACCGATGCTGTCTGCACTGCCTCCCTGATCACGGTATCATCAGCATCTCCGAGGATGCACACAACCGATGCACCGGCTTTCGCTGCCATTTCGACCTCAAGAGCCCCCGTGTCGGCCACCTTCATATCGGCGACAATGTCATGCCCCGGAAACTCAGATCGCAGTCGACGTACCGATTCCATCCCTTCACTTTTAATGAGCGGAGTCCCGGCCTCGATCCAGTCAGCACCGCCATCTACCGCTTCACGGGCGATCGGCAGGGCACGGGAGAGGTCGAGCAGGTCCAGCGCCACCTGAAGCACAGGCCGTTTCATGATCACTGATGTCAGGGAAGCGACCTCATAATGGTTTCCCGGCTCCACATCCCGGGAATTTCCGGACTGCCGCGCAACCGGTCTGAATTTGTAATAAACAGCGATATCGCAGACTTTTCATTGCATTTTCGGAAATCCTTTAAGGGAGTCGAATCCAAACTCTCACGTAAGAATGGATATTCTGTCGATGATCCTGACCATCGCGGGGCTCTGTCTTTTTGAGACCATCAGCAGCATAGACAACGCCATCATCAATGCCGAGGTGCTCTCCACCATGGCTGGTTGGGCCAGGCGGTGGTTCCTCACCTGGGGACTCTTTTTAGCAGTCTTTGTCATCCGCGGGCTCCTGCCCTGGTTGATCATCTGGATGGCCACCCCTTCTCTCGGGCCGATCGGGGCACTTACTGCCACATTCTCAAACGATCCGGCAGTCATCGCTGCTATCGAAGAGTCCGCCCCCATCCTCCTGATGGGGGGAGGCACCTTCCTAGTATTCCTCTTCCTGCACTGGATATTCCTGGAAGAGAAGAACTATGGACTCCGCGGGGAGTGTTACATCGCCTCGAAGGGGGTCTGGTTCTTTGCAGTTGTCTCGATCCTCCTCCTCCTGCTGGTATGGTTCGGCCTGAAAATGAACCCCCTGATGGCGTTTTCAGCGGTGGTGGGTTCGACTGCGTTCTTCATTGTGCATGGGTTCCGGCAGAATGCCGAGGAGCAGGAGCGGAAGATGCTCGGAGGGACCATGTCGGATTGGAGCAAGATATTCTACCTTGAGGTGATCGATGCCACATTCTCCATCGATGGGGTGCTCGGAGCATTTGCCTTCACATTGTCGGTGCCGCTCATCATCATCGGGAGCGGTCTCGGCGCAGTTGTCGTGCGGCAGATGACGATCAGCAACGTAGACAGGATCAAAAGATTTCTCTTCCTTAAAAACGGCGCCATGTACTCGATTCTCATCCTTGGCTGCATCATGATCCTTGATGGCTTCGGTTTCCACATACCTGCCTGGCTCTCCCCGATTGTAACATTCGGAATCGTCGGATTCTTCTATGTCAAATCGATACGAAATATGCCACCGACAGATTCGACGTGATCCATTTTTTTTCGGGAAAGAAAAAAAAGGAATAGCGGGAGTAAGGGAAAAAACCCCGGTGATTCCCTACATGATACAGGCATAACAGAATGAAACGTCTATGACTCCAAACGGTCACGAGCCCCGCTTCTGAAAATCGCGAATGCGGTTTTCACTTGGGGGAATGTGACGACCGAGTCTCATGTGCGTTTCATGCCAAAACGGGGATTGATGTGAAAAGACCGGCCCCGGATGCCCTATCCGCGTTTCTCTACGGGCAATCCGTGGGAGATCCAATTCTCTATTCCTCCCCCGATATTTATCACATCCTCATACCCGGAATCCCGCATCAGCTCCATGGCCTTCTGTCCCCTCACGCCCTTCCTGCAGTAGACAATATACCTCGAGGTACGATCGTTCCCTTCGACGCGGGATCTGAAATCCGGACTATATACGTCAATATTCTCTGCACCCTCAAGGTGACCCCTTTTGTACTCTTCAGCAGTCCTGACATCGATAATGGAACAAGGTCGGCCCTCCTTTTTTGTAAGGAGAAGATAACATTCACGCGGGTCGAGCTCCCTGCATCCCTTTTGTCCCGGCATACACACTTCAAAGGTTCTGGATAGGAGGATTAAGTAAAAAAGATTGTGTTTCCGGCAGGATAAGAAGTGAACCCTTTGGTTCAGTCCTCTTTATACGTGTCAAAAAAAACGATCTCATCCACCTCTTTCTTCTTCTGGATCGCTATATCGGCCGGATAGCCGGCGGGCAGGAGAGAGACAAGCGTATACCCATCGGGTACTTGCAACAGTTTTCGCACCGATTCTGCGTACTCTTTCTTGTCACCGGCAACCCAGCATGAACCCACCCCGTAGGACTGCAGGGAGATGACCAGGTTCTCGGTTGCGGCCGAGCAGTCCTCCAGATAATATTTTGCTTTGCGCTCACCGAATACAGCAAAGCAGACCGGTGCATCAGCGATGAACCTGCCATGGTCAGTCAGGGCAGCAATTTTTTTCAGGAGGTCTTTTTCCCGGACGACACCAATCAGCCAGGGCTGGAGATTCATCGCTGTCGGGGCAAGCCGGGCACATTCGAGGACATCCCTGATTATATTATCCTCGACTGGAGCGGGTTTGTAACTGCGGACACTGTGCCGGCATTTGATGATAGTGGTTCCGACATTCATGAGTATCCCCTTGCAGTCAGAGGAAAAAATGGTTTTGGCACAATCGCGTTCAGAGAGACAGGACAAGCAGGAAAGACCGGCCGGGGGTCATGGGCGTGAACCCCCTCTGTGTTCACCAGAGACATCCGACCGCAACCCGCCCGGGCATTATAAAAGGAACACTCCAACCCGTTATGACACTGTTTTTATGGATGAACGGACCGCATCCCATCCCGGACAGATATCCTGGTAAAAAAATGTAACTGCCCTACCCTCTGCGCCTGAACAGTAGTAGGAAACACGCTGCGAGGGCAGGAAGCGAGAGTATTGCTCCAAATCCAGGGGCGGTTGTCGGGGATATGGTCGTCGTGGATTCAGTGACGGTTGACGTGACAGGAGATACTGCCACGGTTGTTGTGGGAGGAGGGGTGTTAATCGTGGCAGGGAGGGTGGCAGGTGCCGAAGTGGAGGGGGCCGTTACCAGGGGAGTGGTGCTTGGCTCGGGAGTGATAAGCGGGTTTGTGCTCTGGAGAAGGAATTCCACCGGGGCTGTCACCGTCTTTCCTTCGCGCTTGTAGTTGGTATCCATGTCATTCCCCGTGCTCTCTGCCCAGACGGTGTAGTTGCCTCTCTCATAGTCGCCGGTAAACCATACCGGCCCGGTCTGGAACGGTGAGCCTGAAAGCATGATATCCTCTAACTGATATCCGTCCAACGACGAATATTCGACACCGCCAGGTCCCCTGATGCGTATCGTGACCGGGGCCCCGGGAGAACCAGGCCGTTTTGCAATCTCGTATACATTGGTATCAATACGGAATCCGACTACGTCTCCCCTTGGGATCCAGGTGACCTCTTTGGTGATCTGGAAATTGCTGGTCTCGTCAAGAACCCTGATCTCGATCAGGGGTTCCTGCACATAGAAGGCAAGGGAGTTGCCCTGGGCGTTGAACCAGGGGCCCGTCCTGTCGCCAAACAGGACAGGGGATATATAGAAGTCGGACGGGTCATCAATCGTGAGGGTCGCTGCAGGCACGCTTGCAGGGCTACCACCTGGCCCGTACCAGACGATTTGCGAGCCTGAGGTAGCGCCGGTTGCAGAGAGATCGAGGCCCTGCTCACCGAGGAATACCGTACCCGCCCTCGGCACGATGTTTTCTGCTGCTGCAACCGTGGCTGGTGCAGACAGGAACCCGAGAAGAAGGATCAAGGCATACAATGTTGCAATTCTCATAGACTACTCATGAGGGAGATTGCAGGGGACAATAAAAATAGTTTCTCGTCCCGGAAAAAGCCGGTATCAGAAGATACCCTGGAGCGCCGCCCACATGTTCGAGATCCCCTGGGTGATGAGCACCCCGGGGTCAATGCCCAGGATCGGGAATATAAAGATGAAGTATAGGATCGTCCCGAGCGTGCTCCCCACGTTCGCCATCGCTGCGACAACGACTACCCTGAAGAGCGGGATATCCATCATCTCTGACAGTGACTCCGCCCGGGATATGCGCCCAAAATCGCCAGGACCCGGTTTCCGGATCTTCGCCTCTACGAGTGCAGAGAACCATCCCGCAGCGATCAGAGGATTTAATGCAGTGAACCAGGAGACGGCAAAACCGGTCAGGGCTGACAGGGGGTGTCCCTTCGCAAGGAGGGTGAATGCTGCGGTAAGCACTCCGTGGATAAGAACCCAGTAGAGAAGAGCTGTTACCAGCACCTCTATGCCAACACCGGAAAAGACAATAGCGACGAGCAGGAATATGAATAGGAAGGTGACAA
>Ga0116177_10004205_pt1 | contig 10510 bp, 10 predicted proteins | sample AD_STIC10_MetaG_FD_89750 | JGI IMG/M metagenome (GOLD analysis project Ga0116177, IMG submission 89750) | Active sludge microbial communities of municipal wastewater-treating anaerobic digesters from USA - AD_STIC10_MetaG | ecosystem: Engineered > Bioreactor > Anaerobic > Digestate | place: USA...
CGATGACGGCGATGGTCTGCATGCGCGGCGTCAGATCGCGCCCACGCAGCCGGGCGCGCCGCAGCGGCAGCGCAGCTTGCCCTCGTGGTGCGTCTCGCCGTAGTTGACGGTGATCTCCTCGCCTGGGGCGATGTCGCGCATCGCGTAGAACTCGACGCGGCCCTGGCGGATGCGCAGCACCGCGTTGGGCTGGCAGGAGTGGTTGGTGAAGCGAAGCGGGTCGGTGGAGCCGGACGCATCGATGGCGCGCGTGTGGCTCACCTCGACGATCATGATGCGTTCCATCGTCTTCGCGCGGCGCCGCGCCTCGCGCACGCTGAGCGATTCGCCGCGGATCTCGCCGATCTTGCGCCGCGCCGGCATCGCCTCGGCCGCGAAGGCGCCGCGGCCGTCGATGCGGCTCGTGCGCACGTCGACGGCGAACTTCTGCGGGTCGGCGGGCACGCCCTTGCGGCGCGGTTCGGGGGTGGCCGCAGGCGGGGCGGGGAGCGTGTCGAGTCGAGCCATGAACCCGATTGTCGCGTCAAGCCCCGGGCACGGGGGACGCCACGCCCGAACGAGGAACTTTCGCACGCGAATGCCGTTGCGGTGTCGAAATGGCGGCTCTGCGTGCCCCTTATCGGGTTCATGACAAGGTGTGACGGTCGATAAGCTTCCCATCACGTTGTCACACCCGCAGGACCTGACCATGAACCGCCAACCGAACCGCTACCTCGCCAGCACGCAGCGCCGCCTGAGCCAGTACGGCACGGGCATCGAATGGGAGGAGCTTCCCTCCCTGACCGAGCGGCTGGTCAACGTCGACGCCCGCCGCGGCGACTTCCAGAACTCCTCCAGCTTCTCCAGCACCTGGGACGTCACCATGCCCGCCGCGCTGGACCCGCTCACCGAGAGCGGCCCGTTCCAGGAGCCGCTGCGCGGCCTGGTGACGCGCGAGCTGCGCGAGCCGGACGTGTTCCGCCACTTCTTCGCCTGAGCGCCGCCAGACGCTTCGACCGCCGCATCGGATACTCGCGGGGCGCACCTGAGCGCTCCGCCCCTTGCTCCACCTCGACGCCACCGCCACCGCCGCCCCGCTGGGCTGGCCCGCGCTGATCGACGCGCTGCGCCGCGCCTTCGCCGAAGGCTGCGAGGTCCCGCTTCGCCACACCCATCGCGTCGATGATCCCGAAGGCCGCGGCGGCACCGTGCTGCTGATGCCGGCCTGGCGGCCGGGCCGCTACCTCGGCATCAAGACCGTCACCATCTTTCCCGGCAACACCGATCGCGGTCTGCCGGGGCTGCACTCGCTCTACACGCTGTTCGACGCGCGCACCGGCGAGCCGCTCGCGCAGCTCGACGGCAACGAGATCACCTCGCGCCGCACCGCCGCGGCCTCGGCCCTCGCGGCGAGCTTCCTCGCCCGCGGCGATGCCTCGCGCCTGCTCGTGCTGGGCAGCGGCCGCGTCGCGCAGCATCTTGCGCCGGCAATGCGCACGGTGCGGCCGGTCACGCAGGTGCAGGTGTGGAACCATCGGCCCGAAGGCGCTTTGGCGCTGGCACGTCAGTGGCGCGCCGAGGGCTTCGACGCCCACGCCGCGACCGACCTGCGCAGCGCGGTCGAGCAGGCCGACATCGTCAGCTGCGCCACGCTGGCCGAAGCCCCGCTGGTGCGCGGCGAGTGGCTGCGTGAAGGCACGCACCTCGACCTGATCGGCAGCTTCACGCCGCGCATGCGCGAGAGCGACGCCGCGTGTTTCTCACGCAGCCGCGTGTTCGTCGACACCGAGGAGGTGCTGGCCAAGTCGGGCGATCTGCTCGGCGCAGTGGCCGAGGGCGCGTTCGACGCGTCGAAGTTGCAGGGCACGCTCGCGCAGCTGTGCCGAGGCGAGCGGCCCGGGCGCGGCGGCGAGCGCGAGATCACGCTGTTCAAGGCGGTGGGCAACGCGCTGGAAGACCTGGCCGCGGCCGAGCTGGTGGCCGGCGCTATGCTGGCGCGGTGAACCCGCCCCGCACCCTCCGCTACCACTGGGAAGACTTCCCTGCCGGCTCGATCCGCGAGTTCGGCGCCAAGACGGTCACGCGCGAGGCCGTGCTCGCCTTCGCCAGCGAGTTCGACCCGCAGCCCTTCCATCTCGACGACGAGGCCGCCGAGGCCTCGCTGTTCGGCAGGCTCTCCGCCAGCGGCTGGCACACCTGCGCGATGACCATGCGCATGATCTGCGACGACCACCTGCTCGAGGCCGCAAGCCTGGGCTCGCCCGGCATCGACAGCCTGCGCTGGACGCGCCCCGTCTATCCCGGCGACACCCTGCGCGTGCGGCTCGAGGTGCTGGAGGCACGGCCGATTGGCAGCCGGCCCGACGTCGGCCTGGTGCGCTCGCGCTGGCAGGTGCTCAACCAGGACGGCGAGGTCGTGCTGACCATGGAGGGCTGGGGCATGTTCCGCCGCCGGCCGGCAGGAGAAAACACCGGAGACGCGGCATGAGCGAAGCCGGCATCGAGGCCGTCACCCAGGCGCTCCTGCAGGCTCGCCGCAGCGGCCTCCCCGCCGACGCCGCGCCGCTGGCCGACGCGCTGCCCGATGCCGACGCAGCTTACGCAGTGCAGCACAGGGTGGCGCAGGCGCTCGGCTGGTTCGGCGACAACGCGCCGCGCCACTGGAAGTCCGGCGGCCCAGGGCGCAGCCAGCCGATCACCCACGCCCCGCTGCCAGCGGCGGGTGTGTGGGCCAGCCCCGGCGATGCCTCGCGCTGGCCGATGCACAGCCGGTTGGTCGAGTCGGAGATCGCGCTGCGCCTGGGCCGTGAGGTCGACGCCGAACTGGCGCGCACGCTCGACATGGACGGCGCCGCGGCACTGGTCGACGCAATGGCCGTGTCGATCGAGATCGTCGATTCGCGCTGGCAGCAAGGCCTGGCCGCGCCGGCGCTGCTGCGCCTGGCCGACCTCGCCTCGCACGCCGCGCTGGTGCTCGGCGAGTGGCAGCCCTTCGAGCGGCGCGACTGGGCGGCGCAGCGCGGCCGGCTCGGCATCGGTGAGCAGCCGGCCCTGGCCTTCCGCGGCAGCCATTCCTGCGGCGACCCGGCCTGGGTGCTGGCCGACTGGCTGCGCCACGCCACCACGCGCCACGGCCGGCTGAGCGCCGGCACGGTGGTGACCACCGGAACCTGGGCCGGCGCGCCGCCCGCCGCACCCGGCGACAAGGTGTTGCTGGCCTTCGACGGAATGGGCCAGGCCGTGACTCACTTCTGATTGGCGGCTCGCAAGTCTGAGACGGCGCGGCCCGGATGCCGGAGAATCGGCATTCCGCTCCAGAAGTTTGCGCCCAGGTCGCTGCATGCATTACCCGGATTCGAAGGACCGTTCCGCCGAACTGCTGCGCCAGGCCATCCCGATGATGGCGCAGCATCCCGCGCCGCTCCATCCGATCACCTACGCCGTCTGGTACGACTACCTGGCCGGCCGCAACGCGGGGCTGAAGGCCGAGATGGACCAGGTCGTCGCGCGGCAGGTGCCGATGAGCGATGCGCTGGTCTACACGCTGTACCGCCGCCACATCCTCGAGTCTGCTGCCGAAACCGCGCAGAAGGTGTCCGACGGGCTGCGCGCCGTCATCGACGAAGTCGGCACCACCGCCACGCTGACCGGCGAGCGCGTCTCCGAGTTCACCGCCTCGCTGCAGGAAAAGAGCGGCCGCATGGCCAGCCTGGGCATGCCGGCCAACCTGGGCGTGGAGCTCGATGCGCTGCTCACCGACTCGCGCGACACGGGTGCCAGCCTCACCACGCTGATGCAGCGGCTGCAGGCCGCCACCGCCGAACTCGCGAAACTGCGCGTCGAACTCGACCAGGCCAAGGTCGAGGCCACGCTCGACTCGCTCACCGGCGTGAGCAACCGCCGCGGCTTCGACGAGGCCATGGCGGCGTTGCTGCGCGAGCACCCGAGCGGCGAGGCCGGCCCGAGCGTGGTGCTGATCGACCTCGACCACTTCAAGCAGATCAACGACAAGTACGGCCACGTCTTCGGCGACACCGTGCTGAAGAGCATCGCGATGGCGATCCGCTCCTGCGTCAAGGGCCGCGACCTGGTGGCACGCTACGGCGGCGAGGAGTTCGTCGTGCTGCTGCCTGCCACCGCCCTGTCAGGCGCGCTCGCCTTGGCCGAGCAGATCCGCACCACCATCTCGGGCGCGCGCATCCGCCGCGGCAGCAGCAGCGAAAGCATCGGCGCGATCACCGTGTCGCTGGGCGTGTCGAGCTGGCAGCCGGGCGAGCCGATGGAAGCGCTGATCGACCGCGCCGACAAGGCGTTGTACCGCTCCAAGAGCGAAGGCCGCAACCGCGTCAGCGCGGGCGAGTAGCCGGCGGGCGCCTCGGCGCCGAGGCGCTCACCAGTCCTCGTCGTCCAGCCGGCTGGGCCGGCTGTCCTCGTCGACCAGCGTGTTACCCAGCCCCAGCAGCTCGCGCGCCCGCTGCAGCGCGAGCAGGCCGCGGTGCGAACGCTGGTGGTGGTGCAGGCCCCGCTCCATCACCCACACCACGTCGATCAGCTCGGAGCCGCCTTGCGCCAGACGCACGCGCTCGGCCAGCCGCGCGCTCGAGGGCTGCGGGTCGCAGCGCAGCGTCTCCTGGAGCTGCGCACGGGCCTGCTCCAGCACGGGCAGGTCCTCGGCCCGCGTGACGACCGGCGGCGCGGCCGCCGGGCTGCGCGAGGGCGGCAGGAACGGCCGCGTCGGCAGTTCGGTGACCGGATCGACGCGTTCGGCCACGGGCGGGCGCGGCGGGGTTGGCGGCCGAGGCAACTCGCGCGGCGCCTCGACGGGCCTGGCCACGGGCGCCGGGGCCGGATCGGGCGGCGGCGCGGGCGGCTGCATCGAATCGAGCCGCTGCGGCACTGTCTCGGCCTCGCCCTCGGCCGGCACCTCCACCGCCAGTTCGGTGATCTGCGCCTGCGCCGGCGTGAACGGCAGCTCCACCGGCGGCGGTGCCGGCGGCTCCTCCGGCGGCAGCTCGACGAAACCCATGCGCACCAGGTCCTCGAAATGGCTGGTGGCGGCCCCGGCCTTCAGCGCCAGGCTGAGCACCTCGCTCAGCGGGCGCCGGCCGTCGATCAGGAACAGGATGGTGCGATGGCGCTGCCCCAGGCCGCCGGTGCGGCGGCGCATCTCCTCATGACCCAGCGGGGTCTTGGTCGGGATGGTCGTCACGGACATGTCGGGATGATGGGCGCGGGCCGAAATGATTGTCGCAGTTCGCCCCGTCGTCACGAAGCGAGTGCCCGCGTGCGTGCGAAATCTGGCTTGACGTTGCTCATCCCGCGACGCCGCCGGATCCGGAGAATCCCTGATCCCGGACTCGCCCATGGACAACCCCGCCCCCTCGTCTGCCCTCGAAGCCGTCTTCCGAGCCCACGGCCTGTCCAAGACCTACGGCAGCGGCGAGGTGGAGGTGCGCGCGCTGCACGACGTCGACCTGGAGATCGCAAGCGGCGAGTTCGTCGTGCTGCTCGGGCCTTCGGGCAGCGGCAAGTCGACCCTGCTGAACATCCTCGGCGGGCTGGATGTGCCCAGCACCGGCGAGGTGTGGTTCGGCGACCACCGCCTCAGCGGCGCCAGCGAGGCCGAGCTGACCACCTACCGGCGCGAGCATGTCGGCTTCGTGTTCCAGTTCTACAACCTCATTCCCAGCCTGACGGTGCGCGAGAACGTGGCCCTGGTCACCGACATTGCCACCGACCCGATGCCGGTGGACGAAGCGATCGACCTGGTCGGCCTGACGCCGCGGCGCGACCACTTCCCGGCGCAGCTCTCGGGCGGCGAGCAGCAGCGCGTGGCGATCGCGCGCGCCATCGCCAAGCGTCCGCAGGTGCTGCTGTGCGACGAGCCCACCGGTGCGCTCGACTACACCACCGGCAAGCTGGTGCTGGAGGTGATCGCGCGCATCAACCGCGAGCTGCACACCACCGCCGTGGTGATCACGCACAACGCCGCCATCGCCGGCATGGCCGACACGGTCATCTCGCTGGGTGACGGCTGCGTGCAGAAGGTGCTTCACAACGAGCATCGTCTGACGCCGTCCGAGCTGTCCTGGTAGGCCCGCGATGAAGGCCCTGGACCGCAAGCTGCTGCGCGACCTGCGCCTGATGTGGAGCCAGGCGCTGACCATCGCGCTGGTGGTGGCCAGCGGCATCGGCGGCTTCATCACCAGCCTGTCGGCGGTGGACTCGCTGGCGCTGGCGCGCGACGAGTTCTACGCCGACGCGCGTTTCGCCGACCTGTTCGCCGCCGTCAAGCGCGCGCCGAATGCGCTGGCCTCGACGCTGGCCGCGCAGCCCGGCGTGGCCGAGGTGCAGACCACGGTGGAGCAGATGGTGCGTGTCGAGCTGCCCGGCGTGTCCGACCCGATCCTCGGCCAGCTGATCGGCATGGACCCGCAGCGCCCCTTCTCGCTGAACCGCGTCACGCTGGCCGCCGGCCGCGCGCTCGACGGCGCCGGCGTGCGCCGCGCCGACGGCAGCCTGGAGGTGCTGGTCTCCGAAGGTTTCGCGCAGGCCCGCGGCCTGAAGCCCGGCTCGACGCTGAAGGCGCTGGTCAACGGCAGGCAGCGCACGCTGATCGTGGTGGGCACGGCACTGTCGCCCGAGTTCGTCTTCGCCGGCCTGTGGGGCATGCCCGACCTGCGCGGCTTCGGCATCTTCTGGATGGACCGCGAGGCGCTGGCCTCGGCCTACGACATGAACGGCGCCTTCAATCGCATCGCCATCCGGCTGGCACCGGGGGCGTCGGAGCCCGCGGTCATCGACGCGCTGTCGCGCCTGCTCGCGCCTTATGGCGGGCGCCAGGTCAACGGCCGCGCCGACCAGATCTCGCACGCCATGCTCGACAACGAGATCAAGGAGCAGCGTGTGCTCGGCACCGTGCTGCCGGCGATCTTCCTGGGCGTGGCGGCCTTCCTGCTCAACGTGGTGGTGTCGCGCCTGGTGGCCACGCAGCGCGAACAGATCGCCGCGCTGAAGGCACTGGGCTACCCGAACCGCGACATCGCCGCGCACTACCTCAAGCTGGTGATGCTGATCGTCGCCGTCGGCCTGCTGCTGGGCATGGTCGTCGGCGACCGGCTGGGCGCCATGTTCACCGGCCTGTACACCGAGTTCTTCCGCTTTCCGCGCTTCGAGCATCACATGGCGCCCTGGCTGCTGCTGGTGAGCATGGGCATCACGGTGGCCACGGCGGTGGCCGGCACGCTGAACGCCATCATGGCCACCGTGCGGCTGGCGCCGGCCGAGGCCATGCGCCCGCCCGCGCCGGGCCGCTACCGGCGCACGCTGCTCGAGCGGCTGGGCATCCGGGGGATGAGCCCCGCGCTGCGCATGATCATCCGCAACATGGAGCGCCGCCCCTGGCGCACCACGATCTCGATCGGCGGCGTGGCCGCTGCGGTGGCCATCGTCGTGCTCGGCAACTTCTTCCGCGACGCCATCGAGTACATCGTCGACGCCCAGTTCAACGTGGCGATGCGCAGCGACGTGGCGGTGTGGATGGTCGAACCCGGCGACGACATCGCGCGGCTCGACCTGGCCCGCCTGCCCGCGGTGACGCAGGTCGAATCGACCCGCTTCGTGCCCGTCACCTTCCGCCACGGCCACCGCAGCGAGCGCAGCCTGATCCGCGGCTACGACGGCCGCGCCGTGCTGTACCGCGTGGTCGACGCCGAGAACCACGCCACCACGCTGGAAGGCATGGGCCTGGTCATCACCGACCGCCTGGCCGACAAGCTCGGCGTGCGCGTGGGCGACACGCTGCTCGCCGAGGTGGAGGAAGGCCGGCCGCGCAGCGTGGCGCTGACGGTCGGCGCCACGGTGCGCGAGATGATGGGCCTGAACGCCTACATGGACCGCGAGGCGCTGAACCGCGCGCTCGGCGACGGCGATCTGTCCAGCGGCTACGTGCTGGCCGTCGAACGCGACCGCGAGGAAGGGCTGCTCGAGGCGATCAAGTCGCTGCCGCGCGTGGCCGGCGCCTTCAGCAAGGCGACCATGCTGCGCAACATGCAGGAGATCAGCGCGCGCAACGTGCGCATCATGAGCACCATCCTGACCGCCTTTGCCGCGGTGATCGCGGTCGGCGTGGTCTACAACAACGCGCGCATCGCGCTGGCCGAGCGCGGCTGGGAGCTGGCCTCGCTGCGCGTGCTCGGTTTCACGCGCGCCGAGGTGTCGGCACTGCTGCTGGGCGAGCTGGCCATCGTCATCGGCGTCGCGCTGCCGCTGGGCATGGCGCTGGGCTTCGGCCTGGTGCACCTGATCTCGGGTCTGCTGGCCTCCGACCAGTTCTACTTTCCGGTGGTGATCCTGCCGCGCACCTATGCCTGGGCGGCGCTGTGCGTGCTGGCCGCCGGCGTGGTCAGCGCGCTGATCGTGCGACGCCGCATTGACACGCTCGACATGGTCGGCGTGCTGAAGACAAGGGAATGACAACATGAAGAAGAGCACCTGGATCATCGGAAGCGCGGCCACGCTGGCCATCGCCGCGTTGCTCGGCTGGGCCTTCGCGCCGCGGCCGCTGGAAGTCGAGGTGGCCAGCGTCACCGAGGGTCCCTTCGAGACCTCGATCGAGGAAGACGGCAAGACCCGCCTGCGCGACCGCTACGTCGTCTCGGCGCCGCTGGCCGCGCTGCTGCCGCGCATCACGCTGCGCGAGGGTGATGCGGTCGAGGCCGGTGCGCTGCTGGCCACGCTCACGCCGGTGCTGCCGGCGATGCTCGACGAGCGCACGCGGCGCGAGCAGCAGCTGCGCGTCGAGATCGCGCAGGCGCAGACGCAACGTGTCGCTGCTCGCGTCGAAGGTGCCAAGGTCGCGCTGGCGCAGGCACGCAACGAACAGCAGCGCACCGAACAGCTCGCGAAACAGGGCTTCGTCGCGCCCACCAAGCTGGAGACCGACCGGTTGTCGGTGCTGGCCGCGCAGAAGGACCTGGAGGCCGCCGTCGAGGAGGGCCACATCGCCTCCCACGAAGTCGAGCAGGCCCGCGCCGCCTTGCTGGCACTGACCCGCCCCGGCGGCGGGCGCGGCTTCGCGCTGCGCGCGCCGGTGGCCGGCCGCGTGCTCAAGGTCGTGCAGGCCAGCGAAGGCGTGGTGGCGCTGGGCGCGCCCATCCTGGAGCTGGGCGACACGGCGCGGCTCGAGGTGGTGGCCGAACTGCTCACCGCCGACGCCCTGCGCGCGCAGCCGGGCAGCCTGGTGCGCATCGAGCGCTGGGGCGGCGACGGCGTGCTGCAGGGCCGCGTGCGGCGCGTCGAGCCGGGCGCCTTCACCAAGGTCTCGGCGCTCGGCGTGGAGGAGCAGCGCGTGCGCGTGCTGATCGACCTGAGCAGCCCGCCCGAGCAGTGGCGTGCGCTCGGCGACGGCTTCCGCGTCGGCGTGCGCATCGTCACGCGTTCGCTCGACAAGGTGCTCAAGGTGCCGGTCAGCGCCGTGTTCCCGGTGCCCGAGGGCGAAGGCGGCATGGCCGTGTTCGTGCTCGACGGCGGCCGCGCGAAGCGCGTGGCCGTGAAGCTCGGCGCGCGCAACGGCAGCGAAGCCTGGATCGAGTCCGGCGTGCAGCCGGGCGCGCAGGTGATCGTCTACCCGCCGGCGGCCACGCGCGACGGGCTGCGCGTGAAGCCGCGCAAGGTCTAGGGGTTCCGCCCCGGCACGCGGCGGCGGCCGCGGGCATGATGCGTCGCTGGAGGTCACACCGACGATGAAGTCATTCGGCAATCGCGCGGCCGGCGAACGGCTCGAGCGCATGCAGGCCTCGCTGCGCTGGGCCGGCGAAGGCTTCCGAAACCTGCACCCCATCCTGCCGGGGCTGCGCGACCACGGCGTCCCGCGGCCCACGATCAGCGACTTCGTCTGCGGCGGCAACCGCCGCGTGCCCGAAGGTCCGCTGCCCTCGATGGACCCGCGCCCGGGCTGGGCGAAACCGGTCGACAGCGGCCTGCGCGCCACCTGGCTCGGCCACTCCACGGTGCTGATCGAGATCGACGGCTACCGCGTGCTCACCGACCCGGTGTGGGGCGCGCGCGCCTCGCCCTCGCGGCTGCTCGGGCCGAAACGCTTCCAGCCGGTGCCGATCCCGCTGCGCGCGCTGCCGCCGCTCGACCTGGTGATCGTCTCGCACGACCACTACGACCACCTCGACTACGGCACGGTGCGCGCGCTGGCGAAGACCGGCGTGCCCTTCGTCACCTCGCTGGGCGTGGGCGCGCACCTCGAGGCCTTCGGCGTGCCGGCCGACCTGATCACCGAGCTCGACTGGTGGGAGCACCACACCCTGCCCGGCGGCGAGCTCAGCGTGACGGCCGCCCCCTCGCAGCACTTCAGCGGCCGCGGGCTGAAGGACCGCAACGCGACGCTGTGGTCGTCCCTGGTGATCCGCACGGCCAGGCACTCGGTCTTCTTCAGCGGCGACACCGGCCTGACCACCGAGTACGGCCTCATCCGCGAGCGGCTCGGCCCCTTCGACCTGGTGATGCTCGAGGTGGGCGC
>Ga0116177_10004214_pt1 | contig 10500 bp, 9 predicted proteins | sample AD_STIC10_MetaG_FD_89750 | JGI IMG/M metagenome (GOLD analysis project Ga0116177, IMG submission 89750) | Active sludge microbial communities of municipal wastewater-treating anaerobic digesters from USA - AD_STIC10_MetaG | ecosystem: Engineered > Bioreactor > Anaerobic > Digestate | place: USA...
GACGCAGGGACAGGGCGGCGTGGCCGGCGACACGGCGCGCGGCCGCACGATCGAGGTCTCCCCGACGGGCCGCGTTCCGCGCATCGGCGACGCCGTCCGGTCGGCGGCACCGGGGACGCGCATCCTCGTCAGGCGCGGGACGTACCGGGAGCCGCGCATCGTCATCGACCGCCCCGGGATCACCCTCGACGGCGAGGCGGGGGCGATTATCGACGGCAGCGGCACGCACACGATCCTCGAGATTGCGGCTGACGACGTCACGGTGCGTGGGCTGACCCTTCGCAACACGGGGCCCAGCCAGTCCGAGGAGCGTGCCGGCATCCTCGTGCACGACGTCGGCGGATGCCGCGTGCAGGGCAACCGCCTCGAGGAAACGCTCTTCGCCATCTACCTCGCCAAGGTGCACGACTGCCTCGTGAGCGACAACGTGATCCGCGGGCACGAACGCGCCCAGACGGTGTCGGGCAACGGCGTGCATATCTGGTCCAGCGAGCGCGTGCAGGTGCTGCGCAACGACGTGCGCGGGCATCGCGACGGGATCTACTTCGAGTTCGTCAAACGCGGGCGTGTGGTCGGCAACCGGTCGCAGCGCAGCGCACGCTACGGCATGCACTTCATGTTCTCCGACGATTGCCGCTACGAGGACAACCTGTACCGCGACAACGCCAACGGGATCGCCGTGATGTACTCGAACCGGGTGGAGATGATCGGCAACCGCTTCGAGCACAACTGGGGGAGCGCCGCCTACGGCCTCCTCCTCAAGGACATCAACGACTCGCGCATCGAGGGGAACACCTTCCTCTCCAACTCGGTCGGACTCTACCTGGAGGGGGCCAACCGCAACGTCGTGCTCCGCAACGCCTTCCGGGCGAACGGCTGGGCGCTCAAGACGATGGCCAACGCCACCGGGAACCTGTTCGAGCGCAACACCTTCGAGGGGAACGCCTTCGACGTGGGGACCAACAGCACGTCCAACGTGTCGCGCTTCCAGGAGAACTACTGGGATCGTTACCGCGGCTACGACCTCGATCGCAACGGGATCGGCGACGTGCCACACGCCCCGGTGCGCCTCTTTGCCCTGGTGGTAGAGCAATCGCCACCGACGCTCCTCCTCCTGCGGTCGCTCCTGGTCGACCTGCTCGACCTGGCCGAGCGCGTGATCCCGACGCTCACGCCAGCGACGCTGCTCGACGACCGCCCGCTGATGAAGCGTCCGGCGCAAGATGGTGCGCGTGGTTAGGGCCCGCGGCGTGACCAAGGCCTACGGGCGCCTGCAGGTGTTGCAGGGGCTCGACCTCGACGTCGAGCGCGGGCAGGTGACGGCGATCATCGGCCCCAACGCCTCGGGGAAGACGACGTTCAACAAGATCCTCCTCGGGCTCGTGCGCGCCGACGGTGGCGAGGTGGAAATCGACGGCCGGCGCCTGAACGGTGACTCGGCCTACCGCGCCCACATCGGCTACATGCCACAAGCGGCGCGCTTCCCCGAGAACCTCACCGCCGACGACGTCTTTCGCATGCTCGCCGACCTGCGGGGGGCCGCGACGGCGCGCGACGACGAGCTCGTCGACGCGTTCGCGTTAGGCCCGGTCCTCAGGACGCCGATTCGCGTCCTCTCCGGCGGGATGCGCCAGCGCGTGAACGCGGCGCTCGCGTTCCTCTTCCGCCCCGCCCTCCTCCTCCTCGACGAACCGACGGCCGGGCTCGACCCCATCTCCAGCGGGACGCTCAAGGACAAGATCCGCCGGGAGCGCGAAGCGGGGCGCACCTTCATCCTCACCTCGCACGTCATGAGCGAGCTGGAGGAACTCTCCGATCGCATCGCCTTCCTGCTCGACGGGCGCGTGCACTTCTCGGGGACGCAGGACGAGCTCAAGTCGCTCACCGGCGAGTCGACGCTCGAGCGGGCCATCGCCCACCTCATGCGGCAGGGGACGTCCGCGCCACACGGCGGGGCGCGCGCATGAGCACCGTCCTCAAGATCATGCGCTACGTCCTCATGGACGTGCTGCGCAACCGCTGGGTGATCGGCTACGCCCTGTTCTTCGTCGCGGTCACCGACGTCCTGTTGCGGTTAGGCGGGAGCGGGCCACACGCCCTGCTCTCGCTCCTCAACGTCGTCGTGTTGCTCATCCCGCTGGTCACGATCGTCTTCGGGACGATCTACTGGCACGGGGCGCGCGAGTTCAACGAACTCCTGCTCTCCCAGCCCGTGGCGCGGGCCACGCTCTTCCACGGCCTCTTTGCCGGGCTGGTGATCCCGCTGTCGGCGGCCTTTGTCGTCGGCGTCTCGATCCCCGTCCTGATCCACCGCGCGGCCGACGGCGAGACGCTCGCACTGCTCGGCATGATGCTGGTGGCCGGCTGCGCGCTCACCGCGGTGTTCGGCGCGCTCGCCGTGCTCATCGCCGGACTGGTCGACGATCGCCTCAAGGGGCTGGGGCTGGCGTTAGGCGTCTGGCTCCTCATGACGGTCGCGTACGACGGGCTCGTGCTGTGGGTCGCCATGGCCTTCCAGGACTACCCGCTGGAAGGGGCGATGCTGGCGCTCACCTTCGCCAATCCGGTCGACCTGGCGCGTGTCCTCCTCGTCCTCCGCTTCGACGTCTCGGCCCTCATGGGCTACACGGGGGCGGTGATGCAGCGCCTGCTGGGGAGCCCGCTGGGCATGCTGGCGGCGGTCGCCGGACTGGCGCTCTGGACGCTCCTGCCTGGGCTCCTGGCGCTGCGGGCCTTCAAGCGTAGGGACTTCTGAGACAGCGGTTCCGGGCCCCCCCGACGTTATACCTGCAGCGAATTTATTTCATTTCCGAACAACCAAGCCGACCACCGGAATCACCCGCCCCTACCCTCTCCGGAGCCGCCATGCGCCCCCTGAGCACCCTGCGTTCCCTGCAGAGCCTGAGCACCCTCCTCGTCGTCGCCACCCTGAGTGCCGCGTGCGGCGGTAGCGGCGAGGCCACGGCCGATGCGGCGGCGACGGCCGCGTCCGAAGCCCCCGCGGTAGCGCCTGGGGCAGCCTCGTTCGACCCAGCGGCCATCACGCCGCAGATGCTGGCCCAGGGCGACAGCCTGTTCCACGGGCTGATTGGGGCAACCTCGTGCCAGGCGTGCCATGGCGCCGACGCCAAGCAGGCGACCGTCGCCCCCGACCTCACCGACGCCGAGTGGCTGCACAGCGACGGGAGTTGGGAGGGGATCTACAAGACGGTGCAGACGGGCGTGTCGGCCCCGAAGAAGTTCACCAGCATGATGCCGGCCGACGGCGGCATCCCCATGACCGAGGAGCACCGCCGCTCGGTGACCGCCTACGTGTACAAGCTGGGGCACCCGTAGGGCGCGGGGCCGCTCGTCAGGCAGTCGGGATTGACGCCTCGAGGACGTCGAACAGGAGGCTGCAGCAGGTCACCCCGCCCTCGGCCTTGGCGAGTTCCGATGCATCGACGCCAATCACGCTGACGCCGTGGGCACGCAGCATGTTCTGCGTGCGCGGGAAGGCGGTGGAGTGAATCACTCCACCGCTCACCATCACCGCGTTGGCGGCGAACGGCTCGGCGGGATCGACGGTGAGCGCGTCGAAGCCATCGAATTGCGCGGCGTCGACCCAATCGGGGTTGACGAGGATCCAGTCCGGGCTCACCTGGGTCACCGCGGTCTTCAGGTGCAACGCTCCGGCGACCGCGACCTCACGTACGTCGTAGCCGAACGGCGCGACGAGCGCGCGCAACGCGGCGATTCCCTCGGCGGTGGTGCGCTGCGTGAGCCCGACGAACAGCGTGCGCCCGATGCGCAGCACGTCGCCGCCGTCGAGGGTGGCCGGCTCGGGGATGCGCACGCAGCGCCGGAACGGCGCCAGCGCCTCGGCCATCGCGTCGACCTCGGGGCGGCGTGATGCGGCGCCGGGGCGCGTGAGGACCGCGACCTCGTCGAGCACCAGCGCCACGTCTTCGACGAAGACCGCGTCGGGGAGGTCTGGGAGTTCGGGGAGGCGGATCACGCGCACGCCCAGCGACTCCAGCGCCTCCTCATACGCGTCGTGCTGGTCGCGAGCGACGGCGAGGTCGATGGGCGTGCGGGCGACGTGGGTCAGTTCGCACTCGGTGATGGAGCGCGAGACTTCGCGGGTGATGGCGACGATCATGTGAGGGGGGCGAGGGGATCACCGAAGCTATCGCCGACGATTGGCCGACGCATCCGCGTCGGGGAGTTGTCGACGCGGGCGCCCGACCGCGGGCTAGCGCGCGCGATTCACGGTGAGGATGTTTCCCGGCTCACCGACCCCCGATCGCCCCGTGTCCCAGCCCGTGCACTTCCACCAGCCGGCGCGCTTCCCGCGCGGCTTTCATAACGCCTCGCGAAACGTCGGCCTCAAGCCCACGGCGCGCGACCTCACACTCTTCGTGAGCGACGTCGAAGCCAACGCGGCGGCCGTCTTCACGCGCAACCACTTTCCCGGCGCGCCGATCATCCTCGGGCGAGAGACCATCAGGGGCGGGCGGCTCAGGGCGATCATCGCCAACAGCAAGTGCAGCAACGTGGCGACGGGAGACGAAGGGGTGCGCCGCGCGCGCCGCATGGCCGCCGCTGCCGCCGCCGAAGTCGGGACCTCGGCCGACCGAGTGCTGGTGAGCTCCACAGGCGTCATCGGCGTCCCCCTCCCCATCGAGAAGATCGAGGTGGGGGTGAAGGGGATCATGGGCGACCTCTCCGACGATCCGTTGTTAGGCGCCGAGGGGATCATGACCACCGACACGCATCCCAAGGCGCTGTCGGTGAGCGTGGGTGAGGCGACGATCACCTTCGTGGCCAAGGGGTCGGGGATGATCGAGCCCAACATGGCGACGATGCTGGCCTACATCTTCACCGACGCCGCCCTCGACGCCGCCACGCTCGACCGCATGCTGCGCGAGGCGGTGCACGTCTCGTTCAACATGCTCTCGGTCGACACCGACACGAGCACGTCGGACACCTGCGCCATCCTGGCCAACGGTCTCGCCGGCGCGGTGGACGAAGCCGCGTTCCAGGCGGCGCTCACCGCCGGCTGCCTGCGCATGACCGAGATCCTGGCGCGCGACGGCGAAGGGGCCGAGCACCTCATTCGAGCGACGGTGCGCGGGGCGAGCGACGAGGGCGAGGCGCGCCGTGTGGCCAAGTCGCTGGTGAATTCGCCCCTGGTGAAGACGATGGTGCACGGGGCCGACCCCAACGTGGGGCGCCTGCTGATGGCCGTGGGGAAGTGCTTCGAGGTTCCCATCGCCGCCAGCCGCACCGACGCCTGGATCAACGCGACGCCGGTGGTGCGCGGCGGGATGCGCCTCGACTTCGCGGACGCCACCGTACGCGAGACGCTCAAGGCCGAGGTGGTGGAGCTGGTCGTCGACCTCGGCCTCGGCACGGCGACGGCGACGGCCTACGGCTGCGACCTCACCAAGGGGTACGTGGACGAGAACGCGGCGTACTACTCGTCGTAGCGTGCCTAACGGGCCGGCGTCGGGAAGTACGTCGGCTCGTTGCCCTTGCGCCACTTGATGTTGCAGCCGAGGCTGGGGAACTGGTCGGCGGCGGGCGGCTCGTGCGCGAGGACGGCATCCAGGGCGGCGCGTAGGTCGCGCCCGGTCACCGGGCGATCGTTCTTCGGTCGCGAGTCGTCGAGCTGGCCGCGATAGACCAGCCGTCCATCGGCATCGAAGACGAAGAAGTCCGGGGTACAGGCCGCCGCATAGGCCTTCGCCACCTCCTGCGACTCGTCGAACAGAATCGGAAAGGCATAACCGAACTCGCGCGCCATCGCCGCCATGCTCGCCGGTGCATCGTCGGGATAGTTCACGACGTCATTCGAGGCGATGGCCACCAGGGCCATGCGGTCGCGGTAGTCGGCATCGAGGCGGGCGAGCTCGGCGGCCACGTGCTGCACATAGGGACAGTGACGGCTGATGAACATCACCAGCATCGCGCGTCCCTGCCCAACGCCGTCGCGCGTGTAGGTGCGTCCGTGCGCGACGTCGGGGAGGGTGAAGTCGGGCGCGGTGGTGCCGAGCGCCAGCATGGTCGATTCGGTGCGCGCCAAGAGCAGGTCTCCTGTACGGGGGCTGAAAGGACTCGTAGCAGGATAACTTCGCGACGCCTAACCGTGTTCCGGCACGCACGGGCTCGCCGGTCGGGCGAAGGTGGTGGGGCGCGTGCAGCGCCGAGATTCGGGAGCGGAGTGGGTGGAAAAAGAAAACCCCCGGGATTGCTCCCGGGGGCGGCTCGCAGCCAGCGACCCTAGCACGAAGGCGAACAGGTATAGCTGCGAGTATCAGTAATAAGACGTGTGAACCGTTGAGGCGCAACTCGGGGAACTACGAGTGGGATCCACGATGCGCAGCTGTGCACACAGCGTGACAGTTTCGTTGTGCAGCGTGATGGCGCCGCCATCACGACCGACGCGTCCAGAACGCCACCGTGCCGCAGACCGACGAGTTGCCGGCGTACTCAGGTGGCGTCTCGGCCGCCGTGCGATACAGCTCGATGCCGGCGAGTGACTGCACGGGGAGGGCGTCGACATCGAAGGGCGATTGCATCCCCCAGGTCCACATGCGCATGCCATCGACGATGACCTGCATGTAGCACGAGCGCGAGAATCGCTCTCCCGATTGCTCCCAGCCCTGGATCATCGCGACCTGCGGCAAGCTCGGTGGTGAGGGAGACGCGACCGCGTTTCCCCCCGTGGGAAGCGGGAGGAGCCGGACGCCGGTGATGGAGCGCAGCACATCGGAGGTGCGGCTGTCGTCGCGCGCGCGCAGCGCCGACTCGTCGAGGAAGCGCCCGCGTCCGGCGGCGCGATGCTCGCGGAAGAGCGCGAGCCCGCGAGCGCGCTCTCCCTTGGCGCTCGGCGGTGCGACGGTGTCACGGCGCGCGACCACCGGTGGTCGCACCAGGAGGCGGCGAGCGCCGATCGAACCGGCCGTCAGGCGCAACGTGTCGCGCCACCGGGCGCGGGTCTCGGCAGCGGATTCGACCTGCACCAGCGTCGCGCCGGGGAGCGCGCACAGCGTGGCGCGCCCCGCGTCGTCGAGCACCGCCTCGAGGTCGCGCTGCACCTCCGTGAGTGTGCTCCCCCGCGACTCGACGGCGCGCCAGGTGGCGCGGATGGGGGCGGCGCGCAGCGGTTCTCCGCTGGCGGCATCACGCACGGTGACGACGACGATCCCCTCCCGCGCGAGGTCGACCGGGGTGCGGCAGAGGCGGGCGGCGCGCGTGCGCAGCGACGGCAGCGCGAGCCTAACGCGCATGGTGCCGCTGGCCGGCACGTCGAGGAAGGGCGACGGCACCACCAGCCCTAACGAGTCGAAGGCCGGGGTGGAGAGCCCGATGGCGTAGGCCCCCGCCGGCACGCCGACGAGCGAGAAGCGCCCGTCCGCACCGGTGGTTGCCACGAGCGCGGTCCCCTCGAGGGTGACCGTCACCCCGGCCGCCGGTGCGCCGGCGACGCTGTCGAAGACCGTCCCCGCAATCGACGCCCCCGTGGGAGTCGACGCCGCCGTGGCGGCGGTGACGCCGCTCTCGACGCTCCCGCCCGCATCGTGGTACAGCGTGAGGCGTGTCTCTCCGGCGCTATTCCCGGTGGCCGCCGCGCGCGGCATCCGGATGCGCCAGTCGTCGACGATCCAGCGCCCATCGGCGAGCCGAGCGAAACGCACGCGCCCGCCGAGCCCATCGCGAGCGGCGTCGCCCGGCACGCCGGGGGGGAGCGCCGTGTAGGTGAACTCGAGTTCGCGCAGCTCGGACGAGGCGCCGTCGAGCCAGAGGACGCCGGCGACATCGGGGCGCTCGCTCTCGCGCGTTGGGGAAAAGGCCAGGCCGTTGAACGCGGCGCGCGCGCCTACACCCGACACGAGCCGGAAGCAGTGCGCGGCCAGGAACTCCTCGGAGAGGAGGACGTCGGCGTCGGGGGCGTAGTAGTCGGTGCTGCCGTCGGCGCGCCGCACGATGTAGCCGTCGCTGGCCAGCTGTGCCGCGGGGAGACTGCGAAAGAGGTGGCCGATGGTCTCGATCGAGGTGCGCCGTTCGTCGCGCACGACGCGCCCCGATCCGGCGTCGACATCGCGACTGAAGCGGGTCACGCGTCCGCTCTCGGCGCGCTGCGCGGTGAGCACCGACGCGGTGAGGGCGGCGCGTACGTCTTCCCAGAGGGCGACGAGCCGCGGGTCGCCGTCTTTCGGCTGCCGACAGCTCGCGCGCTCCGTCACCCGCACCGCGCCCAGGGCGGGGACGACGGCGTCGACCTCGATCGGCTCGCGGCGCGCCTCGTCAGCCGCAAGGGCGAACGGCGCGGTGCGGGTCGGCCTAACACCGATGCGCTTGACCAGGAGCGCATAGCGCCCGGCCCTGGGGGCTCGCAGTTCGTATGCGCCGCCGGCGTCGCTGAGTCCGGCGACGACGGTGCGTCCTTCGTCATCGACGAGTGTGAGGACGACGCCGGCGAGGGGCGCCCCGGAGCCACGTTCGGTGACGGCGCCGCGGACGAGTTGGGCGGAGAGCGGAGGGGCGAGCAGCGACAGTAGGGCGAGCGAGGCGAGGCGGGACGCGAGGCGCGATGAGAGGTGCGACGCGAGGATGCCGCGCACGCACCCGCGCGAGACGGACGGCGCCGTCGTCCGAGGCCGGGGCGACGCTACGCCCTCGCACTGGCAGAGTGCCGGCGTCGCGGGCGATTCGAGCGTGGCGGGTAGATCGAGCCTGCGGCTGAGCGAGCGCGTCGTGGCTGAGGGGTCCAAACGGCGACGGATTGCGAGGGGCGGAACGAGGCGCGCGCCAAACGAGACGGCTGCCAGACTCTCGGAATCTGCCGACCGAGGCACCAGTCCGCGATACGCAGCGGCCGCGGAGGAGGGGGCGGGCGGGTGGGGCGTCACCCTGCGCCCGGTCGCTGGCCTCCGCGCGCCTCACACGCTCGGCCCTGTGCGGCAACGCCCACGAGGGCGTCGCCCCAACGTCGTTCTACGCGACCAGCCAGCGCAGCGTCACGCCGATGGTCCGGGCGACCCCCGCCCCCAGGAAGGGGCCGATCACGCCGATGGCCAAGGTGACGCCGTAGGGGGCGCCGGGGACGATGCGAGGGGCGAGCAGGCCCACAATCCCCCCCATCACGGCTGCGATGCAGGCCAGGGGGAACAACAGCGAGCGGCGTTCGGGCGCCGTGGGGGGCGTCGCGTGGTCTGAGGGATGTGTCGTGCTCACGGTCGTACCCCGTTTGGGTGACGCGGTACGATAGGTCCGACCAATGAGCATCGCGACGGGCGAACACCGCACGGCCGCGGCGCAAACGGCGCGTGTTGGCGCAGGGGAAAGGCACTACGTGTGCGCTGCAGGCGGACGGTGCGTGGGGGAATGAGTGATGGGGGAAACGAGTCAGGGCCCCGCGGTGGCGGGGCCCTAACGCTTGCATGAAGTAGCAACGCACCGATTGTTGATTCTGAAACGCTCTACACATTGCATCTGAGATACCACGCGCCGTTTGTCGCCTGAATTCTCGAGTGGGAAGCGATCCGTCTGCGGAAATGACTGGACGGTCCAGGCGGGCGATCTACGCTCGCGGGTCTCGGGCGAGCTATGTGCGTGATTGCGAGACCCGTTCTTCGTGATCTTGGGACTCCTCGCATAATGTCGAGACGGTCACATTGATTCCGAGACCAGTCGGCGGCGCCGTGCTCAATACTCCGGCGATGATGCGCGCGGCGCCGGATCGCTCGGCATGTTCGGCAATGTCGACATCGGGCCACGGATCGCTCCACCGACCGGACCGGGTCACAAGCCACTCCGAGCGCTCGGTCGTGGCAGACGATGCTGCGGCGAGAGAACGACCGCTCGACCTCGCGAGCGCCATCCTGGCCGTGGCGGCGTGGGATGTTCCGCCGCTCGGAGGTGGCGGTTCGAGCTCGCTGCCGCCGAGTGCCGTCGTCGGCCTGGTTCTGAGTCAAGGCGGCCGGCCCATGCAGCACGACGCGCTGCTGGAGCGCCGCGTGCGGCGACTTGCCGGTGAACGGCGGTGGTCTCCTCTCATCTCACCAGACGCTCCTTGCTCGGGGCAGCCGCGATGCTCAGCGCGGTGTGGGTATCAGGCCTCGTGGTAGCGCATCCCATGCCGACGGGCGCCGCTGCGGGCGTTGCGCACTGCGCGCACGTCCATCAGAACGCGCTCTCGCACCTGTTCTGCGCGGTGGATCACGAGCACCAGCCCGGGCAGCGCTGCCCGCATGAGCACGTGCGTCAGGACGCCGTGCGAATCGACGGGGCTGTGTCCACCGCCTAGTCCCGGAGCCTGTTGACATAGGGGGTGGGGGTATGTATCATATACCCCACCAGGGTATCCACACGGATACCCCGATCCTTTGTCAATCGGAGTCCGCGACATGACTGGTCCGAGTACCCCCAAGACGGCTGGCGCCCACTGCGCCGCCATGAGCCCACCCCTCTCCCCCGCTGCTGCCAGCGCAGCCGAGTCACGCGCCCCAGAGC
>Ga0116177_10004215_pt1 | contig 10499 bp, 10 predicted proteins | sample AD_STIC10_MetaG_FD_89750 | JGI IMG/M metagenome (GOLD analysis project Ga0116177, IMG submission 89750) | Active sludge microbial communities of municipal wastewater-treating anaerobic digesters from USA - AD_STIC10_MetaG | ecosystem: Engineered > Bioreactor > Anaerobic > Digestate | place: USA...
AATATCCCGCATCAGCCGACACCGGATATAATGAGGATTTTTCATAAAAAGATGCAGGCAATGCATCAAATCCTAAACTCATCCAAAAAGCTTCGCCCTGTTTTACAATCCATTCAGGGCCGTTTGCTTTTAATGCCGGATCAATATCTAAACCCTCCACATTCACCAGAGCTGTCCAGTCTTGTCCCCAGCGGTTTGGCAACCATTCAGCAGGTAAATATTCGGGAACAGGCTGGTTATATTTTTTTGCAAGTTCGTATCGAGCCCAGGTATGTAATTCGCGATATAATGGCCAAACATCCGAAATAAAACTGCGTGTTAATTCAATCATTTCTTCGCTGGTCATATTGTACTCACTGGCCATGTAAGCAAAATAATCTTTGTAGCCCAAAGGCGTTACACTGCTATTGCGTATTTGCTGTAATTCCGCAAGACCATCTTTTAATGTAGCTCCAACTTCTTTGCTGGCTACCCATGCCGCTTCCCGCTCTTTCATATTTACGGAAGTGCGCAATATTTCATCGATAGCATTAGGCGAAATCGGTTTTTTATTCATGGTATAGGTGAAACCATACAATGCTTCCACCTGTTTGTTGGTAGCGTCAATGCGTTTTTTCACAACATCTCCGGCTGTTTCCGGATTATTTCCAGCCAAATACAGGATGTATTCCAATTGTTTTACCTGAAGCGGTGTAAGCTTTGCTTCATCCTTCAGATATTTCTGAGCTGTTTCAATATTGGTTTTACTGCCGGTAAATTTGGCATAAGCTTCATCAGCTATTGCAGCAAGGTGACTAGCCATGGTGTCGTCCTTAACAATATGCGTCTGCATTGTCCACTGGCCTTCAGAAGAAGCGGTTACCAGCTTTTGGTATTCTGCATTATAACTATCCAGGTAAGCCTGCACTTCATTTTGTAAAGCGCTGTTATCGGCCTCCTTTTTTTCTGTTTTACAGGCTGTAAGTCCTAGCAGCCCTAACAGGGTAATCATCATCAGGTTTCTCATGTATAAGGTATTTGACTACGAAGTTACAATCTGTAAGTGCGGGTTCACAATGCCTTAACAAACCTTAGCAGACAGGATTTTTTGCACAAAGTGTGCACAAACCCCGGCGTGACCATAAATTCGGTTGGGAAATCTTTAGTTTCGCAGATGCTTCCTTTATGTAGGAAAGCCCTGTTTATTAATCCTTAAAAACAATCAAAAATCATGGCAGAAGTAACAAACGACAAAGCGAAAGCCCTGGGACTGGCAGTTGACAGTCTGAACAAATTGTATGGCAAGGGCACAGTAATGAAATTAGGCGATAGCACTGTAGCGGCGGAGGAGGTAATTCCAACCGGCTCTATTGGTGTGGATTTAGCATTAGGTATTGGTGGTGTTCCACGCGGACGTGTCATCGAAATTTACGGACCTGAATCTTCAGGTAAAACAACTTTAGCGATTCACATCATTGCAGAGGCTCAAAAGAAAGGTGGCATTTGCGCCATTATCGATGCAGAGCATGCTTTCGATAAAGTATATGCCGAAAAATTAGGTGTAGATGTAGAGAACCTGCTTATCTCTCAACCGGATTACGGCGAACAGGCATTAGAAATTGCCGATCATTTAATTCGCTCCGGCGCGTTAGATGTGGTGGTAATTGACTCCGTTGCTGCATTAGTACCTAAAGGCGAGTTAGAAGGTGAAATGGGCGATAGCAAAATGGGTTTACAGGCGCGATTAATGAGTCAGGCCCTGCGTAAACTTACCGGTACTATAAATAAAACCGGTTGCTGCTGTATTTTCATCAACCAGCTCCGCGAAAAAATCGGTATCATGTTCGGAAATCCTGAAACAACTACCGGTGGTAACGCACTTAAATTTTACGCATCCGTGCGTATCGATATTCGTCGCATTGGTCAATTAAAAGACAAAGAAGAAATTATCGGTAACCGCGTGAAAGTAAAAATTGTAAAAAATAAAGTTGCACCTCCATTCCGTCAGGCTGAATTTGATATTATATACGGTGAAGGCATCAGCAAAATCGGCGAGATTGTCGATCTGGGTGCAGAAACTGGTGTCGTACAAAAATCAGGCAGCTGGTATAGTTACGAAGGAACCAAGTTAGGACAAGGTCGTGAGGGAGTGAAAGAACTCCTGAAAGACAACCCTGAATTAGCGATAGAGATTGAAAAGAAAATCAAAGCGAAATTGGCAGGGGTCACCACTAAAGAAGATTAATGCACAAAAAAAAAGAGGCGTGAAGCCTCTTTTTTTTTGGGTAGTGAGTAGTGGGTAGTGAGTAGTGGGACTTTTTTTTGGAGGAATGAGGATTTTTGGTTTGAAATGGCGGGTAGTGAGTAGTGAGTAGTGAGTAGTGAGTAGTGGGTAGTGAGACAAATACAATAAGGCCTACGGCCTTAGAATACAGCTTTTTCTTATGATAATAACAACCGAAAGTAAAATCTCCTGCTCCACTAAAATCCCTGTATTGTCCCACTACTCACTACCCACTACTCACTACCTGCTTATAGGAATAAGGAATGACTAATGAGGAAATGCAATTGTTGATAGGCGTGATGTGATGTGTGATTATGAAAGTAATGGCATTTTAGTTGAACCTCACCCCCCGCCCCCACCCCTCCTTTGTCGGTGCGGCAGGCCTCCTTGCTGGAGAGGGAGCTGATTTTCAGGTTATTAGTGGCTGTTAATTTGTGAGGGTGTTTTTTGTTCTTAAGTGCAATTTGCATTTTCACTCGCACACTTCCATTCGCCGTACTGCGGACACATTTGCATTTCATCGGCTAATCCCGAGTACTCGGGACTCCGCTGCGCTGGTTAGTCGGCTTTATCCTTGCCTCACCCCTCCCTCTCCCCACACCTCCGTCCTCGGAGCGGCAAGCCTCCTGACGTCGCATAGAGGGCGATACTTTATTCTATTTAATAGGAACTACAGGTTGAATCGTAAGCAATCTTGCATTTGAACACTTACACACAAATCCGCCGAACGGCGGACACACTTGCATGCACATCGACACGTCGACACGTCGGCACGTCGACACATTTGCATTTCCATCGGCTAATTGGCTAATTGGCTATTCGGCTAATCATTTTAAATATTTCAGTTTTATCACCTCCCTTTCAGTAAGATGTCTCCATCTTCCGCGGGGTAGGTCGCGTTTGGTGAGGCCGGCGTAGAGGGTGCGGTCGAGGCGGATGACGTCGTAGCCGAGGTGTTCGAATATGCGTCGCACGATGCGGTTTTTTCCGATATGCAGAGATACACCTACCACATTCTTTTTAACCGGATGTGCGTAGTCGATTCCATCTACTGTTGCCAATCCATCTTCTAATTCGACACCATTGGCAATGGCTGTTAAATCATCAGGTTTTACTTGTTTATTTAATTCTACCTCGTAGATTTTTTGTGCGCCGAAACTGGGGTGACTTAATTTCTGCGCCAGCTCACCATCATTGGTGAGTAATAATAATCCGGTGGTGTTTCTGTCTAATCTGCCTACGGGATATACACGCTCCTGAGTAGCACCGGCAATAAGTTCCATTACCGTTTGTCTTCCGCGTTCATCTTCAACCGTGGTAATATAATCTTTGGGTTTATTCAGCAGGATGTACACATAATTTACCGGCTTAATGAGTTTGCCTTTGTATGTTACTTTATCATCCGGTTGCAGGCGGTGACCCATTTCTGTTACAACTACACCATTCACTTTTACTAATCCCTGTGCAATTAATTCATCGCATTTTCTTCGCGCAGCAACACCTGCATTCGCTAAATATTTATTTAAGCGAACGGTGTTATCCTTTCTTGCAGGAGTCGCTTTCTTTGATGGTGTGTGAACGGGTGCTTTTTCTTTTTTTTCGGTACGCTTAGTTAAGCGAGTGTGCAATTTCGATTCCTGTTGTGCATCCATTTCTTCATCGCCATGGGTGCGCTTTTTAGTAAAGAAAATAGCACGCTGTAAACGCTCCGTTTTTCGATTCGGATTGCGGTCGGTTTGAAAAGGCTTTGAAGAATCACCTCCAAATCTTTTGCCTGAACTTTTTTGGGTTCTTTTAGCAGGAAAAGGCTTTTCTTCAGAACGATCCCTGTCCTGAAAACGATTATTCCTGTTCTTCCCGGTTGGATATGGTTTCTCCGTCGGCTGATCCATCTCCTGAAAGCGATTGTTCCTCGTTTTCTTCGGTGGAAATGGTTTCGGATTGCGCTGAGGTTTCCGGGAGTTCGTCTCCTGATTCCGTGTTCCCGGACGTTGATTCCGGTTGTTCGATTTCTTCATGTTCTGCATTTTGGGCGTCTTCCCGACGCTCTTGGTTTAATTGCACTTTGCTATATACTTCGTCATCGGTCATGCCTTCCATAATATCGGATGGCGAGCCGATGGTTAAGTCTTTTTGTTCAAACTCTTTCAGCTTCGGCAATTCATCCAGTGTATTGATACCGAAGTAATCCATAAAATACTGGGTAGTGCCATACAATAGAGGGCGTCCTGCTGTTTCTGCACGTCCTGTTATGCGAATTAAATCGCGTTCCATCAGTTTCTGGATGGTGTGATCGCAATTTACGCCACGAATTTGCTCAATATCCGTTTTTGTAACCGGCTGGGCATAGGCGATAATGCTCAAACACTCCAGTGCAGCAACCGACAATTTGCGTTTTGAGCGATGCTGCAACAAAACGGTTATCACCTTGTGATAATATGGTTTCGACAAAAACTGAAAGCCTCCGCCGGTGCGGATAATCTCATATACATGCTCATCACTCTCGTACTTCAGCATAAGCTGCTCCACATGCTCCTGAATCGCCTCCAGGCTAATCTCCTCTCCGGAATAGGTAAACAGCACCGTTTGCAGGTCGGCGGCTGAAATCGGCTGTTCACTGCTAAAAATGAGGGCTTCTATAAGTTTCTGCAAATCGTTCATTGGGCTGCAAATCTAACGAATTGGCGCTGTTTGGCAGTAGGAATTTGGAGAGATTTTTGCAGGTAATTACCCGATTAACCTACCTTTGAACCTATGCAGCGCCTGATAACAGCCTTTTTAGCCTTTTTGGGAGGTATTTCCCTCGTTTTTGCTCAAAATATCGACTTCCTGCCCATGTCGCCGGAAGAAGCCATGAAGCGCTCGACGATAGAGCAAAAACCTGTTATGTTCATGGCTTATCAGAAAACATGCGGCCATTGCGAAAAAATGCTCAATGAAGTGTTTACGGATACTGCTGTCAGCCATTTTTACAATACGCATTTCCTGAACGTTAAAATTGATATGCTCGACCAGGAGATGGCTAAAATGTATATACCGAAATATAGCATCAGCTCTTTTCCAACTTTTATCATTCTGAATGATAAGGGAGATGTATTGGCGCAATATGTCGGAGAATTTAAAGCAGATGAGTTTATAAATCAGGGCAAACTCTCGCTCGACCCGGAAAAACAATTGCCTTATTTACGAGCGAATTTCGAAAAAAATAAGGCCGATAGCACTGCTACTTACGAATACCTTTTAGGATTGGCACGAGGACGACTAAGCACACAACAAGTAGCTAATCAATATTTCGCAGCCAATAACCACACATTGGAAACAAACGCATATAACTGGAAAATTGTCAGCATGAGTGTGAGCGATATGAGCTCGCTGGTTTTTCAATTTATGGTTGCGCATAAAGATGCATTTGCGACTGCTACTTCACTCAAAAAAGTGGAACGCAAATTCTATTTAACGGCTGCTTATAATCTGCAGGTGGCCATCAGTCAGAACGACACAGCCAGATATAACACACAGCGAAACTTAGCCAAACAACTGAAACTCAACACAGTCGACTCACTGGTCTTTGTAAGTGACCTCAATATTTTTGAGAAAAATAAAATGTGGCCACAATATGTCGCATCAGCTAAAAATGGTGCGGAACAATTTGTATGGTATGATGTGAATTTATTGCGCCGCATAGCCGAAAATATTTACGAACACAGCGACGACGCATCCACGCTGCAAAAGGGCGCCAATTATGCAGTGCGTAGTGCCGAACTAAAATCTGATTATTTCAATAACCTCGCCGCCGCCCGGATTTATGAAAAACTGGGCTATACTGATCTCGCAAAAAAATATGCTCAACGTGCGGTTGATGAAGGGGTAAAGAAAAATATGAATGTATCAGAGGCTGCGAGAATTGCAGCATTGTGATTTTGCTAATTTCCTGATTACTTAATGTTTGGAGGTGTCGTTTTTAACGTCGGGTAGTGAGTAGTGGGTAGTGAGACGAATGCAGGCTACTTTGTAGCAAATGTGAGGTGATTATAGGTTGCAATTAATACAAAGAACAGGTAAGGCGATAAGGTGGTAAGTTGCGGTAAGTTTTTCGCAGTGAATCATAAAAAAATTAAAGGCCAACGGCCGACTGAATTTGTCTCACTACTCACTACCCACTACTCACTACCTAAAAAAAAGACCCATCAAAACGACAGGTCTTATATAAAGTAATAAGCTTATTAGAAAAATCAACTTCCCTGCAAAGCAGCAGCTCCCGAAACTATCTCTGTTAACTCGGTGGTGATTGCAGCCTGACGAGCGCGGTTGTAGCTGATTTTGAGTTCTTTCAGTAACTCATTTGCGTTGTCAGAAGCTTTATCCATCGCTGTCATACGCGCACCATGTTCTGATGCATTGCTGTCTAAGATGTAACGGAAGAAAGTGGTATTCAAAATACGCGGCACCAACTCCTGAATCATCTGTTCCTTTTCAGGATCATACATGTAATCCGTACGTGCTTTCTTCTCTCCACCGGTAGATTCCATTTTGCGGATAGGCAGGAATTGTTCCGTTTCCAGAATTTGAGTGGCAGCGTTTTTGAATTTATTATACACAACAATCACCTCATCATATTCACCCTTCACAAAACCATTTTTAATGCGTTCTGTAGCCTGAGCAACTGATTCGAAACTGAGTTTGTGAAATAAATCGATATACTCGGTATTCAACGCATAAGGCATACGCTTCATCTGATCATAGGCTTTTTTGCCGATGAACATGATATGAATATTTTGCTTAGGCAGGTGAGCATATTTCTCTTCGATAGAGCGTTTAATCGCCTTAACTACATTCGAGTTAAAAGCACCGCACAAACCCTTATCTGAAGTAACCGCAACTAACAATACATTTTTTACTTCGCGCTGCTGTGCATATTCAATTTTCACATCGTCACCGGCAGCTTCTGCTATATTGCTGAGCAATTCACCCATTTTTAATGCATACGGACGCATTTGTAAAATAGCATCCTGTGCGCGGCGCAATTTTGCCGCAGATACCATTTTCATCGCCTTGGTGATTTGTTGTGTACTTATCACCGATGAGATGCGCGTGCGTACTTCTTTTAATTTTCCTGCCATGTCAGATTCCCTCTGTTAAGCGTTATAGTGTTTACTCATGTCAGCACCAACTTTTTCAAGCACTGATGTAATCTCATCCGTAAACTGACCGGATTTCAATGCATCTAATGTGCCTTTGTGGTGTGTTTCAAGGTAAGTCAGGTAAGCATCTTCAAATGCTTTCACCTTCTCTACCGGAATATTGCCTAATAACCCTTTTGTTCCTAAGTAGATAATCGCAATTTGTTTCTCAACAGTAAGTGGTGAGTATTGTTTTTGCTTCAACACTTCCACGTTGCGTTTACCTTTATTTAATACCGCCATTGTAGCTGCATCCAAATCAGAACCGAATTTTGCAAACGCTTCCAATTCGCGATACTGTGCCTGGTCAAGCTTTAATGTACCGGCAACTTTTTTCATGGATTTGATCTGAGCATTACCACCCACGCGACTTACGGAGATACCCACGTTAATCGCAGGACGAACACCGGCGTTAAACAGGTTCGACTCAAGGAAGATCTGTCCGTCGGTAATCGAGATTACGTTGGTTGGGATATACGCAGATACGTCACCCGCTTGTGTTTCGATAATCGGAAGGGCTGTTAATGAACCACCACCTTTTACGATACCTTTTAATGAATCCGGTAAATCGTTCATTTGTGATGCAATAGTATCGTTGTTGATCACTTTCGCAGCACGCTCTAATAAACGGCTATGTAAATAGAATACATCTCCCGGATACGCTTCACGACCCGGAGGACGACGGAGTAATAAAGACACCTCGCGATAAGAAACTGCCTGCTTAGATAAATCATCATAAATGATTAATGCAGGACGTCCTGTATCACGGAAAAATTCGCCAATCGCAGCACCTGCAAATGGTGCGTAGAACTGCAATGGAGCCGGATCAGATGCAGAAGCAGCTACGATGATCGTATAATCCATCGCACCATGATCTGTTAATGTTTTCGCTACCTGGGCAACAGTTGAGTTTTTCTGTCCGCAGGCAACGTATATACAATAAACCGGTTTGCCGGCTTCAAAAAATTCGCGCTGGTTGATGATGGTATCGATCGCAATCGCCGTTTTACCTGTCTGGCGGTCGCCGATGATTAACTCACGCTGACCACGACCAATCGGAATCATCGCATCAATCGCTTTGATACCGGTTTGTAATGGTTCGTTTACAGGCTGACGATAAATTACACCCGGCGCTTTACGCTCCAGTGGCATTTCATACAACTGACCGCTGATCGGACCTTTACCATCGATAGGCTCACCGAGAGAATTTACTACGCGACCAACCATACCTTCACCCACATTAATGGATGCGATACGACCCGTACGACGTACAGTATCACCTTCTTTAATCTGGTCAGACGCACCCATCAATACCACCCCTACGTTGTCTTCTTCAAGGTTTAATACGATGGCACGAATACCATTTTCAAACATTACAAGCTCTCCGGATTTAGCATTGTTTAATCCGTAAATACGGGCAATACCATCACCCACTTGTAATACTGTTCCAACTTCTTCTAATTCCGAAGTGGTTTTAAAGTTGCTTAATTGCTGGCGAAGTATCGCGCTTATTTCATCAGGTTTAACGTCTACCATCTGAGTGAATTATAAATGTGATCAATTACTTGTTAATACTCTTCCGCTATTAAAACTTGCGGATATAATCGTTGTTATCGAATTCGTCTTTTAATAAAGTAAGTCCGCGTGCAATAGAATTGTCAATCATCTTATCTTCCCAACGCAACACATAACCGCCAATTAAATCGGCATCAATTTCCTGGGTCAATTCTACTTTCTGCAAACCGGCAGAAATTTTTAAACGCGAAACCAGCACCTGTTGCATTTCAGCCGACAGTGGTTGCGCTGTTACCACCGTTACCGGTGTAATGTGGTTTAATGTATTATACTGTGCAATAAATGCCGAAATAATTTCAGGCAAATACGACTCTCTGTTTTTGCGCATCAGGATACCGATAAAATGCTCGGTCATGTCGCTGATTTTATCGCGAAAAACATGCAGTACTACATCCATTTTTTTATCGCCTTGCACAATCGGACTTTTGAGCATCATATAGAACTCACGATTGTTTTTAATGGCGCTTTCTAACAGACGCATATCAGCCAGTACCACATCCAGTTTACCCTGCTCTTTAGCCAGGTCGAGGATGGATTTGGCGTAACGCGATGCTAATTTGATTGCTGACATATATAAAAATCTACCGCCGTGCGGATACCCGATTAACTCAATTTAATTTCATCAACCAGTTGCTTCACGTAAGCTTCCTGATCGTTTTTATTATTCAATTCGCGACGCAATACTTTCTCACTCACTTCCAACACCATATTGCCCACTGAATTTTTAATTTCAATCATCGCCGCCATTTTCTGGTTGTTGATTGCGCCTTTCGCTTCTTCAACAATACGGTTGTATTCCGCATTTGCTTTTTCGCGTGCTTCCGACACAATTAAATCGCGGGCTTCTTTAGCTTCACGTAACATGCGACTGCGTTCTTCACGCGCCTCATTCAGAATTTTTTCGTTGTCTGCTTTCATGTTCGCCATCTCCTCACGTGCTTTTTGCGCCTGCGCTAATGCGTCAGTAATGCTGTCTTCACGCTTTTTCAATGCCGATTTAATCGGACCAAAAGCAAACTTGTTCAAAATCCATAACAGGATCAGAAATACAAATACCGTCCAGATAAATAATCCCGGATCCGGAGTAATAATGTCGAATGCGCCGAGTAATACCATTGTTCTTAGTTTTATACTTGCGGTTTACACCGTAATAACTTACTTAGGTAAAGAACAGCAGCAACCAACCGTTGCCACTGTTCTTTGTTTTTTTACCCTTGTAAAAGGGCAACAACCACTGCGAAGAGGGCAACACCTTCAACGAGAGCGGCTGCAATGATCATGTTTGTTCTGATCTCGCCGATAACCTCTGGCTGACGAGCCATTGATTCAAGGGCGCTACCACCAATACGACCAACGCCGATACCGGCACCGATAGCTGCAAGACCTGCACCGATAGCTGCGATACCTTTGATACCCGTTTCAGCTGCTGCTTGCATGATAGTTAATAAATCCATGTTACTGTGTTTATATACTGGTTAAAA
>Ga0116177_10004216_pt1 | contig 10499 bp, 15 predicted proteins | sample AD_STIC10_MetaG_FD_89750 | JGI IMG/M metagenome (GOLD analysis project Ga0116177, IMG submission 89750) | Active sludge microbial communities of municipal wastewater-treating anaerobic digesters from USA - AD_STIC10_MetaG | ecosystem: Engineered > Bioreactor > Anaerobic > Digestate | place: USA...
GAGAATATTAAATTCAAAGGCGGAATTGAAAAATTACTTGTAAATAAAAAAGAATTATTAAAGTACAAAGGAAAAGAAGCACTTATTAGATTCAAGAAAGGATTTAACGCAAAAATAATGGAAGCTACTGAATTTAGTGGAAAAGCAAATTTTGTTTCATACACAAAAAGTGAAAATCCTGTTATTTCTTGGACAAAAGAATCAAGTGATGTTGAAATATTAATGAATGATGGAAGTACAAAAAAAGGATTCAGTTCAAACTCTCTACAAAAAGCTAATGGAGTTATTAGGTTTGAAGGAATTGGTTACGCTAATATTGAATCAAAAGAAAATGGGATTATAAAATGTGTTTTTGCACATGAATGAATAAAACAAATAATCTAACCTCTAAATTAACTCTTTTTTCTCCCCCAAAACCCACATTTTTAAAGCTTTCTAAATCAAATTATTTTAGTTTCTAAGGCTTATTATTGCCCGATGAAGCTGATGTTAATTCAGCTGAGGAGAGAGTTGTTTTATACAACTAAATTTTCAACTGAACCAAACAATTGACGCGGAGGAATTAAAAATGGATTATATAAAGTTTCAACTAACAGAAGAATTAAGAGAAGAAACTCTTGATTTACTAGAAAAATCAAAAAAAGGAAAACTAAGAGCAGGAATAAACGAAGTAACAAAAGCTATTGAAAGAGGAACAGCAAAATTTGTGTTAATCGCAGAAGATGTTAGTCCTAAAGAAATAGTAATGCACTTACCTGTAATTTGTAAAGAAAAAAATATTGCATTTAGTTACGTTGCAACAAAAGCTGAACTAGGAGAAAAATCTGGTCTTGGCGCAAACACTTCAGCAGTAGCAATTATTGATACTCCTGTTGAAAAAGAAATAAAAGATTTAGCAAAAAAAATTGCGGACATAAGGAAGTGATTCTAAAATGGCTGACGAAAGAGGAACACCAGCAGAAATTGTTGAGATTGTTAAAAAAACCGGGGTTCACGGAGAAGTAACCCAAGTGTTGTGTAAAATACTTGACGGACCTGAAAAAGGAAGAGTAAAAAGAAGAAACTGTCGAGGAAACATCCAAAAAGGAGATGTAATGATTTTACTAGACACTGAAAGAGAAGCAAAGGAGATTAAAGCATAAAATGCTAAAATCAAAAGCTTCATCGAGCCAAAAGCGAAGATGATGCATTGACGTCGACCGGCGTAACGGTCGGAAGCAAAGGAGATTAAAGCATAAAATGCTAAAATCAAAATCTTCAATAAAAAAACAAAGGTGATTAAAAAATGGTTAAATGTAGTTTTTGCGGAAGTGACTTACCAATTGGTGGAGGAAAACTTTACGCTAAAAAAGATGGAACAAGTTTTTATTTTTGTTCAACAAAGTGTGAAAAAAACGCTTTGAAACTAAATAGAAAACCTGTAAAAACAAAATGGACTGAAGCTTACAAAAAAGTAAAAGAAGCAAGAGTATCATCAAAAGATAAGAAGAAAGAATAAAATCAGAGGTGATTTTATGATAGAAAAAACATTACTTGTAGTAAAACCTGACGGATTACAAAGAGGGCTAACTGGAGAAATCATTAGAAGATTTGAAACAGTTGGACTTAAACTTGTAGGAATGAAAATGATGTGGGTTGATGAAAACCTAGCAGGAATACACTACGCTGATGTAAAAGAAAGAAGAGGAGAAAAAGTATTTGCGGGTGTTCTTGACCTAATAACAATGGGCCCTGTTGTAGCAATAGTGCTTGAAGGAGTAGATGCTGTTGCAACTGTTAGAAAAATTTGCGGACCAACAGAACCACACGCAGCAATGCCTGGAACTATTAGAGGAGACTTTGCGCACGTAAGTTTTGCTTACTCTGACAAAATAGAACAAGCAGTAAGAAATGTAGTACATGCTTCAGGAACACGAGATGAAGCAAAAAGAGAAATTGATTTATGGTTTAAACCAGAAGAAATACATGATTACCCATCAGTACACGAAATACACACATTACACCAAAAAGCAAAAGAAATCAAAAAAATGAAAGGATACAAACCAGAAAATCATGATGTACTATCAAAGTAAGTGAAGAAAATGAAAAATTTGATAATCATAACTCCAAAAGCTTTTTGTGAAAAAAAGTTTTTGGAAATTATGAACAAAATAAACGAAAACGATTACAAAATAATTGGAATGAAACTAGAAAGAATGGATATTTTTAATTTACAAAAAAAAATAGGAAAAGAAAGTGAAAAAAATAAAGCAAAAGAAATGTCAGACCTACTAAAGACACCAACAATATTAATAGCAATAGAAGGAAAAGAAGCAATAAAATTTGGGAAAAATATTTTAGAAGAATACGGAAAAGAATACATCCACACTTCAAGCAGTGAATCTGTAGCAGGGTATGAGATTGAAAGATTTTTTGAAAAAAAAGAAATATTTGATTATTAAAAAATAAATTATTAAAAAAATATTAATTAAAAATTAATTAATAAAAAAAAATTAATTTTAAAAAATAAAAAATCTGGTGAGTGAAATGATACGTCAACCAATCATTACAGTTCTTGGCCATGTTGATCATGGAAAAACTTCAATTCTTGATGCTATTAGAAACACAAGAGTGGTTGCAAAAGAACCAGGAGCTATTACTCAACACATTGGAGCAACTGAAGTGCCTCTTGAAGTTATAGAAAAAATTTCAGGAAACATTATCAAAAAATTTGGTTTTGAATTAAAAATACCTGGGCTTTTACTAATTGATACACCTGGACATGAAGCTTTTACTAACCTTAGAAAAAGAGGGGGGAGTATTGCTGATCTTGCAATTTTAGTTGTTGATGCTATGCAAGGCATTGAACCACAAACAATTGAAGCTATTGAAATACTAAAATTATACAAAGTTCCATTTGTTGTAGCAATGAACAAAATTGATATGCTCCCATTTTACTCTTCAAAAGAAGGAAGTTATTTAGAAAACTTAGCAACTCATGATGCGAAAGTAAAAGCACAAATGGACGAAAAATTATATATTTTTGTAGGAGAACTATACAAACATGGTTTTGAAGGAGAAAGATTTGATAGATGTGCTTTTGGAAAACAAATCCCAATTGTTCCTTGTTCTGCAAAAACAAGAGAAGGACTACCAGAACTAATAACACTCCTTGCTGGACTTAGTCAAAAATACTTAGAAAAAGAACTAGAAATAAATCACGAAGAAGCAGGAAAAGGAGCAGTACTTGAAGCTAAGGAAGAGAAGGGACTAGGAAAAACAATTGATGTTATACTTTATGAAGGAAGTATTAGTGTTAATGATGAAATTGTTGTGGTTGGAAAAAATGGGGTAATTAAAACAAAAGTAAGAGCACTACTTCAACCAAAACCCTTGCAAGAAATGAAAAACACTAAAGAAAAATTTACTCCAGTAAAACAAATCTTTGCTGCAGCAGGACTAAAAATATCTGCGCCCGGACTTGAAGATGCACTTGTTGGTTCAACCATGCTAGTAGTAAAAAACGGAAATGAAATAGAACAATTACAAGAAGAATTCAAAGAAACAAAATTTGAATCAAACACAAGTGGGGTAATAGTTAAAACTGATGCAATAGGATCCATGGAAGCACTTGTTGAATTATTAAAAAAAGAAAATATTGTTGTAAGAAAAGCAGAGATAGGAAAAATCACTAGAAAAGATGTAATGGAAGCAGCATCAATGCTAGAGAGCGAACCTCTCCAAGCATGCGTTTTAGGATTCAATGTTGATATTGATGAAGAAGCAGGAAAAGAAGCTGACTTTAGGAATGTAAAAATATTTAATGAAAAAGTAATTTATAGTTTGATTGATTTTTATAAAAAATACTGTACTGATGTAACAAAAGCTGAAAAAGAAAAAGAACTAGCTTGTCTTGTGTGGCCTGTTGAGTTTGAACTAATTAGAGGAAAAGTTTTTAGAAACAATAAACCCGCAATTGTTGGAGCAAAAGTAAATGAAGGAAAACTAAAAGAAGGATGGAAAGTGATGAACAAAAACGGAGAAGAGATAGGAAAAATTAGTGGAATACAAAACAATGGAAAAACACTAAAAGAATTAAAAAAAGGAGAAGAAGCAGCTATTGCAATTGACGGAGCAACTATTGGAAGAAATTTATTTGAAGGAGAGGTACTTTACTCTTGCATCCCAATACACCAATATGGAGATATTCAAAAATTTATTAAAGAATTTAATTCTGATGAACTTGAGTTAATAGAGAAAATCAAAGAAAAACAAAAAAATACTAAAAGTGAAGAAACAGAGTAAAAGAAAGAGAAAATAATGAAATAAGAGTAAATAAAAGGGTTTGGGAAGAAAAAATAATTAACTAGAAGAGAAAAAAAATAAAAATGATTAAAAAAAAAGGAGAATTTATTGTTATAAAAAAGCATTTTGATTTTATTATTAAAATGTCTTGAAGTATAACGCGACGAAAGAGGTGAAATTAATGAAATTCGTTGTAAGCACAAAGTCTGGAAAAGCCTATTCAGCAACAAGTGACCAAGAAACTTTCTTAGGAAAAAAAATTGGTGAAACTGTGAAATTGGATGGGTTAGGTTTAACTGGCTTTGAAGCAAAGATAACTGGAGGAAGCGATAAAGACGGATTCCCAATGTACCCAAGTTTACCAGGGGCAGGAAGAAAAAGAATCTTTACAGCAGACAGTTTAGGCTTCAAGGCAACACATAAAGGAGAAAAGAAAAGAATAAGTGTAAGAGGAAACACTATTGGAGAAGATACTACTCAAATAAATATGGTAGTAACAAAAGAAGGAAGTGTGGATATAAACGCACTCTTAGGAAAGAAAGAAGTGAATCCTGAAGAAACAATGTCAGCAAAAGAACTAGCACTAAAGAAAGCTAAAGAAATGGCTGGAAGTGCAGAAATAGGAGATGCTGTAAAAAAGAAAGCAAGACACTAAAAACAAATGCATTCAGCTAAGCTGAATGCGTTCTCGTTTCGTCCAGCCGAAACTGGACAAAGAAAGCAAGACACTAAAATAATTTATTGAGAGAAGACATTCCTTCTCTCAATTTTATTTTTTTGTTAAAATAAATATTATAATTATGGTGAATTGATTTGGTTACAAAAAAAGAAAAAATAGTAAAAACTGATACAAAAGAAAAAACTCCAAAAATAAAAAAAGAAAAAGCAATTAAAAAAATTAAAGAAATAAAAGAAATTCACTCTGCAGAAAAAAAAGAACACAAATTAAAAGAAACTACTACAAAAGAAGAACACAAAAAAACAACTAAAACTATTCAAGAAAATATTCAACCTGAAATTAATATTGGAATGATTGGTCACGTTGATCATGGAAAAACAGCACTAACAAAAGCTCTAACAGGAAAATGGTGTGATACACATAGTGAAGAACTAAAAAGAGGAATATCTATAAGACTTGGATACGCTGATGCTACTTTTTACAAAATAAAAAGTCATAGCGGGATAATTTACTCAAACAAAAAAGACACGGAACTTGGAGAAATAATTGGGAAAAGAACTATTTCTATAGTTGATGCTCCAGGACACGAAACACTAATGACAACAATGCTTTCAGGAGCTGCATTAATGAATGGAGCAATACTAGTTATTGCTGCAAACGAAAAATGTCCACAACCAAGAACAATCGAACACTTAATGGCACTAAAATTTGCAGGAGTAGAAAAAATTGTCGTAGCTCAAAACAAAGTTGATTTATTAACACGCGAACAAGCAATAGAAAATTATAATGCAATAAAAAATTTTTTGAAAAATTATGGGTATGAAGATTCACCAATAATTCCTGTGTCAGCAAATTTTGGAACAAACCTTGACTTATTAATTCAATCAATAGAAGAACATATACCAACAAAAAGTTATGACCCTTCTTTAACAACAAAAATGTTTATTGCAAGAAGTTTTGATATAAATAAACCCGGAACAAAATCTAGTGAACTAAGAGGGGGAGTAATTGGAGGAAGTATTTCACAAGGAGAAATAAACATTGAAGACGAACTTGAACTTTACCCAGGATTTAATGGTAAAAAAACTATTGTAAAAGTTAATAGTCTTTCAACAAATAATGGACCAATAAATAAAGCTACTCCAGGAGGACTAATCGCCATAGGAACAATGCTCGACCCAAGTGTCACACAAGGAGATAGATTAAGAGGAATGATAGCAGCAAAACCTAACTCACTACCAAACCCTACGAAAAATCTTGAACTAAAATTATTTATGTTTGAAAGAATGCTTGGAGAATTACATGAAAATATTAAACTAAAAACAACAGAACCAGTTGTACTAACAATCGGAACAAACACCACGGTTGGAATAATTACAAAAACTGATAACAAAACTGCTACAGTTGTACTAAAAAATGAAGTTATTGTTGAGAAAAAAGAAAAAGTAGCTGTAAGCAAAAATATTAACGGACAATGGAGGCTAATTGCATATGCCGAAATTGCTTAACAATGAAAACGCTCAAAAAGAAAAAAATAACAAATTATTGGACAACCCTGATTTTATTCCAATAATTCTTGACACAAACTTTTTACTCACCATGGTTAGATATAAAATTCACGGACTTGACGAGATTAAAACAAAAATAAAATGCAAATTTTTTACAATGAGCAGAGTAATGTTTGAACTTGAAGCGCTTGGAAAACGAGAAAAAAAAATCGCAAAAGAACTACTTTTAGTTAAACAAATAATCAAAGTAAATAATATTAAAATAATTGATAGCACTACTGAAGATGTAGATAAGGAACTTGTAGAAAAATCAAAAGAAGGAAATATTATTGCAACAAACGACAAAAATTTAAGAGAGAGAATAAAAAAAGTGGGTGGAAAAAGCATTTACATTAGGAGTCTTAATTTCATTGAAACAAGCGAAATTGAAGAAAATTAAACCCCTTCTTTTTGGCCAAATTTAACAAAATAATAAAGAGTTTTGGGGTTTTAAGAGGGTTTATAAACTTTATTTTAGAGAATTTATGTAAAGAGAACTAATCAAATATTGATTAGTCTTGTTCTTGCATTAGTATTTCGGATTGGATGGTGAGCGAGTGTGTTTTATAAAACAAAAATTTTGGACAAAGTAAGAGTACCTCCTAAAAAACTTGGAGGAAACTTAAAAGAATCATTACTAGAAATTTGTAGAGAAGATTATGAAGGAAGAATAAAAGATGAATATGGAGTAATTATTGCAATTACAGGAATTGGAAAAATCGGAGACGGGCATGTAATACCAGGAGATGGTGCTGCTTACTACGAATCAGAAATAGAAATGCTTACCTATAAACCACAAATACAAGAAGTGGTAAGAGGAACAGTAACTGAAGTAACAGAGTTTGGAGCATTTGTTAGAATTGGTCCAATTGAAGGATTAATCCACGTTAGTCAATTAATGGATGATTATATTAATTATGATTCAAAACTACCAGGATTTGTCGGAAAAAAAACTGACAAAAAAATAGTAGTTGAAGACAACATCCTTGCAAGAATTGTTACAATCTCACTAAAAGGAGATGTTTCAAGTTCAAAGATAGGATTAACTATGAGACAACCTTTCTTAGGAAAAGCTGATTGGGAAAGAATTGATGAAAAAGCAGCAAAAAAAGTTGATAAAAAAGAAGGAAAGAAAGGGAAAATAAAAGAAGTAGTATTAAAAAAATAGGTGAAATAAAATGGTTGCAAAAGAAAGAGCTTGTAGAAATTGTAGATTCATTGTAGAAGAAGGTGACACTTGTCCAAACTGTGGAGAAAAAACATTCACTACATTTTGGAGAGGATATGTTGTAATAATGAAACCAGAACAATCAGAACTGGCACAAAAAATGGGGATTAACCGAAAAGGAAAATTCGCTTTAAGATTAAGTAGGTAAAAAGGTGAGGAAAAATGGATTTAAAAATAACACAAAACAAAAAAAATGATTTACTAAAAAGAGCAGAAATAATCGCAGAAGGGACTGATGAAAAAATTCCTTCAAGAAATGAGGTAAGAGAAAAAGTTGCAGCATTAGCTAATGCGCAACCAGAAAATGTAGTTATTGTAAAAATTGAAAACAAATATGGTAGTAAAAAACTAAAAATAATAGCACACGCCTACCCTGATAAAGCAACAATGAAATTAATTGAAAATGAAAAAAAGCTTGGACGAAATTTTGAAGAGTTTAAAACAAAAAAAACTCAATCAAAAAAAGGACCAGCGCCATAGGTGAGGAAAAATGGATTTGAGTAAAAAAACAGAAAAAATAAAAAAATCAAAACAATACGAAGTTAGTGAAGACAGTGTAAAAAGAAAAGCTAAATTCTGTCCAAAATGCGGAGCAGGAGTATTCATGGCTGAACACAAAAACAGAAGAACCTGCGGAAAATGCGGATTCACTGAAATGAAATAAAAAAACTAATTTTAACAAGCCACTATGTGTGATTGCCAAATCACACAATGAGTCAATCACGCCGGCTCTTGGGGGCCGTGAGGGAAAGACGGATTCACTGAAATGAAATAAAAAAAAATAATAACAAAAACTAATTATTAATTTTGGTTAGGGGAACTAACCAAATCTTTTTTTTAAACACAAAACTTTAAATCAAGTTTTAGTCAAATAATTCTTATGTTTTACTTACTAATAATTGCATTACTAATACTAATCCCAATACTTTATTTAAAAATAATAAAAAAATACTCTAACAAAAAAATTGAACAAGAACTTTTACCAAAAAACCAAGGATTAAAAAAAGAAATTATTGGATCTTTTGCACTATTTGGTGCGTTATTTATTGGATTTGTATTAATCTCAACAACTATAAATATAATTGATATTGCTCTTGAAGAAACTGGAGTAGAGTTTAGATTAAACGATTTAGAAAAAGTTGGAGAAGTTGTTGGGGAAAATCTTAATAGAGGAGTTGAAAATTATTTAATTTTACTTATAATTGTACTTTTTGTTGAAGAATTCTTTTTTAGAGCATTCCTCCAACCAAGAATAGGGATATTCTTTTCAACAATACTATTCACTATTGCCCACTTAGGATATGATTCAATAGGACAAACTATTGGTGTATTCTTTTTAGGACTTGTACTTGCATACTGGTTTAAAAAAAACAAATCAATTATACAAAACTATTTTGGACATTTATTATATGATCTTTTAGCAATAATGATATATGTATTTTTTGGATCGTGATAAAATGAAGTGTCTTGGAATTGAATCAACTGCACACACTTTTGGAGTTAGTGTGGTTGAAAGTAATCTTAACAAAACAAATTACGAAAAATGCACTTGTAATATTTTATCAAATGAAAAAAAATCCTACACCACAACAAGTGGAGGAATGATTCCTCGTGAACTTACAGAACACCACTACAAAAATGCAACACAAATTATTGGACAATCTTTGGCTACTGCTAAAATTGATTTAAAAGAAATTGACCTCATTGCTTTTTCCCAAGGGCCAGGAATTGGTAATGCATTAAGAGTAGGAGCCAATACTGCAAGACAACTTTCCATAAAAACAAAAAAACCCCTTATTGGGGTTAATCATTGTGTTGCTCACCTTGAAATCGGGAGAAAACTTTGTAACGCAACTGACCCAATCATGCTTTATGCATCAGGAGCAAACACTCAAATCATTTGTTATGAAAACTCTTACTATAGAGTATTTGGTGAAACTCTTGATACAGGAATTGGAAATTTTTTGGATAGTTTTGGCAGAAACTTGGGTTTAGGTTTTCCTGCCGGACCAAAACTTAGCGAAATGTACTACCAAGGAAAAGAACTAATCGAACTCCCCTACACCGTTAAAGGAATGGATCTTGCTTTTAGTGGACTTTTAACTGCGGCTACTAAAAAAATAAAAGATACTGAAAGTGGAAAATTTAGTAAAGAAGATTTAGTTTATTCTACAATGCACCATGCTTTTGCAATGCTTACTGAAGTTACAGAACGCGCACTTGCACACACAGAAAAAAGCGAAGTTGTTCTTGGAGGCGGAGTGGGATGTTCTAAACCATTACAAGAAATGGTTAAATCAATGTGCGAAGATCGCGGAGCAAAGTTATTTGTCCCACCTAATTCAGTAATGGTTGATAATGCAGCAATGATAGCATGGACAGGACTTTTAATGCATAAATCAGGAATAAAAACAACACTCAATCAATCAATGATTTTACCAAAACAAAGAACTGATGATATTAAAGTAAGTTGGAGAAAATGAATTCCCAAAATATTAATCCAAATAAGTAATAACTACTCATAAGAGTAAGGTTTATTTACTTGTTTTGCTTTTTTTATTCAAGATGGATAATAAATCAAACAAAATCAAACACTCTTCAATTTCTGAAAAAAATGAAAACACAGCAAAAATATTCACTTCAAGAAGCAGAGTGATTTTTTTTGTTCTAGAAGAAGCATTTCTTATTTTTTTAATAGTTTTACAAATATTTTTTATTCTTGATATTAAAGTAATTGAAGGAAATATTTTGTTATTTGAAA
>Ga0116177_10004224_pt1 | contig 10486 bp, 8 predicted proteins | sample AD_STIC10_MetaG_FD_89750 | JGI IMG/M metagenome (GOLD analysis project Ga0116177, IMG submission 89750) | Active sludge microbial communities of municipal wastewater-treating anaerobic digesters from USA - AD_STIC10_MetaG | ecosystem: Engineered > Bioreactor > Anaerobic > Digestate | place: USA...
CGAATATCCGCAATGCAGTGAACGAACAGTTGCAAAAGAGCGGCTGGAAAGAAGTGAGTTCAAACCCGGATGTGCTGGTGAATTATGAATTACTGGTGGAACGAAACCAGAAGCAACAGCAAAATGCAGTGTATTCAGACCCTTTTACCCGCAGCTATTACAACCGGTACAGTGGCCGGATGATCACTTATTATTATCCTTCAAGGTTCATTGGATACGACAATTATTCCACCACGGTAAAGGAAGGAACCATTACCATCACCATGATCGATAACAATACGGATAAAACTGTTTGGCAGGGCTGGACAACCAGTGAATTGAACAGCAGCCGGATCACCAGTTCCGAGATAGACCGGAATGTGCGGACGATCTTTAAAAAGTTTGATACTGGAAAATAAGAACAGCAGGGTTCATTGGCAAAAACGAAAGCCTCTCAATAGTGAGAGGCTTTTTTGTACCACTGCCCACGGTGAGGCATTTTGGTTAATACTTGCAACTGATGCAATTAATCACTACATTGTTGAATAGTATACCTGAATAGCTGCTTAATTCTGCCCCACCATTTATTAATCGATTAAACAATCAAACATGAAAAGAATCGTAGTTATTCTGGCAGGGCTTTCTTTATTGGCAGCCTGCAACAATTCGGGTGATAAGTCGGCCGAAAAGAAAGTGAAGTACAGTGACCTGGTAAATGACAAGCTGAAAGGGGACATTGAAACTATGGAAGAAACGCCTTACCAGGTGGATAGTACCGGGAAGATTGGTGCGATGGACTCCTGCTGTATTGATGTTACACAGTTTGATGAGAACGGCAATGCGGTTAAGTACACATCTAAAGACAGCAAAGGAACGGTAAAGAACGAATCTGTTTTTACCAGGCATGAAAATGGTTTGTGGACAGGCGCCACAGATACCAAGGAAGGCAAGCCCAGCGGTGCTATGAAAGTGGATGTAGATGATAAGGGCCAGTATACAAAGGCCCAGACATTTGACTCTGCCGGCAAACCGGGTACTTATTATACAAACATTACACAAAATGAATACGGGCAGGTGCTAGGCTGGAAAGAGTATGATAAAGACAGTGTTTTCAGGCAGTCGGGAGAAGGTAAGTACGATAAAAGCACCTTTATGGGATTCACTACCACAGACAGTGTGGGTAAAGTGAAGTCCACCAGCTCGGCAAAATATAATGATAAGGGAGAGCAAATTGAGTTTTCGAATACAACGATTACAAAGGATTCCAGCACAACAAAGGTTACCAAATATACCTACGAAGCGCATGACGATAAAGGTAACTGGACCCAGCGTACAGAATGGAATGATAAAGGCAAGGCTACAAAAATTACAAAGCGAACCTTTACGTACCGGAAAGAAGGAGCAAAAAAATAAACGGATCCTTTTTCCAACATTAAACAGATCGAAAAAATAAAAGCCTTTCAGTAATGAAAGGCTTTTTCTAATGACCAATAACTGGTTTCGTTTGTACCACGTACGGGATTCGAACCCGTGATTCCTCCGTGAAAGGGAGGCGTCTTAACCCCTTGACCAACGCGGCGTTTTAATAAAGGACGGCAAAGATAACATCTAACCCTTTTTCAGCCAAATATTTTAAATCAACTGTATCAGTTTATTATTTTATGGGTATATCAGATCAAAACCGTTGCCTGTATTGGTTTTGCGGTACTTATTCACACCCATATACGGCTAAAAATAATCCGTAGAATATCTTTCACATCCTGTAATTTTGCCTCTCAATTTTAAATTCAAATTAAAGCTATGAGTACAGTAAAAGTTGCAATCAACGGTTTTGGTCGCATCGGCCGCCTGGTATTCCGCCAGATCTATAACATGGACGGTATTGATGTGGTTGCCATCAATGATCTTACAAGTCCTGCAGTGCTTGCACATTTGCTAAAGTATGACAGCGCACAAGGCCGTTTTGGTCAGAATGTGACTTCTACCGAAAATGCAATAGTGGTTAATGGTCATGAAGTGAAAGTGTATGCCCAGAAAGACCCGGCACAGATCCCCTGGGGGGCGCATAATGTGGATGTAGTGATTGAGAGTACCGGCTTTTTTACCGATAAGGCAAAAGCGGAAGCACATCTTACCGCAGGTGCAAAAAGGGTGGTGATATCTGCCCCGGCAACCGGCGACCTGAAAACAGTTGTGTTCAATGTTAACCACGCCATACTCGACGGCAGCGAAACCATCATCAGCTGTGCCAGTTGTACTACCAACTGTCTGGCGCCTATGGCAAAAGTGCTGGAAGAAAAATACGGCATCATTACCGGTTTAATGAGCACTATTCATGCGTATACAAACGATCAGAACACCCTGGATGCACCACATCCAAAAGGTGACCTGCGCAGGGCAAGAGCTGCTGCAGCGAACATTGTTCCCAACAGCACCGGCGCTGCAAAAGCGATCGGGTTGGTGATACCAAGCCTCAAAGGCAAACTGGATGGTGGCGCCCAACGGGTTCCAACCATTACCGGCAGTGTAACGGAACTTTATTCCATTCTGGGTAAAGAGGTAACCATAGAAGAAGTGAACGCCGCGATGAAAGCCGCCAGCAACGAAAGTTTTGGTTATACCGAAGACGAGATCGTAAGCAGTGATGTGATCGGCATCAGCTTTGGAAGTTTGTTTGACGCTACACAGACAAGGGTGATCAAAACGGGCGACAAGCAACTGGTGAAAACCGTTAGCTGGTACGATAACGAAATGAGCTATGTATCCCAACTGGTACGTACGGTGCATCATTTTGCAAAACTGATCAAGTAAGAGCCCCTATCCCCTAAAGGGGAAAATGGAGGAGAATGACACGAAGATTATGTTTTGATTTTTGTACCAGGTATTTTATTTTTAATCATCATCGTTGTGTCACCCGATAGCTATCGGGTCACTTGTACAATTAGTTCTTTGTTCAACGTATTCAATTCAAAGCTTCCATATATTTGGAAGCTTTGTTTATTTAATAATCTTTAAAACTAAGTTCCCCTTTAGGGGACAGGGGCCTATGTCAAAATTCAGCAGCTTCAATTTCTCCGGCCATAAAGCACTCATCCGTGTTGATTTTAATGTGCCGTTGGACAAGGATTATAATATTACTGATGACACCCGGATGACAGCAACAATTCCTTCGATCAAAAAAATACTGGCAGATGGCGGAAGTGTTATCCTGATGAGTCACCTGGGCAGGCCAAAAGAAGGACCCGTTGAAAAATATTCTTTAAAACACCTGGTGAAACATCTATACGAGTTACTCAATGTTGGACATACAAACCCAACATTTGGCGGCGACAGTACCCGGGTTTTCTTTGCAGACAATTGTATAGGCGAACAGGCGGCGCTTACAGCATCGATGCTTAAGCCGGGTGAAGTGCTGTTGCTGGAAAACCTTCGTTTTCACAAGGAAGAAGAAAAAGGCGATGAAGCATTCGCAGAAAAGTTAAGTAAATTGGGTGATGTGTACGTGAATGATGCCTTTGGTACCGCTCACCGGGCACATGCATCCACGGCAGTGATCGCTAAATTCTTTCCGGCAGAAAAACGGATGTTTGGACTGCTGATGGAAGGAGAAGTGCTTAGCGCCGAAAAAGTATTGCATGGCGCCGAAAAACCCTTTACGGCTATTATCGGCGGGGCAAAGGTTTCGGATAAGATACTCATCATTGAAAATTTACTGCAACGGGCTACGGATATCATCATCGGAGGCGGCATGGCCTATACTTTCTTAAAAGCAAGAGGCGGCAAGATCGGTTCATCACTTTGTGAAGACGATCGTTTGCAAACCGCCCTGGATATTTTAGAACAGGCAAAGCAAAAGAATGTAAGCATACACCTGCCCGAGGATTCGGTTATTGCGGATAAGTTTGCGGCCGATGCAAATACAGATGTTCGTCCCAGCGATGCCATCCCCGATGGCTGGATGGGCCTGGACATTGGTCCCAAGGCAACCGGCATCTTCAATGAAGTGATCGGTAAATCAAAAACCATCTTGTGGAACGGCCCGATGGGCGTTTTTGAAATGGAGAAATTCCAGGCAGGAACCAAAGCCATTGCAGAATCGGTGGCGGCATCTACAGCAAACGGGGCTTTCAGCCTGGTGGGCGGCGGCGATAGTGTGGCGGCAGTGAATAAATTCAACCTGGCCAGCAAAGTAAGCTATGTAAGTACCGGCGGCGGCGCCATGCTTGAGTACTTTGAAGGGAAGGTATTACCCGGGATAAAAGCTATTGCTGGTTAGGATACTGCTTAAAGCCCCTCTTCCATTGGAGAGGGATTGGGTGAGGTAAAAGATTAACAGGTTTAAAAGGTTACTTTTACTCAAACGTCTAATTAATACAGAGTATATCAGAAAATAATTAATTTTAACTTCTTAACACTAAAACAAAAAATCATGAAACGCACCGGATTATTAGTAATACTAGGTATAGTTCTTATTCTCGGTTTCTGGGGATGTAATGGATACAATGGGTTGGTTACTGCCGACCAGGATGTGAAAAAGGTTTGGAGCAACGTGGAAACCAATTACCAGCGCCGTACCGATCTGTACAGCAGCATCATTAAAACGGTTGAAGCATCTGCAAACTTCGAAAAATCCACTTTGCAGGCTGTAGTGGAAGCCCGGGCAAAAGCAACCGGCATTACAGTTGATATCAATGATCCGGCTTCGCTGGAAGCCTACCAGAAAGCACAGGCAAACCTGCAGGGCTCCTTCAGCCGTTTGATCGCTTCTTTTGAAGCGTACCCTGATCTAAAAACAACACAGGCTTTCCGTGATTTCCAGGCGCAGATTGAGGGAACAGAGAACCGCATCAATGTAGCACGCCAGGATTATAACAAAGCCATTGAAGGGTATAACCTGAAAGTAAAACGTTTTCCAAAAAGTCTTTTGGCAAGTGTGTTTGGCTTTAAAGAGAAACCATTCTATAAAGCAGAGGCCGGCAGTGAAAAGAATCCCGACATAAAATTCGATATAAAATAATTGTGTGAATAAAACCCCTCTTAAAACAGGGGTTTTATTTCTAAACAACACCTGCATGTTTTCCTTATTTAAAAAGAAAGAGTTTTTTACTGTTGCCGAAAAGGCGCAGATAGTAGATGCCATACGTGCGGCTGAAAAGGAAACCAGCGGCGAGGTAAGGGTTTATGTAGAAAGCAAGAATGCCTACGTAGATGCCATTGACCGGGCGGCAGAGATATTCTATAAACTCAAAATGCAGAATACCGATCACCGCAATGCCGTACTGTTGTATGTTGCCATGAAACACCATGAGCTGGCCTTGTTTGCCGACGAAGGGATCTACCAAAAAACCGGGGCCGAATACTGGAACAATGCGGTGAAGAATATGATCGACAAGTTTTCAAAGGACGATATACCCGGGGGTATTGAACAATGCGTGCGGCGGATTGGCGAAACCTTAAAAGAAAAATTTCCTTATATACCAACAGAAGATAAGAACGAACTGCCCGACGAAATTGTTTTCGGGAGCTGATAAATTCAGCAGTCGTTTTAAAAAGAAGAATGAAGAAATTACTTTCCATATTTATACTGCTGCTGGTTGCTGCCATATCTTTTTCGCAAAAAGCGATCAGCCCGGAAGAATTGCTGAAGTACAAGGCCACGAAACTGGTAAACGATTTTACCAATACCCTTACTCCCGATCAGGAGCAGGCATTGGAAAGAAAACTGGTTGCTTTTGATGACAGCACTTCTACACAAATTGCTGTCGTCATCATCCCTACACTGGATGGAAACGATATTGCCGGCTATAATGTACAATTATACAGGGCATGGGGTGTGGGCGGAAAGGAGAAAAGCAATGGCGCCGTACTGCTTATAGCTAAAGGCGACCGTAAACTTAATATTACAACAGGCTATGGCCTGGAAGGTGCCTTGCCCGACATCACCTGCAAACAGATCATTGAAGATATTATTGTACCCAATTTTAAGGGCGACGATTATTACCGGGGAATAGAAGAAGGAACGGATGCCATGATACAGGCTGTGAAGGGAGAGTATAAAGCGCCGGCAGGTTATCACAAAAGAGGCAGCGGTAGTTCAGTGATGCGGATCGTGTTTATTATTATCCTTATCATCGTTTTTCTTGCTGTGAATGGTGGCCGTGGCGGAGGAGGTTCATTTATGAGCAGGCGTGGTTTTACAGCCTGGACAATTGGTAATATACTCAGCAATGTGGGTAGAAGCGGCGGTGGAGGCGGAGGATGGAGCGGAGGTGGTGGCGGAGGAGGATTCGGCGGTTTTGGTGGAGGTAGTTCTGGCGGCGGTGGTGCAAGCGGAAGCTGGTAAACATAAATTCATGCTTAATTGGAATGCCCTTTTACAAGGGCATTTTTAGTTCTGTTTCAGTATATGATCCAGCGAGCGTTCCACCTGTGAATTATGTGTCTTGCCGCCATGTATCTCGTATTTGTAAGAAAGACCAGTATAGTTTTGTTTCTCCAGAAAAAGATCCATCTCATTTGTACCTGCTTTAATGCGGTTAAAGACCTCCAGGCTGCCACATGAAAAGTACAGGTTCTTTTTATTTGAACTGCCTGCTGCCAGGTGGTTGAATTTATAAATAGCGTAATTGTCAACCCAAAGTGATGGGCTTAAAGCATACATATTTTTAAAGATCGTGTCGTTTTTAAAGAGACAATAGAATGCAAACAGGCCTCCAAGTGAATGACCAAGAATGGAATTGTTGCCTGCCCTGGTATTATAGGTTGAATCGATCATGGGTATCAATTCTGTTTTTAAGAGCTGGTAAAAATTTTCAATTTGTCCGTAACTGGCAGAAGCGCCCGCCGTATCGCCGTTATTTATTTCCGGTAAAATAAAATCCCTGCGCCGTAAAACATGAAAATTGCCGATATGCCCAATGCCAACGAAAATGGTTGTATCAACTTTTGCTGCAAATTCAGGTTGGGCAATAAGCTCTCTTAATTTTTTACCCGACTTTAAATTTGCATCCATATAATAAAAAACAGAAAGCTGTTTGCTGGTATCAATCTTTTTCGGAGCATTGATATAGATCTCAAAACTATCTTTAACTTTTACAGAATACATAATCATTGTTGGTGCTGCAGATTTTTTCTGGGCACAGGAAGCCAGGGCAACGCTTAAGAGAAGAACCAAGCATAGATTTTTCATTAACAATGACTGCGGTTTAAACAGTGGTGATCATAAATATACACAACTCCGGGTACAGTTTGCTGATGCCAGCTGGCAGGTATCAATTAAAAAAGCCCGGAGTTTTGTTCCGGGCTTTTTAATAAACATGCATGCTGTTTTACTTCATCTTATCTGCAATATAATCTTCAATCTCTTTTCCTTTTGCTTTTGATAATTTGTTCAACCCGCCTTTAATGGTTGGGTCAACAAAACCACGGAATTGTTCAGGTACCAGGTTGCGGAATTTTACGATCAGGTCAATTCCCTTTTTCACATTGGCTACGTTCTGAACCTTTTCCAGGTAACCGGCAAAAGTGGCGCTGGCGCCTACTTTCTCCTGGCTCAACGGCATTTTCTCATAGCATCCTGCTACCAGGTCAAAATCGGCTTCGGTTCCTTCGCTCATAATGATGTCGTTCACCACATCACCCAGGTCGCCCCTGGCATCGTTGTTGTATTTCTTTGCCAGTTCGTAAGACCTGGCAGGCTCTAAACTCTGCAGGCCTTTCAACGCAGCGCCGGCAACAGAGTAACTGCTGTCGCTAATATTCTTTTCAAACAGGGCTTTGTATTTTGCATCAACCTTCTTTGCCAGGAAAGAAATAGCGGCCGCTTTTGTTCTCCGGTTGTTTTCGGTGTTGGCCATTTTTTCAATGGCTTCAATCACTTTCGCATCGTCTTTGAATTTAGAAGTACCAAGCTTATTGATGGTGCTCCTGCGTAGCGGTGCATACTTGTCTTTCAAACCTTCTGCCAGTTCGGGCATTGCTTTTTTACCAAAATAATCGAGTGCTTCCTTTCGGTCTAAATACAGCGGTGCGAATTTTATCTGGTGAATGAAATTCTCGGCTGTCTTATTATCCGTTTTCTGCCACAGCATTACTTTGTCGGCATCCACATTTATCAGGTCGGGCTTTTGTGTATAGTTAAAAGTGAATGTATCGATCTTGTTTTCCACCCACACATTGTACCTGGTTTTAGCAGCGCCGTTATACAGGTCAATGGCCAACGGCAGTTTGAATACTTTGTCGGTTTTTTGTGTTTGCTCAATGATTACCATGGCTTTACCGGGTACATCATAGTTGTAATCGATCTTTACAACGGGATGCCCGCTTCCGAAATACCACTGGTTCCAGAACCAGTTCATATCTTTCCCGGTCACTTCTTCAAAAGCCAGGCGCATCTGGTGGGCTTCGCCGTTCTTGAATTTATTGGTGGTTAAATAATTGTTCAATGATTTAAAATAAGCATCGTCGCCTACATAGTTGCGCAACATGTGTTGTACACGGCCGCCTTTTTGATAGCTAACCAGGTCAAACATATCCTCTTTATCGCTGTACCTGAAACGAACGAGGTCTTTTTTTGCATCGTTGGCGCTTCCCAGGTACTGGGTCATTCCCGAGTAATTCTCTTCATCACCGGCATCTTTACCGTATTTATATTCCATCCATAATGTCTGGCTGTAATCAGCCATCGTTTCATTTACCGTAAGGTTACTCCAGCTTTCTGCAGTTACATAATCACCAAACCATTGGTGAAACAATTCATGGGCAACTACAGTTTCCCAACTGTTGCCGTCAGTCAGTTGCCTTGCATTTTGGTAAGCACTTTCCTGGTGCAGGGTGGCGGTAGTATTTTCCATAGCGCCGCTCACATAATCACGGCCAACGATCTGGCTATATTTCTGCCAGGGATAATCGATACCCAGTTTATCAGAGAAAAATTTCATCATTTCCGGTGTAAGACCGAATACGCCTTTGGCATAAGGAGCCTGCTCGGGTTCTACATAATAACTTACTTCTTTTCCCTTGTAACTGTCTTTTACTATTTTATAATCGCCTACGCCCATAAAGAACAGATAGGGCGAGTGGGGCATATCCATTTTCCAGTAATCTGTTCGGGTATCGTCTGCGTTTTTCTTCTGACTGATAAGTAAGCCGTTGCTAAGAGTAACATATTTGGCAGGAACGGTCATGTACATTTCCTGTGTTGTTTTTTGATTGGGCTTATCAATGGTAGGGCACCAAACGCTGGTGCCTTCGGTTTCACCCTGTGTCCATATCTGGGTAGGTTTGTCTTTATCTTCACCTTTCGGATTTATAAAATACAGTCCTTTGGCGTCATTAATCGCTGCACTGCCTTTAACTTTTACTTCATTGGGTTTGCTTATATACTCAATGTATACCATATAATTTTCTCCACCTTTATAGGTTCTATCCAGTTTGATCCTCAAGTCCCAGCCATTGTAATCATATTTAAGGGGTAATTTGGATGTTCCCCGCATGATGGACACTTCTTTGATATCCATTCCTTTTGCATCGAGGGTCAGCGAGTCGGTAGGATAGAAGTGAGGTTTTGCGGTGAGCCATTCTTTCCCGTACATCCAGGATTTGTCGTAATCAAAACGTACATCCAGTTTTGTATGAACAAGGTCGTTGATTTTGGTAGGGGTGGCCCGGTAGATTTTTTTCCAGGAAGTATCCGGGGCAGGTTCATTACCTGGTTGAGCCATCACTAAAAAAGGGCCTGCAGCCAGGGCAAGTAAAAAGATCATTTTTTTCATTACTATAATTTTAGAGTGCAAAAATAAGAGAGAAGGGGTGAATGTAAATCGTTTTTATTTGAGTGGCAAGGCATGATATTAATGAGTATTTTTGGCCGGTTAATCCAGGAAAGAGATGAATCGGATCCTTCAAAGGACAATACTGTTTACCTGTTTTTTATTCGTATCTGCTGTAAATATCCGTGCCCAGCAAAACCGGTTTATTTATATCCAGTCGGAGAACAGGCAACTGTTTTTTATTAAGCAGGGAGATAAACTTTTCCCTTCTTCCGATGCCGGGTATCTGGTCATTCCCCAATTGGCAAATGGCAGCTACGAGCTTTCCCTTTCGTTTCCAAAAAATGAATGGCCCCAGCAAACCATTGGTTGTATAATTAAGGATGCGGACCTGGGTTTCCTGTTAAAGAACTTCGGGGATAGGGGCTGGGGGGTTGTAAATATGCAATCGGCACAGGTGATCATGGCCAAAAAAGATGCAGTGATCAACCCGGCGCCATTATTTGAAATGGCCACCGATTCTTTTTCCATCATCCTGGCATCTGTTGTAAACGATCCGGGTATATTGAAGCGCCCGGTTGTTGTCAATGAAACTAAGGCGGCTGAAAAGCCGGTAGCGGTAAAGGAGGAAAAAGAAACGGTGGTTGATCAGAAAAAGGGATTACCGGAAGAACCTGTATCCGGAATAAAAAAAATAAAGCAGGAGAATATAGCCACGGGCATAAATATTACCTATC
>Ga0116177_10004230_pt1 | contig 10477 bp, 9 predicted proteins | sample AD_STIC10_MetaG_FD_89750 | JGI IMG/M metagenome (GOLD analysis project Ga0116177, IMG submission 89750) | Active sludge microbial communities of municipal wastewater-treating anaerobic digesters from USA - AD_STIC10_MetaG | ecosystem: Engineered > Bioreactor > Anaerobic > Digestate | place: USA...
AGAAATGCGAGGTGCCATGCGCCAGGCCGATCAGGCCGATGGTGCGGGCGTCCTGGCGCAGCGGTGCGGCGGCAGCGGAAGTCATGGGGAAACCAGGTTCGGAATGAGAGGGAGCCGACAGCGGGCCCGATGGGCGCGGGCCTGCCAGGGACACTGTAGGCGGGCGCCGGCCGTCGCAGTTACGATACTTCGACAACTTCTGTCGAGAACATGACACGCCCTGCCCTCCGGCGCCGGACCAGCCTGCCGCCGATCGATCCGCAGGCCTATGCGCCGACGCCGGCGCGGCCGGTGCGCTGCAAGGTGCGTCGCCTGGCGGCCGCCACGCGGGTCGACCCGCACCAGCATCCCTGGGCGCAGGTGGCGATGTCGAGCACCGGCGTGATCCGCATGACCGCTGCGCACAGCACCTACATCGTGCCGCCGACGCGTGCCCTGTGGATCCCGCCCGGTGTCGAACACGTGGTGACGGTGCTCGAGGATGCCGAGATTCGCACGCTCTACGTCGACCCGGGCGCGACCCTGGGCGACCGCGGCCGGGCCGACGGGCCGGACTGGCAGGCGTGCCGGGTGCTGGAGGTCTCGAGCCTGCTGCGCGAACTCGTCGCGGCGCTCGACGATGCCCCGGGCGAGTCCGACCCGACACCGCGCGAACTCGGGCTGGGCGCGCTGGTGCTGGACGAACTCTCGCGCGCGTCGCGGGTCCGGCTGGGCGTGGACCTGCCCGCCGATCCGCGCCTGCGCGGCTTGTGCGAGGCGGTGCTGGATGCGCCGGCGCGCTGGTCCTCGCTCGACGACCTGGCCGCGCACGCCGGGGCGAGCCCGCGCACCGTGGCGCGCTTGTTCCGCAGCGAACTGGGCACGACCTTCCAGCAGTGGCGCCAGCAGGTGCTGCTGGCGCATGCGCTGTCGCTCGCCGCACGCCGGGTGCCGATGGCCACGATCGCCGCCGAACTGGGCTACGCCAGCGCCAGCGCATTCACGGCGATGGTCAAACGCTCGGTCGGCGCGCCGCCCAGCCGCTTCTTCGCCTGAGATCCGGGGCGGCGGCCTGTCCATCGGAAGGCCTCTCGCCGCGCCGACACCAGACTAGGGACTTGCCAGGGCAGGACGAGTCGTCCACCATCGTTGCATCGCGTCGCGGGGCCCCAGCAGTCCGCAGCGTCCTCGTTGGAGGCCCCATGCTCACGTCCCTGTTCGGCGATCTCGGCAAGCCCCGCAACCCTCGCCCCGAGCGCAGCGCTGCGGACGCCGACGAAGGCCACGGCTTCGCGGCCACCGCCATCCTCGAGTCGGTCGCCGCCGACGTCAACGACAAGGGCCAGCTGGTCGACCGCCACTCGAGCGACCTGATCTTCACCGGTTCGGCGGCGCAGGCCATACGCTCGCACTTCGCCTCCACGCGCGCCGACCTCGACCGGGCCAGCCGCATGATCACGCTGCTCGACCCGACGGGCGTCTGGGCATCGGCCGTGATCCGTGCGCTGTCGGACGCCGGCGGCCAGCCGGTGGAGCGCCTGCACCTGCGCGAGCAGGGCACGCTTCGCACGCTGGCCACGGTCGAGCGGACGACGCTGGTGCGCCGCCACGAAGACACGCTGAAGATCGTGCACGCCGACGTTCGCGCCCCCGGCCGCGACAGCGCCGAGATCCCGATGGCGCTGATGGAGCGCAGCCACCTGACGACGGTGATCGTCGGCCCGATGTCGCCGCACGGCATCGACGACCTGATCGCCGGGCTGTGCACCGCGGCGCGCCTGCCCACCTGGCGCTGCCCTCACCTGCTGTTCATGCTGCCGCCCGGGGCGGTCTGGATCGCCAACAAGGTCGGATCGGCGGCGTGGCCGCCCGGCGTGCAGGTGCACATGCTCAGCGAACCGCTGGTCAGTGCGTCGTCGGTCTGGAACGCGATGCTCGGCCTGTGGAACCGCGTGAAGGCCGGCTCCGGCGGGCGCCCGGGGCGCCCCGACATCGCGCCGCCCGGTGCGGACCTGCCGTCGGCGCTGGCGATCGAACCGATGCCGCCGGCGGCACCGCCCGCGCTGCGCGTGTCGCGTCCGGCGCTCGACCCGGTGGCCGCGCGCGAGGCGCTGGCCACGGTGGCGGCGCTCGAAGGACTGCTCGGGTGCGCGGTCGTCGATTCGAGCACCGGCCTGGTCATCGCCCGCGACGGTCGCAGCGCGGCCCCGCTCGACCTCGACCTGGCGGCCGCGGCCTGCGCCCAGGTGATGCGCGCCCACCGGCAGGCCGCCCGCAGCATGGGCATGCCCGAGCAGATCGACGAGATCATGACCAGCGCCGGCCCGCGCCAGATGGTGATGCGCACGCTCACGCGGCACCCGTCGCTGTTTCTCGTCGCGATGCTCGAGAAGCACCGGGCCAACCTCGCCCTCGCGCGGTACACGCTGTCCGAGGTCGAGAAGACGCTCGGCTGAGGCCGCGGTCAGAAGGGCCTGCGGCCCAACGGCCGGCGGCAAGGGGCTACCATTCCGGCTCGCGGGCAGATGGCCCCGCGCCCCTTGCCCCCTCCCATGAGCCAGGTCCTCTACGACTTCACCCGCCAGGACGCCAGTGGCGCCAGCTGCGTCGCCCACGCCTGGGCCAAGGTGCCGGAAGCGCTGACGCCCGATCAGCGCCGCGACCGCAAGGCGCGCGCCGCTGCGCTGCTGAAGCAGCACGATGCCGTGCTGGTGGCGCACTACTACGTCGACGGCGACCTCCAGGACCTGGCGCTCGAGACCGGCGGCTGCGTGGCGGACTCGCTCGAAATGGCCCGCTTCGGACGTGACCACGCGAGCAAGATGCTCGTCGTCGCCGGCGTGCGGTTCATGGGCGAGACCGCGAAGATCCTGTCGCCCGACAAGCGCGTGCTGATGCCCGACCTCGACGCGACCTGCTCGCTCGACCTGGGCTGCCCGCCGGAGGACTTCGCCGCGTTCTGCGACGCGCACCCCGACCGCAGCGTCGTCGTCTACGCCAACACCAGCGCCGCGGTGAAGGCGCGTGCCGACTGGATGGTGACCAGCTCGTGCGCGCTGGCCATCGTCGGCCACCTGAAGGCGCAGGGGAAGAAGGTGCTGTGGGCGCCCGACAAGCACCTCGGCCGCTATGTGCAGGAGCAGACCGGCGCCGACATGCTGATGTGGAACGGCGCCTGCATGGTCCACGACGAGTTCAAGGGCCTCGAGCTCGATCTGCTGAAGAAGCAGCACCCCGGCGCGCTGGTGCTCGTGCACCCCGAGTCGCCGCAGAGCGTGGTCGACCAGGCCGACGTCGTCGGCTCGACCTCGCAGCTGCTGAACGCGGTGGTCACGATGGAGGCCCCGGCCTACATCGTCGCCACCGACAACGGCATCCTGCACCGCATGCGCCAGCTGGCGCCGGGCAAGACGCTGATCGAGGCACCGACCGCCGGGGACAGCGCCACCTGCAAGAGCTGCGCGCACTGCCCGTGGATGGCGATGAACGCGCTGCAGGGAGTGATCGACTGCCTCGAACACGGTCGCGGCGAGATCGCCGTCGAAGAGACCGTGCGCGGCAAGGCGCTGGGCTGCATCGAGCGCATGCTCGACTTCGTCAAGGCGCACGGCGCCTCGCCCACCGGGCTGGTGCGCCACATCGGCGCGGCCTGAGCCGGCCCGCCCGATCGCCCGAACAAGGCGGCTGCGGCGGGCTTCCTTCACGCCCGCCAACGGTGCCGGCGCCGGACAATCGCTGACGGCCCGGCTGTCGGGCGTGGAGATCGTCGATGAGTGCGGAGTTCGATTTCGATTCGATCCGGAACCACCATGAGCGCGCGGTGATCGCCGCCGTGAAGGCCGGCGCCGAGCGCTTTGCGCACCTGCGCGACGCGGGCCTGCTGCCGGACGTGGCCTGCGTGGCGCTGAACCGCATGGGGCCGCGCTACATCCGCCACGAGGTCGATTTCGCCTTCTACCTGAACGACAAGGAGCGCGCCGAGAACGAACGCGCCGTCGGTGACGCGGTGTCGTTCGCCTTCGAGTTCGTGCAGGCACGCGCGGCGATGCGCGCGCGCGCCTGACTCAGCCCGCCGGCGCGGGGTCGGGCTCGACCACCGTCAGGTTCGCGCCCGGCACCTTGCGGCGCGCGAACAGGGTGTAGACCGTCGGCACGACGAACAGCGTCAGCAGCGTGCCCAGCGACATGCCGCCGACGATCACCCAGCCGATCTGCTGACGGCTCTCGGCCCCCGCGCCGGTGGCCAGTGCCAGCGGCAAGGCGCCCAGCACCATCGCCCCGGTGGTCATCAGGATGGGCCGAAGCCGCAGCGACGCCGCCTCGACCGCGGCCTCGAGCGTCGTACGCCCCTGCTGGCGCAGCTGGTTGCAGAACTCGACGATCAGGATGCCGTGCTTGCTGATCAGGCCCACGAGCGTGATCAGGCCGATCTGCGAATAGACGTTCAGCGTGCCCCCGCTCCACTGCAGTGCCGCGAGCGCACCGACCATCGACAGCGGCACCGCCAGCAGGATCACGAACGGGTCGATGAAGCTCTCGAACTGCGCCGCCAGCACCAGGAAGATGAAGAACAGCGCGAGCACGAAGACCAGCCCGAGCGCGCCGCTGGACGAGCGGAACTCGCGCGACACGCCGTTGAGCTCGGTCGCGTAGCCGGGCTCGAGCAGCTTCGCCGCGGTCGCGTCCATGAACTGCAGCGCCTCGCCGAGCGAGTAGCCCGGCGCCAGGTTGGCCGTGATCGACACCGAGCGCCGCTGGTTGAAGTGGTTCAGCTCGCGCGGGCTGACCGCCTCGCGCACCTTGACCAGCGACGACAGCGGCACCATCGTCTCGTTGCGGCCGCGCACGAACAGCTTGTCGATGTCCTCGGGCGTCGTGCGGCCCTGGCTCGCCGTCTGCACCAGCACGTCGTACTGGTCGGCGTCGCGCTTGTAGCGCGTGACCGCACGGCCGCCGAGCATGGTCTCGACGGTGCGCGCGACCTGGTCGACGGCCACTCCCGCGTCGGCGGCGCGCTCGCGGTCGACCTCGAGAAAGATCTCCGGCTTGTTCAGGCGCAGGTCGGTGTCGGGCTGCACGAAGCCCGGGTTCTTCGCCATCTCGGCAACGAAGGCCTGGCTGACCCGCGCGAGCTTGTCGTAGCTGTCGCTGCTGACGATGACGTAGTTGACCGAGCGCTCGCGGAAGCCCTGGCCCAGGCTCGGCGGCGTGACGGGAAACGCGGTCACGCCCGGCAGCCCGATGAACTTCGGCTGCAGTTCGCGAGCGAGTTGAGGCGTGGTCTTCTTGCGCTCGTCCCAGTCGACGGTGCGCAGGAAGGCGATGCCCTGCGAGACGCTCGGGTTGCCGGCGACGACGAAGACCCGCTCGAACTCGGGGAACTCGTTGCCGATGCGCTCGATGGCACGCAGGTAGCGTGCGGTGTACTCGAGCGTCGCGCCGTCGGGCGCGTTGACGGTGGCGAGGATCACGCCGCGGTCTTCCAGCGGCGCGAGTTCGCGCTTGGCCTGGTTGAACAGCCAGGCGCTGGCGCCGGCGCTGACCGCCATCACGACGAGCACGATCCAGCGGTGCGCGAGCGTCCAGCGCAGCGCACGGCCGTAGGCGGCGGTCAGCCGGTCGAGCCCACCCTCCATCCAGCGGTCGAGCCGGTTGGGGTTCGGGTCGTGGTGCAGCAGCTTGTTGCACATCATCGGCGTGAGCGTCAACGCGACGAAGCCCGACACCACCACTGCGCCGGCCAGCGTCAGCGCGAACTCGACGAACAGCCGTCCGGTGCGCCCGGGCGTGAATGCCAGCGGCGCGAACACTGCGGCAAGCGTCATCGTCATCGCGACCACCGCGAAGAAGATCTCGTGCGAGCCCTTGATCGCGGCCTGGAAGGGCGTCAGGCCCTCCTCGATGTGGCGGAAGATGTTCTCGAGCACGACGATGGCGTCGTCGACGACCAGGCCGATGGCCAGCACCAGCGCCAGCAGCGTCAGCGTGTTGACGGTGAAGCCGGCGAGCGCCATCAGCGCGAAGGCCCCGACCAGGCTGACCGGGATCGTCACCAGCGGGATCACCACCGCGCGCAGGTGGCGCAGGAAGACCAGCACGACCAGCGCCACCAGCAGCACCGCCTCGGTGATGGTCTTGTAGACCGACTTCACCGAGCGGTCGATGAACACGGCGTTGTCGTTGGCCACCTGCACCTTCAGCGAGGACGGCAGGTCCTGCTGCAGCTTGGGCAGGATCTCGCGGATGGCCGCCGAGATCTCCAGCGGGTTCGCCGTCGCGTTGCGGATCACGCCGGTCGAGACCGACGGCACGCCGTTGAGGCGCACGCTGCTGCGCTCGCTGGCCGCGGCCTGCTCGATGCGCGCCACGTCGCGCAGGCGCACCGTGTAGCCGTTGACGGTCTTGAGCGCCACCTGGCCGAACTGCGCGGGCGTGTTCAGGTCGGTGCGCGCGGTCACGCTGAACTCGCGCTGCTGGCTCTCGATGCGACCGGCGGGCACCTCGAGGTTCTGGCGCCGAAGGGCGTCCTCCACGTCCTGCACGGTCACGCGGTAGGCGGCCAGGCGGTCGGGGTCGAGCCAGACGCGCATCGCGAAGGTGCGGTCGCCGTTGACCTGGACGTTGGCCACGCCGGGCACGGTCTGCAGGCGCGGCTTGACGACGCGGTTGACGATGTCGGTGATCTCCAGCGGCGTCAGGGTCTCGCTGGTGTAGGCGAGCCACACCGTCGGCGTGGCGTCGGCCTCGACCTTGGCGATGACCGGCTCGTCGACGGCGTCGGGCAGGCGCGCGCGCACCCGCGAGACCCGGTCGCGCACGTCGGCCGCGGCGTCGTCGGGGTTCTTCTCGAGCTTGAAGCGCACCGTGATCTGGCTCTGCTCGGATCGCGAGATCGAAGTCAGGATGTCCACGCCGTCGATGCCCGCGATCGAGTCCTCCAGCGGCTTGGTGACCTGGCTCTCGACGACCTCGGACGACGCGCCGGTCAGCCGCGTCGTCACGTTGACCACCGGTTCGTCGATGCGCGGGTACTCGCGCACCTGCAGCCGCGTGTACGAGACGAGGCCGACGAGCACGATCAGCAGCGACAACACCGTCGCGAAGACCGGGCGCCGGATCGAGGTTTCGGACAGGTGCATGGGGACGCCTGCTGCGGTCGGATCAGGCCGCCGGGGCCGCGCGCGCCGGCGCGCTGCCGGCGCCGCTGCCGCCGGGCGCCGATGCCGGGGCCCGGCGCGTCTCGGAGCCGATCTCGACCACACGCACCGCCTGCGGCTCGGGCCGCAGCAGACGGTTCTGCCCGGCGGTCACGACGAGGTCGCCGACCGCCAGCCCCTCGAGGATCTCGGCCCTGCCGGGCAGGCGCATGCCCACCCGCGCCTCGATGCGCTGCGAGACCTTGCCGCCGGCGCCATCGACGACCTTGACGAGGTACTGCTTGCCCCCTTGCGGAACGAGGGCCTCCTCGGGCACGAGCAGCGCCTGCTCGCGCGTGGCGAACACGGTGCGCGTGCGCGCGAACATGCCCGAGCGCAGCGCGCCGTCGTCGTTCGGCAGGCGCGCGCGAACCAGCAGCGAACGGCCATTGGCGTCGACTTGCGAATCGACCGCGTCGATCCGACCCTGGAAGCGGCGCCCGGGCAAGGCGTCGAGCTGCACCTCGACCGGCTGACCGGGCTTCATGCGCGCGATGTAGCGCTCGGCCAGGCGGAAGTCGACCCACACCTGCGCGTTGTCCTCGATGTTGACCAGGTCGGCGCCGTCCTTCACGTAGTCGCCAACGTCGATGCTGCGGATGCCGGCCACGCCGTCGAAGGGCGACACGATGCGCATGCGCGCGACCTGGGCCTGGGCCAGCGCCACCTGTGCCAGCGCGACCTCCAGCGCGGCCGCCGACTGGTCGACGACGCTCGCGCTGACGAAACCCTGCGCGACGAGTTCGCGGTTGCGTTCGAGCGTGGTGCGCGCGATGCCGGCCTGCGCCTGAGCCTGCTGGAGCTGCGCGCGCTGCAGCGTGTCGTCGAGCTGCACGAGCAGCTGGCCGCGGCGTACCCGCTGGCCGTCGCCGAAACCGATCTTCGCGATGCGCCCGCTGACCTCGGGCCGCAGCATCACGCCCTGGCGCGAACGCACCGAGCCGATCGCCTGGGCGTCGTCCTCGATGCGCATCGCCTCGACACGACCGACCTCGACCGCCACCGGACCGCCCGGGGCCGCTGCCGACGCAGGCGGACGCGCCGACGTGGCGGCCGCGGCGGATTCGACGCCGGCCGGACCGCCCGCGCGATTCTGGTACCACCACGCCGCGGCCCCGGCCAGCGAGATGCCGATCACTGCCACCGTGGTGTGTAGGAGCTTCACGCGTCGCCGCCCTTCAGGTCCGATCCAGGTGTCGAAATGTAGCGTCGGCACCCCTGGCGGGTGCGCGCATGGTCAAGCGCGGGCCGAGCCCACGCCGCGGTTCGCGAGGGCGTCGGCGCGTTCGTTGCCCGGATCGCCGGCATGGCCCTTGACCCAGCGCCAGTGCACGTGGTGCAGCTCGCGCAGTGCGTCCAGCCGCTGCCAGAGCTCGACGTTCTTCACCGGCTTGCCGTCGGCCGTCTTCCAGCCGCGGCGCTTCCATCCATGGATCCATTCGGTGATGCCCTTGCGCACGTACTCGCTGTCGGTGTGGACCGTGACCTCGCAGGTGCGCTTCAGGGACGCCAGTGCCTCGATCACCGCGGTGAGTTCCATCCGGTTGTTGGTGGTGAGCGCTTCGCCGCCGAAGAGTTCCTTCTCGTGGCCTCCGGTCTGCAGCCAGGCGCCCCAGCCGCCGGGACCGGGATTGCCCTTGCAGGCGCCGTCGGTGTAGATCGTGACCTGCGGTCGTCGGATCGCGGGTGCGCTGGAATCGGTCATTCGAACGTCCTGCCGCGGTCCTGCCGCGAGGGGTGGTGGTGCTGGACCGCGACGGCAGGGGCCGCCTTGGCCGGCAAGCGCTGCGTGCGAGACAGGCCGACGAGCCGCATGCCGCGCACGCGCTTGACGGCCACGACGAAATAGACCGCGCCGAAGACCGGCCACCAGCGCTCGCCGGACTCGTCCATCCACGCACAGCGCGACAGCCACTTGTCGGACCGCATCGGCGCGCGGTGGCAGCCGAAGCGGCCGGCCTCGACCTCGAAGCTCAGCAGCCGCAGCCAGTCGCGCAGGCGGCGGTAGCGCAGGAACTCGCCGGCGCGCGGCAGGTACAGGGGCGGGCCGCCGCCCCGGTGCAGGCGCTGCCGCCAGTGTCCGAGCGTCTGGCGCAGGCCCCACAGGCTGGCCGGATTGAAGCCGACGATGACCACCCGCCCCTCGGGCACCAGCACGCGCTCGACCTCGCGCAGCGCCAAGTGCGGGTCGCGGGCGAGTTCGAGCGCATGCGGCAGCACGACGAGGTCGAGGCTGTGGCTGTCGAAGGGCAAGGCGTCGAAGTCGCAATGCAGCGTGACGGCGGTGCGCGGCAGCGCGACCGGGTCGGGCGCAGCGTCCACCGCCTGCTCGGTGGCGACCCAGCGGTGCGGCATGCGGTTGGCGCGCAGCGAGTCGAGCTCGGGCATGCCCAGCTGCACCGCGTGGAAGCCGAACAGGTCGGCCACGGCCACGTCGAGGTGCCGCTGCTCCCAATCGAGCAGGTATCGCCCCGGCGGACTGTGCAACCAGCGGGTGAAACCTATAATTCCGTCGCTCTGCGCCATGAACCTGACCGCCCTGCCCGCCTTCAGCGACAACTACATCTGGATGCTCGATGACGGCCACCAGGCCCTCGTCGTCGATCCGGGGGACCACGCGCCCGTGCTCGCGGCACTGGACGCGCGCGGCCTGACGCTCGCGGCCATTCTAGTGACCCACCACCACGACGATCATGTCGGCGGCGTCGACGCGCTGCGCGACCGGCTGCAAGGCGCGGTCTACGGGCCGCGGCGCGAACACATCCCCCAGCCCTGCGTGCCGCTCGATCACGGCGACACGGTCGACCTGCTGGGCTGCCGCTTCGAGGTCATCGACGTGCCGGGTCACACCGCCGGTCACATCGCCTACTTCGCGCCCGGCGATGCGTCGAACGGGCCGCCGCTGCTGTTCTGTGGAGACACGCTGTTCTCGGGCGGCTGCGGTCGCCTCTTCGAAGGCACGCCCGAGCAGATGCACGACTCGCTGAATCGGCTGGCCGCCCTGCCGGCGAACACCCGCGTGTGCTGCGCCCACGAGTACACGCTGTCCAACCTGCGCTTCGCCGCGGCGGTCGAGCCGGCCAATGACGACCTGCGCCGCCACATCGAATGGTGTGCGGCCACGCGCGAGCGCAGCCGTCCGACGCTGCCCTCGTCGATCGGCCGCGAGCGCGCGATCAACCCGTTCCTGCGCTGCGGCGAACCCGCCGTGGTGCACAGCGCCCTCGCGCACGGCGCCACCGGCCGGGCCGGTGCCGCCGTGTTCGCGGCGCTTCGACAATGGAAGAACGATTTCCGATGAC
>Ga0116177_10004234_pt1 | contig 10471 bp, 9 predicted proteins | sample AD_STIC10_MetaG_FD_89750 | JGI IMG/M metagenome (GOLD analysis project Ga0116177, IMG submission 89750) | Active sludge microbial communities of municipal wastewater-treating anaerobic digesters from USA - AD_STIC10_MetaG | ecosystem: Engineered > Bioreactor > Anaerobic > Digestate | place: USA...
ATTTAATGGAAGATGGCCTTGTATATCAGCAACAAATTGCAGGTGCTGATCCAGATCCAAACTTTGTGCACGACCATGTAATCCGTGCATCAACAAACGGTTCTTGCTGGGGTGAGCAATTCATCTTCGGTTCAGGTTCAACCGGAACTGTTTGGACAAAAACTTACCAGATCACCAAAAATGCAGCCTGGAAAACAGAGAACATGTATATGGTTGCTATCGTATGGAAATACGACAGTGCTGAAGGTAAATACACTTACGTAAACGCTCAGGAAACGAAAATGTAATTCCTGTTAAATACTTTTTTTGAAAAGCCGTCTCTTGGGAGATGGCTTTTTTTTTGATTAGAGCTTTTGGTAGTGGGTAGTGAGTAGTGGGTAGTGAGTAGTGGGACAAATGCAAATCGACTTCGTCGAGGGTTGTTGGTTGGACATTAAAGATATTTGTACATGCAGCGACGAAGTCGTCATTAAAAAATATAACTTTCATTCCTCACAAAAAATCCTGTATTGTCTCACTACTCACTACCCACTACCCACTACCCACTACCTCCCCTCCCGAAGCCACCAATTCCTTCTTAAAAAAACATCCCTTTAAAAAAACTTCCGCTTATACATCTGAATCGTATTCTCAATCCCATAATACAACGCATCACTAATGATGGCGTGGCCGATAGATACTTCATCTACTACTTGTAAAGCGTGAATAAAATAATGTAGATTTTGCAGACTCAAATCATGGCCTGCATTTACGCCGAGGCCTAATGTATGTGCAGCTCGAGCAGCAGTGATGTAAGGCGCAACGGCTTGCTCAGGGTTATGTGCAAAGTTTTCAGCATAAGGCCCTGTGTAGAATTCAATGCGGTCGGTGCCGCTGCGTTTGGCGGCTTCTACCTGGGCGATTTCAGGGTTGAGGAAAATACTGACGCGACATCCATAACTTTTTATTTCTGCGATGATGTCGGTTAATTGTTGCATATGTGCTATTACGTCCCAGCCGGTGTTGGATGTAATTACATCTGGTGGATCGGGAACGAGTGTTGCCTGTGCGGGTTTGATTTCGCGGATGATATCCATGTAGCGTTGATCGGGATATCCTTCGATATTAAATTCTGTGGTGATGACTGGTGCAAGGTCGTAAACATCGCGCAGGGTGATATGTCTTTCATCCGGACGCGGGTGAACAGTGATGCCATCTGCACCGAAGCGCTCGCAGTCGCGGGCAAATTGCACGACATTCGGCACAGCGCCACCGCGTGCGTTGCGTAGGGTGGCTACTTTATTGATATTAACGCTGAGTTTGGTCATGATTTTGGGGTAAAATTACTTAAATCCAGTGTGTGTGTCTAAATGCACGAGGCTGGGAAGGCGGGAAGACGGGAAGAGGGCTGCCTTGCATTTGTCTCACTACTCACTACCCACTACTCACTACCTGCCAACCCGAAGCAAAAAACATCCTCAGTAATCATCACGCCATTATAGACAAAAAAAAAGGGGCAGAATTTCTTCCACCCCCATTGAAAGCAAGATAACAAGAATTAATAGCGGTAGTATTCCGGCTTGTATGGACCGGTTTTTTCTACGCCGATATAATTTGCTTGTTTAGTATTTAATTCTTCGAGCTCTACACCTAATTTTTTGAGGTGGAGGCGCGCTACTTTTTCATCTAAATGTTTAGGCAGTGTATACACTTTATTTTCGTAGCTGCTGTGATTTTTCCAGAGTTCGATTTGTGCGAGTGTCTGGTTGCTGAATGAATTACTCATTACAAAACTTGGGTGACCCATTGCACAACCGAGGTTTACTAAACGACCTTCTGCGAGCAGGAGGATGTCTTTTCCTTCTATGGTATATTTGTCAACCTGAGGTTTGATGGTATCACGTGTATTACCGTAATTATTATTTAACCAGGCTACATCAATTTCATCATCAAAGTGGCCGATGTTACACACAATTGCGTTGTGTTTCATCAAACGGAAATGACGTTCGGTGATGATATCACAGTTACCTGTTGCAGTTACAATAATGTCTGCTTCGCGTACTGCATCTTCCATTTTCTTTACTTCATAACCATCCATTGCTGCCTGCAATGCACAAATCGGATCGATTTCAGTTACAAGCACACGAGCACCTGAACCGCGCAATGAAGCTGCTGAGCCTTTACCTACATCACCATAACCGGCAACAACAGCTACTTTACCGGCCATCATTACATCCGTAGCGCGACGAATCGCATCTACTAATGATTCTTTACAACCGTATTTGTTATCGAATTTAGATTTTGTAACGCTATCGTTTACGTTGAATGCTGGCATCGGTAAAGTACCTTTTGCCATACGCTCATATAAACGATGTACACCTGTAGTTGTTTCTTCAGAAATACCGCGAACATGTTTAATCAGTTCAGGATATTTATCGAGTACTACATTAGTTAAATCGCCGCCATCATCAAGAATCATATTCAGGGGCTCATTGTTTTCGCCGAAGAACAAGGTTTGTTCGATACACCAGTCATATTCTTCGAGGCTCATACCTTTCCATGCATACACCGGGATACCGGCAGCAGCAATTGCAGCAGCGGCGTGGTCTTGCGTAGAGAAGATATTACAAGAGCTCCATGTAACTTCTGCTCCGAGTGCTTTTAAGGTTTCGATGAGCACAGCGGTTTGGATGGTCATATGCAGACAACCTGCGATACGCGCACCTTTCAATGGCTGTTCAGCACCGAACTCTTCGCGGATAGCCATAAGGCCCGGCATTTCGGCTTCAGCCAATTTAATTTCTTTACGACCCCATTCAGCGAGGGTGATGTCTTTTACCTTATAAGGTAGTTTTTTGTCAGTAATGACGTTCATGTGTTATGTTTAATAGTGTTTTAAACGCCCTGCAAAGGTAAACAATTGCTTAACCACGGGCAATGTTTGAACCATTTGATTACCCTTTCGGTTCATAGGAAAGTCAGGTTTATTTCACAACCTGTAATTTTGTAACCGACAAACACCAGATATGTATCCAAAAGAGCTTGTACAACCAATGAAAGAAGAGCTGACCGCTGTTGGCTTTGAAGACCTTTCTACACCTGAAAAAGTGACTGATGCCATTAAAAACACAGATGGCACCTTGTTGCTTGTATTCAACTCCGTATGTGGCTGTGCTGCAGGTGCTGCCCGTCCTGGGGTAAAAATGTCGCTGAGCGCAGAGGTTAAACCAGACCGTTTCGGCACTGTTTTCGCCGGATTTGATATTGATGCCGTAGCAGAAGCACGCCGTCATACCCTTCCCTACCCTCCAAGTTCACCTAGCGTTGCCTTGTTCAAAAATGGCAAACTGGTATACTTCATGGAACGCCACATGATTGAAGGCCGCAACGCCCTCATGATTGCCAATGAGTTGGCTAATGCTTATAATAAGCATTGTGCGGTTGTTGAAGGGTGAGTGGGTCAGTGGGTCAGTGGGTGAGTGTTGACTTACCGACTTACAGTCTTACAGGCCTCGTACTTTTTTTGCGGGTCAGTGGGTGAGTGGGTGAGTTTTAGGGAGTTATTTTTATGAAGGTGCCTACCCATAGTGTTTGGCCATCGATTACTTCGAGCATATATTGCCCGGGTGCGAGATGATCAATTGCTATGCGATTATTTTGTAAGGTAACTCCAACCGCATTTCCTGTAATGTCGCGCACCTGCACAATCGCATCAGATGACAGTCCATTTATCAGCACCTGATCAACCGCTGGATTAGGATACACAGTTAATGAACGAACTAACGGCTGATTAATGCCATTAATGATTTGTTCGGAAGAGGAAGCTGTATTTCTGCAGCCATAATATTTCGTAATGGACAATTGAATCGTATAATCGCCGGCTACTGTATAAGTATGCTCCGGTATTTTTTCGGTTGATGTTGTGCCATCACCAAAATCCCAGAAATAATCATCAGCTTCCAATTCAACAGGTGTAAATTGATAGGTTAATCCGGACACTAATGCGGTTGAAAAATCAGCATCAGGTGCTTCCACCATATCTACAGCCAGTGCTTCATCCATCCAGGCTAAACGGTCGTGTAAAAAAGTGCGCACTTCTTCCACAAAATAATCCGGATCAGACACACCTAATTCGCCCCATTTTTCAAAATTACGCGACACCGCATCCGGACCTAAATTGGTTGCTAATGAATCAATCAATTCATCGAAAGCCGCATCGCTTAAAATATCCGTGCGCAAATCTGTCCACCTGCAATACACTTCGTTTCTGTATTCAGGGTCATCACGGAATTTATCCCACCAAAATGGAAACGGCCAGTACGGATGCGTTATTTCCCATACCCAACCTTCGGTAGTCCACCATTCATAGCCACGATCATAATCCCATGGTGGGCCGATAAACAGTTGACCATTCTTTTCCTTATATAAAAAAGTGCTTCTGCCGTAGCTATCGTAGTTTGCAGAAAATTCATTTACAATCATAAAATCGATAAATGATTTTACCGATATAAATTGCCTATATCCTAATTCAGCATCTAAAAAATCTGGGCCGTGCAGGGCATCTTCAAAACTATCTACATATGTGTGAATATAGTCTAACTGTTCCGGTTGAATTTCTTCAATACGCGGATATACCATTTTGAAGGCTACCGGGAAATCGCAGGTTGCTTCATTAATTGGTTCATAATCACTTTCCCAATCATTGGGTGAGAAATTTTCATTGATTTCAATAATGTAACCACCGGTAAGTGCTTCACCCGAAATATCAGTTGGGTTTAATGCGGCAATATCAACCCGATTATCATCTCGCTTAATTTTTTCTGTTAAAGAGAACACACCTAAATATTCGCCATCGATCATGAGCTCACAATATTTAGTTCTGGGCGCATATCTATCCATGCGTCGCGACATGGTATAGGCAATTTGATTTTTCATGAGCGACAAATCAAGGTATTCGGCTTTCAGAATGAAATCATTTTCGCTGGGCAAACCCAAAATTACCGTATCAATTTCAAGCCCGGATGCATCGGTTAAATCAAAATCATAATTCTTTTTAGGATAACCCGGTCCTGTAAATCCTTGTAATTCTACCAGAATAGAACCTGCATAGGCATAATCGGTATCCGTAGTATAATTCATCATACCCGGGCCATGGTCGATGATATAAAATCCGGCAGAAATTTTTGGTTCATTATTAATAATCTGACCCCCCGTATTAATTTTAATAATCGGCAAATTGGAACTGGTAAACATAAACGGCAAAGCGGGGTCATCACCAAAAGTAATTGACCAGTTGTAGATAAAGCCTACATCAGCGAAAGCATAAGTATCGTAGATATATAATTGCCAGATGCCATTTGGATTCTGACCGTTATTTACCACACCCATATCCCCCATCGGTTTCCACTCGCCGGTGAAGGGAGCTGTGCCGTCATAAATGGGTGAAGCCGCTGATTCATTAAAACAGGTATTCTCAAAATTATCCCCATCGCCACCAACGCCATTGATGAGCATAAAAACACTACCATCCGGTGCAATCACACGCACATCCAAATCGCTATCCCAGGTATGGTCAATATTCAAACAAACCGATTCCAAACCAAAATCCATATCAATGACATCAGGCAGACCACTCACTTCTAAATTGAAGCTGATGGAAGTTCCGTCATCCGGGATACCGGTGTTTACGGTTTGGGAAAATGTTTGTGCCTGCAACATGTGTACATGCAAACTCAGCAGGCAGAGGAGCGTAATATACGTGCGTTTCATAACGTAACACGAAATTAATCTTTCCTTAACACAATTTGACTTTCAGGGTCGAAACGACAGAAAAATTACAATGATTCTAAAAAGCGTATCAGTTGCTGACGTTGCTCGGCATCCAGTTGCATAAAGGCTGCCTTTACCGTGCCCGCCTCACCCCCGTGCCAGAGGATAGCTTCTTCAATGTTACGGGCGCGGCCGTCGTGCAGGTAAAAGGTATGCTTATTAACCGTTTGAAACAATCCAATCCCCCATAGCGGTGGTGTGCGCCATTCGTTTCCGGTGGCGAGAAAATCCGGTCTGCCATCAGCAAGTCCTTCACCCATGTCATGCAATAGTAAATCCGTATAAGGATGAATGGTTTGATTATTCAATACGGCAAAAAGCGGATGAGTGCCGGTTTGTGCATTGGGAAGGTGACAGGAAGTGCATCCAATTTTTTCGAAAAGCAATTTTCCTTTTTGTACAGCCGTTTGTTCCACATTTCGTCTGGCAGGAACCGCAAGTGTAGCACAGTACAGATGTAATTTTTGCAAATCATCATCCGGCATTTCCGGTTTGCCGCCATCAGGTAATGCTTTTAATTCCTGCTGGTATGCAGAAATATGCTGATCAGAGAATATAGAAGTTGTAATGCCAATATCGCCATTGAAAGCGCCGCTAATTTGTTGCAATAAGGTAGGTTCATTTGCCTTCCATCCAAAGCGACCTAACTGTTTTTTATTTTCGATGACATTCCATACATAATTCGGTCGACCACTGATACCATCGCCATTCGCATCCTGTTCATCGGCAGCTTTTAAAATATCCTGTTCAGCAATAGCTTCCAATAAACCGAGTCCAATCATTTGCGGTGCAACACGAGGAGAAATTAAATTATTTTCTGCCATCGGACCGTACTGTAAATCGAAGAATTGTATTTTAGGTTTACGCAGTGTATATGGTTGCCCGTCGGGATATGTTCCTGAAATCTCTTCCCAAATAATTTCGTAAGAACCTTCAGCCTTAGCTGCATCGATGGCATGATCCTGAAATTGTCCGCCATAAATCGGATCAGGAAGTGGTGCGCCATGTGCATCTGAACCAGGTATACTTAAACGGATTAAAAAGCCTTCCGACAATTGCCCAACAGTTGCTGGAGGTTGTCCGCGACCATCTTTAAAATGACAACCACTGCATGATTTTGCGTTAAAATGCGGGCCTAAACCATCGCGCGCTTTTGTGCTGCTTGGTGATTGCACCCAGTTTTGATTAAAGAAGGAATTGCCTACAAAAAAAATTAATTCATCCTGATCAGACAAACCAGGTACTGGCAAGGCAAAAGCATTTACAGATGCGTCAAATACAGTTGCATCACCACCGCTCAATGCTTCATCGGGTGTCGGACTATGCATAGCCACTTCAGATGCAGCTTGTTTGCATGCATGCAGCGTGATTGCAAACACGCTTGATGCCAACAAGACAACAACTATCAGTTCTTTGCGATATGTAATACCACCTGACATTTATTGAGTTGGCGAAACGTTTATGGTGAGTCCGAGTGTAGTGGCAATTGTTGCAAATTGCTCTCCTAATTCCTGCACAGCTAATATAGATTCCATAACCGATTGCCTTGCATCAGGTCTGATGATGGCGCGATCAAATGGTTGTGGCATGGTTACAAATGACTGATATGTTTTTTGCAATTGTTGTTGCATAGTTTCGGCAACCGGGCCGTGTTGTAATTCAAGTAATTGCGACAAGGAAACAACACGAAGCGTATCACCTGCCAATCGATGCATGCTGCCGCGATATACATTGGCAATGCCCATCAGATTATAAATTAAATCGTCGGATGTATTATCGCTAAAACAACTTTGTTCATCTTCCTGATCAGCATTATCATAGGCTGTATACATCCGCTCGCCTGCTAATTCCACTTTTGCCATCACACCCAGACCGGTTAATATTTTTTGGAGCGATTCATCCGCCGGTGCTGCAATAAATGAGTGCCGATAATTATCATGAACATCAGGTGACCAGGCTTTTTTTACAAGCTCCAGGTGCTCGACCAAAAGAGAAGTTGATAGTTCCAGGAATTTTCTTCGCCTGTCATTAATCGGATTGCCTGCAATAAAATCGGTGGATGGCCTTTTTCCTGCATCTACAGAATCTAAGTCCTGTCCCCATAACATAAATTCAATAGCATGAAAGCCGCAACTGATGTTTTCTTCACCACCCTTTTCATTTAAATCGACCAATAAGTTTCGCGTAATTTCCGGATAGGTGGCTACATTTTGAATAATACCGACGGATGAGGCTCCAGCCACATAATCGACATAAGCTTCATCAAGCGGCCATGCATTGAGCAGACCTTCCACACCGGTAACGCCGTTATCAATAGGACCATCATAAAAGCGGAATGTTTCGGTTTGTGCATACCATTTTCTGGCTTCACGCCAGGCATGCTGGGCAACAAGCTGGGTGCTATCATTCGGGTTGTGCAAGAAAACTGAAATAGCCTGCTGCATGGAAACTGCAGAGGTTAGCGCGTCGGTGTAAGCAGCATAAACTAAAGTCGCATAACCTTCAACTACGGCTTCTGCATTCACTTTTCGGTTCCCGGATACTGAAGTTGAGCACCCATTGATTAGAAATACTATAGACAAGCCTGCAGAGACAACAGATAAAGACTTGATAATCAATGAATTACGCACTATTATTTATTTATACAACTTCTAAACAGTGTACAAAAGTACATGTTCGATCGGATATGGCAGGAATTTTGGGGATACCTATAAGTAGGTATTCGGTATAAGCCGTTAATGCCTGTATATTTATTTGCCTGAATTGAGCATCCAATTTTGGATTGCAGAGATATCGCGGAATTCGATTGGCAGGCTTCTGATATTGATATAGAGTTTACGAATGAATGCCCACGATTCTGGTCGTTTCGACACATCGATTGTGTATACACCTTTTTGAAAAGGTATATCATTGCAGATACAATATTGACAACCTTCCTGTGTAACCATATGGTAACCCGGCCAGAGGATGGTCATTTTGCGTAATTCAAGCAATCGCAAATTTACGGTATCACTATTGCGAAAAACCTCCAATTCATATTGATAACCGAGGGGGTCATATTGACTTAAAATCCAGCAAGAATCCTTTTCAGAATATTCCACTTTTGCTGTTACATATTGCATGGATCCATTAGATGAATCTGTCAGGAAAATATCTCCAATGCGCACGGTAATGGTGCTTGGCGTCAATTCCTTTTTTTGTACATCGAGTAGTGTAAAGCGAAACTCGCTATAGGCGATGGTGTCGCCGGGTATTTGAGCCTGCATGGATGAAATAAATCCAACCAGGCAGCATAGGCATGCAGTTACAGCGTTACGTTGGGTTTGACAGCACATGTGTGTTTCCGGCAATTTCCAATCCTGCAAATTTCCCGGTATCGTTAAAAATAATACGATTTTCTTTTTTGCTGATGAGGGTGATGTGTATAACTGCCTGCATACTCTCCTGCACACGTCCTTCCATCAACCCTAAAATGGGGCTTAACAATTCGGCGCCGGGGGCCTTTTCAGCATGCACTTTGAGGATAAACTGTTTATCTTCCAATCGCACGTCTGCACCTGAATCAGAAAACTGACAATTAATGAGTTTGGCACCAGTGTAGGTAGCAAATACTTGCGTTTTATTGTTGTAATAAAATGCGCAAATGAATCCGGTAAATGCATTCCCTATCCAGGGTATACGGGCAACGGATAATTTGAATGAAATATCCGGTTTTGAAAAATGGTTGCTTTGCATCCAAAGCCAGCCTGCGGGAAAGGATCTACCCCAATCCTTTTCGATATAGGCACGACCTCCGGTAAAATCAATTTCACGACCATTAATCATGAGTTTACCGGTAAGGTTACTATACATACTGATGACCTGGTGATAGCATTCCATAAACGGCACCCATGAATACCAGCCCATGATGCCGGGCGCCCACCATTTTTTATTCCAATATACATGCTGATTAAAATGCAGTTGTCCTTTACAGTCGGGCAGCTGTAATTTTAATCGATTAAGTGAAAATGAATTTTCCTGCAGTTTTACTTTGAATCGCCTGGTATTCGTCTTAAAGTAGACCGGATCAAATTTGTGATACCTGGCAGTAACAGCAGAGCCATCTAATACCTGTATAAAAGCTTGTTTATTGCCGTGTTCGTCCATAGCGATTCCGGGAATAAAGGCAAATGTGTGGTTGCCGGTTTTGTCGACAATTTTAAAATACCAGCCTTCAAAAAATTTCTTCTTCTTAAACCAGCCATGGTATAATTCATGATGAAAACACGCGCGTAGGTATGCAAATGGTTTGAACATGCTGAGCAGCACTGGTATCTAAAGATAGTGTTTTATTTGAACATGCGTTTACCGGCCCAGTTCTATCAGCTTAACGCAGGAGCGTTACATTACCACTCTCCAATTGCGTTAAGCCTGATGGGTCGTTTGACTGCAGCAGATACACATAAACGCCAATTGGAGCGGGTCTTCCTTCGTGCGTGCCATCCCACGGTAAGGTAAGCTGGTTGGTGGAATAAACCATTTCCCCCCACCGGTTATAGATATCCAATTGGAAGGTGCTTTCAAAACAATTCACCACAGGCCCAAACCGATCATTAATTCCATCACCATTGGGTGAAAAAGCATTTGGTAACTCCAATGTACAATTATAGTCGACTGAATCAGG
>Ga0116177_10004242_pt1 | contig 10461 bp, 10 predicted proteins | sample AD_STIC10_MetaG_FD_89750 | JGI IMG/M metagenome (GOLD analysis project Ga0116177, IMG submission 89750) | Active sludge microbial communities of municipal wastewater-treating anaerobic digesters from USA - AD_STIC10_MetaG | ecosystem: Engineered > Bioreactor > Anaerobic > Digestate | place: USA...
CCAAAGAGTATCCGCCTGGCAAAAAAGGCTATCCGCACCGCGTTTGAAGTACAAATTCGCGGGCTGGGGTTTTCCCTGGTGGAGCTTCTTTCCACCTGTTCGACCAATTGGGGCATGACCCCGGTGGAATCAATGCACTGGTTAGAGAACAACATGGTGCCTTATTTCCCCCTGGGCGATTTTAAAGTCCACCCGGCGATCGCCGGGCTCAGGTTCTAGGCGGGAGGGAAAATGCAAACAGAGATCATTACTGCAGGTTTTGGCGGGCAGGGTGTGCTGTTCACTGGTCAGCTGCTCACATACGCCGCCATGGATGAGGGGCGGGAGGTTACCTGGATACCCTCTTATGGGCCTGAGATGCGCGGCGGAACTGCGAACTGCACAGTGGTCATTTCTGATGAAGAAATTGGTTCGCCGATGGTCAGCGATCCGCAGGCTGTGATTGCCATGAACCTGCCTTCATTGGATAAATATGAGGGCAAGGTCAGACCCGGCGGAGTGCTGGTGGTGAATGAATCGATGGTTGATCGCGCGGTGTCCCGGCAGGATATCAAGGTGGTGATGGTAAAAGCCAATGAAATTGCTGAAGAGCTGGGTGATAAGCGCATGATGAACATGGTACTGCTCGGCGCGCTCATCGCCAACTTGCCAGTGATTCCGCTGCAGGCGATTGAGAAAGCACTGGCGGGGCACCTGCCGGAGCGGCACCACAAAATGCTACCGAAAAACTATGAGGCGCTGAAACGGGGAGCGGCGCACCTGGCGCAGTAATAACTGGTTCATCCAATAGAACTGGAGAAGTCGTCTCTTTTCCAGTTCTATTTTTTTAAGACGTCATTTGTGCTTGTTTTGCTGCTGATTGACCTGATGCGTGTACCAGGGCCACAGGTGAACAACCAGCCCGAGCCCGAACATCAACAACCCGATGACAGCCAGAACGCTTAAGTTCAAATAAATCCCGCTTGTGAACCCCACGATTGTAAAAAACAGGTGAAAGACCAGTGGAACCAAGAGCACCACCCAGTCAGGGCGCCGCACGGGGACGAGACGCGGGCGGGTGATAAAAACGATCACCAAACCGGCGTATACCAGCATCACCATGGCCATGGCGCTGCCGATATCGCTGTGTGCGAATAGATGCAAGAATAGAAAGTTGGTGGCAGCAAGGATGAAGATGGCCCCGAACAGGGCGATTACCGGGTAAACCCACACTCGCCAGGCCTGTTTGGAAGTGTGCCAACCGTTCGCTCGCAGCCAGTAAACCATCCCGCTGAAAGAAGTAGCCACAATGAACCAGGCCCAGAAGTTCCCGTAAGGCACGCCAAACCACTGCATGTCCAGCGGGATCACCCAGTTCCAGAAACCCAGGCGGATGGCGACCGCGTCCATGGCGGCGTCGATATTCAATGCCAGCAGGCCTACCAGAAAAGGCTGGGCGAACAGCGGCATGTCCAGCTGCTTGACGAACTCCATGCTGCTGTAAAGAATGACTGCCCAACCCAGCCCAATACATAACGGCGCGCCGTCGATCATCACCAGGAATTGACCATAATGATAGGCTTCCAGCTGCCTGAGGGTCATCCACTCCAGGCTTACGCCGTACACCAGGCTGGCGAGTAACTCGAGTACCCTGGTCTTCCCCTGCCGCGCGGCGTGCCAAAGACAGGCGGCAAACAACAGCAGGGTCAGCAATTCAAAAGTGAGAAATACAGTTTCTGGCATTAACTTCATCCCCAATTCAGTGTGTTTACATTCGATTCATTCAAGGAGAGTCTATTGTATCTGAAAACGAGATAAAAAACCTGACTAGTCACTTGAATTACCTTCGCCTTTGTGAAATAATACTTCTATACTGCAGGCTGGAAAAGCAGGACAGACAGGGAGGGAAATTGGCGATAACGGACCTGTATCACGCCATAGAAGCTGCTTGTTTTGCGCTGTCTCCAATCCTTAAACCAGTGGTTGAAAAGCAATCCAGCGCCTTCGGGTTGACAACGCAAGAAATGGTACTTCTCTGCGTCGCCCCAATCTTTGAGCCAGAGTGCGTCAGCGCGAGTTTGCTGAATAGGCGCTCCCCTTATACTTCTCCTGACCTGTACCGCAAAGCGTTGGAAAACCTGGCAAACGGGGGGATGTTATCCTCAAGGGATGGGGTTGGCTTCCGCGTTACAGAACAGGGTCTTGAAACGATCAGGAAGCTCAACCAATCTCTCCAGAAGACCCTGGCGGGAATACAACCCCTTCCGATAACCCGTATGATGGACCTGGCAAGCCGCTTAAAAGACCTGGCGGATGCCTGCCTGGAAACGCCTGAACCACCGGGAAACTGGTGCATTAAGCACGCACGCCGTTTGGACCCTGGCAGGAAAGCGCCGATGATGGCGCGTGTGAACCAGTTTTTGGAGGAGTTGATCGCGTTTCGCGATGACGCGCACCTGGCTGCCTGGCAGAGGTATGAAGAAAATGGTCACGCCAGGGAAGTTCTCACCTATCTATGGGTAGAAAAACAGGCGGTATTGGGAATCATTCATCAGTCTCTCAGCTATCGAGGTTTCTCGCTGGAAGATACGCTGAGCGCAGCCAGCGAATTAATCCGTAAAGGCTGGGTGAGCCGCGAAGGAGATTTGCTGCGCATCACACCTTTTGGTAGAGAAATCCGCCGCACGATTGAAGCCACCACCGACAGGTACTATTTCACGCCGCTTATATGCTTCTCAACATCAGACCTGGAACAGACGGAAGAACTGATCAAAGAATTTCGCAAGGGCATGCCGATAATGGATATATAGAGAACACCTTGCCTGCATGGTTCCACCCCTGGCGCCACCACGCTTCGGCTTAACCCGGCAGTTCTTAAAGGTATCTCTTGAACAGGTGGGTATTTAACCGGTGCTGGTATTTATGAGATACTATGGAAAGTGATGACGGAAAAAGTCCACCTGCGCAGAACCATCGCTCATCCTCGCGCTATGCAGGAGCTGCAGACCAGGAGTATCAAAAAGGAGGAAGCAATGTTAACAACTTTACGCTGGTACGGACACGCAGCCATCGGCATTGATACCAGTGGCTACCAGCTGCTGGTAGACCCCTTTTTCACAGGAAACACGGCAACCACACAAAAACCGGAAGAAGTAGCCGCCGACTACCTTCTGATCACACACGGTCACGGGGACCATGTGGGTGACGCTCCGCAAATCGCCAGGCGTACCGGCGCAACGATCATCTCCAACGCTGAAATCTGCACCTGGTTCGCCAAACAGGGGCTGAAAACTCACGCCCAACACCTGGGCGGAGGATTCCATTACCCATTTGGTTACCTGAAAATGACTTACGCCCTGCACGGTTCTGCTCTGCCAGATGGCTCTTACGGAGGCAATCCCGGCGGTTTTTTATTAACCACGCTGGAGGGTAAAAAAATCTACCTCGCCGGTGATACCGGCCTTTTTGGCGACATGAAACTGATTGGGATGAAGGTGTCGATCTGGCGGTGCTGCCGATTGGCGATAATTACACCATGGGACCGGATGACGCGCTGCTGGCCGTGCGGCTGTTGCGCGCAAAAATGGTGGTGCCGATTCACTACGACACCTTTGAGGTCATCCGCCAGGACGCGGCCGCCTGGGCAGAAAGAGTTCGGGTGAACACGCCAACACAGGTGATTTTACTGAAGCCGGGCGATCAGGTTTCTGTGGAATAGAGATTTCACGCCAGAAGAGGGAATGCCAGAATCCGTCTGTGAAAGACGGATTCTGGCATTATTCGTGCAACAAGAAAAGAAATACGTTTTGGGCTTTGTGGAGGTTTGATGATGGAAACAATACTTGAACTTTTAACCACCGCCGGGAGGTTTCTGGTTGGCATGTGGCCGGTGATGTTCGTGGTGCTGCTTTTTGGGATTTTCAAGCGCCGAGACGGTTTTGGCACCATGATCAGGCTTTCCATTAAATCACTGGTGATCGCCTGGGTTTTCTTTGCGATATTAAGGGTGGTGTTCAATTATTTCCATATGGATACCCTCCAGTTAATTGAGGAACCAGAGAACACCAAGTATTTCCTGATTGTGGGGCTCTTTTTGCTGCCATTGGCGCTTGCCATTGTGTTTGAGGAAGCCCGTAAACGCCGGACGATCAAATCGATCGAAGACATGCAGCTCCTCTCGCCTTCAGAATTTGAAAAACTGGTAGCCAAGACTTACCGCGAGCAGGGACATTCGGTCGAGATTGTGGGAGCGACTGGCGACCACGGCATCGACCTGGTGGTGCACACCAACAAGGGAGAAACCTGGCTGGTGCAGTGCAAGAAGTATCGCGGAAAAGTGGGTGAGCCGGTTGTTCGAGACTTTTATGGCGTGTTGCGGGCGTCTAATGCTGACGCGGGTGCCATTGTCACCACGGGTCTGATCACCCCACAGGCGCGACTGTGGGCAGAGGGCAAGCCCATCTTCCTGTATGATGGGCGGGCTTTCTTGAAGATCATCGAAAGCACCAGGCTGCGCCGTGTGTTACCGCAGGAAGTGCGCAAACCTGAACCCGCCACTCCCGCCAAGCAGAGCTGGTTTGGGTCTGCCTTAAAAACAGCATCAGCAACTGCCAGCGCGGCAGCACCGGTGACCTTGACAGGTATGGTTGAACATTCCGTGGAGATGGAAGCGCAGGATAAAACGCCCTTCTCAAAAGAAGCCAACATCCCTGATTGCCCGGTTTGCGGTACAAGCATGATTCTAAAAACCACGCCACGCTTTTTGCTCAAGCCAAAGAAGACCTATATTTGTGTAAACGCGCCGGAATGTGAAGAAACATTCCCTGTGGAATAAAAAAACACTTCAAAACATCACGCCCTCAACCCGAGGGCGTTTTTATTGCTTCGCGGTTCAGCAGGTTGGCAAAAAACTGACCTCGCGGGGTTTCGTGGAAATGGGTGTAACCCCATTTCTCATAGGCGTATCCCCGTTGTTCAGCCCGCCGGTGGGCTTCAGCGGGGAAGATGTAGGCGGTGACCGTTTCGGCGAAATCTTCCAGCGAATTGAAATTCTTGTCCACTCCGCAAGGGGGAGGAGGGCTGCCTACCCGGTACCAAAAAACTTTCCAGGCAGGCCGGGCGTAATGGAGAGCTTTGAATAAAAAACCACTGCCGGTGTGTGCGCGCATCTGCTGTGAAAGCCGCCAGCCATGCGCCGCGTCGAGGGCGTGCGCCAGTTCATGGGTAATGGTCCACTCGGTCAGGTTCAGCGTGTTAAGGTTCAACCTGTTACCAGGAGCGTAATTGTTCCCGCCCTTCTGCTCCAGGTGCACGGTGTAGACCTTCTCGACCCCCAAGCTGGCAGCGAGAGGACCGGTGACCGCGTAGAAGCGATCAATGGTACGGGTGACCAGGGCTTCCAGCGAGGGCTGAACCATACCTTCAATACGAAATTCGTGTCGCAGGATGGAACCGCCCAGGCGTACCAGATGAACTGTCATTTCCGGCTCCCTTGTCTTACTCTACATAAGAGGTGACTGTGTAGCGAAAAGGAGAATGGAGCGGGAAGATCCCGGGAAAGGCGCAAGTGCGGAACGGGCGAGGGAAAAACACGCTGATTCATTTGATGATTAATCCTACTATAAAAACGCTGTACTCCCAGGAAATTCGTTTTTCAACAATGGTAGCACGGAAAGGCAATAATCCTGATAGGTTTTGCCAGTATCGCGCGTGTAGTATTGAGACAATACACTGGCTGACCGGAGCTGCATGGAGAGCAAAACACCCAGGTTTTATGAATTATCCATCTCCTCCCGCCTGGAACAACTCGCGCGGGAGGCGGATTTACCGTTAGAGGACTTGTTGCCGCTTGGCGGTAAGCCTATACTCACCACAGAAACCGCGGACCATATGATCGAGAACGCGGTGGGAGTATACGGCATGCCGCTCGGCATCGCGCGCAACTTCCTCATCAACGGGCGCGAGGTTTTGGTGCCGATGGCAATCGAAGAGCCATCAGTCGTGGCGGGGGCTTCTTTTATGGCGAAACTGGCCCGCGCGGGCGGCGGCTTTGTCGCTACGACAACCGCGCCTGAGATGATAGGTCAGCTGCAGTTGCTGGATATCGCCGACCCCGCTGCGGCAAAGGCCAGTGTTCTGGCGCATAAGCAGGAATTGCTTGAGCTGGCGGGCAAAGAACACCCGACGCTGTCGCGCTTTGGCGGCGGTCCGAGGGATATTGAAATGCGCGAGATCCACACTTCGCCTATCGGTCCCTTTCTGGTGATGCACCTGGTTTACGATGTGCGTGATGCCATGGGGGCGAACGCCATCAACACCGCGCTGGAGGTGCTTGCGCCGCGCGTGGCGCAGATCAGCGGCGGGCGAGTGCATTTGCGCATCCTCTCTAACCTGGCGGATAAACGCCTGGCCCGCGCGGAGTGTACCATCCCGCTGGCGGTGTTGGGTTTTGGAGAATACACACCCGAAGCGGTACGCGATGGCATCATTGAAGCCTGGGCTTTCGCTGCGGCGGATCCTTATCGCGCAGCAACGCACAACAAAGGCATTATGAATGGCGTTGACGCGGTTATTCTGGCTACCGGTAACGACTGGCGGGCGGTGGAAGCCGGCGCGCACGCTTACGCTGCCCGTGATGGGCGATACACCAGCCTGACCACCTGGGGGGTAACCGCAGATGGCAGCCTGAAAGGCAGCCTGGAAATGCCCATGGCAGTGGGGATCGTAGGCGGCGCCACCCGCTCTAACCCGGCCGCGGCCGCGGCGATCAAACTGCTAAAGGTAGCATCCGCAGCCGAACTGGCACAGGTGATCGCTTCTGTTGGCCTGGCGCAAAACCTGGCCGCTCTACGCGCGCTGGCAACCGAGGGGATCCAGCGCGGGCACATGGGACTGCAAGCGCGCCAGGTAGCGCTGGCAGCAGGCGCAGCTGGTGATGAGGTCGACCGCCTGGCGCAGCAACTGGTAAAGGAAAACAATATCCGCTCAGATAGGGCGGTACAAATTTTGCTGGAGTGGAGAAAGTAAAGCTATGGAGAAAAATCAACCCGCATCAAAGCTATTACGGACTGACCGGAAAACCGGTATTGTTGGCTATGGCGCCTATATTCCCCGTTACCGCTTACCGGGGAGTGAAGTGGCCATGCTATGGACTGGATCGCCCAAAGGGTCGCCAGTAAAGGAGAAAGCGGTCGCTGGACTGGATGAAGACGTCATCACCATGTCAATTGAGGCGGCGCGCAACGCGCTCGTGCGCGCGAATATCGACGCTTCTGAGCTGCGGGCCGTGTGGGTGGGGTCTGAATCTCATCCTTATGCTGTGAAGCCCAGCGGCACGCTGGTGGCAGAGGCGATTGGCGCTTCCAATGACATCCAGGCGGGAGATTGGGAGTTTGCCTGCAAGGCCGGTACAGAAGCCATGGTGGCAGCCATCGCGCTGGTGGGCTCTGGTATGGGCAGGTACGCGCTGGCCATCGGCATGGATACTGCCCAGGGCAAGCCTGGAGACGCGCTGGAATATACCGCCAGCAGCGGCGGCGCGGCTTTTGTCATTGGACCCCGCGAAGAAGCCATAGTGAACATCGAAGCGACTTACTCTTTTGTTTCTGACACACCTGATTTTTGGCGCCGACCGGAACAAAAATACCCTGAGCATGGCCAGCGTTTTACAGGCGACCCGGCATATTTTAAACATGTTGAATCTGCTGGCAGGGTGATGCTGGAAGAACTGGGAATGAAAGCCTCTGACTTCACCTACGCGGTCTTCCACCAGCCCAACCCGAGATTCCCGCTTAAGGCCGGGAAGGATCTGGGCTTCACCGAGGAGCAGATAAAACCCGGGCTGCTGGTACCGGTCATCGGCAATACCTACGCTGGCGCATCGATGGTCGGCCTAACCGCCATTCTGGATATTGCCAAGCCTGGCGACCGTATTTTGCAGGTTTCATATGGTTCCGGCGCGGGATCAGACGCCTTCTATTTGGAGGTGACAGAAAAGATCGCCGAAAGGCGTGAACTGGCGCCTTCGACCGCTGATTATCTCGCCCGCCGCACCGAGATCAATTACGCCACCTACGCCCGCTTCCGCGGCAAGATCGATATGGGATAGGAGCCAGACATGACAGAAGTGGTCATTGCGGGCATTGGTCAAATTCCCGTTGGAGAACATTACACGCTCAGTCTGCGGTCGATGGGCGTTCAGGCGCTCACGCGGGCGTTAAAAGACAGCGGCGGGTTGAAACCTGACGCGCTGTATATCGGCAACCTGCTTTCTTCCATGATCTCGCACCAATCAAACCTGGGCGCGCTGTTTACCGATTACGGCAGGCTGGATAGCATTGAAGCCTTCACCACCGAAGCGGCGGGCGCTTCAGGCGCGGCGGCTCTGCGCCTGGGGGTGCTGGCCATCCTCAGCGGTCAGGCGGACACCGTGGCGGTGCTGGGGGTCGAAAAATGGAGCGACCTGGTGCGAGCGGATGCAGAAGCGATGATTACTCAGGAGCTGGATTATGATTACGAATCAATACCCGGGCTCACCAGCACCAGCCAGGCAGCGCTTATTCAGCAGCGGTACTTACACGAGCACGACCTGGAGCAAAACGCGCTGAGCGGTTTCGCGTTACTGGCACACGCCAACGCTGTCCATAATCCTTTCGCGTTCTATCGAAACCCTCTGACGGAAGAGGGATACGCGCGAGCAGGGATGCTAAGCGACCCTATCACCATCTTTGATGGCGCCACCTACGCGGATGGCGCTGCTGCGCTCGTTCTCACCCGGCGCGAGCTGTTGCCGAGGGGATACGCGCACCCAGTTATCAGCGTGATGGGTTCTGGTGCCAGCAGCGACGCGCTCTCCTGGCATGACCGGACAGAGCCGATGTCATTTACCGCTGCCGTTCGCGCGATTGATCAGGCTGTTCAGCAGGCGGGCTTGTCTAAAGAGCAGATAGACCTGTTTGAATTGGACGACGCTTTTTCAATCTACGCCGCGCTGACCCTGGAAGGTGTGGGTCTGGCGGATAAGGGCGCGGCCTGGAAGATGGCGCGGGATGGTGAATACAACATCGGTGGGCGCCTGCCCATTCTGACCATGGGCGGCTGCCTGGCACGCGGCAATCCCATTGGCGCGAAGGGGGTGTACCAGGTGGTCGAGGCGGTGACCCAGCTGCGCGGAGCAGCGGGAGCCAACCAGGTGAAGGGCGCGCGCGCTGCCCTCAGCCTGGCGCTGGGCGGCCCGGCTTCCACCGCGATCGCGCATGTGTTGAAGAGAGAAAGTGAATAGCAAACAGCTATGCGTGATAGAAGGAGTGTTCTCCGCCGGGAAAGTGAGATTCCGCTCGCCAACCCCTGCCCAAACTTGATAGTATTTGATAGATTTCAACTCATAAACTTATGCGTACACCTTGAAGGAAAAGGTAGCAAAAGGAGTGAAAAATGGAAAACCCGCGATATTGGCGCTTGAAAAAACAACGCTACAGCCTGCTGGGTGAAGTTTGCCCGCACTGTGATTCAAAGATCTTCCCACCGCGAGATATATGCCCGGAGTGCGGCGGTGAAGCCAAGACAGATTTCGCTTTCAGCGGTAAAGGCAAGGTTTACTCGTATACTGTGATGCGCGACGCGCCTGCAGGGTATGAGCAGAACGCGCCTTACACCGTGGCGATTGTTGCCCTGGACGAGGGGCCGATGGTGACGGCGCAACTGACCGACCTCGGCGAGGAACCGGTGCGGATTGGCATGCCTGTGGAAATGGTCACGCGCAAGCTCCGCGAAGACGGCGAGAAAAAGGGGATTTTGGTGTACGGCTATAAGTTCCGGCCAATTTGTTTTCACGAAAATTCTCAGCCTGCGAGCCAAGGGCAAGCAAGTTGAACCGGAACCAGACCTGTAGCTCGCGTTCTTTATTGATGGTTACTTTATCGACCACAGACTGAACAAATCTGCGCTTGAGTTCAAATTGTTCGCGCCGCTCCTCATCCGATTGGGGGGCGGCGTTTAAACTTTCCAGTCCGATCCGTAAATCTTCCAGGTGTTCCCTGAATTTCTCTTCCCAATCGGAGATTTCGGATAACTCATTTACATCGCCAATCAATGCCATTTTCCGTCTAATCTCTATTTCGGTTAAATCCAAGGCGGCTAATTGTTTTTCAAGATCACTTTCTTTGATCAACTTCTTTCGGGCCAAGGTAATGATGTACTGGCGCTCTAAATCATTCGCGGCCAGGTCTTTCTGCAGTTTCTCCTGCTCGCGCAGACGGTCCCCATGCATTTCCCTTTTCTCATGGATAAATCGCCTGGCAGCCGAAATCAATACTTCCGGCTCGCTCAAAGTATCATAAATCTTTTTCCACGCCTGCGCGTCTGCCTTTGCAACGCCGATTGTCCGTGGACAGTCTGGGTGGATATTCTCTTTGTGTTCTTGCGGGCAGTAGTAAGCGCCATATAGGGTTTTGCGCGGAATCTTTTCTCCATTGCTCTTCTTGC
>Ga0116177_10004244_pt1 | contig 10459 bp, 9 predicted proteins | sample AD_STIC10_MetaG_FD_89750 | JGI IMG/M metagenome (GOLD analysis project Ga0116177, IMG submission 89750) | Active sludge microbial communities of municipal wastewater-treating anaerobic digesters from USA - AD_STIC10_MetaG | ecosystem: Engineered > Bioreactor > Anaerobic > Digestate | place: USA...
CCTTGCCACCAGCGCCAATAGCCCAATACCAGCGCTGTTGCTGCAATCGGTATGCCGATGGCTGCGCCAATGCGAATGGTCCAGCTGTAGGGCAAAAAGAAGGTCAGCCCCAGCAGAACGGCACTGAATATGGCCATGGCCCGCACCAGTTCAAAAGCGGGTTTGGAGAAGCTGCGCAGCTTGAGAAACTGGTTGGTAAACAGGCAGGTAAAGAGCGCCGCGCAGGCGACAAAGGTCGAAATGGCAAAACTGTTCCAACGCACGGCATAGGGCCAGACATAGGCAAACATGTAGCCGGTGAGCGTCAGGTGAAAGAGCAGGTAGCTTGCCACAAAGCCGATGTAGTACAGGTAGTTGATGTCCCTGGTGGAGAAGTACACGAACAGGTTGTACAGAATCATGATCAGCAGCACGCCGATCACGCTGCCTTGCAGCAGGCTCTCGTCGTTGCTGGCGGCGTGGAAGGTGACTGGATCCCAGACCCGAAACGGCGCTTCGATGGTCCCACTCGATGCCAGGCGCACGAGCACCGTGTTGGTCCCTGGCGCCAGGGTCAGCGGCATGATGAAATTGCGGTGCTGCACGGGCCGTTTGGCAAACGGCTGCTCGTCGCCGAGCGCATAGTGGCGCCGCAGGTCGCCGCTCGCAAAGTGAAACAGCTCAACGTGGTCCAGAAACGGAATGGGCAGTTCGATGAAACGCGACAGTTCCGTGAGGTCGGAGTTGTCTAGCTGCATGCGCAGCCAGTAGGTGTCTTCGGTAAAACCAAAGTTTGGAGATTTGCGGTCTATGGTCTGCCACGGCGCCGTGGCAGCTTGCACGTCTTCAACCTTCAGGGTGCCGCTGCGATCCACCAGCACCGCCATGCGTGCGCCCACTTCGATGCGCGTGGGTCCGCGACTGGAGAGATCCAGAACCGGCTGGCTGGTGGATGGACTTGCTTGGGCTAGCGCACAGGCAGGCGCCAACAGCGCCAGAATCAACGCCCACAGCAGGGGAAAGGGCACAGCTTAGTTGGCTTTCAGGCCAGTTCGGCAATCAGTTCGATTTCCACACAGGCGCCCAGCGGAATTTGTGCCACGCCAAAGGCGCTGCGCGCATGGGAACCCGCCTCGCCAAACACCTGGCCAAACAGTTCGCTGGCGCCATTGGTCACCAGATGCTGTTCGGTGAAGTCGCCTGTGGAATTGACCAGCGACATGAGCTTGACGATGCGCTTGATGCGGTTGAGGTCACCCGTGGCTGCGTGCAGGGTGCCCATGAGGTCGATGGCAATGGCACGCGCGGCCGCTTTGCCCTCTTCGGTGGCCATGTTTTTGCCCAACTGCCCAACCCAGGGTTTACCGTCTTTCTTGGCAATGTGGCCGCTCAGAAACACCAGATTGCCGGTCTGAACAAAGGGAACGTAGGCAGCGGCGGGCACCGAGACGGGTGGCAGGTCAATACCCAGGCCGGTAAGGGTTTCGTAGACATTCATGGTCATTTCCAGGTTTTTGTTGATAAAAAGTGGCCCTAGCCCTCGTCAAATGAACGCAAGCAGCTATCTAAATAATAGCGCCCATCGATTGAAACTGGGATTGTGACTGAGTTTGGGATTGCGAAGAGGATTGAGATTGTGACTGATTGACGTCATACGGCTCCACGGTCACCCCAACGGTCAGTACATGGTTGGCACCACCATGGATGACGCCCCGAATCGGTGACACGTCGGCATAGTCGCGCCCCAGCGCCAGGGTGACGTAGTCCTCACCCGGAGTGCACCAGCCATCGCGGTTGTTGGTAGGGTCAAAGTCCCACCACCGGGTGCTGCTGCACAGGCCCGACGTGTCCCTCGTTTCCGGCAAGTCGGGCAGGTAGACCGAAACCCAAGCGTGCGAGGCATCGCTGCCTATCAAACGCGGTTGCCCCGGCTCCGGATGGGTCAGCAAGTAGCCGCTGACGTAACGCGCAGGCACTCCGTAGGCGCGCAGGCAGGCAATCATGATGTGGGCAAAGTCCTGGCAAACGCCCTTGCGCTGTGCCAGCGCCTGCAGTGCAGGGGTGTTGACCTGCGTACTTTGACTCTCGTAGGTAAAGTCGTTGTGGATGCGTTGCATCAGGTCACGCGCTGCCGTCACCAGAGGTACACCCGGCGCAAAGCTTGGCCGGGCGTAGGCTCCAAACTCCGGGTGGCGCGGGGCGTAGGCTGACGCAAAAACGAACTCGGCGGCAGCGTCAAACGGTTTGTTGGCGCAGTAGCGAAAGCGTTCTCGCACCTGATCCCACGGCAACGCGCTGTCTGGCTGGGAAGTGACGTGGGTGGATACCAGGCTGCGTGCAATTACTTTCAGCTGGGTGTGTGCGGCTTGGAGAGAAAAGAAGACGCGTGTGTTGCCGTATACGTCTACAGAGGCAATTTGCTGTGCGGGTGTTGGATTGACTTGGAGGCTGTGGCTGATCAGTCGCTGGCTGGCAGTGTCGAGCGGCTGCAGGTAGGCAACATGTTGAGCAATGTCCACCGGCGGCACATAGTCGTAGCAGGTTTCGTGCGTGATGCGCAGCTGCATGGTGATTGGCGCTCAGGCGCCCAGGCTTTGTCCGGACTCGCCGGAGTGGGTGAAATAGGTGGCCCCGATTTCCTCAGACACATGAAAGGCCGCCTCGCTGCAATCAAGCAGCAATTGAATCAGCGTGGAATAACGGTCATCGTCGGCATCAACGGTGCAAAGGTCGACCAGCAGCCAATGGCCAGGGTCTGGCACGCCATGTGACAGCAGGCTGAGCTGGTCGGGCTCGCTACCCGCCAGTTTGGCCAGGCGGCCACGTAATGTATGTGCCACCCAGGCCAGCGAGCGTGGGTTGTCGCGGTCTTGCACCAGCAAGTCAACCAGTGCGGCAATGTCGCGGCTTTGCTGGTACTGGGCATGGAAGGTAATGGTGCTGTCAAACAGGCTCACCATGGCCTCAAAGCCCCCGGTTTGGTGCACGCTGCCGGTTTCAAAACCTATGCGCAGGGCCGACGCCAAAAAGCCCAGGCGCTCGATGTGGCGCCCAATGCTGAGCAGGCGCCAACCGTCGTCGCGGGTCATGCGGTCGGTTTGCAGCCCGGTGATGGCCGCCAGGTGGTCGCTAGCAGTTTTGAGTGTCGCCAGGGCCTGCACGGACGAATAGTCGGCGCTTTGCATGTGCTCGGCACAGCTGGCAAAAAAGCGGTCTTCGGCGCGCTGCATCAGGCTCCAGTGTTCCTGAGACAGGCGTTCGCGAACAGCCGCGCCCGCCAGCCGCACCGCGCGCAGGTTGTAGCCTACGCTGGTCGCCTGGTTGCTGCTGCCCAGACTGGCAATCAGCGAGCGTTCAAACACCCGGCGCGCCTGCACCACGGGCGTCAGCGCGGGTACGCCGGGCAACACCAGCGTGTTGTTCAGGGCCATGCGACCCAGCCAGGTCAGCAGGGGTTGTGACGATTGGTCTTCCCCGCCCAGGCATTCCAGCACCAGGCGCGCCAGCTGAACCGAGTTCTCAGCCCGCTCGGTGTAGCGACCCAGCCAAAAAAGGTTTTCGGCCGCGCGGCTGGTCACCAGGCGCTTGCGCTGCGCCAGGGTAGTCGCGGTAAGGGCCGGTTGCAACAGCGTGGTCTTGTCCACATCGCCGGTCGTGATGGCCCATACATCGGCACTGCTCCCGCCATGCTGCATGGACGCAACGTCGGCACTGCCCCCCGCCACGCGGGCCAAACCGCCGGGCAGCACGCGCCAGGACTGCGGTCCGGTTGACACCGCAAACACCCGCAGCATGACCGAGCGCGGTACCACGTCCGCCGTATCCGGTTGCCAGGTCGGCATTTGCGACAGCGGCATGTAGGCCTGTATGGTGTGTTCTTCGCTTTGCCGCAGGATGCGACCGGCCCACTCATCCCGCTCGCGCGGCATCAGGCTGCGACCCAGCACCGCGTCAAAATTGCCGTGTATGGCCGAACCAGGGTAGGTGGGCTTGATGGCGTATTCCTGCAAACGCGGCAGCACCTCTTCCATGGCGGAGCGTTCGCCGCACCACCAGGTTGGCAGGGCGGGCAGCAGCAATTCCTCGCCCAGCAGGTGTTTGGAAAGCGCCGGCAAAAAGCCCAGCAGGGCGGGGGACTCCAGAAAAGCGGACCCTGGCGCATTGGCCACCAGCACATTGCCTGCCCGGATGACTTGCAGCAAACCGGGCACCCCCAGTGTGGAGTCCGCCCGCAGTTCCAGCGGGTCCAAGAACTGGTCGTCCAGCCGCTTGAGCAGACCGTGCACCGGCATGAGTCCGCGCAGGGTTTTGAGGAACAGGTGCTGGTCGCGCACGATCAGGTCGTTGCCCTCTACCAGGGTGATGCCCAGGTAGCGCGCCAGGTAGGCATGCTCAAAATAGGTTTCGTTGTAGGGCCCTGGCGTAAGCAGGGCGATGTGTGCGTCTTGCCCTGCGGGGCTCATGGACTTCATGCTGTCCATCAGTGCGCGGTAGGTGCCCGCCAGGCGCTGCACCTGCAGTTCTTCAAACGCCTGGGGGAACAGGCGCGAAACTGCCAGCCGGTTCTCCAGCAAATAGCCCAATCCGGAAGGCGCCTGCGTGCGCTGTGACACCACCCACCAGTTGCCGTCAGGCCCGCGTGCCAGGTCAAACGCAGCAATGTGCAAATGCGTGCCGCCAACTGGTTGCACGCCGTGCATGGCGCGCAGGTATCCCGGGTGGCCTTGAACCAGTGCAGGCGGCAGCAGTCCTTGTGCTACCAGGTGCTGGGGGCCATATACGTCGGCCATCAGACGGTCCAGCAGGCGCACCCGCTGTGTGACACCGGCCTCGATTTGTTGCCAGCTTTGCGCCGAAATGATCAGGGGAAACAGCCCCAGCGACCAGGGCCGCTGCGGCCCGTCCTCATCGGCATAAACGTTGTAGGTGACACCGTTGTCGCGAATCTGTCGCGCCAGGGTGGTGGATCGCTGGCCAAGCGGGCCTAGACCGTCGGACGAGCAGCTTTCAAAGAATTGGCTCCACGCCCTCGTCATTGTTGATGACTGTGCTATTGATTGTGCGGCACTTGGCTGCTCGCCAGCGCCCATGGCAGTGCGCCCGCGCAACTCATCAAAGTGCCCTGGCACTGCCGCCAGCGAGCGCTCGGCCCGCTCCAGCGCCGTCAACGGCTCAGCCGGTGCTGAAGTGGGGATGGGTTCAGGGTTTTTCACTCTGAAGAGTATGCCGCAAACCTGTCACACGACAGTGCCAGGATTGGACAACTCAAGCCAGTGGCAGCGTATCGAGTGCTGCGTAGGCGTGTTTGATCCAGGTCTTGACGCGCTGGCGCTCCAGCATCCCCAGTGAGTTCGGGCCCGACGTGGTGTGAATGGCAGCCCAGAAGCTGGCATTCTGCCGGTCAATCTTGCGCATGCTGGCTTCGTGCAGCTGTGCCAGGTTGATCACCTGTGCGCCCAGGGCCAGCGCCTTTTTCAATGCAGCGGACTGGTCCAATTGTGAGAAATCGGTGCCGCGCCCCAGGTTTTTGACCACGATGTAGTTGGGGCCAGCACCGTAGGTGTTCACCAGCTTGTCCAGCAGGTCAACCGAGTCCTTGCCGGCATCGGCGATGTGCCACAGGTTGACGGTGACACCCATCTCGGCCAGGAGTGACAACAAGTCCGAGTCGCGCACCCAGCGTGAAAGGGGTGCCGCCGTTTGGGCTGCCAGATCGACGATGACGTTCTTCTGCTTGCCATCGACTGGGGGCTCTTCGAACACCGTGGCGATCTGGTCCAGACCCTCGTAGGTGTCCACGATCACGGGCGCTGCATAGTCCGCATAGAAGCGCGTGAAGGACGTGTGGGAGCGATCGGTGTCAAAGCCGGTAAAGGGCAAACCCTTGTCGATGAAGTACTGCGCCAAGAGACGCGCAGCGACCGACTTGCCGACCCCGCCTTTTTCGCCGCCGATGAAATTGAGTGATGGCATGGTGTGGTTTTCCGTTGGTTGGTAGGGGTAAGAGTGTCAAGCAAGATGAGTGCCATGGGATTGGCGGTTGTCCGGCGTGCCATACTGAGGTTTACCGAGCTGAAGGCTTGGTTCATCGTCCATTGTCGTATTTGCGAGGGGTTATTTTGATACCAATTTTTCACTCGTTCTGTTTTGCAACACGCAAACTGTTTATTGCGATGGTCTTACTTTCTTCGATAGTGACCCTGACCGCATGCGACAGCCAGCGTATCGCCGAACTGGAGGAGGGTGTTGCCAGTGAGGGCGACGTGCGGATGAAGTTTGGCGAGCCAGAGAAGGTGTGGGACGGTGAAAACGGAGCCCGTATTTTTGAATACAACCGCCAGCCTGCCGGTGCCAAGAACTACATGATCACCATCGGGCCGGACGGCAAGATGAGCGCATTGCGCCAGGTGCTTGCACCCCATGTGTTTGCCAAAATCGTGCCCGGTATGCCCATGGAAACGGTGCGCAAAATGCTGGGCAAGCCCATGAAGGTCACACCGTTTGCGTTAAAGAATGTCTGGCATTACGACTGGCGCTACATGGATGGACCCAACGTGCACGACGCCAAAATCTTCACCGTGGTGTTTGACAACGATTTGCGTGTCATCTCGACAGGCTCGGTTGCCGACCCAGCACTGTCGCCAAATTGATCGAGTCGCTTCACGTGGGGTGAAGACTGAACTCAAATATTCTGTGCAATTCGCCACACAACGCCACTGGGGTCGAAGAGCGTGAAATCCCGCATGCCCCAGGGTTGATTTTCTGGGTCGCTGATGTTGACATGGAAGCGCTGCGCAACCGCCACGGCTTTTTCATGCCATGCGTTGACGTCTTCAACCAACAAGTGCATTTGGTAGTTGGCGGCGTGATCCTGAACGAAGAAATCCTGTAACAGGAAGCTGGATGCGCCGCAGTGGAAGTAGGCGATGTCATCGTAGACGGACGCGCGGGTGAAACCGAGCGCCTCGTAGAACTCCATGGACTGCGCGAAGTCCCGTGCCGGAATGAAGGCCTTGATTCCAACCACTGCGAGATTTGCTGGATTCATGGTTGATGTTCTCCGACATGGTTGTGGTGAGACTGCTGCAGGTCTTCCCAGTAGAAAGCGTTCCAGGTATCCGCGCCGTCGAGCAGCCGGATGCGAACGTCACCAATCACTTCCGGTTCAAAATTGCGGATATTCACACCCATCCGTGTGTACTTCTGGGTGTCCAGCGGTTCCCAGTGCGTGGTGCATCCACACATGCGACAGCGTACGGTGCGCAGCGTCTTGTCGCCCTGAATGTACTCATCGGTACTTTGCGGATGGCCGTGAATTTTGACGGCGCCAACATCGTAGTACGCCCAGAGTGTGCCCAGTCTTCGACAGATGGAGCAGTTGCAATTAGTGACCTCTGTCGGTCGAGTTGGAATCTCAATATGAATGGCACCGCAGTGGCAAGTGGCTGTGAGCATGGATTGACTTACGATGTGATTGGAGGAAAAGTTAGCGAACTTTCTTTTTTCTTGAAGGCCGGTCGGGATTATGTCGGTAGACTGGACTGAAGCCATAAAGGCCGCGCCTCATTGCTACTTTTCTCGACAGCCGTTGGCCTCACGTAGTTGCTCTGCAAGGGCTACGACTCTCTTGTTGGTAGCAGCTTTTGCTTATTCTGCAAGGGCTCGGATTTGATTTTGCATATGTATTTCGGAGCAAATATTGCAACAGTCAGAATTTTTCATGACGTCCGTAGACACATTGCAGTCGGTCACGCAGCACTTTTGTAGGTCAGGTATAGGAAGCTCAAATCCTCGGCATTTTTATCGTTGAGCCGTCGAAGCGGGAAGTTGCCAACTTAGCTACTCTCTAGGCCGCACCAAGTTGTATGTGGCCGTCAATATGCAACCGACACTTCCAATACTGGACATCGCACTCCAATGCGCCATGGGGCGCAAAAGGGCTCGCAACACAATCCATTTCCAAATGCGGATGCGCCAAATCTGGAAAACCCTAATGGGGTCTGCATAATTTGAGCATGCTTCCGGATTAATATTGAGCCAAATAACTAGACGATGGAGCGCAATGTGGCAGCCTATTCAGTGAAGCCATCACATCAGGAAAGGATGATGCGCGAAGATGATTTCCTAGTGTCGAAAACCGATGCTAAAGGGCGCATCGTCTATGGGAATCGTATTTTTATCGAGTTTTCCGGCTATTAAGAAGGCGAATTCATCGGAAAGCAACACAACATTGTTCGCCATCCGGATATGCCCAGAGGGGTTTTCAAGTTACTCTGGGACACTATTCAGGCCAAGCGCGAGTGCTTTGCGTATGTCAAAAATCTGGCGAAAGACGGTAGCTACTATTGGGTTTTTGCCAACGTCACTCCATCGTTGGACGCTGACGGACAACTTGACGGCTATTTCTCTGTACGACGCAAACCTCGGCAGCAGGCTGTTATGGCAGTAAGCGACCTGTATCGGCTCATGCTGGAAGAGGAGCGCAATGTAGGCACGCGTGATGCATGTGACGCGTCGATTGCATTGCTCAACAAAGTTCTGGAAAGTAAAGGCTTGGATTATGAAACCTTCATTCTTTCAATCTGATTCTGCGCGGTACGGTATTGCCCTACTTGCGCTGTTAGGGGCGGGTGCAATAGCGCAGGCCTGGTATCTGAATTCGGGCCTCATTGTTCTGCCACTTATTCCCGCTGTGCTGTTGGCCTTGCTTTGGGTTCAGCGTGCAAGTGGGAACTCGCTGTTGCTTGCCAAGGTTCGGTCCGTTGCCCACGAAGCCGCCGATGGCAATTTCGGATCCCGTGTTACTGGCATTCCGAAACGTGGCGAGGCCGCGGACATGTGTTGGGATATCAACGATATGCTGGATCAGTTGGAGGCTTGTTTCCGCGAGCAGGACACTTCACTACGGCAGGCCGCTTTGGGTAATTTTGGGCGCAAGGTGCAGACTACTGGTTTGCGAGGTACTTTTCGTACCGCTATGGAGTCCACCAATAATTCCCTGCGGATGACTGAAGAGAAGGTGGAGCAAGAAAAGAAGGCGGCTCAGGAAAAAGAAGAAGCCACTGCCCGCGAGCTGAAGACTGCGGCCGAAAGCATGCGCATCAGGAACGCGCTGGATAACGTTAGCTCACCGGTGCGTATTGCTTTGCAAGACGGCACGATTGTCTATATCAACAAGTCGCTACAAAACGTTCTTCGGCGTGACCGGGAGGCGTTTGCTCAACAGATTCCAGGCTTTGATCCCGAGAGAATTGTGGGAGGCAGCATAGGTGTGTTTTACAGTGATCCACAGGCTGCACTTACTCGCCTTCAAGGCATTACTTCCACGGTAACTTCACAACTGGTTTTGGGTGGCAGGACCTACCGCCTGATCACCAACCCGGTGACCGATGCACAAGGACAGCGAGTGGGCACGGTGGGCCAATGGGAAGACATTTCTGAACAGCTTGCAGCTGAAGAAGAGGTTAAGAATCTGGTCGACGCCGCAGCGCAGGGTCAGTTTAGCCAACGTATCGATCTGAAGGGTAAGCAAGGATTCTTTGCCAACCTCAGCAATGGATTGAATCAACTGATGGACAACAGCGAACACGGGCTGAGTGATGTAGCAGGTTTGCTTGAGGCATTTGCTCAAGGTGATCTGACAAAACGAATCGAAAGCGAATACCAGGGCCTATTTGGAAAAGTAAAAGACAGCGCCAATACGACCGCTGATACCTTGACGCGTGTCATGGGAGAGGTTCGTGCGGCTGCCGATGCCTTGACCGGGGCGGCCAACCAGGTAAGTGCCACAGCGCAGTCACTAAGTCAAGCTGCAAGCGAACAAGCCGCAAGTGTGGAGGAAACCACTTCGCAAATGGACGTGATGTCGGCCTCCGTTACTCAAAACAGCGACAACGCCAAGATCACCGATGGCATGGCAGCCAAGGCCAGTAAAGAGGCAACCGATGGTGGCAGTGCCGTAAGCCAGACGGTGACCGCCATGAAACAGATCGCCTCCAAAATTGGCATTGTTGACGACATCGCGTACCAGACGAATTTGCTGGCGCTCAATGCGGCCATTGAAGCGGCCCGCGCCGGGGAACACGGCAAAGGCTTTGCGGTAGTGGCCGCGGAAGTACGCAAACTGGCTGAACGAAGCCAGCAAGCCGCCAAGGAAATTAGTGAGCTTGCAGGTAACAGCGTGACCACGGCGGAGCGTGCGGGTAAATTGCTCGATGAAATCGTGCCCAGTATCCAGAAAACCAGCGAACTGGTGCAGGAAATCGCCGCTGCTAGCGCAGAACAAAGTGATTCGGTGGTGCAAATTGGTGGTGCCATGGGCCAGCTCTCCAAAGCCACGCAGCAAAACGCCAGCGCATCGGAGCAGTTAGCGGCAACCAGCGAAGAGCTCTCGGGACAGGCAGAGCAGTTGCAGCAGAGTGTAGGGTTCTTCAAAACAGGGGATGATGCCCCGGTGGTGCAGGACCACTATGCCTTGCCC
>Ga0116177_10004247_pt1 | contig 10455 bp, 7 predicted proteins | sample AD_STIC10_MetaG_FD_89750 | JGI IMG/M metagenome (GOLD analysis project Ga0116177, IMG submission 89750) | Active sludge microbial communities of municipal wastewater-treating anaerobic digesters from USA - AD_STIC10_MetaG | ecosystem: Engineered > Bioreactor > Anaerobic > Digestate | place: USA...
GCAGGCGATCTTGCTGCTGGGGTCGGGCGCGTAGTACAGGCCGTGGCGCGCGGCCGCCTCGCTGATCGCGGCATTGCGCACGCCGCTCTGCACGACGGCGGTGCGGCTGACCGGATCGACCCGCACGATCCGGTTGAACTTGGCGAGGCTCAGCGTCACGCCCTGCGCGTGCGGCGTGGCCCCTCCGCTCAGGCCGGTGCCGGCACCGCGGGCGACCACCGGCACGCCCAGTCGGTGGCAGGCCGCGAGCACGGCGGCCAGCTGCGCCTCGGTCTCGGGCAGCGCGACCGCCAGCGGCAACTCGCGGTAGGCGGTCAGGCCGTCGCACTCGTAGGGCACGGTGTCCTCGCGTTGCCAGAGCAGCGCATGCGCCGGCAGCAACGGGGTCAGGGCACCCACCACCAGGGCCTGGCGCTGCCGGCGGTCGACCGGAACATCGGGCTGCGGCGCGGGCGACAACTCGGTTGCCGTGGAAGGAGCATTCATCGTTTCACTCCGCAGGGCGCTGGCCGGCGGTGAAGACAGTCAGCACGCCGGTGTAGCCGTAGACATGGCGGTGCGCGATCTCGCCGTTGGCGAAGAAGCCGACCAGCGGCACGTCGCCGAGCGCATGCCGGACGATCGCCAGCTCGGCAGATGGCGCACACGAAATGTGGTCCGCCGCGGCCCGAACAGCTGACGTAGACCGCGCCGGCGATCTGCCGAGCCGGGTGCGGTGCGCTGTCCAGGTCGCTGCCATGCAGCGCCAGTGCGGTCTCGAGCGGCAGGTCCTCGGGCTCGAGCTCTTCGCGGATCTCGGCGCAGATGCGCACGAGGTCGCGTCGCGCGGCTTCGGTGTTGCGCTGACAGAAGGCCAGCTGCATGCCGGGTTCGACCATGTCCGCGACTGCCACGGCGTTGCGCCCTGGATCGATGCCAACCAGATGCCGCACGCGCGTCTCGACGCCGAAGCTGCGGCCGTGCGCAGACACCCTTCCCGGATCGCTCAGGCCCACCAGCGTGCCGCGCAGGCGAGGCAGGGCCTCGCGGGGGTCCTGCGCATCGACCTTCAGGTCGCGCAGCAGCACGGTGAGCGCCGGCTCGTCGTCGAGCGACACGACCACATTGCGCTCGGCCTGGCTGATGCGTCGCACCGCCCCGATCGGCTGGCAGCCCTGCGTGACACGCGATATCAGCGGCACGTGATCATCGAAGGCCACGCCCGACAGGCCACCCTCGAACACGCCGTCGGCGATGTGGACGCTGCGCCCGCGGCCCGATGCCAGTCCGCCGAACAGGTAGCCGTTGCGCGTCTGGTCGGCCAGCTCCGAGATCAGCTCGGCGACGTCGTGACCGGAGGGATCGGCGTGCACCTGAGCGGTCGCGGCCGCGAAGCCGGCCTGACCCGACAACGGCCGCACGCCGGAGAAGACGCGGAAGTGCTCCGGCGCGATGTCGCCCAGCATCAGGGCGAGCGCAGGCTCGTCGAAGTATTCGACCCCGTTCGCCGCGATCCCGACGCCGACCGAGCCGACCCAGGCCACCCCTGGCCACTGCTCGCGCAGCGCTTCCAGGGCATGTTCCGCCGCCGCGGCGAAATGGTCCGTCAGGTAGACCCAGCCCAGCGTCGGCGTGTCGATGTGATCGGGCTGCGCCCGCTGTGCCTCGAGTTGTGCTGTCGCCAGCGACAACGCCATGCGCCAGTCGGGATGCGTGGCGTGGGCGTGCAGGAAGAGTCTCATCGCCCGCTGCGGGGAGTCGTCTTGCGGGAGGCCGTGCTCGCCTTGCGGCCGCCTGAAGTCTTGGCGGCGGCTTTTCGCGGTTGCGCCGGGGCCGTCGCTTTCGGGCGGCTCTTGCCTGCCGCGGGCGCAGGAGTTGTTGCGGGGGCCGCGGCCAGCCCGGCGGCACCCTCCTTCAGCGCGTTGGCGGCCAGTTCGCTGAACTGCTGCGTCAATGCTCCCCACCACTGCATCGGGTCGACGGCCGGCTTGGGCGTGCCTGGGTCGGCCGCGGCCGACGCATCACTGCCGGCCTGGGCTGGCGCCTCGGTGGGCGGGATTTCGTCCGGCGGTGCCGCAGGCTCTGCAGCCGGCCGCGCATCGGCAGGCGCCGCGGCGTCGGGTGCACCCCGGGCTGCCGCCATTCCCGGCATGCGGATCGTCAGTGAATCGCGCAGGTCGCTCATCTGCACGTTCATCGTCTGCAGGGTCGCCAGCGTCATCTTCTGGACTTCGAGCGCCTGGATCGTCGCGCCCAGCATGCGGGCGTTCTGCTCGAGCCAGAACTGGATCGTGCGCAGCTCCTGGATGCGCTTGTCGAGTTCCTCGGGATTCAATGTCGGCGCGACCCACTGGCCGATGCCGGGAATCGCCGACCCGGCGTTCTTCACCAGACCCTGGAGAAACTCGAAACCGGGAGCGAACGAGGTGAAAGAGGGGATGTCGGTCATGGTGTGTCTCCTGAACGCGAAGCCGATCCATTGTGCCCGTCGAGGCCGCGCACGTTGCGGTGTCCGGGAGCAGCCCTGCTGTCGGCTTGCGGGCGCTCAGCGGGGGCGCAGATCGATGCGCAGCACGCCCGCCTCCTGCGTCCAGCGCAGGCGACCGAGCACGTCCATGCCGAGCAGCGGGCGCTCACCCAATCCCGGCAGTGCCGTGATGCGCAGGCGTTCGGCGACCACGCCGCCATCCAGCGTCACGTTGCCGCTGACCACCTGTCCCGAGACCACGCCTGCCGCGGTGTTCGACTGCACGCGACCCAGTGCGTCGAGTTGCAGCTCCTGCGCCAGTGCGGCCGAGATCGCTGTCGAGGTGGCTCCGGTGTCGATCAGGAAGTCGACCTCGCGGCCGTTGATGCGCCCCGGCCAGTGGTAGTGCCCATCGGGTCCGCGGGCGATCTCGATCATGCCGCCGTCGCTGCGGAAGCGCGTCTGCTGCTGCGCGTGCAGCCACCACTGGATGCCGAGGAACACCCCCAGACCCAGCAGCAGCCACAGCGTGACCACCTTGAAGGTGGGCGGCAGATCCTGGCTCATGGACGCGACTTCATCGGAACAGGAAGCATGGGGTATGCGCGAATGTCCTTGCGGTGAGCTGTCGGGGGCTGGGCCTCGGCCCCTCCTGAATGGGGTGTGCTGTAAGCCGGGATCGAACCATCGTCGTATTCTCGGCTCCCTCCTTCTTGTTGACTGCTGCGCAAGACCATGCGTTCCGACAACCCGCCGAACACGCCCAGCGGTCGCCCGCCCGCCACCGTGCTGGTCTCGCTGACCCTGATGGCGCTGGCACTGCACGGCTGCCTGCTCGACGCTGTTCCGGTCGAGGCGGCCGAACTGAGCTCGCCTGTCGCACGGACCGCGCCGGCGGTCCAGGTGCGCTCGCTGGTGTCTCCGCCGATCGAGCCGGGCGCGGAGCCTGCCTTGCAGCCTGCGGCTGGCCCCGTGCCGCCTGTCCTGGTGGATCCGTTCGTGCCGCCTGCGCCCGCGCGTCTGCCGGCGATCGAGCCTGCCCGCGAAGCCCCGCCCGAGCCACCGACCGCCGGCGCGCCCGAGGCGGTCCTGTCCAGTGAGCTTTCCCCGTCTGCGCCGGCGATGGAGGCCGCGCCGTTGGCGTCGAGGCCCGAGGCCCGCGCCCCGGCTCCGGCAGCCAGCGAGCCGGCGGTGCTGCGCCAGCCCGAGCAGCCTGTGCCGGTGTACCGAACGCGGATTCCCCCGGCGATGACGATCGAGTACGACATCAGCCGAGGGTCCATTTCCGGAACCGGCCAGCTGACGTGGCTTCCCGAGGGGGGCAGCTACGAAGCGCGTCTGCAGGCCAGCGTGATCGGCTACACGCTGCTCAGCCAGATCAGCCAGGGCGGGTTCGACAAGGCCGGCCTGGCCCCCCTGCGCTTCACCGACCAGCGGGCCCGCAAGGCAGCGCGCGCCGCCAACTTCCAGCGCGATGCCGGCAAGATCACGTTTTCCGGCCCCGCAGACGAGTTCGCGCTGCCCGTGGGCGTGCAGGATCGGTTGAGCTGGATGATCCAGCTGCCCGCCGTGCTGTCGGCAGAGCCCAAGCGCGCGGTGGCAGGCGGGGAAGTCGTGCTCTACGTGGTCGGCGCGCGCGCCGACGTGGCTGTCTGGACTTTGCGCTGCCTCGGCGCCGAGACCGTCCAGACGGCCGGCGGTCCGGTGCGCACCGTCAAGTTCATGCGCGCGCCGCGCGGTGCGAAGGACACGCAGGCCGAGGTCTGGCTCGATCCGACCCGACATTTCCTGCCGGTGCGCGCTCGTCTGGGGCAGGGCAGCGACGACCCGGACGCGTTCGAGCTGGTGCTGCGCGAGCTGAAGCCCGGCCCCTGAACCGAGGGGTTGACCACACCGAGCGAGCCGGTGAACGCTTGAAACAAGCCTTGTCAGGCGCATGTAGGGACGGACCGGCCTGAAAGGGCAGGAACGCTTCCTGCGTGTGTGGCACAGCCCTGCAGGAATCGACCCAACCCAAGGAGTTTCCCGATGCACATGCTCTACAACTCGGACAGTTTTGTCGTGATGCAGTTCGAAGTGCCCGCCGAAGCCGGGGCGCCCGAGGCGGCCCACACCCTGATGCGAGGGGGCTACGAGATCGTCGACAAGTTCGCGTGCAAGGAAATCTTCATCGAAGGGGCCATGGCCGAGAGCTTCAGGGAAGGGGTCGATGCGCTGATCGACACGCGTCCGGCCGGACCCACCGAAGACGAGATGGATGCCTACATCGAGCGCTACTCGTCGCTGATGCAGCACCCGGTCGTGCTGCACTGACAAGGTACCTCCCCCTCGGCTCCGGGGCTTGATGCCGGAGTCGGCCGAGGGCAAGATCGCTTCGATCGGTGCATCCCGGGCGCCGTGCTCCAGGGGTGTTCATGGTTCACAGTCTCGATGAGGTGCGGGTGGTGTTGTCGCCAGGCCTCGGCGATGCGCCGGTGCTCGACCGCATGTGCTCGCAGTTCGTGCTGACGCTGACCATGCGGCACGTCGGGCGCTTCAACCCGCGGCGCGACTGGAACAGCCTGCTGTCGTTGACCGGGCGGCACCTGGTCTGGCCGGTGTCGGTGCTGTCGCGGCTGCGCGACTTCCTGGCGGCGCGCTGCCGTGGCAACGAGTTGTGGCGCGGACACGAGGCCCTGAGCGACGAGGTCTTCATCGAGCGGCACGGCAACTGGCGCGGGCCGTACGAGGAAGTGACCCTGTTCTTCTACGTCGATGAATACATCAAGGACGCTCCGAAGGACCTGCTGGCGGTGCTTGGCGCGACCGCCGACTGGCTGGAGCGCAGCCTGAAGAAGGAATCGACGCTCGTCGAGAAGAACATCGATGCGCTGGCCGGGCTGCTGCAGCTGAACCCCGCCGAGCGCGCGCTGCTGCTCTACGGCACGCTGGCGCGTTATCAGCGCGACCTGCGCGGACTGCTGGTCGAGTTCAAGGTGTCGAGCGCCCAGGAGGCCCATGCGGCCATCGCCAGCGTGGCCGGCGTCAACGAGGCCGATGTCGCCGATGCATTGCGCGCGGGCTCGCGGCTCGAACGCATCGGCATGGTCGAGAACCTGATCTCCGAACACAACATCACCGATCTCGCCGACCTGATGAAGGTCAGCGAGCAACTGCCTCCGGTGCTGATGCGGAAGTACGAGGGACCGTCGGATCTGATGGCGGTTTTCACGCGCCCGGTGCGTCGCAGCGAGCTGCTGCCCTCCGACTTCCATTACGTCAGCGAGGACCGCGACGTGCTGACGGCGTTGCTGAGTCATGCCGTCGGGCGCCGGGAGCACGGGGTCAACGTGCTGCTCTATGGCCCGCCGGGCACCGGCAAGACCGAGCTGGCCAAGGTCGCTGCGCAGGCGGCGGGGCTGGAGTTGTACGAAGTCGAGTACGCCGATCGTGATGGCAACAGCCTGAACGGCCGGGACCGCTACCGCTCGCTGCAGATCAGCCAGGTGTTCCTGAAGGCCAGCGCCAGCGTGGCGCTGCTGTTCGATGAGGTCGAGGACGTGTTTCCGCCCATTTCCACCGACGCCGCGCAGCTGATGGCGCGGATCGACACCGGTGATGGCGCGCCGAGCGGCAGCGTCAGTGGCAAGGCCTGGGTCAACCAGATCCTGGAGACCAACCCGGTGCCGGTGATCTGGGTGACCAACCGCATCGAGCAGATCGATCCGGCATTCCGGCGCCGCTTCCAGTACCACCTCGAGCTGAAGAGCCCGCCGCCCGGAGCGCGCGAGGCGCTTGTCACGCGCGCCCTGGCGGGCGTTCCTGTCTCTGCAGGCTTCGTGGCCCGCCTGGCCGAACGACGTGGTCTGACACCGGCGCAGGTGCGTACGGCCGTCAAGTTCGCCCGGCTGGCGACCCCGGCCGACGCACTGCTGGACGCAGTCTCGGCCGAGCCCGGTACCCACAGCGTGGCCTTCGAGGCGCTGATCGAGCGACAGATCGGCAACGCCGACAAGGCGCTCGGTGCAGACGTGCAGGGGCGTGCGCCGCGCAGCGTGGTCACCTCCTACGACCTTGGCCTGGTGAACACGGAGTCGCGCTTCGAGGTGCCGAAGATCGTCGAGGCGCTGCGTCGCAAGGCCTGCGGCACGCTGTGCTTCCACGGCCCGCCCGGCACCGGCAAGACCGCGTTGGCAGAGCACATCGCGCAGCAGATGCAGCGCCCGCTGCTGGTCCGGCAGGCGTCGGACATCATGAGCAAGTTCGTTGGCGAGACCGAACAGAACATGGCGCGCATGTTCGAGGAGGCGCAGCTCGAGCAGGCGGTGCTGCTCCTCGACGAGGCCGACAGCTTCCTGCGCAGCCGGCGGATGGCGGAGCGCAACTACGAGATCAGCGAAGTCAACGAGATGCTGCAGGGCATGGAGCGCTTTGCCGGCGTCTTCATCTGCACCACCAACCTGTTCGGCGAGCTCGATGAGGCGGCACTGCGCCGCTTCACATTCAAGGTTCGCTTCAAGCCGCTGACTGCCGAGCAGCGCGAGCGCATGTTCGTCGCCGAGGCGCTCGGTGGTGACCCCGCGCGGCTCACCGCCGAGCAGCAGGCGAGGCTGCGCGAGCTCGAATCCCTCGCGCCTGGCGACTACGCCTCGGTCAAGCGCCAGATCGACGTGCTGGGAGAGGCCTTCGAGCCCGACGAGTTCCTGTCGCAACTGGAAGCGGAGCACCGCGTCAAGCCCGAGGTGCGTCAGCAGCGCCACATCGGGTTCATGCACTGACTTTTTCTGTGCTGCGGGACGGCTGCGCCCTCAAGTGACGTCCGAGGGGCGCCGATAGCACCCCATGATCGAACTGTTCGTGCAGTCGCTGCTCGCGCTGGACTGGAAGCTGGCATTCCTGGCGGCATTCGTCTGCCTGGACCTGGCCCGGCGTCTCGAGTCGAAGCTCGACCTCGCGGGTTGGGGCTGGCTGCTGGGCGCGTCGCTGGCACTGGCTACCGGCCTCTGGTCGGCCCAGGTGATCGGCATCGAGCGCCTCCAGCTTCCGTATGCCATCGAATACCGTCCGGGACCGGCCTTTGGCGTCTGGCTCGGCGCCGGAGCCATCAGCGCGCTGGGTCTGGCCGTGGCATGCCGGCGGTCGTCCGGCCTGTCTGTCACTCTGATCGGTGCCTTGCTGCTTGCCGCGGGCATCGTTGCCATTCAGATGTGCTTCGTCGAGGCACTGTGGCTGCAGCCCGGCCCGGCCTGGCGGCTCCCGGGCCTGGGCATGGCGCTGGTGGCGGCGAGCGCGGGCTGCGCGGCGGCGCTGTGGCTCTTCGCAGAGATTCGCGTTCGGGCCAGGGAGGGGGCGCTGGCGTGGCAGGCTGCCTGTGCGCTCGTCCTGGGCCTCTCGATCGTCATTTCCCAGGGTGTCGTGATGGGCGCGGCGGGGCTCGAGGGCCCGCACGTGTCGGTTGTCACGCAGGACTTCCTTTCGGAAGACACCATGGCTGTTCTGGTGAAGGTGGTTTCGGCCGCGCTGCTGTCGATGTTGCTGGTGCTGTCGCAGATCGAGGCGCACCTGCGTGCGTCCCTGCAGAGAGCGAAGGGCGAGCTGCGCCAGCAATCGCTGCGCGATCCATTGACCGAGCTGCCCAACCGCCAGATCTTCGAGGGCACGCTGGCGCAGGCCGCGCGCCAGGCGGATGCCGACCAGGGACAGCTGGCGCTGATGCTGATCAACCTCGATGGATTCAAGCCGATCAACGAGTCTCTGGGTCATCGTGTGGGCGATCGTGTCCTGCGCGAGATCGCCGCGCGACTGCGCAGTCTGGCGCGGGTGCACATGGTCGCGCGATTGGGCGCCGACGAATTCCTGCTGCTGATGCCAGACAACCCGACCACCGAACAGGTGTCCGATCTGGCGGCGCGGGTGCTGGGCTCGCTGAGCCTGCCCTGCCCGATCGATGGACGCGAAACCGCGGTGACCGCGTCGATCGGCATCGTGATGTACCCCGAGCATGGCGCGGTCTCGACCCTGGTGGCTCATGCAGACGCGGCGATGCGATTTGCCAAGTCCAGCGGGGGTGCGACCTACTGCTTCTTCGAGGCGCGCATGGTGAGCGGCCTGCGCGAGCAGACCGAGTTGCTGCGCGACCTGCGCCGGGCACTGGCCCAGGGCGAGCTCGAGCTGTTCTATCAGCCCAAGATCCACGCGCCGACGGGCGAGATCACCGGCGCCGAGGCGCTGATGCGCTGGCAGCATCCGCGGCTCGGCATGATCAGCCCGGGCGTCTTCATTCCGATCGCCGAGCGCTTCGGGTTGATCGGCTCGCTCGGCAACTGGCTGATCGACGAGGTGTGCCGGCAGATCCGCGTCTGGCGGGACGGCGGGCTGCGCATGAGAGTCGCGATCAACCTGTCGGTGCACCAGCTGCGCCAGCCCGATCTGGTCGAGCGCATCGCACGCGCATTGCGCGAGCACGACGTCAATCCGGGCCTGCTGACCTGCGAGATCACCGAGTCGGTGGCGATGCAGGACGCCGAGGGCACGATCAAGTTCTTCGGGCAGCTGGCGCAGCTGGGTGTCAGCATCTCGATCGACGATTTCGGAACGGGTCATTCGAGCCTGGCCTACCTGCGCAAGCTGCCGGCCAGCGAACTGAAGATCGACCGCAGCTTCGTGCTCGACCTGGAGACCAGCGAGGACGCCCGCAAGGTGGCCTCGGCGGTGGTCAACCTCGCCAAGGCGCTCAACCTGAAGGTGGTGGCCGAAGGGGTCGAGACCGAGGGCCAGAACCGCATCCTGCGCGAGTTCGGCTGCGACCAGCTGCAGGGCTACCTGTTCGCCAAGCCGATGTCCGCGAAGTCGCTCGCCTTGTGGGCGATGGATGACGTCGGGCCGCGATCGATCAGTTTCCGTTCGTCCCTGTTCCTCGAAACCCAGCCTGCCGAACTGGTCTGAGGGCCGCGGTCGCGTCGATTCGCAGGGCGGTTCCTAGAATCGGGGCATGAAAACCCAGCCCTACACCCGCGGCGCCCAGTTGCCCGACCTGCTGCGACAGCGCATCGTCATCCTCGACGGCGCCATGGGCACGATGATCCAGCGCTACAAGCTTGGCGAAGCCGATTACCGCGGTGAGCGCTTCAAGGACCATCCCAGGGATCTGAAGGGCAACAACGAGTTGCTGCTTTTCACGCGGCCGGACGTGATCTCCGAGATCCACGACCAGTACCTCGCGGCCGGCTCGGACATCATCGAGACCAACACCTTCGGCGCCACGCGCATCGCCCAGGACGACTACGGCCTCGCGTCGGTGGCGCGCGAGATGAACGTGGTGGGCGCCAGGCTGGCGCGCGAGGCCTGCGATCGCTACAGCACCGCCGACAAGCCCCGCTTCGCCGCCGGCGCGCTGGGTCCGACGCCGCGCACCGCGAGCATCAGCCCCGATGTCAACGACCCGGCCGCGCGCAACGTCAGCTTCGACGAGCTGAAGGACTCGTACCTCGAGCAGGCGGCGGGCCTGCTGGAAGGCGGCTGCGACCTGTTCCTCGTCGAGACCATCTTCGACACCCTGAATGCCAAGGCCGCCATCTTCGCGCTGGACGAGCTGATGGAGTCGACCGGTGAACGGCTGCCGGTCATCATCTCCGGCACGGTCACCGACGCGTCGGGGCGCATCCTGTCGGGACAGACGGTCGCCGCGTTCTGGCACAGCGTGCGCCACGCACGGCCGCTGGCGATCGGACTGAACTGCGCGCTCGGTGCGACGCTGATGCGTCCCTACATCGAGGAGCTGTCCAAGGTCGCTGGAGACACGTTCATCAGCTGCTACCCGAACGCGGGCCTGCCGAATCCGATGAGCGACACCGGTTTCGATGAAACGCCGGAAATCACCGGCCGGCTGGTCGAGGAGTTCGCGAAGAGCGGCTTCCTGAACATCGCCGGTGGCTGCTGCGGCACCACGCCTGCGCACATCGCGCAGATCGCGCAGCGTGTCGGTGCTTATCGTCCGCGCTGCCTGCACGAGCGGCCGTTCAGCAGCCTGC
>Ga0116177_10004250_pt1 | contig 10448 bp, 9 predicted proteins | sample AD_STIC10_MetaG_FD_89750 | JGI IMG/M metagenome (GOLD analysis project Ga0116177, IMG submission 89750) | Active sludge microbial communities of municipal wastewater-treating anaerobic digesters from USA - AD_STIC10_MetaG | ecosystem: Engineered > Bioreactor > Anaerobic > Digestate | place: USA...
ATATTCACATTCTTATACTGACTATTGTATTGAAAATAGGTGGTAAAGAATACCGATCGGGAAAGCGTGAGATCAAACCGTGGGCCTACCAGATAAATATTTGCACTCTTGTAGGGTTCCGGCAATCGAATCCGGTTATAACTCAAATCCATCGAGAATAATCCATAGGGTTGAAACCGATAATTGAACACACCGGTAATAGCCTGTTGTTGTCCGTTAAAGTACTGCCCCGCCAACGCGATAAATTCATACGTTACCTTTTTCTTCGGATCTGAAAGGTAATTGACCGATACATTTCCATACGTATAATCCGTTCCCTTTGGAAGTTTCACAGCATTGTCTTCTTTGGGCGAATTGGTGGGATCAAAATCATTGAACAGATAGACATAAACGTTATTGTAGTTTATCTGAAAGGTTGCCTGGCTCTGAAAAGTGATTGCATACCCATACTTATAATCATGATCGGTATATCCATACACATCATCCCATATAATAGCCATATCAAAGGTGGGTCCATGCGTATTAATGATTCTGGATTTCGGATATATGAAATACATGCCTGACGGTGACACGCGCTTATATCCGTTGCGTGGCACATACCCGATAGCTGGATTATATCCCTTGCCAATACCCTGCTGATACCAGTTTAAGATCAGTTTACGAGTGCTATATATTACACTATATCCGTACGCATACTCGTCCTTGGGGTTTTCCTCGGTAAACTGTTTATGAAAGAAGACATTCCCTGTCCAGCGGTTATTCAGGAAATTGTAATTGTAATCAACTCCAGCTACCCTATTATAATTGTAGCCACCCAACTTGAAATCGGTTGAATCTGTTTTAAACTGTTGTTGATTCACAAAGATGGCCCGCACATTTGAGTTGGTACCAATTCTACGCTGAACAGTGGCCACCGTATTGTTGAATGAAGGAACATTCGATTCTTCGATGGCTGCTGTTTGCATATTCAAAAAACCAACCCGCCAGTATTTATTTAGGTTGCCACTGAGCCGTGCGCCTGCATAAATTTTATTCTGCACATTAAGCCCGGTGTTTGGATCGCGCGAAACGCCAAGCCTTCGTGAAAAAAAAGGTCTGGAATAGATATGGCCAAAGGATGAAAACAAATCAGCATTCTCCAGAAAGAATTGCCTGCGTTCCGGAAAGAAAAGTTCGAAGCGATCGAGGTTGGTAACCTGCCGGTCCACTTCTACTTGCGAGAAGTCGGGGTTTACGGTAAGATCCAGATTCAGAGAAGGTGTTATCGCAATCTTGGCATCGCCCCCAAACTCCACACTCTCTTTGCGTGGCTGGTCATTTTGAAAATCCTCACTCACGCGGCCCGCAGCATACGGGATTATAGAAATATTAGGACCGGGTTTCGTCAGCGATTCTTCCCAGATCATTTCACCCGTATAGTTAAGGTTGCCAGGTTCGAAGAATCGTGGCGTGAATGGCCAAATAGCTCGTTCGTTTTCTTTACTGTCCTGCCGATATAGTTTCACATTCCACCGGTTACCACCTGCTTTGAAGCGCAACGTCTTGAAAGGAATTGCAAACTCGGCTGTCCAATAGCCATCGTGGATTTTGGTTTCTGAATACCATTTATTGTCCCACGACAAATCCAGGTCATCGCGCCTGAGGTACCCATTCGAAATCAGTCCCTCTCGCTGCACCCCGGCTGGGCTCAATCCAAAGAAAAAACCATTGGTAACATCCTGAAAGGGATCGATAATTACAGACACTCCATCTAGCCCGGGCCCGCGAAAATCCCTGCGCAGGGAAGAGATCACATACCCACCCTTTGTATTGTCGTAGGCGGTGGCACTGAAATAAACAAAATGGTCGTCATACGTAGCGCGAAATTCGGTTCGCAATTTCGATCTGGAAGTATCGCTTGGAAACTGCTGGATCAATTCGTTGATAACCTCGGCATCTGACCACGAACCTTCATCGGGTACGCCATCGATAACGATCGGACCTGTTGCACGCTTGATGTGAAAAGATGGCCGCGCTGACTGACTAAAAACACCGGTGGTTGTTAGTAAAACAATCAGAACTGAGTAATGAAATTTCATCAGCCGCTAAATACAACAAATACCGGAAGTTGAAAATGGGATTCTTATGGATGGCAAGAAACTTTATACGGCAATCGGAGCTTTAATGGATGTATGACTCTGATAATTAACAATCTCAAAATCTTCAAACTCATATTCGAACAGGCTGGCTGGCTTGCGTTTGATGAGTAACTGCGGCAACGGAAATGGCTGGCGTGTTAACTGAAGCTTAGCTTGTTCAAGATGATTGGTGTACAAATGAACATCGCCCCCGGTCCAGACAAATTCACCAGGCTTCAGGTCGCACTGGTGGGCAACCATTTCGGTAAGCAAGGCATAACTGGCGATATTGAATGGAACGCCCAGGAAATAATCGGCACTGCGCTGGTATAACTGGCAGGAAAGTTTTCCATCGGCTACATAAAATTGAAACAGTGCATGGCAGGGCGGCAAGGCCATCTTATCCACTTCGGCCGGGTTCCAGGCGCTGACAATATGCCTGCGGGAATCGGGCTTGCTTTTTATCTGATTGAGGACTTGCCTGATCTGATCTATTCTGCGGCCGTCAGGTGCCGGCCAACTGCGCCACTGACTTCCATAGACCGGGCCGAGGTCACCATTTTCATCGGCCCACTCATCCCAGATAGAAACCCCATGGTCTTTCAAGTATTTGATATTGGTATCGCCCCTTAGGAACCAAAGCAACTCATATATAATAGAGCGAAGGTGAAGCTTTTTCGTGGTTACGAGTGGAAACCCTTCGGCAAGGTCGAACCGGAGTTGCCGGCCAAAGACAGAAAGAGTGCCGGTGCCGGTGCGATCGGTTTTGCTGGTTCCCTGCTCCAGAATATTGTTTAGAAGATCGAGGTATTGACGCATAGAATATTTTGATGCAATTACGGGGTTCCGGAAAAGAAAAAAAAGGGAGAATTCATGACTAGCCCCGTTATATCAAAGAGTAGCAGCTACTATCAAAAAAACTCCTAACAAAGTTCATCTGCTTTAACGTGATACCGGGTCTCGTGTAAAAACGAGTGCAACATTATAGTTTTTGTTACTCGCCCGGTATGACAATCGAAAGTGTTACGATGCGAGTTCTGTTTGTACTGATACCAGCTCTTCATGGACTGATGCCAGCTCTCGGTGTACTGGTACGAGTTCTGGCTGTACTGATGCCAGCTCTTGGTGTACTGGTGCGAGTTCTGAGTGTACTGGTGCGAGTTCTGGTTGGTAAACAAAAAAAGCCTTCCGCCCGAAAGCAGAAGGCTCCTCACCAACCCTTCACTCAATTATCTATCCCCTTTAACTTCTATTGTTTTTGACCGACCATTGATTGTTACGGTAACTGTTTTGTCGCATTCGCCCGATCCATAATCAATAGTAATCTCTTTACCACCTTCAACCGTTAATACTTTAGTTCCTTCCACGGCCATAAATACTTTGTTGTTGATTGCGCACTCGCGCTTATAAACCAGGGCAGTTGTTATTTCCATTTGATACGTTTTTCCATTGCGGTTAATTCCGGCCGCTGTACCATCTACAATCCACTCATCTTGTAACGGATTGGCGCCACGAATCCACTCACGGGTACGAAATACTTCGCGGGTAGCAAACGAACCATCAGGCCAGGTAGCTTTACCACCAACCACTTCAATTTGAAATTTAGGATGATCCTCGACACTGCCAGTAACATTAGTCACTGTGCGGGTTCCTTCGATTTTTATTCCATTAATAAAATACTCCTGAAACGTTGTGATAATCTTGGAATTAGCTAAGAAACGTTTTCCAATAAATTCAACTTTAATAATTCCCTTCCTTACATTGTCTTTCAAATCGGTGCAACCAGTACCAAAATCAATGGTGATATAACCATGAGGAGTGGTTGTGCTATTATCAGCAGCAAATTCAAACGTTACAGTTGCACAGTTGAATCGATGATCACCAGCGGGCTTTACTCCGCCCCGACCAGAAGAAGATTCCCGCGCACCGCTTGCCGTTGAACCATCTGCAGAAACTGCCAACGTAGCCATGTCATCAGCATCTTCAAAATAACTATCGGAAGTCGCTTCATTCTCTACGTTTTGCGAATCATTTGCGTTAAAGTCAAATTTGTCTTCATTACAGGAAGCCAGAAATACGAGAATGACTACAGCCAGGACTGAAAGACTCTTTAAGAATGCATTTTTTGTTGTTTTCATGGAGTTTTTAAGTTTAAAACAGCTCTTAGAGTGGTAATCATACACAAGGTTTAATCAGCTTTAAAATATTTTTATCCCGGAATTGTCATTAGATATTAAATGAGCTTAGGTAAATGACGAATTCTGACAGGCCTAAATTCCTGACCGGTCCAAATCCTATAGATTTTTTGATACGGTCTCTACTCAATTGGTAACTTTACCCGCATGAGGATTTCGTTTCTATTATTATTTATTGTCGTCTTTGGCGCGCAAGGTCAGCCATCCCTAAAGATTGCCAAACTGAAATACAATGGCGGGGGTGATTGGTATGCCAATAAAACTGCATTACCAAATCTCATTACTTTCTGTAATAAGGAATTAGGGATGAACCTGAATGCCGAAGAAGAAATTGCTGAAGCCGGAAGCCCGGACCTGTATGACTATCCCTATATATATATGACAGGACACGGCAATGTGGTGTTCTCACAGGAAGAAGCGCTTAATCTCAGGAACTATCTGATTGGAGGTGGCTTCTGGCATATAGATGACAATTACGGACTTGATAAATTTATTCGCCTTGAATTAAAGAAAGTATTCCCGGAACTCGAGTTGATAGAAGTGCCCTATACGCATCCCATCTATCATCAAAAATTTAACTTCCCCAACGGCCTTCCCAAAATCCATGAACACGATGGTAAACCCGCACAGGGCTTTGGGCTTTTTTATGAGGGTAGATTGGTCGTGTTCTACTCTTACGAATGTGATCTGGGCAACGGCTGGGAAGACAAACGCATCCACAACGACCCCGAAGAAAAGCGCCAGCAAGCCCTGAGAATGGGGGCTAATATCCTCTCCTACTGCTTTACAAGTAATTAATTTACAATCTCTTACGATTTATTTTAGGTATTATGCTGCTTGTTATAACTAAATTATTAGTTTTACAACGTAATTGATAGTTATGAAAGAGTTAACCAAAGCCGAAGATCAGATTATGCAAGTTTTATGGAACCTCGAAAAAGGTTTTGTGAAAGATATTATCGATCAGTTGCCCGAGCCCAAGCCTGCCTACAATACTGTATCCACAATTGTTAGAATCCTGGAGAAGAAAGGATTTGTGGGTTACAAAGCGTTTGGAAAAACGCATGAGTACTTTCCGTTGATTGGAAAAGAAAAGTACACGCGCTTTTATCTTAACAATCTGGTAAAGGGATACTTCAACGGATCGTTTCAAAACCTGGTCTCCTTCTTTGCTAAAGAAAACAGCATGGAGGTTCAAGACATTGATCAACTGATGAAAGAACTCGAACATCTTAAAAATAAAAAGCCATGAATACATTTGTAAACTACCTGATCGAAGTTAACCTCGGGCTGGTTTTCTTCTATGTGATTTACTGGGTGTTGTTGCGCAACGAGAATCAATTCGGATTTAAGCGCGCGTATTTGCTTGGGAGTTTACTGGCTTCCCTCGTGTTTCCCTTTATCAGCATTCAATCGGGTGCGTTGGATATCATTCCAGCGCTTAGCAATGCGGTACCGGCTACCTGGTTACCTGAAATAATAATTTATGGCGATGGTAATGCACTGGTGGAGAAAGCTGCTACCTCGTCAAGCTTTTGGAGTTGGCTATCCTACACGTACCTCACGATGGTTGCTATCATTTTTGTGATTTTTCTTTTCAGGATTGCAGAGCTAGTCCGGCTATATATACACGCCAGGCGCTATGTGTGGAAAAACTACATAGTTGCCGAATCTGAAAAAATACAAGGTGTGTTTTCCTTTTTTCATTTCATCTTTCTGAGCCCGGCAGATCCGTTAGATGCGGAGGAGCGAGAGGAAATTCTCCGCCACGAAGAAGTTCACATCCAGAAACTTCATTCCCTTGATATTGTATTAATCAATCTAATAGGCATCGCATGTTGGTTTAACCCGATTATCCGAAGCTATAAAAAATCACTGGTTCAGATTCATGAGTTTGAAGCCGATGCGCGCTCGGTGGAAGGTCGGGATGTGAACCTGTATTGCGGCTTGCTGGCGAAAGTCGCGTTACAATCTCACGGGTATGTACTTGCCAATCATTTTACCAATTCCTTCACCTTAAAACGAATTACTATGATGAAAACTGTTCGAAAAAAAATAAGTCAATGGAAAGTTGTTACTATATCGGTCACTGCTTTGCTCATCTTTTTTGTGGTGGCTTGCCAGGACCAGGTGATGCAGGACATACAGACGATTACAGATAATTCAAGTACTGCCATAATTTTACCTCCACAGGTAGAGACTGAATTGACTAAGCTAAAGCAAACCAACCCAAAAGCAGAATTTATTGTGATGGAGATGAATGACGAAGGGAAAAGGAAACTGGAAGAGATCGAAAAAGATGAAGCATTTAAAAAAATGCTGGTTTCCATACATGTTATTAAAACAGAAGAGCAATCTTTTGTCATTCTGGAAAAGGGTGAGCAAACAAATAGAATTGCCGATATGACTATGGCCGAGGGAGAAGTTTTCACAATTGTTGAAGAATCTGCCGAACCCAAAAATGGTATGGAAGAACTCTGGGGTCATTTTGCCAAGACAATAAAATACCCTGTTGAGGCTCGCCAAAAAGGGATTGAAGGCCGGGTATTTGTTCAATTTATTGTGAACACCGATGGCTCCATTTCAGACGTGGAGGTAATCAAAGGAATTGGTGGTGGTTGTGACGAGGAGGCAGCCAAGGTAGTAGCTCTTGCGCCTCCCTGGAATCCAGGAAAGCAAAAAGGACAAGTTGTTCGTCAACGAATGGTAATCCCGGTGATTTTCAAACTCTCAAACAGTGATAAGAAGATAGAAGGAGGACAAGCGTCCGGTTCATCATTGAACGAACTTGTCGTGGTAGGTCATAAAAACAACTAATCAAGCAATAGAGAGAAAAGGCCGTCTCCTATGTTTGATTTCGCAAATGTAGGAGATAGCCTCTTCTTATTTCTTAAATAGCACCTAATACCTCTTCCAGCTTCTTATCCAGGGCAGCGCCACGCAGGTTCTTGGCAATAATCTTTCCTTGTGGATCGATCAATATTGAAAAAGGAATTGCGCTAATGTTATAATCTTTAGAAGCCTGCGAATCAAAGTATTTCAGATCAGAAACGTGTGTCCAGGTGAGACCATCTTCAGCAATCGCCTGCAACCAGTCTTCTTTGGTTCTGTCGAGTGAAACACCAAACACCTCAAAGCCTTTGCTCTTAAATTTATTGTAAGCCCGCACTACATTAGGGTTCTCCCTGCGGCAAGGCCCACACCATTTTGCCCAGAAGTCAATCAACACGTACTTGCCTCGTAACGAAGATAACTTAACAATCTGGCCATCCGGGTTAGGCAATTCTATTTCGGGAGTAATTTGGCCTATTGCTGTAATCTTCATCTTATCTACCATCTCAGTAAAATCCTTCGTATATCGGGAATCAGGCCATTCGGTTTTGAATTTTTCGGCACTGGAAATATACAGGTCAAAATATTTATCCTTGTCGAGCAAATTATTTTGCTGCAATAAATTAAGGAGGCCCAACGAAGCTGGTTGATCCTTTAGCATAGCTGCCACCTGGTCGTACCCCCTATTTAGAATATCCATATAGGCCAGCTGCAACTCTCCAATGCGTTGCATATCCTGATTGGCAGAGGCTACAGAAAATTGTTCCTGTACCTGCATGATCTCCGGAGACTCTTGTACCCGGGTCATTACTTGCTGCACCTGCTTAATCAAATCGTGATCCGGGGATCCTTTTATTTCCGAAAAGCCAACCGGATCGTTCCCATCCACATTGATTTCTAAATCGCTTTTATTTAGAATGAACGATATTCGTTGCCGATCATAAAAATTGAGTTGGTAATAACCAGGTTCTGTAATTCGTAGTTTTTTCTCGTAGGTATAATTGGCTGTTAATTTGATTGTATCCTTAACTCCCGTACCATCCTGCTTCAATTCCTGGATTGTTATTTGACCTGACAATGGAAAACCCACCTTTCCGCGCACGGAAACATCCCACCCTGGTTTCTCCTCTTTACAACCAAAAGCAAATACTGAAATCATCAAAACCAACACCCAGATTAACTCTCCTCTTTTCATAGCACTTCTATTTATTTAACTCAATTTTTTTATTAATAACTCAGTGGCCAATTTCGGATCAGCCTTGCCATTCGTACGTTTCATAACCTCACCCATGAACATAGTAATAATAGCCGTTTTTCCTTTTTTATACTCTTCTACCTTTAACGGAAACTCTTTAATGATTTGTTCAACGACCGGCAAAATTGAATCCGTACTACTATCCTGAATCAGGTTTAACTGTTGCGCTAACACACCCGGTGGTGTTAGCGGGTTCTTTAACAATTCTGGAAATAATTTCTGTGAGGCTACTGCAAAATTTAGCTTGCCCTCGTCAATCAATATGATTACTGATGCCACCACGCTCGCCTTGATTGGAAGTTGATTCGCTTCCAGGGTAGAATCATTCAAATAGGATTTAACGGGACCCATCATCCAGTTTGAAGCCGCTTTATAATTATGAGTATGTAAACAAATCTCTTCAAAATACATCGCCATCTCTTTGGAATCTGTTAATACCTGGGCATCGTAAGCGGGAAGCTTATAAATAGAAATAAATTTCTGTTTCAATTCCCACGGCAACGCAGGCATAGATTGTTTTAACTCATTCAACCATGCATCCGAAACTTCCAACGGACTCAAATCCGGATCTGGAAAATAGCGATAATCATTTAATTCCTCTTTGGTGCGCATTCCATACGAATTGCCAGTGCCCGGATCGTAGGTACGCGTTTCAGATACAACAGTTTCCCCTCGTTCAAGGAGTGCAAACTGGCGCTCTGCTTCATGATCAATAGCCCGCTGCACATTGCGGATTGAGTTCATGTTTTTAATCTCCACTTTCTTGCCGTACTCTTTCGCGCCTTTCAGCATCAGTGAAACATTCGCATCACACCTTAAGGAACCTTCTTCCATATTGCCATCACAGATCTCGAGGTAACGCACCAGCTTTCTGATTTCTGTAAGCAAGGCATAGGCTTCTTCTGAACTTCTCAGTGCAGGCTCTGTTACGATCTCAATAAGCGGTACTCCGGCCCTATTAAAATCTACCAGTGTATCGGTTTCAGTATCCAGGTGAATAGACTTGCCAGCATCTTCTTCGATGTGAATGCGATTTAATGGAATATTTTGTTCGCCAGCTTTGGTGGTAATGGTGAGGTATCCCCCCTTACAAATGGGAGTCCGGTCCTGCGTAAGCTGATATCCTTTAGGAAGGTCGGGATAGAAATAATTCTTGCGATCAAAAATCTGCCACCGCGAAATTTCTGAATGACAGGCCAGACCCATCTTTATAGCGTATTCGGCAGCCTTCTTATTGAGTTTTGGTAATGTGCCCGGATGGGCCAATGTAACTACCCCAACGTTGGTATTGGGCGGACTTCCATAAGCTGTTGAATCAGCGTTGTAGATTTTACTTTTCGTCAACAGCTGCGCATGCACTTCGAGGCCGATAACTACCGTATATTTTTCGAGTACTGCTTTGTTCATTTAAATTTATAAAGGCGGGTTCCTCTTCTTAAGCTCTTCGATGTCTTGCATATCAATTTCGCGAGCAACAGTTTCCTTATTCTTCAATAAATCACTTAACGAGATTATTAAAATTTCATTTCCATCGAGTTCTATTTTCGTAGCTGATTTCTTGCATTCTGAAAAAGAGGTTAATCCAGAAATCTGTGGAAGAAACTCTGTTTTAAAGGTATCGAAAGGTATTCTTAAGAAAGTCTTCTTCGAATCGAAAACAATACTCTTCAAGGTTGTGGTGTCGATCTCTAATTCATCCAACGCCTTCACCAGGTTGGTAAAATTCTCAACTGTTGGTTTATACCAAAAATCAATGTCATGGACAATTTCCGGTCGCCCCGGAAATCCAGCTCCTGAAATTCGTTGATACCCATAAAAACCAACAGCAACACCTCCAATGAGTAGATACTCTACGTGATTGTTATTGAGCGCAGAACAAGTTTTTTGAAGGGAACTTCGAATCTCGTTATTTATCATTTCTTCAGGAAACTCAATTCAATCCAATTAATACTCTTATACTGTTTTTTTTTGAAAGCGAAATTGCTCGATTTAACTAACGCACGATTAAAGTCAAGTAAGTCAAGACACCGAATCAAACTTTCCTTTGGC
>Ga0116177_10004255_pt1 | contig 10441 bp, 9 predicted proteins | sample AD_STIC10_MetaG_FD_89750 | JGI IMG/M metagenome (GOLD analysis project Ga0116177, IMG submission 89750) | Active sludge microbial communities of municipal wastewater-treating anaerobic digesters from USA - AD_STIC10_MetaG | ecosystem: Engineered > Bioreactor > Anaerobic > Digestate | place: USA...
AACACCGGCTCGCCTCATTTTGTAAAATTTGCAACCAACGTGGAAAATATCGATGTGGTGGAAACGGGCCGTGAGATACGCCACAGCAAAGAATTCAAAGCAGAGGGCATTAATGTGAATTTTGTAGAAACGATTGACGAGGACGGTATATTTGTGCGTACCTACGAACGGGGTGTGGAGGATGAAACACTCAGTTGCGGAACAGGCGTAACCGCATCGGCACTGATGAGCGCCCACAACGACAAAGGATTTAACCGGGTGGAAGTAAGAACGCCCGGTGGAAAATTAAGCGTGGAATTTGAAAAATTCGACGACCAGCATTTTGAGAACATCTGGCTCTGCGGCCCCGCAGAACTGGTGTATAAAGGAGAAATTGAACTATGACCAAAACAGCCATCATCACTGCTTCAGAAAATATCTTCAGCCAGTTTTCAGAAACCTGCGATCGTATTGATGAAACAGCCATGTTTGCAAAACCCGGCCCCAAATGGTCGGTGGCAGAAAATATCCGGCACATGGTCATCTCCACCAATATGACCACGCTGGCATACCGGTTGCCTAAGTTTATCGTGAAATGGATCGGCGGTACTCCTAACCGGCAATCGAGAAGCTATGAAGAGCTGAAAGAAAAGTATTATAAAAAATTAAGCGAAGGTGGAAGAGCAAGCGGCCGCTTTGTTCCAAAACCCATTGAAGTGAATTACGGCAAACGGAAACTGGTGGATAGCTGGAATGCTTCCACGGCAAAATACCTTTCATCGCTCACCGCAAATAGAACAGACCAAGACCTGGATAATTACCTGGCCAGGCATCCCCTGCTGGGCCGTATCACTTTGCGGGAACTTTGTTACTTCACCATTTTTCATACCGAACACCATTTAAAAACCATCCGGGAACTTACCCAAACCCCATGATCCAGTACTTTAAAAATACCGACCACCAAACGATCAGTATCGATAAGATCGACAGCGCCGTGTGGGTGAATGTGCTCCCGCCACTCAAGCAGGAAGAGTTCACTGAACTGAGTGAAGCGATGGATATCCCTGTTGACTTCTTAAAAGACTCACTGGATATTGATGAAAGAAGCCGCTATGAGATCGACGATAATGTAAAACTGATTGTTATCAAAACGCCTACAGAGAATAATTCCTTTAACCTGAGCGATGCCTTTTACATCACCATCCCTATCTGTATCATCTTAACCAATAACCGCATTGTTACGGTGAATTCGTTTGAGAACGAAGCGATCAAAAAATTCTTGAACAGTTTTCAGCACCGCAATCCCGATCACATGAACATGATGGTACTGAAGATATTTGAAAAGATCACCAGCAATTTCCAGGATTACCTCAAAGAGATAAACACGCGGCGCAACAGCCTGGAACAAAAGCTGTACGACAGCAACCGTAACGAAGAACTGCTGCAACTGATGCGGATACAGAAAAGTTTTGTGTACTTCATCACGGCCCTGCGCAGCAACGAACTGCTGATGATGAAGATGAGCCGAACCAATATTTTAAAACTCACCGAAGATGAGAAGGATTTCCTGGATGACCTCATCGTGGAAACTTCGCAGGCGCTTGAAATGGCCAATACCTACACCACCATCCTTAACAGTACACTGGATGCTTTCGCCAGCATCATCAGCAATAACCAGAACGAGGTATTGAAGCGACTGACCACCCTTACCATCTTTTTGAGCATACCCATCCTGATCGCCAGCATATATGGCATGAATGTTCCCATCCCCTATAGCGAAAGCCACCTCGCCTTCTGGATACCGGTGATCTTATCCATCGTCATCCTCGGACTGGCAGTATGGAATTACCTGAAACGCTTAAAGCGATAGCCATGTTCAATATACGGGTCTATGGAATTTTAATAAATGAACAGAAACAGGTACTGGTAAGCGATGAATTCATCCGCGGTAACTATTATACAAAATTTCCCGGCGGCGGACTGGAATTTGGTGAAGGAACAAGAGACTGCCTGGCAAGAGAGTTCATGGAAGAGATGAGCCTGAAAGTGGAAGTGGGTGATCATATATATACCACCGATTTCTACCAAATGAGCGCCTTCAACCCCAGTCACCAGATCATTTCCATTTACTATTATGCCAAAGCGCTGGAACCCATCACGGCTCCTCTCCGCTCCCTTCCTTTTGATTTTGACGAACAGCAACTGAAGGTTTATGGCCAGGTGGGAGAAACAGAAACATTCCGCTTTGTGAACTGGGATGATTTTTCGGAAGATTGTGTGAGCCTGCCGATTGATAAAATTGTTGCTAAATTGCTTAAAGGTTAAAGCGTTAATCTGTTAACCCGTTTATTGGTTAATTAGTAAGGAGCTCAAATATTCAGATGCATTCACTATTTACCTGTTATACTAATTAACAAATTAACGGATCTACGGATTAACGGATTAACGGATTAACGGATTAACGGATTAACATATCTCCGGATTAACAAATAACTTCGCATAATGGACTACACAGATTTTTTTGAAAGAGAAATTATTTTAGAAGACGACCGTGCAAGATTAGAGCCGCTTACTCCCAAACATTATGATGCCCTGATGGCCATTGCACTCAGTAACCCGGATATCTGGAAGTTCACGATGGCCAATATCACAGATGAGCAAAGTTTTTCCCATTACTTTAATACGGCATTGAAGGAAAAAGAGAATAAAGCTTCCTATCCTTTTGCTATGTTCGCTAAAAAAGAGAACCGCTATGTGGGCTGCACCCGTTATGCCAATATCTCTTTCCGGGATAAACGCCTGGAGATCGGCTGGACATGGATCGATCCGCTGTTGCAGGGCAGCGGCATCAACAAGCACAACAAATTCCTGATGCTGCAGTACTGTTTTGAAACGCTGGAGCTGAACCGGGTGGAATTGAAGACATCCGGCACCAACCTTAAATCACAAAGGGCTATGGAAAAGATCGGCGCCATACGGGAAGGCGTGCTGCGCAAGCACAGTATCAACGATGTGGGCTTTGTCCGGGATACGGTTTATTACAGCTTCATCAGCGATGAATGGCCGGAGATAAAGAAAGCCATCTTCCCGGAGTTTATAAAGAAATAACTTTTTTTGAACCACATAGAAACATAGTTTTAACGTATTGTGGTACTGAAATAACTTTAATCAGCAAGAGCCCTTCGTGTTCTTTGCGGAATACCTGGCGTTCTTTGCGGTAAACCCTTCAACTTCGCTCAGGATAAACCGCAAAGATCACAATGGAAAAACGCAAAGCAGAACCCTTGAAAATAAACCGTTCTTAATAGCACAATACGTTAGTTTTACAGTCTTCCGCCAAAAGCGAAATAATCTATGTGATCTATGTTCCTATGTGGTTCAAAATAAATTTGTAACTCCAAACTTTGTTATATGAAAAATTTATTCATCCTGCTGCTGGCCATTTGTTTTTTTAGTTGCAATAATGAAACTAAAACAGTGCCTGCCGCTGCCGTTACTGATGACCTGTACAAAGAAGTACAAACAGGCGGTATTAAGATCATTCCGATCGAAACACCCAGGGGCAAGTTCAATATCTGGACAAAACGGGTAGGCAATAACCCGAAAATAAAATTACTCCTGCTCAACGGCGGCCCGGGCGCCACGCACGAATACTTTGAATGTTTTGAAAGCTTTTTACTGCCCGAAGGCGTTGAACTGATCTATTACGACCAGTTGGGTTGCGGACTTTCCGAAAATCCGAAAGATACAGCCATGTGGAGCCTGCCGAGGTTTGTGGAAGAAGTGGAACAGGTTCGCAAGGCATTGAATTTAACGAGGGACAATTTTTACCTGCTCGGTCATTCCTGGGGCGGCATACTCGCCATGCAATATGCATTAAAGTACCAGGACAATTTAAAAGGCCTTATCATCAGCAATATGATGAGCAGTTGTCCGCAGTATGGTAAATATGCACAGGAAGTATTGGCTCCCCAGTTCGATCCAAAGGTTTTGGATACGATACGACAGATAGAAGCAAGGGGCGATTTTGCCAATCCCAAATATATGGAGCTGCTGATGCCTCATTTTTATGCAAAGCATATCTGCCGCATACCGCTTGATCAATGGCCAGAACCAATGACCCGTTCATTCAATAAAATGAACCAGTCTTTGTATGTAACCATGCAGGGACCCAGCGAATTCGGTATCGGTGGAAATTTAATAGCCTGGGATGTAAGCAAAGAACTCCCGAGAATAAAAACTCCCACCCTAACCATCGGCGGCACACACGATACCATGGATCCCGAGCATATGAAATGGATGAGCACACAGGTACAGAAGGGCCGTTTCTTACTTTGCCCCAATGGAAGCCACATGAGCATGTATGATGACCAGAAGAATTATTTCCCGGGGTTGATACGGTTTATTAAGGATGTGGATGGCGGAACGTTCAGTAAATAGGTTGAAAATTGTTGAATGTTGTTGAAAGGTAGATTTCCTGGTACTAAACCAGGGGATCTATCAAGACAAAAGAAAATAAAAAGCCACAAAGGCACTAAGACACGAATATGAATTTAAATCTTTGTGACATGGTGCCTTTGTGGCAAATTGCATTTTAAAAAAATCTATCAGCCTGTAAGCCGGATTCTGTTCCTGGCAAGCCAGGAGGTTATCATTTATCTGGCCCACACATTACTGTATGGATCTTGCCCCCGCACTGCTGCGGGAACGGTTGCTGCCTACCCTTCAGCATCGGGCGAGCCGCCCTCAAACGCTGATTTACGTGGCATTACAGCACACAAGGTTTACCCGATCGATGCATTGCTGCAAAAACCCGTGAGCTCTTACCTCACGTTTTCACCTTTGCCTCAATAAATTGAGGTAGTAATTTTCTGTGGCACTGTCTCCCCACTCCTTCGACAAGCTCAGACCGGGACCGGCCGTTAACCGGTGTGTTGCTCTTTGCTGTCCGGACTTTCCTTTCCCCCACAGTATTGCGGTGGAACGATAACCCGGCTGATAGAGGGCAAAGGTAGATTTTATTTTTGCTAAATTGCATTGACGCAACCCGGCCAGGTCATTTCATATTGAAAATCAATGAAGGATTGAGGGAAGGGGGTGTAAATGCAAATGTTAGTGGCTATTTTACAGCGACACCCTACAATGCGACAATTACTTTTAATCATATTCACTTTGATAACTTTAAATTCTTTCTCTCAAAAGTTGGACATCACTACAATTGACAAAACAAAAATTTCAGCGACACTTTTAGACAGTGCGGCAAAATCTCAACTGTTGACACAGTTCAATGGCAGACAAGACAACACTTTTCGCAAAAAATGGACAGCCAGAACATATTTACTTTCTGATGGAAAAGTTATGGTCGAGTTTTATGACAAGACTGCGGTACTTATAGATAACATTGAGCAACTTAAAAAGTTAGAAGAAGTTCGTTTTGTAAAAAATACTATTGACTTCCTTAAAAAGAATGTTTCGTATAAAATAGAACTGACTTTTGAAAAAGGAAAACAAATAATTGAAGCAGATAATCCCACGAGGCTATCACAATATAAAAGCGATATGCCTGAATGGTTTGATTTTGAAGTTTACGAACTAAACACAGGTCAAATTTTATTCTTAGACAAATCAGAAAATTTTAAAGCAGCAGCCATATTTCCAGACATTAAAACACTTGCTTCAGAAAAAACTTCAATATTAGAAACAGCTTATGGCTCTGACGATGACGAGCATTTGATGAAAGTGTTAGCATCAGGTGACAGGCTTTCAGATTATGATGTCAACGACCATCTCTTTTATCCAAAATACCTGAAAGATTTAATTAAAAATCATAAACTCACACTTGTTGAGCAGAGAGTTTACGTTTCAGATTTCTTTGGCAACTTATACAAATCCGAAAACGGCTATTATATTCTTGTTGATGAAGTGAACCAAAAAAATGGAGCAGGAAACAAAATGCAAATACTAAGTTTACGCATTTATGAAACACTTCAACAAGTTAAAGAGGCTCAAGCAAAATACGAGGTGTTTAAAAACAAAGGAGTAACATCAGAACACTTTTATCAAAATATTTCGGACAAGTATGGCGAGAAGTTTCCAACATTTGTAAAACAACTAATTGACGAGTCACCTTCAATACTAAACTTTGACAAAGAACAACTTTCCTTTGACAGTTTGGGTATTGACTTAGTTGACGAAGCTCTTAAATGGAATGGAACAAATTACAAACTCTTTGACATATGGTTTCCTTCTATACTCGCTTACTACGGACAATGCTATATTACAGACAAGCAAGACGGTAAATGGTCAATGTATTTTGACAAAGAAAGCAAAGTTTGGATACCAGAAGTAAAACTCACAGACGGAACTTCTGCGTGGGATTGGATAGACTTTTATAAAGACTTGTGTGAAGGACCAATTCCCCTTCGTTGGACAGGCGATTGGGATGGCTCACGAAAGAAAATGCGGTCAGACATCAGGATACAAAACAGCCACTAACATTGGTATTGCCAATAGTGGGACTGGACATTGGAGCAATCAGCAGCGGCAAATCTGCTGTACTTTGGTTCGGGGCTGGACGAATAAAGCCCAGCTTTAGTTCTTAATATTTAACTTTATCAAAAAGCCAGGCAGCGGTTCCGGGCGGACGAATATAAAATTCCCCACCATCGGCAATACCTGCTCGTTGTGCGCAACTTAAAAGTCCCTAAATCTATAAAGCAATTTGAAAATCAAAAAAGCCATAATTTATCTTGTTTTAGTACTCCTTTCGGTGAGTACATTCGGCCAAATAGGGTTTAATAATAAATGTGAAGCATTAAATAGCTTTATTAATTCTAAGAATGTCCTTAATTGGTTTGGAAAATCAACTAACTCACCAGATAGTACTCTTTATTTCTTAGACCCGGATAATAAATTCTCCAATTGCTCTATTAATTTATGGCAAGGATGTCATGCTATAGTAATAAACTCTGGGCCTTTGATTGATAGTCTAAAAAAATATGATTTCAATTTTCTGATAAAAAAACGTTTTAACTACTATCAACTTCGAGAATACAATGATGGGAAAGACATCATGTTACTTTTTCATAGAGGGATTGATAACGTATCGAGTAGTGTCAAACTAAAAATAAGAAAAGGTAAATATTACTTAACTAAAGTAGAAAGTGGAGTTTTTTAAAGTAGCTGCGCACAACAAAAGGTTTGCCGCAAGGCTGGCAGACGGAATATCAATCGGCTTCATATCGCTATCAGCTATTAGCCGGCTGACGAATTACAATTTAGCTTTTTGTTATTAACTTCATCAGTTGTAATTCTACTTTGACGAAATAATTACTACTTAATGAAACAAATATCTTTATTACCGGCCGCTGTCTTCTTAACGCTGGGATTATTTGCTCAAAATAATAGTTCAGGAAATCATACTACCAATGTCACTGTTGGAAGTGGTATTGGGATTGGGACTATTATTGCTATAGTGGCGTCTTGGTCAAGGAATCACTCGGTACTTTGGGCAATTGTACATGGGATGTTTGGATGGCTTTATGTAATCTATTATATAGTTACCAGGAGTGATTATGAATAAGTTTACTATTATGGCCCTGCCGCTAATACGAACGGCGTCAAATCAAAAATCAACCCCGGTATTTCGCAAACCAGAATGACCAATGTGCAGAATCTCCGGATGCGGTACAATGCTTCGCAAGACCGGAAGACCAATGTTGTTGAAATGCCCATCACCATCAGGCGGGATCTGAAACTTGAATTATTAAAAGAATGATCTTACATACAATGATGCCTTTTCTCAAATACCTGCTCGCCTGGTTCCCCATGCTCCTGCTGGCTATTGCCAACGGCGCTTTGCGGGAATTTGTTTTTAAAAAATATGTGGGTGAGTTGACTGCCCATCAATTATCAACTTTCAGTTTATTGATATTGTTTGCCATCTACATCGGGTTTATCATTAAATGGATACCCCCTGCTTCTGCAAACCAGGCGATGCTTGTTGGCTTGTTCTGGTTAGGACTTACCTTACTGTTTGAATTCGGCTTTGGCCGCTACCGGGGCAACTCCTGGGAAAAACTGTTTGCAGATTATAACCTGCTGAAAGGCCGGCTGTGGATGCTCCTTCCCCTCTGGTTGGCCATTGCGCCGTATCTGTTCTTTAAGCTAAGAAACAGGTAGTTAAACCAGGTCAACAGTTCTTTTAATTCGCTTAAAAATTCGTTCCTTTAATAAAACATCAACATTCGCCTGTGAACTGGCACCGTTTAAGTATTGAAGAAACATTTGAACTGCTGGATACGAACCCGCAAGGGTTGAGTATATCCGATGCAGAAGAAAAGTTTTTGCAATACGGTTCCAACGAACTGCAGGAAGGAAAAAAGAAGGGCGTTGCCGGTATGCTGTTCGATCAGTTCAAAGATGTGATGATACTGATCTTGCTGGCAGCTGCCATCATCTCCGGTATCATAGGCGATCTTACCGACACCATCGTTATACTTGTCATCGTTGTATTAAATGCCGTCATCGGTTTCTTCCAGGAATACCGGGCCGAAAAAGCCATGCAGGCGCTGAAACAAATGGCCGTAACACAGGCCCGGGTATTGCGTGGCGGGCAAAGCAACTGGCTACCGGCCACCGCACTGGTACCCGGTGATGTAATATTATTAGAAGCAGGCAATGCGGTGCCTGCCGATATACGCATCGTTGAATCGGTGAACTTAAAAATTGAAGAAGCGGCCCTAACAGGCGAATCGCATGCCATTGATAAGATCACCCACTCACTGGAAACAGACGACCTGCCCATTGGCGACCGGAGTAACATGGCCTTTAAAGGAACTTTTGTTACCTATGGCCGGGGCACGGGCATTGTAATTGCCACCGGCATGCAGACCGAATTGGGCCGCATTGCCAAAATGCTGCAGGAAGAAGAAACCCTTACCCCGCTGCAGCAACGTATGGCATCATTTGGAAAAAAACTTTCTATACTGGTGCTGTTCTTATGCGTTCTGTTTTTTGTTGCCGGATGGTTACGGGGAGAAGATATGGTGAAGATGGTACTCACCAGTATCTCACTGGCCGTTGCCGCTATACCCGAAGCATTGCCCGCCGTGATCACCATCTCGCTGGCGCTGGCGGCAAAAAGAATGATCCGCTTCAACAGCCTTATCCGCAAATTACCGGCAGTGGAAACATTAGGCTCGGTTACCTATATCTGCACGGATAAGACCGGTACCCTTACCAAAAATAAAATGCATGTGGAAGATGTGTTTGTGAACGGTCAACTGGTGGAAAGAAAAGAACTGGCTTCAATAACAGAACAGCCGGATGGCAAACGGATGTTGCTGGCATTTGCCCTTAACAATGATGCCGTGGAAGATGCAGAAAAAAATATCAAAGGCGACAGCACGGAGATCGCTTTAATGGAAGTGGCGCTGGAACAGAACATAAAAGCAACAGACTGGCCACGCCTGGCCGAAATTGCTTTTGACAGTGAACGAAAACTGATGACCACTTTTCATGAACACGACAATAAGATCATTTCTTTCACAAAAGGAGCGCCGGACATTTTATTGCATCGCTGCCAAAATATAAATGCAGAAAAATTATTGCAGCAGGTAAACGAAATGGCCGCAAAGGGCCACCGGGTTCTTGGTTTTGCTTACCGCTATTGGGATGTTATGCCTGCAGAACCCGATGTGCTGGTTCATGAAACGGGGCTTCAGTTCCTGGGACTGGCAGGCATCATTGATCCGCCCCGGGATGAAGTATTTGATGCTGTGGCGCAATGCAAAACGGCCGGTATCGTACCCGTGATCATCACCGGCGATCACCCGCTCACGGCTAAGACAATAGCACAACGTGTTGGAATTTTACAAAGCGAATCAGAACTGGTGATAACAGGCAAAGAGCTGGCTGCACTTGACAGTGACAGCTTTTTAGCCAAGGTTGAAAAAATAAAAGTGTATGCAAGGGTGTCGCCCGACCAAAAACTGCATATCGTGAAAACACTGCAGCAAAAAGGGCATTATGTGGCCATGACCGGCGACGGGATAAATGATGCGCCTTCGCTGAAACGGGCGAATATCGGCATTGCCATGGGCATCACCGGAACCGATGTTTCAAAAGAAGCCGCACACATGATCCTGCTGGATGATAATTTTTCTACCATTGTAAAAGCAGTGAGGGAAGGCAGAAGGATTTATGACAACATTCTTAAGTTCATCAAATACCTGATGACCACCAACTCGGGTGAGTTATGGACCTTATTGCTGGGACCGATGATCGGGTTACCTGTGGCGCTGCTGCCCATTCATATTTTGTGGATCAATTTAGTATCGGATGGACTGCCTGCCATTTCCTTATCGTTTGAAAAAGCAGAGAAAGATATTATGAACCGCCCGCCCCGTCCGCCGCAGCAAACCGTTTTTGCCAATGGCAGGGGTATGCACATGATCTGGGT
>Ga0116177_10004270_pt1 | contig 10422 bp, 9 predicted proteins | sample AD_STIC10_MetaG_FD_89750 | JGI IMG/M metagenome (GOLD analysis project Ga0116177, IMG submission 89750) | Active sludge microbial communities of municipal wastewater-treating anaerobic digesters from USA - AD_STIC10_MetaG | ecosystem: Engineered > Bioreactor > Anaerobic > Digestate | place: USA...
CTGATGATGCTGTTCATCCGCGGCCGGATCATGCCGGAAGCCCGCAACCCGGTGAATCGCGTGCTGATCCGGCTCTACCGGCCCATCATCGCCGCGGTGATGCGCTGGAAAAAAATCACCATCCTGCTGGCCGTGCTGTCGCTGCTCGCGTCGATCTACCCGGCCTCACGCCTGGGCTCGGAGTTCATGCCGACCCTCAACGAAGGCACCCTGCTCTACATGCCCACATCCCTGCCCGGCATGTCGATGACCAAGGCCGCCGAGCTGATGCAGACACAGGACAAGATCATCAAGAGTTTTCCCGAGGTCGCATCGGTTCTGGGCAAGGCCGGCCGCGCCAACACGGCCACCGACCCCGCCCCGACCGAGATGTTCGAAACCACCATCAACCTCAAGCCGCAAGCCGAATGGCGGCCGGGCATGACCACCGACACGCTGATCGCAGAACTCGACAAGGCACTGCAGTTTCCCGGCGTCGCCAACGCCTGGACGATGCCGATCAAAGCCCGCACCGACATGCTGTCCACCGGCATCCGCACACCGATCGGCATCAAGGTTTTCGGCAAGGATCTGGATGAGATGGAAAGACTCGCCCGGGAGATCGAAACCGTCGTTAAAACGGTGCCGGGCACCAGCAGCGCTTTCGCCGAACGCATCACGGGCGGTTTCTATCTGAACATCGAACCCGATCGCACCCAGCTGGCCCGCTACGGCCTGACGGTTGGCGAGCTTCAGGACGTGATCGGCAGCGCCCTCGGGGGCGAGATGGTGAGCACCACCGTCGAAGGCCGCGAGCGCTTCGGCGTCAGCGTGCGCTACCCGCGCGAACTGCGCGCCAGCCCCGAACAGATCGCCCGCGAAGTGCTGGTGCCCGTCATGGGCGGCGCCATGCTGCCCCTCGGGCAACTGGCCAAGGTCGAGATCGCCAAAGGCACGCCAGGCATCCGCACCGAAAACGCGCTGCTTTCCGCTTACATCTACGTGGATATCCGCGGCCGCGACATCGGCGGCTACGTGGCCGAGGCCAAAAAGGCAGTGGCGGAAAAGGTGAAGTTTCCGCCAGGCTACTACGTGAGCTGGAGCGGCCAGTTCGAGTTCATGGAGCGCGCCGCCGCAAAGATGAAGATCGTCATCCCGATCACCCTGCTCACCATCTTCCTGCTGCTCTATCTCAATTTCCGGCGCCTCACCGAAACCCTGATCGTGATGCTATCGGTGCCCTTTGCGCTGGTGGGCGGAATCTGGCTGATGTGGCTGCTGGACTACAACCTGTCGGTTGCGGTGGCGGTCGGCTTCATTGCGCTGGCAGGCGTGGCGGCCGAAACCGGCGTGATCATGCTGATCTATCTCGACCATGCCTGGGAAGCCACCAGGGCAAAGTGCCTGGCCAGCGGACGCACGCCCGGCCCTGCCGATCTCTACCAGGCGGTAATGGAAGGCGCCGTCGAGCGGGTCCGCCCGAAAATGATGACCGTCGTCGCAATCACCGCCGGGCTGCTGCCCATCATGTGGGGAACCGGCACCGGCTCCGAAGTCATGAGCCGCATCGCCGCCCCGATGGTTGGCGGAATGATCTCCTCAACCATCCTGACCCTCGCCGTGATCCCCGCGATCTATGCGCTGACCAAGCAATGGCAGCTGCAGCGCAGCGTAAAAGGCGCCCCGACCTGAGATTGCGGACATCAATGGCAGAAGCATGAGCCTTGCGTGATCCGCAGGGCCTGAAGGGATTTACGGCGACTGCCGGATTGGAAGGGCCAACGGCAGGCGTCGTCAAGTGTCACACACCCGCGGAACCGGATCCTCGCTGCCCGGCCAGGCTGCTGCAGCCAGGATCCGATGGGCCGACCTACTTGTCCTTCGAGACTTCAAGCGCCGCCGCATTCACCTTGACGTCGTAGCGCTTGCGCAGCATGGAGAGGTATGCGGAGAAATCCTGCTCGGCGAGCACCCGCGTGTATTGCTGCTTGATCGCGCTCAGACGCTGCTCGTTTTCCTTGGCCACCGGGCGAGTCAGCTTCTCGATACGGAACAGACCATAACCACCACCCGGAATCCTTGCGCCGGCATAACTCGGCAGCTTGTCTCCCGCCGCACGGAACACCGCGCGAACAGCCTCACGCGGCAGGCTCTGGTCACCGCGCTGAATCGAACGGGGTGCGCTCCACGGCAGATTGACAGCCTCGCCCTTGGCCAACTGAGCCAGCTTGGCTTCGCCATCCTTTTCCGCAAGCTTTATCGCTTCGTCCGTGATCAGGCCCTTTTCGATGGCGGCCTTGACCTCCTCGAACGGGCGAAGCGTCGCCGGCTTGAATTCACTCACCCGCGCCGACACCAAGGTGCCGTTGCCAACGTCGATCGCAGCGGTATTGCGCTTGTTTTTTACGGCGTCGTCCGAAAACAGCTCGGAAACAAGCTTTTCATTGTCGAAAGGTGCAGGAGCCTTGCCGCTGCGGCCAATCCAGTCAGTGGTCGTCACCGCCAGTTTGTACTTTTCAGCTGCCGGCTTGAGGCTGTCCGACTGCTCATAGACGGTATTGGTAAAGCCATCGACCAGCTCGGCAAACTTTCGGGCGGCCTCGGTACGTTTGAGCTCCGCGGCGATCTCGCTCCTGACTTCACCGAACGGACGCAGCATCTCGGCCTTCACGCCAGTCAGCTTGATGATGTGAAAGCCGAAGTCAGACTGGACGACACCGGAAACTTCGCCTTCCCTGGAAAGACCGAAAGTGGTGTCTTCAAATGCCTTGACCATCGCGCCACGCGGGAAAAAGCCGAGATCGCCACCCTTTTCTGCAGAGCCCGGATCCTGTGAGTTTTCCTTGGCCAGCTTCGCGAAATCGGCAGGGTTTGCCTTGATCTGCTTGAGGATGGTCTCCGCCTTTTCACGCGCCGACTTGATCACCGCGTCTCCGGCACCCTTGTCGGCCTGGATCAGGATATGGCTGGCCCGCCGCTCCTCACCTTGACGAAAACGCTCCGGATGCGCGTCGTACTCCTTGCGAATCTCCGCGTCACCCACCACAAGCTGATCGGCAACGGCGTCCTTGCTGAGAACAATGTATTCAGCACGAACCTGGGCCGGCACCTCGAACTGCTTGCGATTCGTCTCATAATATTGCTGCGCAGCACCATCCGGCAGCTTCACGGCAGAGGCAAACTGCTGTGCCGCCAACTGGACTTCACTCACCACCCGCTCTTCGAACTGGACTGCGTAAACCTGCTCTACCGACGCACGTGAAACCATAACCCCTTCGGCGACCGCACCGAGCACCTGCTGCAGCGCAAGATCGCGACGCAGGCTCGACTCAAAGACCTGGGGCACCATGCCTTGCGACTTGAGGACGGCCTCATAGCGCGGCTGTGAAAAATGGCCGTTGTCCTGGAAGGCAGGGATGCCGGCGATCGTGTCGCGGACGCGCTCGTCCGAAACCGCGAGATGCATTTTGGAGGCGTCAATGGCAAGCAAACGCTGGTTAACCAGGTTCTCGAGGACAGCCCTCCGCGCCTCGGTGGTTTCCATCATCGCAGGGTTGAAGTTCGCCCCCAACGAGCCGCGCAGTCTCTCCTGCTGCTCACGCAGCGCCTGTTGGAATTCGGCCTGCTGAATCGGCGTACCGGCAACAGTGGCGAGGTCGTCACCTCCCGACATCTTATTGACGTACGAATCCACCCCCCAGAACGCGAAGGGAAGTGTGATCAGTAGCAGGAAACCCTGGACGATCTTCTTGTTGTTGCGTACGGCATCGAACATGCTGAATCCTCAGTTACTGCTGACAGGCTGGCAATTTACGGGTTGAAAACGCAAAAAAGGCGAACTCTCGTTCGCCTCTCGTCATTTGCTGGTGTAAAGGCAAAGCTGAACTCTGCGATACAGGCCGGATCAACTCATTCGCGTTGCTCTAACGGCTCGAAACAGATCAATGGATACCCCACAACAGGCTCTTGAAAGTCTACATGCAGGAAAGGCTTGAAACAAGTCTTCCTCACTCCATCCGGACAGTAACAAAGTGTTCAAAACAAAAAAGCCACTCAAGTGGCTTTTTTGTTGCAATTGCTGATTCACAGCTTGATGTTGGCGGAGTGGACGGGACTCGAACCCGCGACCCCCGGCGTGACAGGCCGGTATTCTAACCAACTGAACTACCACTCCAAATTACAACCAACCTCTCAAAGAGGTGGTGGGTGCTGACGGGGTCGAACCGCCGACATTCGCCTTGTAAGGGCGACGCTCTACCGACTGAGCTAAGCACCCATCTGATCGCTAAAAACCACTACCAAACAATCAAGAGGCATTAGTTTAGCGCATCTTTTAATGCTTTGCCAGGCCTAAATTTCGGGATCTTGGCTGACTTGATCTTGATTGCCGCGCCGGTCCTTGGGTTTCTGCCCGTTCGGGCTTCCCGCCTGCCCACATGGAATGTGCCAAAACCAACCAATGTCACGCTGCCGCCGTTCGTCAGGGTCTGCGTCACAGCAGAGATTGCAGCATCCAGCACCCGACCTGCAGCAGTCTTGGAAATTTCAGCGTCAGCAGCTATATGGTCAATCAATTCAGATTTGTTCACACTCGCCCCCTCATCACGGAAATTAACACACAGAAAATTCCGACATCCAGTACTGGCGCGGCATTTTGACGACTCATCAGGCGCCTGCTACGCAATAGTTATATAAGGCGCGAAAAATCGTAGTGTCAAGCAGGATTGAACGGACCGCTTCGCAACCTGTCACAAAACACGCTTGATTCATGCTCGCCAGCCCCGCAACCCAAGCAATGACGCAGGGCGAGTGAGATCACGCGAGAGACAACACCGCCAAGCCCCCCTCTGACACCACCTGGCACATGAGTTCGTGCCACGTTCGAGCGCGCTCATGCTGGCCAAGCAACAAAAAAGGATCGCGATGCGATCCTTTTTTAAACCAACGCAAGAGCTCAAACTGAGCTCTTGCGCTTGATTAGTACAACTTAGGCAGCGACAGCTGCGCCCATCCCCTTGATAGCGGAGGACAGACGGCTCTTATGGCGCGCGGCCTTGTTTTTGTGAATGATTTTCTTGTCAGCGATGCTGTCGATCGTACGCTGAGAAGAAACAAACACCTGCTGAGCCACTTGCTTGTCACCAACGCCGATCGCCTTGCGGACAGCCTTGATGGCGGTACGCAGACGCGAACGCAGGCTCATGTTGAGGGCGCGGGCCTTAACAGCTTGACGGGCGCGCTTACGGGCTTGTGCCGAATTGGCCATCTGTAGTAATCCTGAAATAAATGCAGTGAAGCCTTGGATTATATCGGAAAACACATTCCTGTGGCAAGCAACTTATATGGCTTTTATCTCGCCATTCATTCGAGCTCAAATCCACTATCGGTTCGGCGTCCAGCAGCCCGCCACTAGCATGCTCGGAACCGCGGGCCTGCCTTGCATATGCCGTCCTCACAGGCGTCCGGTCGGACGGCAAAACCGCGCAAGCCCTCACCTGCGTCGATCAGGGCGAGCGAGCATCTCAGCCTAGCTTGGAGCGATGGCAGCGCCGTGCACATTAGCGCCAACCAGGCCACAGCCGTTTGTATCCAATCGAGGGAGATGTCATGCCAGCGCGTCGAGCCGGCTTCTGGCGCCCCGGCGATCATCAGGACAGCGCTCAAACCTTCGCCGAGAAACAAAAAAAACCGGAATCTCAAACAGATTCCGGTTTTTTGACTGACTACCAAGGAAGAAACGACACCTTATGCGGGTAGCATTGCGCCTTGCAGCCAAGTTTCTTTCATGAGCATGAAATCAGATGCGCTCGAAGATGGTTGCGATGCCCTGCCCGCCACCAATGCACATCGTCACCAAAGCATACCGGCCGCCAGTGCGCTGCAACTCGTAAATAGCCTTGGTGGCAATAAAGGCGCCCGAGCAACCAACAGGGTGGCCAAGAGCAATGGCGCCACCGTTAGGGTTGGTCTTGGCCGGATCCAGACCCAGAACCTTGGAAACCGTCAGAGCCTGGGCTGCAAATGCTTCGTTGGACTCGATCACATCGATCTGATCGAGGGTCAAGCCAGCCTTTTTAAGGGCCAGGATAGTCGCCGGGATCGGACCTTCACCCATGATATCGTTAGGTACGCCGGCAATCGCGTACGAAACCAGGCGGGCCATGGGCTTGTAGCCAGAATTCACGGCCGTTGTTGCGTCAGCCAGCACGAAAAACGCCGCAGCGTCGTTGATTCCGGAAGCATTACCGGCGGTAACGGTGCCATCCTTCTTGAAGGCCGGCTTCATCTTGGCCAGGGACTCCATGGACGTACCGCGCTTCACGTGCTCATCGGTATCAAACACTACATCGCCCTTACGGGTCTGCTTGACGATCGGAACAATCTGGGACTTGAAGCGGCCTTCATCGATGGCAACAGCAGCACGGCGCTGGGACTCGACGGCGAAAGCATCCTGCTCTTCGCGGGTAAAGCCGTGCTTGGCAGCCAGATTTTCGGCAGTAATACCCATATGGCCAACGCCGAACGGGTCGGTCAGCACAGCAACCATGCTATCGATGGCCTTGGTATCACCCATCCGGGCACCATTGCGCAGCGTGGTCATCAAGTAGGCCGCCTTGGACATGACCTCCACGCCACCACCGATACCATAGTCTGCGTCGCCCAGAAGAATGTTTTGGGCCGTGGTCACGATAGCTTGAAGGCCGGATGAACACAGGCGGCTCACCTGCATCGCTACGGATTCCATAGGCAAACCGGCCTGAATGGAAGCGACGCGGGACACATAGGCGTAGCGACCGTCAGTTGGCATACAGTTGCCGACGGTAACGTAGTTGATCAACTGAGGGTCGACACCGGAGCGGACAACCGACTCCTTCATGACGATCCCGGCCAACTCACTGGCTTCGAAATCAGCCAGGGAGCCACCAAAGGCGCCGACAGCGGAACGAACTGCGCTCAAAACCACAACGTCACGACTAGCCATCTGTATTCCTCCTCTCAATTGCTACGATTAATTACCGACCCCACCCTGCGACACCGAACAACGCCAGCAACATAAGAGCCAGCACAAGCGTACGCCAGACAAGACCGATAGTGCTCTGCATAAAATCGGCATCAGCTTCATCTCCGACACCCATCTCAGGACGTTCAACCACTTCGCCCGATTCGAAAATCGGCATTCCGAGTTTAACGCCCAAGGCACCGCCACCACTGGCGAGCAGTATACCAGAAGCCTTATCCTTCCATTGGCTTGCCTGCGCACGCCAGCAATAGACGCCGTCCTCAAAATCACCAACGATCGAAAATGCTGCCGCCGTCAGACGTACGGGAATCCAATCCAGAGCGAAAAATGCCTTTTGGGCGAATGAGCCGAAATCGCCAAAGTCCGGCCTACCTGCCAGACGGACACCCCACTCCTCATCCAAAAAGCGAGCGAGTCGGTACAGAACGGCACCGCTTGGACCAGGCAGCACAATGAACCAGAGAATAACTCCGAACACATTGCGATGAGCTGCCACCAAAGCTTCTTCGATGGCCAGTCGGGCTACCTCACTGGAGCTGGAGTCCTCGTGGGAGCGACCGCGCCATTCACCGATCAACTGACGGGCACGGCCAAGCTCGCCCATTTGCAGCGCAAGCTGGATATCGGTAAAAAAATGACTCACCTGCCGAAACCCCATGGTCAGATAGAGCACGAGGATATTGAAGGCCAAGGCAAAGGCCGGATGAAGATGCCACAGTACAAAGTAAATCAGAGCCGACAGGAAGCAAGCCGACAGAATCGCCACCCACCAGGCAACGGCGCCGTGACGTGCCTCACCGTCATTGAAGCGATCCTCGAGAAAACGCGCAAAAACGCTTAGAGGCGCCTGGACGAAACGCGCAACGGGGAGCGGGCGAAGTTGCTCTATGAGCAGTGCGACGATCAGCGAAAACAGGGTCATGCGTCAGGGGGCTTTGATGGCCCTCGTTGTTCAGGCCTATTGAGGACAGTCCAAGATACCACCAAACGGATCCAACACAAATGGCGTTTGTTCAACGACACAGGAATCGATGAAGGCTCACGAGCATGCCCGCTGTAGCTCCCCATATAAAGTAGTCCCCGTATGGCATCGCGTAATATTCCCGGCGGACTCCCTGCACATCCACGGAATGCCGCTGGTGGTTGGTGGTATCGAGCAGAAATGAAAGCGGAACCTCAAACACTTCAGCCACTTCGAACGCATCCAGGGCAAGCTCAAATGGCGGCGTGACGAGACCGACTACCGGCGTGATCTCGAAGCCGGTAATGGTCCGATAACGGGGGAGGCAGCCAAGAAGCTCAATGTGACCGCGCCTGAGCGATATTTCCTCTTCCGTTTCCCGCAGCGCGGTTTCTACAGGCGAGCAATCTTGCGCCTCGACCCGGCCACCCGGAAAGCTGACCTGCCCCGGATGATGGTGAAGATGATCCGTGCGCCGGGTCAGCAGGACCGTGGGTTCGGATTTGTGCAACACAATCGGAACCAAGACAGCCGCCGGCGTCAGCGGGCCGGCCGGAACGCCGTCTTCCTGCGGCGAGTCACCGACAGGCTGCGCAGCAAAACGCTTTCTCAGCCATTCTGCAGTGGGAACGCTATCTGGAGAAGCTGCAGTTTTCATGGATTTGATCTGTCAATAACGCTGCTTCAGCAGAAGAGATGAACCATCACGGCGCATTTCCATGCGATTGAGAAAGCTCATTCCGAGCAGTGCAACGGGCATGTCGTTGGCGTGAACAACTCCGTCGACATTGCGAAGAGTGACGTCGCCAATGCGAACCGTGTCCAGCGAAACGCGCCAGGCGCGAGCTACCCCGTTGGCTGTTTGCATCAATGCCGGCTCTCCCTTCGTAAAATCGACCCCTGCCTTAAGCGCATCATTGCGTCCGAGGGAAACGAAAGTCGCTCCCGTGTCGATGATGAAGAGCATTGATGCGCCATTCACCGCGCCCGTTGATCTGTACTGGCCGCGTCCATCAGGCTGAATGGTGACCGCGGGCGCGCTAGCTGTCGCCCCGGCGCGGCCGGTGATGTTAACAGCATGCTCACCGACCAAAAGCCTGTGACGGCGACCGTCGAAATCAACCGTAGCGGCGTCACCTTCTACGGCAACGATTCGAACGCCTTCCTGTGTTGTAGTTCCCACATTGATCGCGCGGGGTGCCCCACCGTTGACGACAAGCAGCGCCTTCCCGGGAAAAACCCCAGCCAGTGCAACATCGGTCGCCACGGAAGCACTAGACAGGCAAGCCGTGATCAAGCCGCAACAGCAGCGTTGAAGGACAAGGTCTGAACGTTGAATTAAGCGGTGAAGCGAAGTCGCCATTTGCCTGGACAGGTAGGAGGACGCTCACGCATTTTGCCATAGTCAGCCATCTTCCCCGCCGTCCTCGGAATGAGGACGAAGCACCATGAAAAAACCAGCCCTGAAGCTGGTTTTTTCATGGAAAACAGAGACAGGCTCAAGCGTAGGTATTGATTCTGCTACCTACCGTCGCAGCCGGATCTGGCGCCTGTACAGGCGGCGGGAGAGCCGCAATCATCTGCGCGGCACTGGACTGCTGCTGGTCCAGCACCTTACGCAACACGGCGACCGATACCGCGTCCTGGGTGCTAACCTGGGATGTCGAGGCGACAGATGCGAGGTTCATGGCCGGAAATCAATCCCTGAAGTTGCCGTACTGCAAAGGATAGTCAGTGATTTCCTTGCGAACCAGGGCAATACAGTCTTGCAGGAGATCGCGCTTGGCGCCAGTGACGCGCACGGCTTCGCCCTGGATGCTGGCCTGAACCTTGAGCTTGCTGTCCTTGATGAGTTTGACGATCGCCTTGGACTGCTCCTGCTCGATACCGACACGCACCGTGAGTTCCTGCTTAACCTTGTTGCCGCCAACCTTTTGCACGTCGCCATGCTTGAGACAGCGCACATCGATCTTCTTGGCGGTCATCTCGGGCAGCAGCAAAGCCAGCATCTGCTCAAGCTGAAAGTCGCTATCACCGAAGAGGGTAAGCAGCTTTTCGCTTTGCTCTACACGGGCGTCACTACCCTTGAAGTCGTAGCGGCCAGTGATCTTGCGATTGGTGCCTTCAACAGCATTTCTCAGAGCAACCTGATCGACTTCGGAGGTGATATCGAAAGACGGCATCGCGCGACTCCCGCTCAGCCGAAGTAACAGGCGTAATGGTAGGGCTCACCAATCACTTCGATGTCGAAGCTGGAATTACCCGGCACCTTGAAGCTTTCCCCGGCGGCCGAGGTCTTCCACTCGGCTTCACCCTTAAGGCGGTAGCGGCAAGCGCCAGCGACCGTTTCCATCACCTCAGGCTCACCGGTATTGAAGGTCAGGCTGGCGGGCAGGACGACACCAATGGTCTTCTTGCTGCCATCGGCAAACAGCACAGTGTGACTGACGCACTTGCCATC
>Ga0116177_10004278_pt1 | contig 10413 bp, 8 predicted proteins | sample AD_STIC10_MetaG_FD_89750 | JGI IMG/M metagenome (GOLD analysis project Ga0116177, IMG submission 89750) | Active sludge microbial communities of municipal wastewater-treating anaerobic digesters from USA - AD_STIC10_MetaG | ecosystem: Engineered > Bioreactor > Anaerobic > Digestate | place: USA...
CACGACGCTCCTCCCATCTTCGCCGCACCAACCACCAGCGGCGCTGGATCGACGGACGGGAGCGCGTCTTCGAGCGCGCGGCGGTGTTGGCCCAGGCGGCTGCCGCGACTCAGGCGTAGGGCGCGCCCGGCTTGTTCGCGTAGACGAACCGGTAGTAGTCAGCCAGTTGAAGTCGGGACGCTGCTGCCTCGTCGAGGATGAGCGTCGCGTGCCGGTGGAATTGCAGGACCGACGCCGGACACATCGCCGAGACGGGTCCCTCCACCGCGCGGGCGATCGCGTCCGCCTTCTGTTCGCCCAGCGCGACGAGCACGACGTGCCTCGCGTCCATGATGGTGCCAAGGCCCTGGGTGAGGCAGAGCGTCGGCACGTCCTCGCCGTCGGTGAAGAAGCGCCGGTTGTCGTCGCGGGTGGCCTCGGCGAGGGTCTTCAGACGGGTGCGGGACGCGAACGACGACGTGGGCTCGTTGAACCCGATGTGGCCGTTGGAGCCGATCCCGAGGATCTGGACGTCCACGCCGCCGGCGTCGGCGATCGCACTTTCGTAGGCAGCGCAGGCGGCGTCGATGTCGTCGGCCATACCGTCGGGCGTGGTGACGCGCGCCGGGTCGAGGCCGAGGGGTTCGGTGACGGTGGTCCGGATCGTCCAGGCGTAGCTGCGTGGATCGGACGCGGGCATCCCGACGTATTCGTCGAGTGAGAAGGCGCGGGCGCGGGAGAGGTCGAGCGTCCCCTCGCCGATGCGGCGGGCGAGATCGGCGTAGAGGGACAGCGGCGAACTGCCGGTCGCGACACCCAGGACGGGCTCGGCGACACCCGACACGACGTCGACGACCTTGCCCCCGCCGGCACGTGCCACCTCGTCGGCCGTGGCGCAGATGACGATCTCCATGACTCCTCCTTCGTTGCTTCCAGCTTCGGGGGCTCTCGCCACAACCGCCTCGAAGTGAGCATCCGGGCTGGTCAGGTGAGCACCGGCAGTGAGCGTGACGCGACAACTACACTGGCGATCATGGCGTCATGGACCGACGGTGCGGAGTACGCACCCATCGAGCGACCGGACGGCTTTGCCACGCCCCGAACCGACCCACTGTCGGTGGCCGCGCCGGCGGCGAACCCGGCGGACGACCAGCCGGCCCAGCGTCCGGTCGAGTACGCCGCCGCTCCGGCGGCCCTCCCCCTCGACCGGCTCGTGCCGGCCATGGCCCAGACCCGCAACCCGGCGGCACCGTTCCAGACGACGGGTGCGGTCACCGACTCGGCCTGGGGGGCGCTCGGCGTCCCCAACCCCACGGCCGGGTGGACGCCGACCCAGCCCCTGCCCACCTCGGGCACCGGGGTGGCGGTGCAGCAGCACCCCCGACCGGCGGCATTCCCCGCCCCCGTCACCCCGCCCTTCCCGGGCATTCCGGGTGCGTCCGCGTATCCACTCCCTGTACCGGGCCACCACGCGGGCGCGCCGGCGCAGTATCCCGCCCCCACCGGGGCACCCAGCTTTCCGGCGCCGACCGGCGCGCCGAGCTTCCCGCCACCCACGGGACTCCCGGGCTTCCCCGCACCCGTCGACAGGCCACGGCCCCTCCCGCTGAGGGCTTGCTGCGGTCGACCACCCCGATGATGCTCGTGCTGCTGGCCGGGGCCTTCATCCAGCCGTTGTCACCCGTGCTGTTCGCGGTGGCCTTCGCGCTGGCCCTCGTCACCGATCAGGGACGCAAGGTCAACGTGTGGATCTTCACGGCGATGAGTGTCGTCATCGGCTTCTTCGGCGTCCTCGGGATGGTCGACGGCACCTCATGGGACCTGATGGCGACCGCGGCGCTGGGTGCCTGCTGGTTGACGATGGTCGCCGTGGCGCTCACCGGGCTGGCCGGCCGCGGCACGCGCGGTCGCTGACCGATGGCTCCGGCACGATCCCTGGCCGACGCCGTGCGCGCCCTTGACCGGCAGGCTCTCGGGCGGTTGTTGACGCTGCGTCCCGACCTGGCCCTTCCCACACCCCTGACGATTGCCGAGGTCATCGAGCGGGCGTCCGGCAACGCGTCCACCCAACTGGCGATCGACGGGCTCGACGCCTGGCAGTTGCGCGTGGCGACGGCGCTGGCCGCGTCGGAGGACGGGATGTCGTTGCGCAGGCTCGCCGCCCTGCTGGACACCGAACGAGGCCCCGTCGACCAGGCAGTGGGCCAACTCAGCGGGCGGGCACTGGTCTGGGGCGGAGAACGCGGCCTGCACCTCACCCGCGCCGCGCGGGCGTGTCTCGGGCCCTACCCCGCCGGGCTCGCACCCGTGTCGGCACAACCGCTCACCGACACCGAGGTGGACGCACGACTGGCCGAGGCCGGGAGCGTGGCGTCCGAAGTGGTTGAACGACTGCTCTGGGGGCCGCCCACCGGGGCGGTCCGCAACGCCGAGATGCGTGCCGCGTCGCTCGCGGAGGACAACCCGATCGACCGGTTGCTCGCGCGCGGGCTCCTGCGTCCCCTCGACAACGACACGATCATCCTTCCCCGCGAGGTGGCGCTCCGGGTGCGACGCGGACGCCTGTTCGCCACCCCGGCCGAGACCCGCGTCCCGGGTTGGCCGCCCGTGTCGGTGACGCCCGGATCCGGTCTCGTCAACCAGGCCGGACGCGGGAGCGCCGTGGAATTCCTCCGGGCGATGGAGTCGCTGCTCGACGAGGTGGACGCGCTGCAGCCCCGGGTGCTGGCGTCCGGGTGGATGGCCCGGCGAGATGTGGCCCACTTCGGACGCCAGGTCGGCGACGGGGTCGAGGTGCTGCTGCGCCTCGCCGCCCACGCTGGCCTGCTGGCCCGATCGGGGGCCACGTGGCTGCCCAGCACGGGTTTCGACCAATGGCTCGCCCTGCCTGACTGGGGCAAGTGGACGCACCTCCTCGCAGCCTGGATCGAACAGACCGGGTGGGCGTCCGATGCGCCGGGTTCGGGGGACGCCTGGGCTCCGAGCGTCAGGCGTGCTGCCCTCGAGCAGATCCGCCTCGCGGTCCCCGGAACCCCGATCGGGGTGGAGACACTGGCGTCCAGGTTGGAGTGGTTGCGTCCGACCTGGCGACGCGTCCCCCTGCGCGACCACTGCGCCGAGGTGCTCGCCGATCTCGCGCGCTTCGGGGTGGCGGCGCTGGGCGTGCGGACCGACCTGCTGGACGCGACCGACGACCCGGGCTTCCCCGAGCCGGTGCACCAGTTCGTCATCCAGTCCGACCTGACGGCCGTGGCGCAGGGGCCACTGGCGCACGACGTCGCCCTCGTCATGCGGACGCTGGCCGATCGCGAGTCACACGGAGGGGCGGCAGTCTTCCGGTTCAGCGCGGCGAGCGTCCGACGTGGGCTGGACGCGGGCTGGACCGTCGACGAGGTGCGCGCGTGGGTCACCGAGCACAGCTCCACGGGCGTACCACAGCCCCTGGAATACCTGCTCGGCGACATCGGACGCCTGCACGGCCGCATCCAGGTCGCGTCCGTCGCGTCGGTGCTGACGGTTGACGACGAGGCGATCGTCGAAACCGTGCTGGCCCACCCCCGGGCCGGGGGGCTGGGGCTGCAGCGGCTGGCGCCCACGGTGCTGGCAGCCCAGGCCGAACCGTCCGAACTCGTGGAGTTCCTGCAGGAGATGGGCCTCGCACCCGTCGCCCGGGACGCGTCCGGGGCGCGATTCGTGACGCCTGCGCCTCGACGCGCGCGCGGCACGTTGCCCGAACTGATTCGCCCGCTCCCGCCGGTGGTCGACACCCTGGGCCTCGCGTCCCGGTTGCTCGCCCGGGGCGAGGCGGACGCGCAACCCCGCACGCCCGGGTCGATCGTCGAACCCCTCACCGAGGCCGCCCACGCAGGGGGATGGGTCGAGGTCGACTACGTCGCCGACGACGGGACGCCACGCACGGCGGCGGTCCGCGTCCTCGGGGTGTCGAGCGGGACGGCACGTCTGATCAGGCGTGGCACGGGGCAACTCAACGTCCCGGTGGCCCGGATCATCTCGGTGCGCGGGTGACCGCTGGGACGCGCCCGATCCACCCCGAGTGGGTGTCCCGCCAGCCGGGCTGGAAAGGCGACCGCGGGTAGCATCTGGGCCATGCGCAGGTCAACGCTCGGACGCGCCGCCCTGGGGGCGTGCGTGGTGGCTGCGCTGACCGTGTACTTCTGGCCGGGGTCGTCCGACCCCACGGAGTCGGCGGTGGTGCCGCCACCCACCGCGAGCACTGCGGCGGCCGCATTGCCCAGCGTGTCGCCGACATCGCCCGTGGTGCAGCCGGTTCGTACCACAGCGACTCCCACGGCCGAGCGCGACCGCAGGCCACCCACTCCGGTCAGCAATCTGACACTCGCGGGAAACACCGTGGCAACGTTCACGGTGTCGTGGGGCCCCGCGTCCGACGCGTTTGGCGTCGCGAATTACCAGGTACTGCTCAACGGCTACATCGTCGCCCTCGTGCCACGGGAGTTCGCCGTACTGGACTGGCCGGCGGACGTCGAGCCGTTGCTCGTCCAGGTCGCCGCGCTCGACGAGGCGGGAAACCGCTCGGAGTGGCGGGCCATCGTCATCATTCCGCCGGTCGTGGTCGCCCCGACCGTGGACGATCCCCCACCTCCGCTGGACGAGTCGCCCACGTCCCCTCCTGCGAGCGCACTGCCGTCGGCCGGACCATCGACGACGCCGACCGCGTCAGGGACGCCGAGCCCGTCGGTGACCTCTGCCACATCAGGGACTCCGGTCCCGTCGTCGTCCTTCGTCGATCCGACCGGACACATCGAGCCGTGGCCCATCCCGACGTTCTGGGCGTCCGGGGTCACACCCGCACCGACGGAGACGGGAACGGGCACCCCGACGGCAACGGCGACGCCGGTCGCGCCGGTGTCGGACCTCAGCGTGCCCTGAGGTCGACCGACGGCTTCCCCGCCCGGGTACGGTGGACGCGATGAATACGCCCGGTCCCCTCATCGTCCAGTCCGATCGAACCCTGCTGCTCGAGGTCGATCACGAATCGGCGAACGAGTGCCGCATCGCGATCGCGCCCTTCGCCGAACTCGAACGGGCCCCCGAGCACGTCCACACCTACCGGCTGACGCCGCTGGGACTGTGGAACGCCCGCGCGGCCGGACACGACGCCGAGCAGGTGGTCGACGTGCTGCTGCGGTACTCGCGCTACCCCGTGCCCGCGTCCCTCTTGATCGACCTCACGGAGACGATGGGACGCTACGGGCGGCTGCGCATCGAGAAGCATCCGACGCACGGGCTGGTCCTCGTCAGCACGGACGCTGCGGTGCTGACCGAGGTGCTGCGATCGTCCAAGGTGAAAGGGCTTGTCGGAGCACGGATCGACACGGACTCGGTGGTGGTGCACCCCTCGGAGCGCGGGCATCTCAAGCAGGTCCTGCTCAAGCTCGGCTGGCCCGCCGACGACCTCGCCGGTTACGTGGACGGCGAAGCGCACCCGATCGAGCTGCGCGAGGAGGGCTGGAGCCTGCGTCCCTATCAGGGGCAGGCGGCCGACTCGTTCTGGCACGGCGGGTCGGGTGTCGTCGTGCTGCCCTGCGGGGCCGGCAAGACGATCGTCGGGGCGGCGGCCATGGCGCGCGCCCAGGCCACCACCCTGATCCTGGTCACGAACACCGTCGCGGCGCGGCAGTGGAAGGACGAGCTGCTGAAGCGGACGACCCTGACGGCGGACGAGATCGGCGAGTACTCCGGGGCGAAGAAGGAGGTGCGTCCGGTGACGATCGCCACCTACCAGGTGGTGACGACGAAGCGGGGCGGCGTCCACAAGCACCTCGAGCTCTTCGACGCGCGCGACTGGGGGTTGATCGTCTACGACGAGGTGCACCTGTTGCCCGCTCCGGTGTTCCGGATGACCGCCGACCTGCAGGCGCGGCGGCGGCTCGGGCTGACCGCGACGCTCGTGCGCGAAGACGGACGCGAGGGCGACGTGTTCAGCCTGATCGGACCCAAGCGGTACGACGCGCCCTGGCGCGACATCGAGGCGCAGGGATGGATCGCCCCGGCCGACTGCGTCGAGGTGCGGGTGACGCTGACGCCTGACGAACGGATGACCTATGCCACGGCCGACCCTGAGCTCAGGCACCGGCTGGCGGCGTGTGCCGAGTCGAAGCTGCCGGTGATCGAAGCCCTCGTCGAGAAGCACCGGGGGCAACCGACGCTGGTGATCGGCCAGTACGTCGACCAGCTGGAGGAGTTGGCCGAGGCCCTGGACTGCCCGCTCATCACCGGCGCGACGACGACCAACCAGAGGCAGAAGCTGTACGACGGGTTCCGGGCGGGCGAGATCAACCTGCTGGTGGTGTCGAAGGTGGCGAACTTCTCGATCGACCTGCCGACGGCCGAGGTGGCCGTCCAGGTGTCGGGGGCATTCGGGTCCCGACAGGAGGAGGCGCAGCGGTTGGGAAGGTTGTTGCGTCCGAAGGAGGGACGCACGGCCCGGTTCTACGCGGTGGTCTCACGCGACACCTCGGATGCCGACTTCGCCGCCCATCGCCAGCGATTCCTGGCGGAGCAGGGGTACGCCTACCGGATCATGGACGCCGAGGAGATCTGAGATTCCCTAGAGTGGGCGGCATGCCGCTTGCCGTTGCTCTCGCCGTCATCACGTACCGGCGCCCGCAGCTCCTCGCGGGGCTCCTCGAGAGTCTGCAGGCCCAGCAACTCACGCACCCGGACGCCTGGTCGGTCCGCGTGGTCGTCGTCGACAACGACCCGGACGCCGGCGCCCGCGAGGTCGTCTCCGCGTCCACCGGGCCGTGGCCGATCCACTATGAGACCGAGTCCGAGCCCGGAATCCCCCTCGCCCGCGAGGCCAGCGTCGGCCTCTGCGCGGACGACGACGCCGTGGTCTTCGTCGACGACGACGAGATCGCACCGCCCGGCTGGCTCGATCGGCTCCTCACCACCTGGCAACGCACGGGCGCCGACGTGGTCACCGGGCCGGTCGAAGGGATTCTCCCCCCGGACGCCCCGGCCTGGGCCCGGCACTCCGACGTCTACACGAGCGTCGGCCGGCACGCCACCGGCGACGAACTCGACAAGGCCTACACGAACAACACCCTCGTGTCGCGGGAAGTCCTCGACACCGTGACTCCTGCCTTCGACCCGGCTTTCCGGTTCACGGGGTCGAGCGACCTGCACTTCTTCCTCCGCGTCCACGCCGCCGGCTTCCGCATCGTCTGGGACGACGAGGCGATCGTCCAGGAGGTCGTCCCACCCGAGCGTGTGACGCTCGCCTGGCTTGCCCGCCGCGCCTTCCGCTCGGGGGCCGGCGACTCGATCAGCCGTCGGCTCATCACCCCGGGCTGGCGGGGCGCCACCGCGTCCGTGGTGTTGGGCGGTGGACGCATGGTGAACGGGCTGGGACTTCTCGTCCTCGGTGTCGCCTCGCCACCCAGACGGATCAAGGGCCTGCGCCGCATCGTCTCGGGTGTCGGCTCCCTCGCAGGCGTGGTCGGGGTCAACCACGAGGAGTACAAACGCTGACGACTCGCTCGGGTCGGCAGGATGGAACAGGAGTCAGGCCGGGCCCGACAGGAACTCGGTGAAGTCAGGCGCAAGTTCCTGGCCCTGCCTCAGGGACAGGTGAATGCCGTCACGGTAGTAGCGGAGGTAACCCGGTCCCTGGATCGTGCACTCACCGTCAGGGCAGAGGATCAACCACGGGTCGAACACCCGTGCCCCCGACGCCTTGGCGGCAGCTGTCAACGCAGCACGCGTCGCCCCTTGACGCGCCATCGCACTGGACACGCTCATCGACTGGTCGCACCCGTTCATCAGGATCCGTGCCGTCGTGCAGGTTGCGGCATTCCACTTGTCCTCGCCCGTCCAACGCGGAATCGTCTGGACCAGGACGACCTCGTGCCCCGCTCCACGCAGTGACTCCACCATGGTCGTCAGTCCCTGGGTGAGGCTCTCCAGTTTCTCGGACGTCTCGGTCGACATCGACTCGGTGGTCGGCCCGGTCGACCAGATCCGATTGTCCCAGTAGGTGTCGATGTTGGCGATGATCACCGTGCCGGGGCTCGCCTCCTCCAGCAGGTACGTCAGCGTTCCTCGCACGTAGCCCATGCACTTCTCATCCCATCCGCGCGGTTGGGTGCGGTTGTCGAGAGGCAGGTCAACCATCGGACAGGAGTTGGCCGTAGAGGTGATCACGGGACGCCCCAGCGTCCGCCCCGCCCCCACGACGCTGTCGACGAACTGGCCCGCATTGGAATCGCCGAAGAGATAGATGGGGGCTCCGTCTGCGTCGATGTTCCAGGTGCACTCGTCCGCGGTGTCACCCCGCAGCGGCGCGAACCGGTGGCACCCCTCGGGCCGGGCGGACGCTGCCTCCTGAAAGTCCTGGACCCGGGGCAACAGGAAGCCCTTGTCGGACGCCTGCCACAGACCCACGGACAAGACGATGGGGGGCACCAGCACTGCCGCCACGAATCGCGTGAAGGCTCGCCGCGTCGGCGTGGGCCTCGTGCGCAATGGCGTCTCGACCCACCGATAGGACGCGATCGCGGGGACGAACGAGACCACCGCGGCCACGAGGGCCGCCCGTTCGTGGTGGGGCCACAGGGCACCCGCAAACACGATCAGCGGCCAGTGCCAGAGGTAGATCGAGTAGGACCAGTCGCCCAAGCGCACCAGGGGTGAGAACGACAGGACCCTGGCCGTGACGCCGTCACGAGCACTTCCGGCCACCAGCAGCGCCGCCGTGCCCGCCACCGGGACGAGGGTGACAGGGCCGGGGAACGGGGTAGACCCGGTGATCGCGAACAGCGACACCAGCAGGAGGGCAGCGCCCCACCCACCCAGGACCGCCGCGAGACGTTTCGACTCAACGGCCAGCCGTGGGCCGAGCAACGCCAGCAGCGCCCCCACCCCGAACTCCCAGACTCGGGTGACCGGGCTGTAGAAGCCCAGCAACCATGGCTGGCTCGCGAGCTGGTATCCCGATGAACCCGCCAAGGCAGCGACGAACGACGCCACGCCCAGACCGGACACGACGGCCAGCGAGGCGACGGTGCGAGCCCGCCTCGTCCGGGCCAGCGTCCACGTCAGGCCCAGCAGCAGCGGGAAGATCAGGTAGAACTGCTCCTCGACCGACAGCGACCAGGTGTTGAGCAAGGCGTTCGAGTCGGCCGCCACGTCGAAGTAGTCACCCGTCAGCCGGGCGATCACGACGTTGGCGCCAAGAAGAACAGCGCCGAGCGCAGTCCGCGACGTGTCCTGTTGCGGGCCCAGGGGGGAGAGGACGAAGAACCCGAGGAGCATCGTCACCGAGAGCGTCACGGCGAGTGCGGGCGTGAGTCGCTTGAACCGTCGCACGTAGAAGCGCCCGAGCCGCAGTCGGCCTTCGCCCACCCACTCGCGCATGAGCATCGCGGTGATCACAAAGCCCGAGATCACGAAGAAGACGTCGACACCGACGAAGCCGCCCGGCATCGGCAGGCCCGCGTGGAAGGCGACCACCATCAGCACCGCGAGCGCCCTCATGCCTTGGATGTCGAGGCGCCGGGCACCCGCGCGAGCGGGCAGGCCATGCCTCGGCGACGCGTCCTTCAGGGCAGCGGAAGCCGTCATGTTCTCCCCGGTCGGTGTTGGGCGAGGCAACTCTAGCGGGCGGCGGCCCCGTCGCTGCCCACCCACCTGCCCGCGATCGGCGCAGGGGACCCGTAGTCTGACCCCATGGCCAGCCGCGTCCGCACCGAGTTCCTGGCCGCGGCCCCCACTCTGGTGCTGTTCACGCTGCAGCGGATTGTGGCGCTCATCGCGGTGATCACCATCGCCGGCCCGAACTGGTTGTCCGGAGCCCTCCTGCGCTATGACGCGGGCTGGTACCTCGGGATCGTGAGGAGTGGGTACCAGACCTACCCCCGCCTGGACCCGTCGGGAGCCCCGCTCCCGACCAACCTCGCCTTCTTCCCCCTCTTTCCCCTGCTCGCCTCATTGCTCACGAGGCTGACACCGATCCCCGCCGGGTGGGCTCTGCTGGGCGTCGCCTGGGCTGCCGGGCTCCTGGCCGCGTGGGCGCTCTTCCTGCTCGGACGCGAGTTGGCCGGACCTGGCGCAGGCATGGCCCTCGCCCTCCTGTGGGGCGCGAGTTCACAGTCGGTGGTGCTCATCATGGGCTACCCGGAGGGACTGTTCGTCGCCCTCACCTCCCTTGCCCTCGTCGCGGTGCTGCGGAACCGTCCTCTGGCCGCCGCAGTTGCCGCCGCGCTCGCCGGACTCACGAGACCCACAGCCCTACCCCTCGTTGCCGTGGTCGGGTTGTGGCTCCTCGTGGCCATGGTGCGAAAGGCACGCGATCCCGGACAGGCCACCCACTCGTGGAAGACCCTCCTGACTGCCCTCCTGATCACCCCCTCAGGGCTGGCCGCCTATCTCGGCTTCATCGCCATCCGC
>Ga0116177_10004279_pt1 | contig 10412 bp, 8 predicted proteins | sample AD_STIC10_MetaG_FD_89750 | JGI IMG/M metagenome (GOLD analysis project Ga0116177, IMG submission 89750) | Active sludge microbial communities of municipal wastewater-treating anaerobic digesters from USA - AD_STIC10_MetaG | ecosystem: Engineered > Bioreactor > Anaerobic > Digestate | place: USA...
CCAAAATTATCGACCTGAAGCGCTGGCGCGTCCGACCGCGGTGCCCTCGGAAACTACGTAGTCGCAATCGATGGGCAGCGCGGGTTAGCGAGGGTTGCAAAGCGCGAGGCTCGTGCCAACGACCCGCGCGGGTCCGTACCGGGGTGGTGCGCCGGGCAGGGGTTCGAGAAGGGGCGCGTTTCCCCCCCTTCTCTCGCTCAAGTTTGCGGGCGGGCTGGGAACAATCGGTTGACGCGACCCCTGCGTGACCCTGCCCGCCCATGGCCGACCAAGACGCTCAAGACCGCAATCTGCCCGCCTCGGCACGCAAGCTGAAGAAAGCGCGCGAGGAGGGCAATGTCCCGCGCTCGCGCGATTTCGGACACTTCGCGGCGCTGGCCGGCGGCGGTCTGGGGCTGGTCGTGATGATGCCGACGCTGGTCGGCTGGACCCGCGAAGGCCTGTCCCGGGGACTGAGCTTCGGTGCCGGCAGCCGGGGCGCGCCTTCGGTGATGTTCGATCTGCTCGCCGACCTCCTCGCGATGATGCTGTGGGTCGTCGTGCCCATGGGGTTGTGGATGACAGCGCTCGGCATTGCCAGCGCACTGGCCGTCGGCGGCTGGAACTGGACGCTGAAGCCGCTGATGCCGAAGGGCACCCCGTTCAAGCCGATCGCTGGACTCGGCAGGATGGTCTCGAAGCAGCAGATGGTCGATGCCACCAAGGCGTCGGTGCTGGCCTTGCTCCTCGGCACCGTCGGCTGTGTCTATCTCTACAGCCACGTCGACGAGTTTCGCGGCCTGGTGTCGATGCCGCTGAGCGCCGGGCTGACCCAGGCGGGCTCGGCCATCCAGGGCGGGCTCTGGCTGCTGCTCGGCGTGCTGGCGCTGTTCGCGGTCGTCGATGCACCGCTGCAGCGCTACCTGAATGCGTCGAAGCTGAAGATGAGCGCGCAGGAGCAGAAGCAGGAATACAAGGAATCCGAAGGCAGCCAGGAGGTCAAGGGACGCCGCAAGCAGTTGATGCGCGAGATGTCGCGTCGGCGGATGCTGGCTGCCGTGCCCACTGCCGACCTGGTGGTGATGAACCCGACCCACTACGCCGTCGCGCTCAAGTACGACGAAGCGCGAATGGGTGCACCCCGCGTCGTGGCCAAGGGCGCCGACATCCTTGCGATGACGATCCGCGATACCGCACGTGCGGCCCAGGTGCCTGTGCTCCAGGCCCCGGTGCTGGCCCGCGCGCTCTACGCCCATGCCGAGGTCGATCGGGAGATCCCGACCGCCCTGTTCGCCGCTGTCGCGCAGGTGCTGGCCTATGTGTACCAGTTGCGCGCCGCGATGAGCGGTCGCGGGGCCATGCCGCCCGACCTGCCCGAACTGTCGGTGCCGCCCGAGCTCGACCCCCACAACGATCCGGACTACGTGCCTCCCGCACCGTCCACCGAGAAAGACGCTGAATGAACCCGCTGCAGCAACTCAAGGGCTGGCTGGGCCCGAACGCGTCCGCCATCAAGGCGCTGATGGCGCCCGTGTTCATCGTGATGGTGCTGGCGATGATGGTGCTGCCATTGCCGCCGTTCGCGCTCGACCTGCTGTTCACCTTCAACATCGCGATGGCGCTGATGGTGATGATGGTGGCCGCCTACATGGTCAAGCCGCTGGACTTCGCCGCATTCCCGACGGTGATCCTGCTGACCACCCTGCTGCGCCTGTCGCTGAACGTGGCGTCCACGCGGGTGGTGCTGATGGAGGGCCACACCGGGCCGGGCGCAGCCGGTGCAGTGATCGAATCGTTCGGACATTTCCTGATCGGCGGCAACTTCGCGGTCGGCCTGATCGTCTTCGCGATCCTGGTCGTCATCAACTTCGTCGTGGTGACCAAGGGCGCCGAGCGAATTGCGGAAGTTGGCGCACGCTTCACCCTCGATGCCATGCCGGGCAAGCAGATGGCGATCGATGCCGACCTGAACGCGGGCCTGATCGACGAGAAGGAGGCCAAGCGCCGCCGCGCCGAAGTCGGCGACGAAGCGGAGTTCTTCGGCTCGATGGACGGTGCCAGCAAGTTCGTGCGCGGCGACGCGATGGCGGGCCTGCTGATCCTGGTGATCAACATCATCGGCGGCTTCATCATCGGCGTCGCTCAGCACAACCTGTCTGCTGCAGAGGCGGCCGACAGCTACATCGTGCTGGCGGTCGGCGACGCGCTGGTCGCGCAGATCCCGGGCCTGCTGATCTCGGTCGCGGCGGCGATGGTCGTGTCGCGCGTCGGCAAGGGCAACGACGTGGGAACGCAGATCGCCGCGCAGATGTTCAGTTCGCCGCGCGCGCTGGCCATCACCGCCGGCGTGATCGGCACGCTGGGCCTGATCCCGGGCATGCCGCACGTGGTGTTCCTGCTGATCGCGGCCAGCCTCGGCTACGCCGCCTACTGGATGCGCGAGCGCGACCGGGTGGCCCGACAGGCGCCGCCGCCCGCACCGGCCATGGCTGCGGAAGCCAATGCCGAAGCGACCTGGGACGACCTGCTGCCGATCGACACGCTGGGCCTGGAGGTTGGCTACCGGCTGATCTCGCTGGTCGACAAGGCCCGCGAAGGCGACCTGCTGGCGCGCATCAAGGGCGTTCGGCGCAAGTTCGCGCAGGACGTCGGCTTCCTGCCGCCGCCGGTGCACATCCGCGACAACCTCGAGCTCAAGCCGAGCATGTACCGTCTGACGCTGCGCGGCGCGGTGGTGGGCGAGGGCGAGGCCTTCCCGGGCATGTGGCTGGCCATCAACCCGGGCGGCGCGAGCACCAACCTGATCGGCACGCGCACCACCGACCCGGCCTTCGGCCTGCCGGCGGTCTGGATCGAGGAGCGTCAGCGTGAGTCGGCCCAAATGAATGGGTTTACGGTGGTTGATTGCTCGACCGTCGTGGCGACCCATCTTTCACACTTGATGCAACTTCACGCGGCCAAGTTGTTGGGTCGGGTGGAGGTCCAGAACCTGGTCGAACACGTGACCAAGCTGGCCCCCAAGATGATCGAGGACGTGGTGCCCAAGATGGTTGCGATTCCGGCTCTGCAAAAGGTTCTCCAGCTGCTGCTGGAAGAAGGCGTGCACATCCGCGACATGCGCTCCATCGTCGAGAGCCTGGCCGAGAACGCCTCCACCGTCACCGACCCGGCCGAACTGGCCCGGCGCATCCGCATCCACCTGGCGCCGTCCATCGTCCAGCAGATCTACGGGCCGAGCAAGGAGCTCGACGTGATCGCGCTCGAACCCGACCTCGAACGGCTCGTCACGCAGGCGCTCAATTCGCCGCACGGCGCGGCGCTCGACCCCGGCGTGGCCGACACGCTCGCCCGCCACGCGGCCGATTCGGCCAAGCGCCAGGAAGACCTGGGGCTGCCCGCCTGCCTGCTGGTGCCGGACCTGATCCGCGCGCCGATGGCCCGCCTGCTCAAGCGTGCGGCTCCCCGCATGCGGGTGCTGGCACACAGTGAAATCCCGGAAACGCATTCGATCCGCATCGGGTCGGTCATAGGAGGTACCGCATGAACGTCAAACGTTTCACCGCGCGCACATCGCGCGACGCACTGGCCCTGGTGCGCCAGGCTCTCGGCGAAGACGCGGTCGTGCTGTCCACCCGGCCGTCTGCCGAAGGTGTCGAGGTGCTGGCGATGGCGCCGGAGAGCATGGCTCAGATCGAGCGCATGGCCACCGATTCAACGCCTGCGGCCGCGCCGACGGCCAGGACGCCCGCTGCGCAACGTCCGGCGGCCGGTCGTCCCGGCCCGGGGCGTCCGGGTGTCGCCCGAACCCAGCTCGCCGCGCGTGTCGAGCCGCAGCCCGCCGCCGACGCCACGACGGTCGAGGACGACGTCGAGCGCCTGTCGATGAGCACGCTGTCGTTCCAGGACTATGTGCGCGAGCGCATGCTCAAGCGTCGTCAGGTCGCGTTGCAGGCCGAATCGGCCGCGGCGCGCGCCGCCGAGCCGGTGGTCGAGCCGGTGCCCGGCCCGCTGGCCACCCGCATGGCCGATGCGCCCGTGGCACGTTCGACGCCTCCGGCGTCCAACGGTCCGTCACGAGTGGCCCAGCCCACGCCGGGCCATGCCCCGGTGCTGTCGGCGCTGCACAGCGACACCGACCCGATGTATGTCAACGCCATGCCGGTGCTGCACGAGCCGCCGGTACTGCATGAGGAAGTGCGCACGCTTGCCGAAGCGCGCGGCCGTGCCCGTGTGGCGCCGGCTGCGACGGCTCCCCTGGCTGCCGATGCCAGCGCGGCGCGGCGCGACCAGCAGGACATGATGAGCGAACTGCGCAGCATGAAAGGCATGATCGAGGAACGCTTCGGCGCACTCGCCTTCATGGAAAAGCTGCAGCGCCAGCCTGCGCAGGCGCGGTTGACGCAGAAGCTGATCGACTGCGGCTTCTCGCCCGCGCTGATCCGCAAGCTCGCCGAAGGCATGGGCACCGAAGTCACCGACGAGATGGGCTGGGCGGCCGGCGTGCTCGAGCGCAATCTGCTGAGCTCCGACCGCGAGCCGGCACTCGAGGACCAGGGCGGCGTCTATGCGCTGGTCGGGGCCACCGGCGTCGGCAAGACCACCACCACCGCCAAGCTGGCAGCGGCCTTTGCGACCCGCTACGGCGCGGCGCACCTGGGCCTGATCACCCTCGACGCCTACCGGGTCGGCGCACACGAACAGCTGCGTGCCTACGGGCGCATCCTCGGCGTGCCGGTGCACACCGCGCACGACCGCGCTTCGCTGGAAGACCTGCTCGAGTTGCTCGCCGGCAAGAAGATGGTCCTGATCGACACCGCCGGCATGGCGCAGCGCGACACGCGCACCCGCGAACTGCTGGAGATGCTCAGTCACCGGTCGATCCACAAGCTGCTGGTGGTCAATGCATCCGCGCAGGGCGAGACCATCGAGGACGTGCTGATCTCGTATCACGCCAGCACCTGCCGCGGCATCGTGCTCTCGAAGATGGACGAGGCCGTCAAGCTCGGCCCGGCGCTCGACGCGCTGATCCGCCACAAGCTCACCGTGGTCGGTGTGGCCAATGGACAGCGGGTGCCGGAGGACTGGCACCGACTGTCGTCGCACGCACTGATCCACCGGGCGCTGCGCCCGACCGTCGGCAGTGCCTACCGAATGGATTCGAGCGAGGTGAACCTGATCTTCGCTGCACCGCAGCACCAGTCGCACCCGCTGCAGCAGGCCGTCCCGCACGACGCCATGGCCCTGCACGCCTGATGCCGCGCCCGCTGCGTAGCCACAAGCCCTCCGCGACCCAGCCTACCCAGAGCCTTTCCGCGATGACGCCTTCCTTCACCCCTTCTTCCTCCTCGATGCCGCTGGATCAGGCCGATGGGCTGCGGCGATTGTTCGCGCATGCCCAGGTTCGATTCGTGCCCGTGGTCTCGAACCCGCACATGGCCTTCGGCGGCGTGATGCTCGAACGCCTGTGCAGCGGCCTGGCCGAACAGGGCTGCCACACCCTGGTTGTCGATGCCGGCGAGAACGCTCCCGGTCCGAACGAGCTGGCAGAGGTCGACCTGGCCGAATGCATCGAGGTGCTTTCGCAGGAAGTCTCGTACCTCGCGGCGCGCGGCCTGCCGCTGCGCTACGTCGACTCGAATGGTTCCACGGCCAGCTTCCTCGAGGCGGTCTCGCTGGCCGCGCCGGAGGCCGATGTGGTGCTGGTGCATGCCAGCGCGACCGATCTGTGCCGGCTGTTCATGCGACGCGAGTCCAGCACGCGGCCTCGCCCTCTGCTGCTGGCAGACGACCGCCCGGTCAGCGTGACGCATGCCTATGCCGCGATGAAGCTGCTGACGCAGCGTGCTGGCCTGCTGGTGCACGACCTGCTGCTGAGCGCCGCACCGAGTTCTCCCCGCGCCGAGCGCATCGCGATGCAGATCGCGACCTGCGCTGACGATTTCCTGGGCGCCGTGCTGCGCGACTGGATGCAGATCGATCCAGCCAGCGATGCACGCAGTGCCCCGACGCCTGCCATGCGACGCTGGGTTCGAGACACCCTGGCGCCCGCCACCGGCGAGCTGGCCGTCTTGCCAACTGCAGCGAATGAGCACCATGCACACGCGCTCAACTGAATCTCCGGAGCCGACCATGTCCACGTACACCGCCAAAGGACAGCTCGACAACACGTCGATGCTCAAGCAGTACAGCCCACTGGTGCGCCGCCTGGCGCACCAGATGATTGCCAAGCTGCCGGCCAACGTCGAACTCGACGACCTGATCCAGGTCGGCATGATCGGCCTGGCCGATGCGCTGACCCGCTTCGATGCGGCGCAGGGCGTCCAGTTCGAGACGTTCGCGACGCAGCGCATCCGAGGCGCCATGCTCGACGAACTGCGCGGCAACGACTACCTGTCCCGCGGCACGCGCAAGCAGCAGCGCACCATCGAATCGGCTGTCCACAAGCTCGAGCAGCGCATGGGCCGCGCCCCCGCCGAAAGCGAGATCGCCAAGGAAATGGGCATCACGCTGACCGAGTACCAGGAACTGCTGGGCAAGGTCCGTGGCACGCAGCTGGTCTACCTCGAGGACATGTCGGGCGATGACGGCGACCACGACTACCTCGACCGCCACGTGGCAGACGAATCGTTCAACCCGCTGGCCCAGTTGCAGGATCAGCGCATGCGCGAGGCGCTGGTCGCCGGCATCAAGGTGCTTCCCGAGCGCGAGCAGTACGTGATGAGCATGTACTACGAGCACGACATGAACCTGAAGGAAATCGCTGCCGTGCTCAAGGTCACCGAGTCACGGGTGTGCCAGCTGCACAGCCAGTCGATCGCGCGCCTGCGTGTCAAGCTGCGCGAATACTGAACCCGCGCCGCGGCTGCCATCGCCTGTTGCGATGCTGCCCTGGCCGCTGCCTGCCTTGCTGACCTGGGCGTTCGCCTGGGCCGTTTTCGCCCTGCTGAGCGCTGTCGCAGCGCCACCGATCGTGGCGCTGGCCTGCGCGGCCGTGGTCGGCGCCCTGCCTGCGGTGTTGTCCCCCTGGCCTCTGACCCGCTGGCGTCGCCTGTTCATCGCACTGGGCTTTCCGCTTTCACTGGCGTTGTCCGGTTCGGCGCACGACGTGCCCGCCTGGGCCTGGTTGCTGCCTCTGACGGTTCTGGCGCTGCTCTACCCGTTGAATGCCTGGCGCGATGCGCCGTTCTTTCCGACGCCGCGCGGCGCGCTGGAGGGCCTGCAGCGCCTGGTGCCGTTGCCCGATGCCGCGCGCGTGCTCGAAGCGGGCTGTGGTCTCGGCGACGGCTTGCGCGAACTGCACGCCGAGTACCCGACGGCGCGGATCGAGGGCATCGAGTGGAGCTGGCCGCTGCGCTGGGCGTGTCAGCGGCGCTGCCGCTTTGCCGGCGTGACGCGCGGCGACCTGTGGAAGACCGACTGGTCGGCGTTTCAACTCGTCTATCTGTTCCAGCGGCCCGAGAGCATGCCTCGGGCGGTCGAGAAGGCTTGCCGCGAACTGCCTTCAGGCAGCTGGCTGGCAAGCCTGGAATTCGAGGCTCGCCAGCTTCAGCCGGACGCTGTCCATGCCTGTCCCGACGGGCGCACGGTCTGGCTCTACCAGCAGCCGTTCACGCGTCGTCGAGAGTCGTCGAAGAGTTGAACCGGGCGGCCTGATCGCCCGATGGAAACCGGCTTCAGACCGGTTTCCAGGACACCGAGTGCTTCGCGAACAGTTCGGCCACCTTGCCGTTCTTGACGAGGTTGTTCAACGAGGACTGCAGGGCCTGCGCAAGGCGTATCGAGTCCTTCTTGACCGCCATGCCGACGGCCCAGCCTTCGCGTGGGGCACGTGGCAGCGGCAACGGCTCGATCGCGAAACGCGTGTCGCCCCGCACGACCGATTCGAGCTCGGACACCATGCCCGCTGCCAGCGGCACATCGCCACGCATCAACGCCTGCGCGGCTTCGGCTCCATCAGCCCAGCGCGTCTGCATCTGCTCGCGGTAGGCGCCGTTCTCTGCGCCCAGCAGCAACCAGCCGGAAAGCGACTGTCCGGGCACCGCCACCTGCAAGCCGGCGATGCGCGACAGGGAATCGAGCACAGGCACCTTCTCGAGGTTGCGCGCGATCGCCAGCCGTTCGCGGTAGTACGGACCGAAGATCTCGACCTGCGGCGAGCTGTTCATCAGCGCCTTGTCGACCGGCACATGCATCAGCACGTCGGCCGGACCGTATCCCATGTAATGGCCCTTCCAGACCATGTTGCGCAGGTCGTCCTGCATGTTCTCGCCGGCGTCGAACGGCAACGCCGTGAACTTGAGCCCCATGTCGGCAGCCAGGGCCTGCGACAGGTCGACGTCGATGCCGGCGCCAGCGACGTGGAAGGGCGGCAGATCCTTGTACAGGCCCACCACCAGCGACCCGCGCTTGCGGATCTTTTCCAGTGGATCCGGCTCGTCGTCGTCCGCACGTGCCGGCAGCAGCGCCAGGGCGCTGGCGCCAGCCGCCGCCTGCAGGCAGCGACGCCGGGTCCAGTCGGCGGGCCCTCCGTGCGTGGTCACAGCGGGCGCTCGCGAACGGTCTCGAGGTAGGCCTTGATCGACCACATGGCTTCCTGGTTCATCACCCCTTCGAACTTGGGCATGTACACGGCACCGTTGCGAACCTTGCCGTTGCGGATGCTTCCCAGGTAGTACACGTCGACATCCTTGACGCATTCGGCCTTCTTCTTGACGTCTTGCAGGGAGACGCAATCGTTGTCCAGCTTGCGCAGATCGGGAGCGATGCCGCCGGAGATGGCCTGCAGGCCATGGCAGCGTGCGCAGTTCTGGTTGTAGGCCGAGTCGCCGATCTTCACAGCGGCGGCATTTCCGCGATATGGGTTCTCGGCAAGCCAGTCGGCGCCCAGTGGCGGCAGTGCCTTGGTGTCCACCGACTGTGGCGTCACATCACCGTGGGCCCAGGCTGCACTGGTACCCAAGCCCATCAGGCAGACCGCCGCCAGGGTCAGGCCGGTCCGGCGGACGAGCCGGGTGGCGGCGAGTGTGACGCTGTGGCGCATCGGAACAGATCTGATCCGTTTCGCAACAGTTGCCGTATCGGGGTTTCTAGGGTCCAACATCATCAAGTCTCCAGAGGGGAACAAAAGCCCGGACGGTGCGCAAACGATGTGCCAAGCCCGGTGCGCGGTGTCTTCGTGCCTGGTTTCGATGCCGGGCCTGAGCCGTTGGTTGCACCGTCGCACCGGGATTTTGCAGGTGTTTGCGAGCGCAGCGTAGGCCCCGCTGTGCTTCATGCCACTCCGGGCATGCGCCGATGGACAGCCCGCGCTTGCCCGGCGACGATGAGGGTCATTCTGGAGAGCCACCATGGCAGCTTCGCATCGAGGCATCAAGCCTGCGTCCGTCAGCGTGGCGTCAGCAAGCGCCACCGGCCTGCAGTCGGCTGACCTGCGTTCCCATCTGGCGCAGATCGAGGAATCGCACCTGCGCTGCACCGCACTCGGCCTGTCGCGCATCGAGCGGCCCGACTACGAGCCGTTGATGCGCGGCGACCTGAACGTGGCCCGCGAGCGCAACCAGCGCCTGTCCACGCATGCCGCTCCGGTGATGGAGATGCTCTTCGAACAGATCATCGACAGCCACAGCATGATCGTGCTGACCGATGCACAGGGGACCATCCTGCATTCGGTGGGCGACAACGACTTCCTCGAGCGTGCCGACAAGATCGCCCTGGCGCCGGGAGCCAACTGGGCAGAGCACTCGAAGGGCACGAATGCGATCGGCACCGCGCTGTTCGCCGAGGCGCCGACGGTCGTGCACGCGGGCGAGCACTTCATGCATGCCCACAACTTCCTGACCTGTTCCGCCACGCCGATCTTCGACCCGCGGGGCAACATGCTCGGCGTTCTGGATGTCAGCGGCGACCAGCGCACCTACCACCGCCACACGATGGGACTGGTGCGCATGTCCGCGCGGATGATCGAGAACCAGTGGCTCCACGACGACTACAGCAACCGACTCCGCCTGCATTTCCATCGCAGCGTGTCCTACCTCGGCACCCTCGTCGAAGGCGTGGTGGTGGTCGGGTCGGATGGCAAGATCATCGGCGCCAATCGCAGTGCGCTCGAATTGCTCGGCTTGAGCGGTGCGTCCCTTCGCATGCACAGCCTGACCAGCCTGTTCGGGGCCAGCGCGGCATCGGTCTTCGATCATTTCCGCTCGCCACTGGCGGTGCCGATGCAGCTCAACGGCCCGTGTGGCACGACGTTCTTCGTCAGTGCGCGCTTCGTGTGGCCACCCCGTGCCGTGGTCAGCGGCGCCGTCAACTGGATCGATGTCAGCGGTGCGGAAGTCGACGGCGATGCTGTCGAGCCCGTCGCGTTGCCTCGTGCTCCGGACGAGATGCCCGAGCAGCAGGCCTCGGAGCGCATGGCTAAGGCCGCCGCGGCGCCG
>Ga0116177_10004300_pt1 | contig 10383 bp, 4 predicted proteins | sample AD_STIC10_MetaG_FD_89750 | JGI IMG/M metagenome (GOLD analysis project Ga0116177, IMG submission 89750) | Active sludge microbial communities of municipal wastewater-treating anaerobic digesters from USA - AD_STIC10_MetaG | ecosystem: Engineered > Bioreactor > Anaerobic > Digestate | place: USA...
CAAGCGGAAAAACTTTAACAACCCAAAAAGATGTGACGCAATATATTCTTGACGAAGCAAAACTTGCTGTCGTTCCATTCTCTGCATTCGGCTCATCAGATGATTCACCATGGTATCGGTTATCTGTTGGCACATGTACGAAAGAAGAAATTCCTGAGGTTTTCGGAAACTTAAAAAAGGCACTGAGCGCTCTTTCTTAAGAGTAAATATTAATTAATCCACTAACAGTTACAACCTATCGTTATCGAATAGACCTTTACTAAAAGACAAGTTTGTAACAAAATTTCTGATGAAAAACAATTACTGTATCATCATGGCCGGCGGCATTGGCAGTCGTTTCTGGCCCATGAGTCGTAACAATTTCCCGAAGCAATTCATTGACATTTTAGGAACGGGTAAAACACTTATCCGCCAAACGTATGAACGTTTTCTAAGTGTTTGTCCGAAAGAAAATATTTACATCGTAACGAATGAGGCATATCTTGATCATGTCTACAGTCAAATCCCTGAGCTGAATAAAAATCAGGTGTTGGCAGAACCGCAAAGAAGAAATACTTCACCATGCATTGCATATGCAAGTATGAAGATCTTCAGTATAAATCCGGATGCAAATCTGATTATTGCACCTTCCGATCATGTGATCACCGATGAGAAAAAATTTCACGAGGCAGTATTAAAAGGATTAGATTTCACAGCTAATAACAGTTCACTGCTAACGATCGGTATTCACCCGAGTCGCCCTGATACCGGCTATGGTTACATACAATTCAACGGCGACGAGAGCACAGAAGAATTCAAGATCAGCAAGGTGAAGACTTTTACAGAGAAACCAAACCTGGAAATGGCGAAATTCTTTCTGAAGAGCGGAGAATTTTTATGGAATGCCGGAATCTTTTTATGGAATGCAAAAACTATTTTGAAAGCTTTTGAAGACCTGATGCCCGATATGTATGCATTGTTTCAGGAAGGAAAAGAAATGCTGAATACCCCCGGTGAAGCTGAATACATTAAAAATGCATACACACAGTGTAAAAACATTTCCATCGATTACGGGATTTTAGAGAAAGCAAAAAATGTATATGTACTAAGTGCAGAATTTGGCTGGAGTGATCTAGGGACATGGAAATCATTATACGAACAACTTCCACATGACACAAATGGAAATGCAATTGTAGGTCCGCATGTCATGGTCGACAACACCAAAAACTGCATTGTAAATATGTCAAACAACAAACTTGCAGTAATTCAGGGTTTGGAAAATTTCATTGTCGTTGAAACAGATAATGTATTATTGATCTGTCCGAAAGATGACGAACAAGGTGTTCGGAATCTTGTGAATGATGTGAAGTTGAAGAAGGGGGAGAAGTATGTTTAGTTAATAATGAAAAATGAAAAGTTGGAATAACGTTTTATAAATGTTTATCCTTTCTTTTGTTTTTTCAGTGTGAATTCTGGTTAAGTTTTAAATTTTACAGAATTTAAGCAAAATTTTTGCATTCAAAAATTAATGACAGTGTTAAAACTTCATTTGAATCTAATTGAATAAAGTTTACTGTTAGCTAATTATTGGTTTAATCGAGGTGTTTATAAATCTTAGCATCTTAATTGCAAGAAAACCACAAAAAACTGCAATAAACTATTTCAATATAAGTTTACCAAAATTCAACTTCAACCTATTTCTTATCTCATAAATATAAACTCCTTGAGTAAATTCTTTCAAATCTACTGAAGCATCATTTTGCATTAAGTGCTTAGATAAAACCACTCTTCCATTCATATCTTTAATCTGAACATCACAATTCCCAAAGTCAGCCAAATTAAAATAGAACACTCCTGAACTAGGGTTTGGAAAAACATTAATTTGTAAACGAGTGTTTTCTTCAACTTCCAAAACAGTACAATCAAAGGAAGATGCTGATTCTAAAAACAAGAACTGCCCTTCACCAAAATAATGGCTGTATACTACAGCTCCGGTATTAATATCAACTCCATACAAATTACTATTTGCTGAATAATAATACGTTTCTGTTAAATTATCTACTGTGCTACCACTAAAATACTGTTTATAAAAATATGTGTTTAATGGTGACAAATTAACTTTTGTTGTCGCCCCATTGTTGGTATCGAGAGCAGCAAAATAATTAAGAACCGAATGATAGTTGTTAGTTAAACCAAATAATTTCCTTTGATCGCAACTGTAAGCAAGATGATCAAACCATTCATTGGTCTGTGTAATAATTGGATTGCTATAAAGTAATTGACCATCAGAAATTCTAATCGCATTTAAAGATCTAGACTGCAAATAATACTGCCCTAAATATGGATCTATTGAACTTTTGCAACCTGCTCCGGTTTGCAGATCTACTAAAACAGGACCTATGTCTGTGAACGATGCTGTCGCCGGATCAAACTTTGCAAATCTTTCTTGCAATGTACCGATATCCCATTTTAATCCATATATAAATCCATCAATAGGATTAAATACTGTATGAATAAAGTATTTCGGGTTTATGAAATTAAAAGTATAAGTTGTATCCACACTTCCGGTTAAAGCATCAATGACCTGCATATTTTGCCCAAAACATAAATAATATTTCATTCTTACATTATCAAAGCATGAACTAAAATTTGGTGTATAATAGAAATTAGGAAGTTGATTAAGTACATACATACTATCATTTGCACAATCTACTTTCACGAAACTGAATTCCCTTTCGTAGTTCCAGAGACCATACAATTCGTTTCCGGCACTTGATTTAAAAGAACTGGAAATAAACAAGAATATGATTACAGTTAATCTCTTCATTCTTCGGTCAATTTTACATTCTTATTATAGTCATAACCAGGCAAAAAAATCGTTTCAATAAATTGTTTATATGTAAATGGCAATCTTTTGACTTGGCGAGTTGCCTCATAATCGCAAACATCGATTTCTTTAACATTCTTTGGAAAAACAGCAGGTAATTTTTTTTGATTTTCCTTTCCACTAAGATCATTTAAAGAAGATGATAAACTATCACATGACGATCCAATCAGTGCCCCTAAAAAATAATTAGGAAAATTGGGAATTGTAAGTCCATTATAAGTTGGCAACATAAGACCATGTTGCAAAAAATTACAATCAGTTCCCACTAAATCCGGATTATGAATCACCATTAACCACTGTGTTCCATTTCCGGTATTTGTATAGATCTTATTATCATAACCAATTTGCGACAAGTAAAAGCCAGTATAAAATGGTGGAATAGGATCTGCAAAACCATCATATCGCCCAATGATGATTTTTGTAGAGTCAATATTTCCAGCATACACATTAAATTGATACATATATTTCATAGATGAGACATACATCAAATTTGAATTGGGCGAAAACGCTACTCCTCTGCCTAATGCAGAATCATTAATACTTATTTCAACTACATTACTGAAAAGTCCTGTACACCTGTCAAAATTCATAACATTCATACTATCACCAGCCATAACTGAAGCAAATTTTTCACCATTTGGTGAAAAACAACTTTGCCAGATAAAATCATTTTGAACAGGAATTGAATAACCAATATTTTGTACAAAGGGCCCTTGAAACCCGGATGGTGTCAATAAGTATTTATAATAGCGTCTTCCGGCACTCTTATGAAACACCAACCACCAATCCCGACCATTTGCATGTTTACATGCTGTGATAGCCCCGGGATTTAATGTATCAGCATTCAATACTACATTTTTTTGTATAACCGCTCCCAGACCTCCATCTAAACTCATATCAATTAGAGAATAATAAACTTCTGCTGATTTATAATCGCTAGCATTTTGATCATAAAATAAAGTCTGATGAATCAAATAGTATTTCATTGAATCATTTGGATAGGGCAAAATTAAATTTCCTTGCCGAATTCTTAATCCATAACTTAAATTCTGAGTTGTGTATTGAGAAGGGTTTAGGCCACTACCATTTACCATAGTATCGTTATTAGCATTCGCAATGTAGACCCCATTCGAATAAAACAGCAAATTACCGGCATCATCACAAATATTCGCATGACAATCTGAAAAATTCATTTGTCGTGCAATCGAAGTAGTATCTGCATATCCTGAAATAAAATTAATATCTGTTCCTCCGTACCGGGGTGTAGGACTACCTGTTCCGTAGTAGTAACCTGACATCCACAAATTACTTATGCCTTGGGAGTTTCCATTCCAAGGCATAAGTAAAAGTATTATGGTTATTAGATACTTAATGAATGACATTCAATTTTCCTTTTGAAACAGCATGTCCGTCTTGGACAATATTGTAAATATACATACCCGGAACCACATTCTCAACAGCAAATGCTATATGATCAAAATTAAAATCAGGTTGAGAAATACCGAATGCAGATCTTATTGCTAAAAGAACAATCAAGTTTAATTCCAGTATAACTAATTCAATATAAGTTTACCAAATTTCCACTATGACCAATTTCCGATTACAGCCACAACCTTCAATTAAACAATTTCAATGAACTACTGAAAACCTAATTGGTTGTGTATATTCTTTGCCTTCTATCTTACAAAAATAGATACCACTTTCATATCCGGAAACATCTACTACGAATTCGTTGTTAGCAGCCATTAATACAATTCGGGAAATTTGCTTTCCAAGCTGATGATCAGAATCTTTTTCATTAGAAGGTGACCAGGACTATTAGCAGTGTCAAACAAAAATTTCGCTTCACGGTTTCACCATCTTCCCGGTCAATTTCTCTTTTTCACTGACAATGGTTATTAAATAAAGGCCTGATGCAAAATTATCCATCGGAAGATCATGTGTGAAATAACCATTCGTGCTGACGCCAATATCAGAATAAACGACTCTACCTGATATATCCATTACAATTAATTTCAGTTGCGAACCTTTTAATCCGCTTGCATTGATAAATGCTGTTTGCCATGAAGAGTGATAATAAATACTAATGGATGAAGTTTTTTGTGATAATGTTTCATCTATAGAAGTAACTGTATCGCATATGCTGTTTGTAATTGGTCCTAAGGCATAATCAGGGTTATTTGGAAATTGGGAATAGCTCCTTTTCCCTCCCAGATAAAAAGAGTATGGCTGAAAATTACAACTTGAACCAATTGAATCCGGCGATTGAATTACTCCGACATTCATGTTTATATTATTATACATACTATCAGCATACGGAAAATAATTCTGAACTCCATTGTAATAAATATTGGCTACATAAATTCTCTTGTCTGGTCCGAGTTTTAACATGCCCGCTTCGTAAACTGAAGGTGGATATGTATAAATATGTATTGTATCTTTTGTCAATCGAATATTGGTATCTGCCAGGTTGTATTGGAAAAGATAACTTGTATCAGGTGAACTTGTATTTGTTGTAACATATAAAAGAGAGTCATTCGGAGATATAGCGGCTCCACCAATTAACGGTGTTTCAAAACTTTGTGAAATGTTTATTGGGTTTGAAATTACGCCTGTGCATCGGTCAAAATCAAATAGCTCAATTATACCAGCTCCACCAGTGGCAACAAGCTTTGAACCATTACTGTTAAAAAAGAGTTGCTTACGAAAACCCGGATGCAAGGAGCCTGCTTTTTGAATAGTGTAATTATTGATACCAGTCGGGTCAATTAAATAACTATAGAATGTATCTGAAGGGGCTATGTTTCGCCGGAAAAACAACCACCAGTCCCGCCCATTACCATGTTTAATAGCCGTTAAACCATCATCAATTTTAAATGGTTGAAGCCGGATATTTTTCTGTGTTACTGCTCCTAATCCACCATTCAAATTCATATCGACTACTGAATAGTAAAGTCCCGAATCGCCACTATTAGTTACTCCAATTGAAAACAAGTAAAAAGTATTATTACCACTAGGATTAGGCACGATCACTAATTCATAGAACCATCCCTGTCCTACAATTGAATCACCGTTTTGCATCAATTGGTGATTACTTGACCACACTTGTGTTGTATTTCCAATTCTGCCCGCCTGCGCATTCGCATAAAATAAAAGCGAACCACTAGTATCTGCAATTGAACAACAACTTCCTCTGTTTCTGACGCTAGATGTAAATGTCGTCGGTGGTGACTGATTAAAATCAATTCCGGCACTATCTCCAAAACACCAGATATTGCCTTGCTTTTGGGAGTACAAACTGAAATAATTCAGTGTTAAGAATAATATGATCAGAATTTTTTTCATAGAAAAAACAGGTCGCATAAATGCGACCTGTTAAAGTTAATCATTTTACGATTACCAGCTTTTGATAATCAACAATTTTTCCATCTATTATGAAACGGCAATTATAGACCCCATTCTTAAATCCGGAGGTCTTTATTGAATGATAGGTCGTTAGTATTTCCGATGCAAAAATCATTTTATTCAATTGATCATAAATTTCAAATACACCTTTCTCTTCTTGCTTTAAAGGGTACTCATAAATGACAGTTTCACTGGCAGGATTTGGATATAATTTTCCGAATCCCTCTTCGCCTTTTACAATCGGATTACGTTTTCGTAAGGATATCATGTTATCTTCTATATCCAAATGAAGTATTGCACGAGCCCAGTAAACAGCTTCACCTCCTGATGATGGATATTGAAAAGCAATGTTCTCCAAAAGAGATATCTGAAGTGAATCCGGTAAGGTATCATTCATTTCGCAATGCAAATAAATTTCATTTACTATTTTTTTATTTTCTTCAATTGTATTTTGATGAACAATGGTAAGATTTTTTAAATATGCCTGTGCAAAATCACTATTCTTTACGAAATCCTTTACATCATCAAATGCTCCAATATTTCCTGTTCGAAGCGAGTTATAGAGTTGCTGAAAAACCTGATCCTCCGGTAAACCTCGATTGAGCAATGAAGGATTTTCCTTTATTTTTTCATAGAAAAACTCCTTGTTTTCATATTTCATTTCGCCATTGAAATCAGAATATTGTATCAAATCATAGGCAATGTCTTTTAAATCTTCTTCTATATTATTGCTGATCTGAACAAGGGTTGGATCTGGACAAGAACCATGTGGAGTTAAATCAATATCGTTAATAAAATTTGCAATATGCGGATTAGGATTATAATTGTTATCTATCGATGCATCATAATACCAGTTAATACCATTCAAAGGATTATCACCCCACACCCTGTACCAACTCGGATCTACCTGATTATTCCAATAATTATCCCATGATTCAGTTGGGACCCCTTGATCAGATTGTGAAGAATTATCTAAGAACACACCATTGAAATTATCGAGCATTACATTGCAATGCAATTGCGTATAATCACATTGACCACCAAATTTAATGCCTTGTCCCATCTTACGAAGGTTGTTTCCATAAACATACGCATTCGTCGTTTTGTCTATTGAAATTCCACGCATGATTTCCGGCATTGAAGGATCGGGATCGATGTAGCGATAGACTTCATTCAACAACACATAACTATCATTGCAATTTTCTAAAGAGATGGCTTCATTAAAGCCTAATGTTGTCAGAGTGGAATTATCAGCAAAGAAATATATTCTGTTTCTTTTGCCCACAATTGCTTTTGGAACGTTGCGACAGAGAATTCCTGTTGTAGCATTAAAAATCCAGTTCGATTCAATACGAAGGTCAATGGAATTACTGCTTGGATTTTCTACTCTGATTGCTGTGTTTTTAATAACATCAGGAGTAATTGGATAGTTGAAATAATTAGTATTTATTTCAATATTCCCGCTGTTATCGTAACAATGAATACCCGTTCTGAATTGTCGTATCATGTTATTGTTAATTTTAAGATTACTGCATCGCGCAACATAGATTCCGGCGTAATTACTTGAAATACTATTATTGTCAATATTCAATCCAATAATTTTATTGGCCGATATTCCTATTCTCCAGTTTGATATTGAATTATTATTAGGCACAGCAGGAGATCCGATCCTAATCGATTGCAAAAAATTACCACTTGTTCCTGAAGCAGAAATTGCTGTACATTTGATTGGATAGTTAAAAGTATATGGTAGAACTTCAAAATTATTATTATACACTTCTATATCACTTGAAACAATATTTAATCCAATTTTTGCATTTCTTATATTATTCAAGAAACCCTGCCCTATCCCGGTGCCCATAACAAGACCTGAAACATTTTCAACTACAATGTGAGAACTTGTCAATTCTCCGACATGCGGAAGTTTAGAAATCTGTCCGGTAGTACAATCAAAAGTTGAAGATCGTATCCATGTAGTGCTCTGGTCATATGCTCCTGTTAGAAAATGAATTCCAATAAAATTATGGTCAAATGTACCATTGTCCAATTGCAAATTACCTTTATTCATTAAAACTGCTTCTAAGGCATCTTCTATTCTTGAGTCTTGAATTATTATTGTACCACCGTTATTAATAATTCCGTTCCACATATTTGCACATGCATGTAAGTTAGATCCTGTATAAATGTTTAATGTGCAACCACTTTGAACAGTAATTGAATTTCCCGCTCCAATTACTAAATCTAATGCTGTAAATGTAACATTTGAGTTAGGAGCTTGAATCACTGCATTAAAATTCAAACTTCTAGTGCCTGTATAAGATGCTAAGGTAAGAGGTCCATCTGAAAAAATAATATCTCCTCCAGATGCAAAGCAACAATTAGGATCACTAGAAATAGTAATGGAATTTGTTATTGTACATCCATTCGCATCTGTTACTTTTACTGAGTAAGCACCAGGAACTAAATTAGAAATTACCGGTGTAGTAGCATTACCTGGAGTCCATATATACGTGAAAGGTCCAGTTCCACCAGATACATTTGATGTAATCTCATTACCATTACCCCCAAAGCATCCTGTTGCTGACTGACTCAAGCTGACTTGTAATTGTGCAGGTTGATTGACTAATACAGATGTAGTAGCAGTACAACCACTGGCATCTGTTACAGTTGCAGTAAAGGTACCTACACTTGTAGAAAATGTACCTGTACCTGAGTAAGGAAAAGTACCAGAAGTTGCAGAAACATCCACTGAAGCAGTTCCTCCAAAACAAGCAATAGGTGAAGAAACAATTGATGAAGCCGACAATCCGCTACTAATTTCAGAAATTGTTACAGAGACGGATGTCGTGCAACTGCTAGAAATTACATTACATGTGTAAGTACCAGCAATGAGCCCTGTTTCAATACTACCAGTACCACCTGATGACCAAGAGTATGAATAAGGCAATGTTCCACCTGAAACGATAACTTCAGCAGAGCCATCATTGTAAGTACATGTAGCATCAGACAGAACAACCGAAGAGACAGTTAAATCTGCAGGTGCTGATATATTAACAAAATCCGTTGCTGTACAACCATCATTATCAGTAACTGTAACATTATAAGTTCCAAATCCTACACTAGTCAGCGATTGGACTGAAACTGTGGGCACAACATCCCAAACATAAGTATAAGGTGAATTCCCATTACTTGCCGTTGCAACTACACTTCCGTTTGATGAATTATGACACCCTGTAACATTTACTTCTGTAAACTCTATGTCAATTTCATCAGGTTGATCAATTGTGATGGTTTCAATTATAAAACTACAATTAAATAAATCAATTACCTTAACTAAATAAATACCTGCAGCCAGATTTGTTGAAATAGTCAATGGATATGCAGAGTTTGGAATATTATTATTTATATATCCAATTGAAGGAATTTCAATACTAACATTACTTGCATTTCCGGAAACTGAAGTTAATTCTATTGTTCCATTTTGACCATCGCGGCATGATACGTTATTAGAAATAAAATTTGCAGATAATGTACTAGATACAGTACCGATTGTAAATGGAACTGAAGTAAAGCAATTTCCACCACCAATAGTTACAAAGATTGTATAATTGCCTGGTGCTAAATTGTCCAGCTCATGAACTCCAGTTATGGTCCAGTCTAAATACTCTGTAACTACTCCATTAGAAATGCTGACATGAATTACATCACCGCCTGGACCGCCCGGAATAGTTACTCTTACTTTTCCATTATTAAGACATCCTGAAGATTGCTGGAGAATTGTTGCTGTAACAGTTGGACCATCACCATCTGCTGTATAATAAACATTGTTGGTTTTAGAGCAACCGTTCGGAGCTGTAACAGTTACATAATACCATCCTGTGGAAGTTGCACTAATTCTGTCGCTTGTTTCTCCACTACTCCAGCTATATGTAATTCCACCTGGTCCATTTGTCAATGGTGTAGTGCCAATAATTGGTGCTGCAAATATATTATAAGTTGGGGATGCTGTACAATCAAGTAAAATTGATGTGAATGGAAAAAGTTTTACATTCACATCAATTGAATTACTTGTTCCATCACATGATCCTGTAGTTCCGGTAATTAAACAGTGA
>Ga0116177_10004301_pt1 | contig 10381 bp, 8 predicted proteins | sample AD_STIC10_MetaG_FD_89750 | JGI IMG/M metagenome (GOLD analysis project Ga0116177, IMG submission 89750) | Active sludge microbial communities of municipal wastewater-treating anaerobic digesters from USA - AD_STIC10_MetaG | ecosystem: Engineered > Bioreactor > Anaerobic > Digestate | place: USA...
CGTGGCCGACACGCTGGCGCGCAGCGCCGCCGAATCCGCCAAGCGCCAGGAAGACCTGGGCGTGCCGGCCTGCCTGCTGGTGCCCGACATGATCCGCGCCCCGATGGCGCGGCTGCTCAAGCGTGCCGCGCCCCGGCTGCGCGTGCTCGGGCACAGCGAGATCCCTGAAACGCATTCGATCCGTATCGGCTCGGTGATAGGAGCACAGGCATGAACTGCAAACGCTTCACGGCCCGCAATTCGCGCGAGGCGCTGACCCTGGTGCGCCAGGCCTTCGGCGAAGACGCCGTCGTGCTGTCCACCAAGCCCTGCCCCGAAGGCGTGGAGGTGCTGGCGATGCCGCCGGAGAGCATGGCCCACATCGAGGCGCTGTCGAACACGGCGCCCCGAGTGTCGGCCCCCGCCGCCCGCACCGCTGCGGCTCAGCCGGCGTTGCCGGCCGCGCGAAAGGGCAAGGGCCTGGCCGAGCGCATCGAACCCAGCGCCGCCTCGCCGGTCGAGGACGACGTGAAGCGCCTGTCGATGAGCACGCTGTCGTTCCAGGACTTCGTGCGCGAACGCATGCTCAAGCGCCGCCAGGAGGCGATGAGCGAGGCCTCGCGCTTCCCCGACGACGCGGTGGACATGCCCTTCATCGGCTCCTACCAGGAAGTGCCGGCCGTGCCGGTGGCCGCTGCCGCGCCGGCCCGCCCGGCCGCACGTGCCGCCGAGCCGGTGGCCGAGCGCAGCGGTGCGCTCGGTGCCCGCATGGCCACGGCCGCGCCGGTGGTGCACGCGCAGCCGGCCCGCACGGCCGTGCCGCCCATGCCGGTGCCGATGCTGCACGACACCGTGCCGGCCGCGCCCGCCGCCGACATGCAGACCGCCGCCGCGGCACGCCGCGACCAGGAAGACATGATGAAGGAACTGCGCCTCGTGAAAGGCCTGATCGAGGAGCGTTTCGGCGCCCTGGCCTTCATGGAGAAGCTGCAGCGCCAGCCGGCGCAGGCGCGCCTGACGCAGAAGCTGCTCGACTGCGGCTTTTCGCCGGCGCTGATCCGCAAGCTCGCCGACGCCATGCCGCACGAGGTGAACGACGAGACCAGCTGGGCCGCCTCGGTGCTCGAGCGCAACCTCGTCACCGGCGAAGCCGACGGCGCGCTGGAAGACCAGGGCGGCGTCTACGCGCTGGTCGGTGCCACCGGCGTGGGCAAGACCACCACCACGGCGAAGATCGCCGCCGCCTTCGCCGCCAAGTACGGCGCCGGCAACCTCGGCCTGATCACCCTGGACGCCTACCGCGTCGGCGCCCATGAGCAGCTGCGCGCCTACGGCCGCATCCTCGGCGTGCCGGTGCACACCGCGCACGACCGCGCCTCGCTGGAAGACCTGCTGGAGCTGCTGGCCGCCAAGAAGATGGTGCTGATCGACACCGCCGGCATGGCGCAGCGCGACAGCCGCACCCGCGAATTGCTCGACATGCTGCAGCACCGCGCGATCAAGCGCCTGCTGGTGGTCAACGCCGCCTCGCAGGGCGAGACGATCGAGGACGTGATGATTTCCTACCGCGCCGCCAGCTGCTGCGGCGTGGTGCTGTCCAAGCTCGACGAGGCCGTGAAGCTGGGGCCCGCGCTGGACGCGCTGATCCGCCACAAGCTCAAGGTGATCGGCGTGGCCAACGGCCAGCGCGTGCCGGAAGACTGGCACCGCCTGTCGGCCAACGCCCTGGTGCACCGCGCGCTGCGCGGCGGCGGCAGCAGCGCCTACAAGCTCGACTCCGGCGACGTGAACCTGATCTTCGCGGCGCCGCGCAGCGGCCTGCTGCACGCCGCGGCCGCCCACTGACACCGCTTCGCACCCGAACCGAACCGAACCGAATCCCGAGCCCCTCCCGACGATGCGCGACTTCGACTCCAAGCCCATGCCGCTGGACCAGGCCGATGGCCTGCGACGGCTGTTCGCCCGCCACCGCGTGAAGTTCATTCCCGTGGTGTCCAACCCGCATGTCGCCTTCGGCGGCATGATGCTCGAGCGCCTGTGCGCGGGCTTCGCCGAACACGGCCTGCACGTGCTGGTGGCCGATGCGTCGGAGCGCGCCAGCGCGGCCTCCGAGCTGGCGATGATGGACTTGGCCGACGCGATCGAGCCGCTGTCCGCGCAGGTCAGCTACCTCGCGGCGCGCGGCCTGCCGATTCGCCATGTCGACGCCAGCGGCTCGACGGCGCCCTTCCTGCAGGCCTTGGCCGACGCCGTGCCGCAGGCCGACGTGGTGCTGGTGCATGCGCCGGCCACCGAGCTGTGCCGGCTGTTCGCGCGCAGCGCCGAGCTGGCGCGGCGCAGCGGCGACGACAGCGCGCTGGTGCGGCCGCTGCTGCTGGCCGACGACCGGCCGGCCAGCGTGACCCACGCCTACGCGGCGATCAAGCTGCTGACGCAGCGTGCCGGCCTGGTGGTGCACGACCTGCTGCTGGGCGCCGCCCCGCATTCGCCGCGCGCCGAGCGCATCGCGATGCAGCTGGCCACCTGCGCCGACGATTTCCTCGGCGCCGTGCTGCGCGACTGGGTGCGGCTCGACCCGGCGGCGCTGGCCGGCGAAGCCCCCAGCGAGGACCTGCGCCGCCTGGTGCGCGAGACGCTGCGCCTGGACGCTGTGCCGGCCTCGATGGCCGCACCCTATTACGTCGACCGTCCGCAGCAGACCGCGGCCGGCCGGGCGATGAACTGACCACGGGAGCCACGCGATGTACACCGCCAAGGGTCAACTCGACCTCGACTCGATGCTCAAGCAGTACAGCCCATTGGTGCGGCGGCTGGCCCATCAGATGATCGCCAAGCTGCCCGCCAACGTGGAGCTCGACGACCTGATCCAGGTCGGCATGATCGGCCTGGCCGACGCGCTGTCGCGTTTCGACGCCGCACAGGGCGTGCAGTTCGAGACCTTCGCCACGCAGCGCATCCGCGGTGCCATGCTCGACGAGCTGCGCGGCAACGACTACCTGTCGCGCGGCACGCGCAAGCAGCAGCGCACCATCGAATCGGCGGTGCACAAGCTCGAGCAGAAGCTCGGCCGTGCGCCGGCCGAGAGCGAGATCGCCCGCGAGATGGGCCTGAGCCTGGTCGAGTACCAGGAGCTGCTCGGCAAGGTGCGCGGCACCCAGCTGGTGTACCTGGAAGACATGTCGGGCGACGAGGGTGACAACGACTTCCTCGACCGCCACGTGGCCGACGAGCAGGCCAACCCGCTCGCGCAGCTGCAGGACCACCGCATGCGCGAGGCGCTGGTCGAGGCCATCAAGCACCTGCCCGAGCGCGAGCAGTACGTGATGTCGATGTACTACGAACACGACATGAACCTCAAGGAGATCGCGGCCGTGCTCAAGGTCACCGAGTCGCGTGTGTGCCAGCTGCACAGCCAGTCGATCGCGCGGCTGCGCGTGAAGCTGCGCGAGTACTGAAGACCAGGGGAACGCCATGTTGAGTCTGCTTCGCCGGCGCCCGGGCGCCCAGGAGCCGGCAGCAGTTTCGCCGGTCGAGAACCCCAGCGGCAGCGCCATGCTGCACGAGGCCATTCGCTCCATTTCGGGCCGCGCCAGCTCGATGGGCCGCGAGGCTGCCGAGGTGCGCGGCGTCATCGACGACACCACGCAGTCCGCCCAGCGCAGTGCGCAGGCGGTGTCGGCGCTGGCCCGCCGGGTGCAGGAGATCACCGAATCGCAGCAGGCCATCGGCCAGGTCACTCAGGACAGCCTGGGTGCCGTGGACCGTGCGCGCGATGCCGTCGAAGGCGTGGGCCAGGAGGTGGTGGCGATCGTCTCCACGCTGCGCCAGGTGGCCGACGCGGCCGGCGGCATCACGCAGATCGCGCTGCAGACGCGGCTGGTGGCCTTCAACGCCTCGGTCGAGGCCAAGCGGGCCGGCGAGGCGGGCCGCGGCTTCGGCGTGGTGGCCGACGCGGTGAAGGACCTGGCCGGCAAGGTCGAGGCCAGCTCCAAGCAGATCATGAGCACGGTGGCCGAGCTCAATGCGCGCATCGAGTCGCTGGCCGCGGAGATCCGCGCCGAGCCGGGCCAGGCCGCGCAGGGCGCCTTCCACCGCGCGCTCGGCGAGGTGCAGGCCGGGGTGGCGCGCATCAGCACGGCCGCCGACGGCAGCCGCGCGATCTGCGGCGATCTCGGCGAACGCATGGCCGGCATCGAGCGCGAGATCGCCGGCACCGGCGCTGCGCTGGACGTGGCGATGAAGCGCAGCGAGTCGTTCCTGCGCGTGTCCGAACAGCTCATCGAGACGGTGTCGCAGTGCGGCATCGAGACCGAGGACACGCCCTACATCCAGGCCGCGCAGCAGGCTGCCGCGCAGATCTCGCAGCTGCTCGAGAACTCGCTGCGCACCGGTGTGGCGACGATGGCCGACCTGTTCGACGAGGCCTACCAGCCGATCAGCGGCAGCAGCCCCGCCCAGCACACGACGCGCTTCGTCGGCCTGGCCGATCGGCTGTTCCCGCAGGTGCAGGAACACGCGCTGACGATCAGCCCGAAGGTCGTCTACTGCATCGCAGTAGACCGCAACGGCTACGTCGCCACGCACAACCAGAAGTACTGCCAGCCGCAGCGCGCGGGAGACGTGGTGTGGAACACCGCGAACAGCCGCTGGCGGCGCATCTTCAACGACCGCACCGGCCTGGCCTCGGCGCGCAACGAGCGGCCCTTCCTGCTGCAGACCTACCGCCGCGACATGGGCGGTGGCAACTTCATCATCATGAAGGAAGCCGCTGCGCCGATCGTGGTCGACGGACGCCACTGGGGCGGGCTGCGGCTGGCCTTCCAGTTCTGACGTGTCGGGCCTGCCGTGATCTGGCCGCTGCCGGCACTGCTGGCCTGGGCGGCGTCCTGGGGCTTGTTCAGCGGGTTGACGCTGGCCGACACGCCGGGCGCGCTGGCACTGGGGCTGGCCGCGGCGCTCGGGCTCGTGCTCGCGGCGACAGCCGCCACGCCGTGGCGGCGCGTCTTCGTCGCGGCTGGCTTCCCGCTCTCCCTGGCCGCCTCGGGCCTGGCCGGTGCCATTCCTGCCTGGGCCTGGCTGCTGCCGCTGGCCCTGCTGGCGCTGCTGTACCCGCTGAACACCTGGCGCGATGCGCCGATGTTTCCCACCCCCGGCGGCGCGCTGCAGGGGCTGGCCGGACTCGCTCCGCTGCCCGAGGGCGCGAAGCTGCTCGATGCCGGCTGCGGCCTGGGCGACGGGCTGCGCGAGCTCCGGCGCGAGTACCCGCGCGCCCAGCTGGCCGGCGTCGAATGGAGCTGGCCGCTGCGCATCGCCTGCGCCTGGCGATGCCGCTTCGCTCGTGTGCGACGCGGCGACCTGTGGGCCAGCGACTGGACGCAGCAGGACCTGGTCTACCTGTTCCAGCGGCCGGAGAGCATGCCGCGGGCGATCGACAAGGCGAGCCGTGAACTGCGCCCCGGCGCCTGGCTGGCCAGCCTGGAGTTCGAGGCGCCCGGCGTGCGGCCGGCGGCCGTGCTGCGCGCGCCTGGCCGCAAGCCGGTCTGGCTGTATCGCGCGCCGTGGGTCTGAGCGTGGGCGCCAGGCCACACCCGCCCCTCGTTTGCGCGGGTTTCGCATGGGCCGACTGCACTTTCACACATCTGCACGTGATGAAGTGCCAGTCAGGGCCCCGGACGACGGTACGTCGCCCGGTACCATTGGATCCCTGTGACCGAACCTCAGCCTGACACTGCCACCCCCCCGGGCGAACAGCCTGCCCTGCTCGAGGCCGTGCGCCAGTTGCTGGTGCCGCTGGCGCGTCTGGCCGTGGCGCGCGGCCTGACCCACGCCACCGTCGATGAGATGCTGCGCGCGGCCTTCGTCGAGGAAGCCTACGCGGCCTACCCGAACCTGCTCGAGCACCGGCGAGTCAGCCGCATCAGCGCAGCCACCGGCATCAACCGCCGCGAGGTGACGCGGCTGACGGCCGCACGGCAGCAGCGTTCGGAACCCGATCGCTCCTACCCCAGCGAGGCCTTCGCCCGCTGGACCACGCACCCCGAGTACCTCGACCAGGACGGCCGGCCGCGCGTGCTGCCGCGGCTGGGTGCCCTGCCGAGCTTCGAGACGCTCGCCCAGTCGGTGACGCGCGACATGCACCCGCGCAGCCTGCTCGAGGAACTGATGCGCCTCGGCCTGGCCCAGCACGACGCTGCCGCCGACCTCGTGTCGCTGCGCCGCGAGGCCTTCGTGCCGCGCGGCGACCAGGTGCGCATGGACACTTTCCTCGGCGCCAACGTGGGCGACCATTTCAGCGCTGCAGTCGCCAACGTCCTGGCCGGCGGCAGCGAGCATTTCGAACAGGCGCTGTATGCCGATGGCCTGTCGGAGAAATCGCTGGCCTCGCTGCGCGAGCTGGTCGCGCATCACTGGCGCTCGATCACCGGCGACCTGGTCCCGCGCGTGGAGAAGATGATCGCCGACGACGACGCTGCCGGCATCGGCAGCACGCTCGGCGCAGGGAACCGATTGCGTATCGGGTTGTTCAGCTATCAGGTGCCGGTGGATCCACCGGCGCCCGTGGCGCCGGTGGCCAAGTCGGCCCCCAGGAAGTCGGCGCGCCGCCCCGAAGGAGAGTCCTCATGAATCCCAAGCACCTGCCGGCCGTCGCGCCGTGGCTGCGCTGGGGCAGCGCGGTACTGATGTTCGCCGCGGCCGTGACGGCCGGGTGCGGCGGCAGCGTCGGTGTCGGCGGCACCGGGGCCTATGCCTCCGGCCCGGTCGAAGGGTTCGGCTCGATCTTTGTCAGCGGCATCGAGTTCGACGATGCCACCGCCTCGGTATTCGACGACGACGGTGCGCCGAGCACGCGTTCCGCGCTGCGCCTGGGCATGGGCACCGAAGTCGACAGCGGCGCTGTCGGCGGCACGGCCGATGCGCCGACCGCGACCGCCACGAGCATCCGCATGGTGGCCGAGGTGGTCGGCCTGGCCCGTGCGATCGACGCGGCGAACGGCACGCTGACGGTCTTCGATCAGACCGTGAGGGTCGATGCCCTGACGGTGTTCGATGCCTCCTTACCGAATGGCCTGGCCAGCGTGGCCGACGGCGCCGCATTGCGCGTGCACGGTTCGCTGGATGCGGCGGCCGGGGTCTACACGGCCACGCGAATCGAGCCGGCGGCAGCACCGCTCATGGCCTACAAGGTGCGCGGGACGGTGAAGGACCTCGACACCGCCGCACGCACCTTCCGCATCGGCGCGGCCCTGTTCAGCTACACGGGCACGCAGCCGCTGCTGGTGCCCGAATCCTTCGTCCGGGTCACTGCCTCCACCACGCCGGTCGCAGGGCGCTGGGTGGTTGTCGGCGTGGTTGCGGGCGCGCGCACGCTGCCTGACATCGACCAGGCCCGCCTGCGCGGCCCGGTGACCGCATACACCTCGGGCACCCGCTTCAGCGTGAACGGCCAACCGGTCGATGCGAGCAATGCCAGCTTCACCGGCCCGCCGGGATCGGTGCTGCTCGGCGTGTCGGTGGTGGTCGACGGCGCCGTGCAGTCCGGCGTGCTGGTGGCCCGTACCGTGCGCCTGGATGACCAGGGCGGCGTGCAGGGCAACTTCAAGCTCAAGGGGGCGATCGAGTCGGTCGACCCCGGCACGCAGACGCTGGTGCTCAAGGGGCTGAGCGTGTACTACGGCGGCAATGGCGTGCAGTACGTGGGTGGCAGCGAGGCCCTGCTCACCGTGAACCGCAACATCGAGGTGCGCGGCGTGCTGCGCGCCAACGGCACCCAGCTCGACGCGCAGCGAATCAGCTTCCTGAACTGAGCTGACGCACAGATGCGCGCTCGCTAAGGCTTGAGCCGGGCTCGGTGCCGCGCCACCTGGGCGCGCACCTGAGCCGGCGCGGTGCCGCCGAGCACGTTGCGGGCATTCAACGAACCGCGAAGTGTCAAGACCGCGAACACGTCCTCGCCGATCGCCGGGTTGAAGGTCTGCAGCGTCGCCAGCGGCAGCTCGGCCAGGTCCGCGCCTTGCTGGATCGCCACCTTCACCGCATGCGCCACCGCCTCGTGCGCATCGCGGAAGGGCAGGCCCTTCTTCGCCAGGTAGTCGGCCAGGTCGGTGGCGGTGGCGTAGCCGCGCAGCGCGGCCCGCTCCATCGCCTCGGGCTTGACGACGATGCCGCCGACCAGTTCGCAGAAGATGCGCAGCGTGTCCTTCAGGGTGTCCACCGTGTCGAACAGCGGCTCCTTGTCTTCCTGGTTGTCCTTGTTGTAGGCCAGCGGCTGGCCCTTCATCAGCGTGAGCAGGCCCATCAGGTGGCCGACCACGCGGCCGGTCTTGCCGCGTGCGAGCTCGGGCACATCGGGGTTCTTCTTCTGCGGCATGATCGACGAGCCGGTGCAGAAGCGGTCCGCCAGGTCGATGAAACCGAAGTTCTGGCTCATCCACAGAACCAGCTCTTCGGAGAAGCGCGAGACGTGGATCATCGCCAGGCTCGCCGCCGCGCTGAACTCGATCGCGAAGTCGCGGTCGCTCACCGCGTCCAAGCTGTTCTGGCATACGCCTTCCATGCCCAGCGTGCGCGCCACGCGCTCGCGGTCCAGCGGGTAGCTGGTGCCGGCCAGCGCCGCGCTGCCCAGCGGCAGGCGGTTGGTGCGGCGGCGCACGTCGGCCAGGCGTTCGGCGTCGCGCGAGAACATCTCCACGTAGGCCAGCAGGTGGTGGCCGAAGCTCACCGGCTGAGCCACCTGCAGGTGCGTGAAGCCGGGCAAGATGACCTCGGCATTCTTCTCCGCCACCTCGACGAGCGCGCGCTGCAGTTCGACCAGCAGCACGCCGATCGCGTCGATCTCGTCGCGCAGCCACAGGCGCACGTCGGTGGCCACCTGGTCGTTGCGCGAGCGGCCGGTGTGCAGCCGCTTGCCGGCGTCGCCGACGAGCTGCGTCAGGCGCGCCTCGATGTTCAGGTGCACGTCTTCCAGCGCGAGCTTCCAGTCGAACGCGCCGGACTCGATCTCGGCGCGGATCTGCGCCATGCCGCGCTGAATGGCCGCGTGGTCGTCGGCGCCGATGATCCCCTGCGCCGCCAGCATCTCCGCGTGCGCCAGGCTGCCGGCGATGTCGGCCTGCCACAGGCGCTGGTCGAAGCCGACGCTGGCCGTGTAGCGCTGCACGAGCTCGCTCATCGGCTCGGAGAACAGCGCGGACCAGGCCTGGGACTTCTTGTCGAGTTGGTTGGAGGACATGTCGGGTGGGGCGGGCGCAACAGGGCGTGAACGGGGCTGCGTGCGCATGGACGTGGCGCCGGGTTTGGAGACAATGCGCGCAGTGCGCCGATTCTATCGGCGAGCCCCGCCCCCGATGACCGCCAAGCCCAGCGCCAACACCGCCTCCGCCACCGCACCGAGCCGCAGCAGCGACGGGCGCAGCACGGGCTTCGGCTCGACGCTGCTGGACACGCTGATCCCGAACGACACGCTGGTGGCCAAGGCGGCGGCCTCGCCGTTCGACGTCTGCCACGCCGGCGTGGTGCTGCGCACGGTACTGTTCACCGCCGGTGTGCTGGGCGTGGGTGCCTTGTTCGTCGCCACGGGTTTCCCGTCGTGGTTGACGCGCTTCGCCTCGGGCTCGGCGGTGGCCGTGCCGGGTGCGCTGCTGTGGCTCAGCGCGGCGTGCCTGCTCAAGCGGCCGCTGGGCGCGCTTTCGCCATCGGTACGCTGGATGGTGGCCGTCGGGCTCGGCGCCGCGGCTGCGGCCGTGCCGGCGATGCTGGTGCTGCCGCTGGGATTCGATCTGCTGGGCAGCCACCCGGTGCTCGCGCCCATGCTTGCCGGTGCCGGCGTGGCCGGTGTCGTCTACGCCTGGCTGCAATTGCGCGCGCGGGCGCTGCTGCCCGCCGACACGACGGCGCGTCTGGCGGAGCTGCAATCGCGCATCCGGCCGCACTTCCTCTTCAACACGCTGAACACCGCGCTGGCGCTGGTGCGCGTCGATCCGGCGCGTGCCGAAGGCGTGCTGGAGGATCTGGCCGAACTGTTCCGCGTGGCGCTGACCGACATCGGCGAGTCGGTGACGCTGGCCGAGGAGGTGGAGCTTGCACGCCGCTACCTCGCCATCGAGCAGGTGCGCTTCGGCCAGCGCCTGAAGATCAGCTGGGAGCTCGACGAGGCCGCCGGCACGGCGCGCGTGCCGCCGCTGATCCTGCAGCCGCTGGTCGAGAACGCGGTGCGTCACGGCGTCGAGCCTTCGGCCGAAGGCGGCACGCTGCGCATCCGCACGCGGGCGAAGCTGGGCCGCGCGATGGTGACGATCGTCAACACGGTGCCTGCCGAGCCGTCGCGGCCGGGCAGCGGCATGGCGCTGAAGAACGTGCGCGACCGTCTGCACCTGATGCACGACATGACCGCGCAGTTCGAGAC
>Ga0116177_10004308_pt1 | contig 10375 bp, 3 predicted proteins | sample AD_STIC10_MetaG_FD_89750 | JGI IMG/M metagenome (GOLD analysis project Ga0116177, IMG submission 89750) | Active sludge microbial communities of municipal wastewater-treating anaerobic digesters from USA - AD_STIC10_MetaG | ecosystem: Engineered > Bioreactor > Anaerobic > Digestate | place: USA...
CGCTTTTATCAATGAGTTTTTAAGCACTTACGATATTAATGATGATCCGGAAACTTGGTTTGAAAAACTAAAAAATATCGGGGAAAAATATGGCTTTGCCAAGAGCGTTAAAGATTACAAGGAGGCGCCGGAGAAATATAAGGGGCAAGTCGGCTCCCTGGCTAAACTCTTACGCTTCCGGCTCACCGGCCGCCTGCACACCCCCAACCTCTGCTTGATTATGCAAGTCATGGGAGAAGAAATGATTAAAAAAAGATTGCTCAAAACTTTTTAAATTAAATCACAAAATCAGCCTTAAAGCTGATTTTTTAATAGAAAAAAACCGTTCATACTATAGTAGTAGAACGGTTTGAGAGAATTCTCTGGAAGAGATAAGTTGTTAGCGGAATTTATCCGCTTTTTCTTCATCATCGATTTTTGGGGCACCCTCATCAGGTAGCACAATATCGATGAAAAAAGAATTAATATCGGGCCTGGTCTTCAGGGTAAAAATAAACCTTCTTTCAAGGGGAATACAATTATTATTTTTATCCATGCAACCAACATAGTATAGACCTATCTCCTTACCCTTATACTGCCTGACAAAGGCGGTGTCAAGTTCCCAATTATATTGGGGGGGGGTGATAAGTTCTGGCTCAATAAACCAAAGAATGGCCAGGTCGGTTCCCGGCTGATATAAACAGCAGCGAAAAGTACCGAAACCGTCTATGCCCTGTGGGAGGTCAGAAAAGTTCAACTGAACAACCGCCCGATAGACAGTTGGGGTTGGGTTGGGGTTCGGGTCAGGATCAGGATCCTTGTTACAAGAAGACAAGATAAAAATAAGACCTAAAAACAAAAACATCAAGTTTTTCATGATTTGTGTCCTCCGTATTTAGTGTTTAATTTTAATTAACTATTTGATTAACTGTTATTTCAATAATAATTTAAAAATTATATTCTGTCAATAGTACGTAATTTATGGACAATCGGTCGAACAAATGTCGCCATTAAGCGAACAACAATAGAAACCCCAATTATCTGCAACCTTGATACGGATATTAATATCATTAGACTTTACTTCATTGCGAAAATAATGATAAATCTTATGAGGATTAGCCGCATCAGAACGACTATCCTCATTCACTAAAGTCTGTAAGGAGCCGTCGCCCCAAGAAATTACCAAATCCTTAAGCGGTTGCTGGTCCGAATCAATGGTGGTATTAAAAGTTAAGACATGAATTCCAGGATTAAGTGATATGTTATCTTGTACTATCTTTCTTAAAGAATTACCATCAATCTTTACATTATTAATTTCTGGTTTAACGCCGCACCAATAATCGCGATAGTGCTCATCATTATTAGGGGATAAATGGCTGGTTGACGAGGCGCAATAATTTTTCGGTATATATGAACTTGATGAACCGACAATATAAGCAGCATTAATATTTAATTGATAATTTTTTGTATTGAAGTTATAGGAATAACCAGCGTAAGACTGTAAAAACAGATTCTTTAAAATATTATCCGCTTTAAAAGTTGTGGAAGAGGCTAATGCCGAACTATTCCACAAAGGCACGCAAGTACCATTAGCGCTGCCACAAGAACGCTGGTTAATAAGAGAAGTGCTGGCACTATCCGTATTATCGAGAATACATATCATGTTTGGATTTAAACTACAGTAGCCGAGATGAGCGCAGCCGGTACCTTCGCCATTATCACAATCATAAGGCCGGCCAGCGAAAGCTTGCTGATCAATCTTGCTTGAATACTGATTTAAGAATTTAATCGGCTCGCTGGCAAAGATATTAAAACCGTCGGGGAAGGTAGCGGCCCCGAAAGGAACGGAAGCACGATTACGGCCATAAGAGGAAAAATTGAAATCATCCGGAGACAGCTCACCAGAAGAACTAGCACCAGGCGTATTACATGAAACCGGCATCTTTATCATCCCTTGCTGGGCACAATCACCAACTCGTTTATCCTTACACTTCCCTGCACAAACCTCGCCGACCTCGTCGTTGCAAACGCACTGATTGTCGCAGGCGCAATAAGAAACACAACCGGGCTTATATATATAACATACCTGACCGTAATACCTATCAGCATCACGGAAAAATAGCGGCGTCTCAAAAGGATAGACGCTTAATCTATTGGTGCGGTTTGCCCAGGCTTTATTATTGCCCGCCGAATCAACCAACTGGGCAAAACTATTACAAATGGGCAAATAGACATCATCAGGATCAGAAGAATATATTAACTTCAATTCTTCTTCGTCAAACGTAGGGTAATTATAATCATAAACACGAACAGGCGGATCGGCAACAGTTGCTTCGTTCATATTAGAACAGCCTTCACCCTCGTCACAACCATGTTCATGGCCAACGGTATAAGAAAAAGAAGAAAAACCGTCATATTCCCCCCAACCAATATAATAAGTCTCCCCTTCACACCCTCCCATTTGATTATCGAGTGTAATTTCCTCGGTTTTTATTAGTAACTTATCTTGTTTGGGGACGCATATTTTTTTAATATAACCTCCTTTTTCTTCAGATATCCACATTTCATAATTATCATCATCTAATGGGTTATTCCAAGTCACACAAGGCCTCGGCTTCTTATTGCTGGTTGATTTATAACACTTCGATTCTTCTACGGACTCCCCCCCCTTCAAATCTTCAATCTTAAAACCAACGCGTTTCTCTAAAAGAACAAAATTCCCATTCGCTTGCGTACAGTAATTCAAAGGATAGGCGCCTTGATAACCAAGAGTGGAGCGGGCTGATTTAGCATTAGCGCTAATTTCATCAATCGGATACCAAAGTAAACAGACATTCTTATTGGCTAAATCATGCTGTAAACAATAACCGACCAAACCGTCGCTCACCACTTGGCTATTCTTGCTCGTACAAGAAGTAGCGTCTTGAGTCGGATATAAACGGCACTCCTTAGCTACATATTTATCCTTACCAACCTGCAAAACCGGCTCGATATTGATATCGTCAAAATAGACATAGCGCTCCTCTTTAACATTCGAATCCGAGCCGACATAAATCTTAATGGACGTAGTCGTGCCGACATCATTTTTCGAAATTTTAAATACCTGACGCTCCCAGCCGTTCGGAGAATTAGCAACGGAACTGGCGATCAATGTATTATCAATGGCATCATATATCCAGACCCGGCCATTCAAGCCCGAACCCTTAGTATTGAGCAGATAATTCACATAATAATCTTGATTAGGCTGAATGGAAATCGGCGCATTCTCGGCATGAGGAGAAATCTGTTGCGAAGACATGACTTTCAGATAAGCTCTGCCTTCACCCGGATAATCAGTGGGGGCATTTTTAGGATTATTGATGATACTATCGGCGACAATGCCGTTATCAAAAGAACAGTCGTTATGAGGAGGGTTAACATAACGGCAAGTTAGTGAGGGGCTGCCCTCTTCAAAATTATAATGCGCCTCCGTATTCAAGCCCACTTCTTTCATATCCGCAAAATAATACTGATTTAAGACGGAATAACCGTCAATTTTAGACATTACAGCGATATCAGATTCGCCATTAAGTATAGTTCCTTTACCGGAATTAACGAAATTAGCACATTCGTTATTATCATTTAAATTATTACATTCACCCAGAGCATAACAGGTGCGCTGATTGGTAACGGGATCAACTACATAAGTGAGACAATCGAGCCAAGTGGCGCAAACACGATCAGGCCTAACCTTTATTAAAGTATTAGCGCTGCAATTACCGCTCGTGCAATTAACCGGCGCTTGGCCGTTAGTGCTGGCGAAGGCGTCCCAGCCCCCAGACAAAGATAACAGACCCTCGCCGCCGTTAACCGAACGTTCATTAAAAAGCACACAACCATCATCAAAATTAACTAAACCATTACAGCTTTTTTTATCAATATTCTGCTTAAATTGATAATCGACTATAGCCTCTTTAACGGAAACAAAATAACCACTGCTAGCGCCACTTACCGTCGCGGCCGTATTGCCGCGAGAATAGAAAATAAATCTCTTACTCGGCTGATTGGCGGGAATGGTGAGAGTGCTGCTGGCACTTGTACTCAAAGTATTATCCTCTTGAAGCAGAGACACTCCGGCCGGGAAAGTCAAAGAAACAGAATAGTCGATAGGATTGCTGCTATAACTATCAAGAGCAAAAATATACAGCTTATTAGGTTCTAGGACGATGTCTTGAGATAAAGGATAGGAGCAAGAATTATCAGTACTAGAAGACTGCCAACCGTTACAATTATTGTCTAAAGCGGCGTTAAAAATTAAATTAGGAGAAAAGCTGCTAACGGGGTCAATGTATTCGGTGCAACCAGAGGCGGCAATTTCACACAAACCGGCCGCTTCTGAAGGCACCGGTACTTGATTGCCGCCACCGCCGAAACCGATCGTCCGGTTATATGAGACCGGACATTCATAGTCGTTATTATCAACCAAACAGGCACGGTCGGCACTGCAGTCATCGGCACTCTGACAAAGAGGAGAGGCCTGGCTTTCCGTAGCGTCAATCTTCCCGTTATTATTCAAATCGCAACGCATTACCGGCACTTTATACCAAGCCTTGCCCGGCTTATCCGGATTAATACTGCTGCGATACACACAAGCGTTATTGCCGGGATTCTTGAAATAGGAAACACCACTGCCATCAATATACTGCCACGCTTCGCAACCAGCCTCACTGGCGTTACACAAAGAATTATTATAATTATCAGGCTGATTCAATTTAAAGACATCACTGTAATCAGTGGTAGTCCCGGTAGAAACGGCTTCACCCAAACGCGAACAGCCGGAATCGGCACGATTACACAGATAGGAAGAATCATAAATTGCGTAGAAGAAACGATCGCCGGCAACACTGACGCATTCCGGTTCGTTGGCATCACATTGACCGTTACCGTTTCCGTCTTTCCAAATACCCGGCTTATAGCTATTGTAGTTGGCGGTATTTACCATCAGCTCGCAACCGACGGCTGAATCTTGACATAAACGGCTAAACTGGCGCAAATAATGACTATTACCGGTCCGGTCGTTATACAGAGAACAACCAAGATTATAATTAGCGCCCCGATAATTATCCAACATGTCATAATAACAGACATCGGGCACCTGACTGCTGTTCTTAATCAAATAATAGCGGTCGCTAATGGCGGTAAGGATAAGGTTATCGAGATAGAAATCATGATTAGCAACAATGATTAAAGACTCGTTAGCATCAACTACATGATTAAGTTCCGGCAAATTCAATTCGAAAGAGCGCCATTCACTATCTCCGGAAATAGAGATGCTTCCGGTTGGATTGCTATCGCTGGCGTTGAAATATGTAATTTCTCCGTTACTATTACGGAAACCAAAGCTAAGCGTCGTTTCCACCGAGGCGGCCGCCGTAAATTTAAGACTATACGATTGACCTTGGACCGCTTGTTTGCCGATAATTTTCCGAACATGAGAAGGCAGAGCGGCATTAGCCTTACCAAAGAAACGGTCAAACCAACTTAATTGAGTTGGGTTGTCACAACTAGTCGACTGAATGCTGCCCGTGGCATTAGCACCACTATCATAAAATAATGACTTACCGTTATTAGTACTAACGACCTGCGAGCTGAGCACGGTATCACCGCACTGTCCCTCCCAGCCCTCCAAGTTATTTTCAAAGCTATCAGCGTCAACTAATTTAGTATTATTGCCCAAGCTACCATTATACTCACGGCAACCATTTTGACTGGCAGCGCATTTAACGCCTTCATTGGGGATGGCCTGATAAATACAAGCTTGATGCTGCGTACTCCAAGTTCCTCCGTTCTTACAAACGTAACAGACCGAAGAAGCGATGTTCCAAAAACGATCGCTGCCGCTACACTGCGCCTGCGTCAAAGTAGTATCAATATTATTCTCAGAGAGCCGATAAGGATGGCAATTTTCGGAACAGGTAATAGTATAAGCAGAAAGATGATAGGAAATAGCGCCGGCTTTATTGTAGAATTGACGGCAGTCAGGGTTAAAGCGAGGATCGCTCGGCGGTAAATTGAAAATAGTTTCATTACATTCCGCCGAATCGTCAGCGGTAACTGCCGGAGAACCGTTGGCATCTTTCTTCAAAACTAAAGCCTTTAATTGATAGCCGCTTTCTTCCGTGCCCACCCAAGTATAGAAATCGCCGCAGCTGGCACCGGGCTTAATGCATTGCTTTAATTGAGTATAATATTCTTTGCCCTCGCCGCCGCTGGCCGCCGCGTCAAGATTAGTAAATTCGCTGCAACCGACTGCCTCCGCGCTGCAAGCGCGACTATTTTTAGGAATAATCTTTTCTGCGTAAGGCGAATAGAAATAATTTGCCCGCGCAACATATAAATCATAGCCGTCACAACTGGCATCACAATAATCAGAAGACCGGGCTTGCGCCGCCACCGAGAAAGCAGTGCTCTTTTCGGTATAACGTTCGCAACCAACTTCGTCACGATTACACTGACGGGCAAAATTCTTACATATTTCCGGAGCGTCCGCCTTTAAGCGATAATCGGGATTACCCACATTAGCGTTTTCATAACAAACAGGGGCCAAATACGGAGGGATTAATTTCTCATAAACATTATAGGAGCCATAGGCGGAAAAGCCAGAGTCCCAAGGAGACATTTCTAATTTTAGATTTCTCAATAGGAAACGAGTCTCACTGGTGCTGCTATAAGCAACCACAGAAAAAGACATCTCTGACAGAGGCTTTTCTGCAAGATTACGCGTGACAGACAAATGACGCCAAACATCGTGGTCGGTAGTTGAAACCGTGGTCGCATAATCTCCACCTAAAACTAAATCAATCTTATCACCGGCAAGAAGATAGACATCGGCGCTTAAAGTATAGGTTTCATCAAAAAGAATATTTAAATTGGAGGGGATAAGCGACACCGCGTTATCAGAAAAGATGCCAATAGGAGTACCGGTGGAATTACCCACCGATTCTACCAGTATCGCCTTACCGGAAGAGTTGCTGTCAATGGTGGAAACATCAATAATTTCGGCAGCTTTATTCCCCGTTGACCAAACCGGCCAATAATTATTAATTTTGCCATTAACTAGTTCATCGCCGATATTGTCTTCGGCAAAATCAGCTCCCATTATTAAATTAGAGCCCCAGCCGGGTTTAATGCGCATTACTTCGGAACAGCCTTCCTGGCTGGAAGAGCAAGAAAATAATTTATTATTAAAATAAGCGGTCGCCAAAGGATTGTCAGACCAAACTATCTGCCCATTTTCATTATTATAACTACCATTAAAAGAATATTTTTTACAGCCGGCGCTATCAGCGCTGCAATCGCCATAATCTAAAGTATTTTCTAAATAAGCAACTCTCTGGCCACTACTAGAATTTAAGAAAGCGCTACAAGTATTATCAATCGGCTTACAGGATTTGGAAGCAAAACTCCAAATGCGGCGCTCCGATTGGCAGTAGCCGTAAGCTTCGCAACTGCCGTCCGCCCTTTCTTTAATACAAGTCTTGTCATCGGCGCAATAATCATCAGCTCTGGTAATTTGAACATCGTCAGCGATGGTGCCATCACTGGCAGCGCTCGGCACAACGGCTATATCTAAAATCTGCGCGCTATAACCTTGTTTAGCACAATAATTAAGAGGCGCTTTCAAAACCCAATTAGGATCGACTAAACCGCGACACCAGCCTTGATTGCGCACATCAAAATTAGAGGTGTATTCATTGTAGGCATCAGTAGCGCTAAAACATGACATTAAGTCAATTAAAGTAGCTTGCTTGCCGAAAGCGGCAGCGGCCTCCCAACCGATAGGGATAATCCGATACTTGCGCATTATCTGGAGATTACGCAAGTTATAGGCGCCTTCGCGATAATCACTAGTAAATAGCCACTCTTTATGTAAATAACCGTCTTTGACCGCTTCCGCTACCGTCTTTTTTTCTGTAATCCCCTGCATTAATTTATCATCAATAACACATTCGGTCGGACCGGGATTATTGCGATCGCGACACATCGTTAAAGAAGACAAAATGTCATAGTCAGCCCGGACCGTAAAATCAGGTTCGATAATACTGGCGGCGCTTTCACGAACAGACACTTCCCCATAGACTACATTGGGGTCAGTGGCAGGATTACTAATGGCCGCACTATTGTTATCGGAGGAAATCTTTCCTAAATTACTCATGAATTTATTGAAAGCGGTGAGAGCTAGTTGATTTAAGAAAACATTAGCGGCATCAATTAAAGCATCGCCGGAAAAAGTCGCCATATTACTAATATAATTCTGTTCAGACATCTCTTTTTTTGTTTCTGCCTCTCCCGGCAGACCAACTAAATTGCCGGCAATATCTCGCATATCCAGCCAACCGCCGTCCGCAATTAATTTAGTCTTGCTGTCTTCCTTCTTCTCTTCTATCTTCTTGGTCATATCCGACTGCAAAGTCAAGTAAATGCCTAAATCATTGGAAACTGGATTAAAGATTCCCTTAAATTTATCTAAGAAATCATCCTCCTTAAAAGCAGTCATGCGGTCAATATAGTTATCCCAATTCTGAACAAGCGCCGAAGCGGTACAATTAGGAGCGGCCGGGCGATTATAATCGACCAATCCCATGGCAATAGTCAGCTTAGCCGAAATCGAAGGTTGGCAGACAGCGACAGTTTTGGCTGTTCTCGTGGTGGTGACACCGTCAGCGCCAGTGTAAACATTGCTAGCATTATTTTTTCCTCTACAGGCATTAAATGTATTAAGGCAATCATTAAGACAGTCATTAAATTCATCGTTTGATAATTCATCGATAGAAAAACTGCAATTGTTCTCGCACTCGTTAAGTGCTTCTTCACATTGTGCTTCGTTTTGCTCTTTCAACTTGCTGTTATTCCAATTATTAACCGTCTCCTCGATAAATTGACCGGCGGCCTCATCGCCAATTTGAGCCAAGTAACTGCCCCAGCCTTGGGTGACGAACATCGGCTTCTGTCCTTCCTTTCCTGAACCCAACCAAGTGGCGGTATCATAAGCAATTTTATTTAAAGCGGTGCGTACGGTTTTCTGGAAAGCAGCCGCGCCGCCTTTTTCATAGGCTTTTTTCAAAAAAGCCCAAATTGGCGTCAAGATGTTATTAACTGCTTGATTAACATCTGTGCCCGGAACCGCCTGGGCTTGAACCGGTTTTAGCGGCATCAGCAAAAAAGAGATTGAAAACAACAACAAAATAACGGCCACTCCAAATTTATGCCGCTTAATAAAAAGATTTGAGTGCTTCTTCATAGTTTTCCAGATAAACTATATCAAAAAATAATAAAAATTATTGGCTAACGCCGCTTTGGCCAGCTAACATCTCTTGATAAGTCTCAATCAAATCCTCGTCGCTTAACTGTTGAAGCATGCCGGCATCAGCGCCGCTGTCTAATAAAAGGGCGCGCAACTGAGCGGCGTTAGCTTGACCGGACATCATCGCCTGCAAACTATCGCTATTACTACTATCAGCCGTAACAGTAGCCGTGGCCGTAGAGATGGTAGCGGTATTACTGGCAGTCGTTGTTAAGACGGGGATATCTTGAACATTACATTGCTGCCCTGGCGCGCAATTAGGATTAGTACCGTTCTCAATTTCTGCCCGATCACTAATACCATCGCTGTCCGAATCCTCCAAAAAAGGTGAGGTGCCATAAAGATTTGTTTCCTCGTTGTCAGTCAAGCCATCGCCGTCAGAATCCATATTAGAGAGGGCAAGCATAAAATCGTCAGTATTTAGTGAGTTTTCTGTATTATTTGAGCCGGGAATGGAAAACGGGCTGGTTAAACGAGAATGAAACTGCCAAACCCATAAAACAATAACACCCAAACTCAGAGCCGAGAGGAACAGAAAGGCCGTTCGCTGTGGTTTGGGCAAACTTTTAAAAAATGAGGGAGAGGGCTCATTTTTTTTTGATTCTTCAAAATTGTCGCGCATAGTAATCTTTCTGTTTAAAAAATAAAACAAAAACCAGATTACTCAAATTATAACACAAAATCAGGTATAGCCGCAACTAAAAGACGCCACTGTTCTACGCTTAAATCTTCAGCTCGCGCTTTAACCTGAAGGCCGACTTTAATTAAAGCGCCAGTAATCACCCCCGGCTCTAACTTTAAACCGCCAGATAAATTATTTTTCAACATTTTTCGCTTGGCACTAAAGCCGATACGCGCTAAACGGAAAAATTTTTTATCAAATTCTAAAGATTCTTTAGTTGTCTTGTTTCGTAAATAATCAAAGCGAAGAAGGGCGCTATCAACCGCCGGCTGTGGCCAAAAATCAGAAGCCGGCACTGTTCTGATAATTTGCGGATGGCCGTAATACTGAACCGACAATGATAATAGAGACATCTTCGGTGGTTGAGCGCA
>Ga0116177_10004316_pt1 | contig 10368 bp, 8 predicted proteins | sample AD_STIC10_MetaG_FD_89750 | JGI IMG/M metagenome (GOLD analysis project Ga0116177, IMG submission 89750) | Active sludge microbial communities of municipal wastewater-treating anaerobic digesters from USA - AD_STIC10_MetaG | ecosystem: Engineered > Bioreactor > Anaerobic > Digestate | place: USA...
AGATTGGTGCCGTCGAGGAATGCAAAATGCATTGCCCCATCACCCGGCATCAAGACAAGACGCGGCTGGTTACCCTGCGGGCAATAATGCGTTGCGATCAAACTCTCGCCGTCCAGATGATATAGCGTCATTGATTCGCGCCCGGATGACAGCGACCAGGTTTCCACCAATACGGTATCGCCTGCAGTCAGGCGGTAATTCACCCTATGTTCGCGGCCGCTGCCGGATTTTCCGATCCAGTTACCCGCCAGTCCGCTCAACTTCTTGAACGCCTGCTCTCCGTCGGACACTGCCGCAAACAGCGGCATTGAAAAAACGACCAGGAAAAACGGAAAAATAGATTTCTTGAAGAGTTTCATGTGACCGCATCTCCATGACGGGTGTCGGACGGTGGTGTCCGGCGATAATCAGCGTCAGGCGGTTTCGATTACCGCCAGCGTCAGTCGCGAGACGCAGCATACTTTGCCACGTTCGTCTTCAATGCGGATATCCCACACCTGGGTCTTGCGGCCGACATGGACGGGCCGCGCAGTGCCCGTTACAACACCTTGCGTGACGGCACGAACATGGTTGCAATTGAGTTCAAGACCGACGGCTTGCTGGCCTTCTTTTTCGACGCACATATTGGCGCCGACGCTGGCCAGCGTTTCCGCCAGCATGGCCGAGGAACCGCCATGCAATAAACCGTAGGGTTGTTTCGTTCGCTGATCGACCGGCATCGTGCCGCGAAGAAAGTCTTCGCCTATTTCGGTAATGGCGATGCCCAAATGCGACACAGCCGTATTACGGCTGTGTACATTGAGTTCTTCAAGGGTTCGCGGACGGCGAAAAATACTCGCCATGTTCAAGCTCAGCGAACGCGCAACAAGCCTGGACGCCAGGCCGGCGCATAACCCGAACGCTTGTAGCCGGAGGCATCACCGTAGCCGCTTCCGGTTTCGCGATTGGTGCGGCGATGCATGCGGTCCTGCAATTCCTGGCGACGATCGGCGAGCCATTCGGCCGAGCCAACCGAAGAAGGACTCACGCCGCGACGGCGGGCTTCGTTTTCGCGGTATTCGCAGAATTCTTCGTAGGCTTCCAACTCGTGTTTCAGTTCTTTCACGCACAATTCGATCGCAATCGCGTCGTCGAAATAACCGAGTACCGGAATACTGTCCGGAATGATGTCGGCCGGATCGGCGAAATACACCAATGCCGACAATACATGTTGACGGTCTGCATCACCAAGTGACCAGCCTTCATCGCGCACCATGGCAATCAAGGCATCCAGGTGGTCAAGACGTGCGGCGATGAAATCCGGCAAATCGACCTTGTTGGCTTCTTCCAGAAGTTTACCGGCAGCGGCGATGATTTCTTCGGCGGGCTTGTTGCCGGCGGAATCGCGCGCAGCCTTGATGGCAGCATTGAAATGTTCTAGATCGCGGTCGGAGAGTTCAAAACTAATCGCTAAAGGCATGACTATGTTTCCATCAAAAGGTGAATGGTGAGAAGCGGAAGACTAGGCGCTGCGGCCGAATGCGTCAAACTGGCCCCAGTTTACGCGAGCCGGTGTGCAGCGACTAGGGCCTACACGCCCGATTAACCGGCAGGGATTAAACTCGCATTGCGGGCGTAAATGCCGCATCCATACAGTGTTCATCAACGGGAGAGGTTTATGAAACAACTTGGTGCAGAATTTTTCGGTACGTTTTGGCTGGTGCTGGGCGGTTGTGGAAGTGCCGTGCTTGCTGCAGGATTCCCCGAACTCGGAATCGGTTTCGTCGGGGTATCGCTGGCTTTCGGTCTTACGGTGCTGACCATGGCTTATGCGATAGGCCATATTTCGGGCTGCCATTTGAATCCGGCAGTCTCCATCGGTTTGTGGGCCGGCGGTCGTTTTGAGGCCGGCAAATTACCCGGTTACATCATCGCGCAGGTTCTGGGGGCAGTTGCGGCAGCTGGCGTTCTCTATCTGATTGCGAGCGGCAAATCCGATTTCGCCGCCGGCGGTTTTGCATCCAACGGCTTTGGCGAACATTCACCGGGCGGCTATTCCATGACGTCCGCACTTGTTTGCGAAGTCGTGATGACGGCGATGTTCCTGATCGTGATTCTCGGTGCAACCGATAGGCGCGCGCCGGCCGGTTTTGCACCGATTGCAATTGGCCTTTGCCTGACCTTGATTCATTTGATCAGCATCCCCGTGACCAACACCTCGGTCAACCCGGCTCGCAGCACCGGAGTCGCCTTGTTTGCCGATGGTGGCTGGGCGCTATCGCAACTCTGGTTGTTCTGGGTTGCCCCGATTATCGGTGCCGTTATTGGTGCGGCGATTTACCGGTTTATTGGCGACGAAAAGAAATGAATTTGTAATTCCGTGGGAGTGGCAAGACAGCCCTCCCACGGATTTCTATTTACCGGTCGGAATGCCCGGATTCGAAGTAATCATTGCGCTCAAAGGCGCCGGGCTTGACCAGATCGGAAAACGCCCGTGCCTGCGGCGATAAAAACTTGCCCTTCCGCACCACCACGCCGTAACTGCGTGGCGGGAAGTAATCCCGCAAATTGCGGATCTCCAACTTCTCGTGATCCGCCTCGTTGAGGCAAATGCCGGTGACGATCGAAATGCCCAAACCCATCGCCACATATTGCTTGATCACTTCCCAGCCGCCGACTTCCAGCGCCACCGTATAGGGCACTCGTCTTTGCTGGAACACCAGATCCACCAAGCGCCAGGTCGTCAAACGCTTGGGCGGCAGGATCAAGCCATGGGGACTCAAATCTTCAAGCTGCAGATTTTCCTTTTTCGACAAGGGATGGCCTTTCGCCATGATCAGCATAGGATCGAACGAATACACCGGCGCGTAGGATAAATCGGTCGGCACATCGAGCATCGAGCCCACTGCCAGATCCACCGCATCGGAACGCAGCAATGCCAAACCGTCTTTGCCGGTCACGTTATGCAGCACCAGCTGCACGGTCGGATGTGCCTGCTTGAATGCCTGCACGATGGCAGGCAATAGATAAAGAATGGTCGAACTGCCGGCCGCCACGTGCAACTCGCTGGCTTCCAGGCCTTTCAACTTATTCCGAAATTCGCCATCGAGCCCGTCAAGACCCTCGACCAGAGGGCGTGCCAGTTCGTATAGCGCGCTGCCCTCACGAGTCAGGGTCAGCCGTCGTCCGCTGCGCTCCAGCAAGCGAACCTGAAGATCGCGTTCCAGCGCCTGCAATTGCAAGGTGACGGCTGGCTGGCTTAGAAAAAGGGCTTCAGCTGCCCGTGAAATCGAGCCTAAACGCGCGGCTTGACAGAAAGCCCGGAGCGGTTTGAGCCGGTCTCCCTTGTAATAGAAGCGTTGCGCAGGGTTTTTAAGCATTAGCTCTAATTGGATATAAGGTTTGTTAATAGATTCTATTCAAACATTTAGTTTGTCAAATTAAAACAAGCGTTTTAAGGTTGAGGCCAGCTTTCAGGTACCTCTCCCATGTCCTTACTCGAAATCATTGCCACCCCGCAGCCAGGCCAGGGCGACTTATTGACCCCGGCGGCTTTGGCTTTCTTGTCCGAATTGCACGAGCGCTTCGAGCCAGAACGTCAGGCTAGACTGGCAGCTCGACAAGTTCGTCAGGCGCAATTCGATGCCGGCGCCACACCGGACTTTCGTGAAGACACTCGTACAATCCGCGAAAGCGACTGGAAAGTCGCCGAACTGCCTGCCAACTTGCTGGATCGCCGCGTCGAGATTACCGGCCCGGTCGAGCCGAAAATGGTGATCAATGCGCTGAACTCGGGTGCCAAGGTCTATATGGCCGATTTCGAGGACTCAACCTCGCCGACCTGGGAAAACCTGCTGACCGGCCAACGCGCACTTCGCAAAGCCGTCACCGGCGATCTCGACTGGATGGCGCCAGATGGCAGCAAGCACTACGTATTGAACAAGGAAAACCTCGCCGTACTGATGGTGCGCCCGCGCGGCTGGCACCTCGACGAAAAGCATTTGCAACTGGCCGGCGCGCCGATGTCGGCATCGTTGTTTGATCTGGGCTTGTTCGCTTTCCATAACGCAAAAACCCAATTCGAAAAGAACAGCGGCCCATATTTCTATCTTCCAAAAATGCAATGCATGGAAGAAGCCGCGTTATGGGAAGACGTATTGAGTTTTATCGAAGTCCGTCTGGGTCTGCCACTCGGTACGATGAAAGTGACGGTACTGATTGAAACCCTGCCCGCCGCTTTCGAAATGCATGAAATTTTGCATGCCCTGCGATCACGCATCGTCGGCCTGAATTGCGGTCGCTGGGATTATATTTTTTCGTACATCAAGACTTTCCGTAATCATCGCGACAAAGTCTTGCCGGAACGTGGACAAGTGCTGATGACTCAGCCCTTCCTGAAAGCGTATTCGGAATTGCTGATTCAAACCTGTCATCGTCGCGGCGCACTTGCGATGGGCGGCATGGCCGCGCAGATTCCGATTTCCGGCGATCCTGAAGCCAATGAAGCCGCGTTGAATCGCGTGCGTGCCGACAAATTGCGCGAAGTAAAAGCAGGCCATGACGGCACCTGGGTTGCTCATCCGGCCCTGATCAAGGAAGCCGAAACGATTTTCGACGAACACATGCCGAATGCCAATCAACGAGATGTTCTGCGCGACGATGTTTCAGTCACGCGCGACGATTTGATCAAACCCTGCCTAGGCACCATCACGCAGAAAGGGTTTGAAAACAGTGTCGAAGTTTGTGTGCGTTATCTGGCGTCCTGGCTCGACGGCAACGGCTGCGTGCCGATTCACTGGCTGATGGAAGACGCCGCCACCGCGGAAATTTCGCGCACGCAACTTTGGCAATGGCTGCATCACGGCAGTCTGCATCTGGACGATGGTTCGGCAGTCGATTTTGCATTGTTCGAACGCTGCCTGATTTCATTGCCGAGCAAATTGTCCGATCGCATGCGTGTACCGGGCGCGTCGAAACTCAACGATGCAATTGCATTGCTCGATGAACTCACGCATTCAGACACACTCGCAGATTTTTTGACCTTGCCGGCCTATCAACGCATCGATTAAGCCCGCGTATTTAGATGCATTACTCGTATTTTTCCACTCACAGTAAACAAGCGATCGCGACTCCCGTCGCTCCTACACACGAAGGACATCACCATGAGCAAGACACTTCCCAGCGCCGAACAACTGAAACAAGAATGGGCGACCTCGCCACGTTGGGCCGGCATCAAACGCGGCTATACCGCAGAAGAAGTCGTACGCTTGCGCGGTACCGTTGCTATTGATCATTCCATCGCACGCCTTGGTGCCGAAAAACTCTGGAAATTCCTGAACGAAAAACCGTTCGTCAACGCGCTCGGCGCATTGACCGGCAACCAAGCCATGCAACAAGTCAAAGCAGGCTTGAACGCGATTTATCTGTCGGGCTGGCAAGTGGCCGCCGATGCCAACCTCGCCGGCGAAATGTATCCCGATCAAAGCCTGTATCCCGCGAACTCGGTGCCACAAGTCGTCAAGCGCATCAACAATTGCCTGTTGCGCGCCGATCAGCTGCATCACGCCGAAGGCAATGACAGCATCGACTGGCTGCAACCGATCGTTGCCGATGCCGAAGCCGGTTTCGGCGGCGTATTGAATGCCTTCGAATTGATGAAATCGATGATCGAAGCCGGTGCCGCTGGCGTGCATTTTGAAGATCAACTCGCTTCGGTAAAAAAATGCGGCCACATGGGCGGTAAAGTTCTTGTGCCTACTCGCGAAGCCGTTGAAAAATTGATCGCCGCACGTTTGGCGGCCGACGTAATGGGCGTGCCGACCTTGATCGTCGCCCGTACGGATGCCGAAGCGGCCGATTTGCTGACCTCCGATGTCGATGAAAACGACAAGGCATTCTGCACCGGCGAGCGTACCGTCGAAGGTTTCTATAAAACCATTCCAGGCTTGAATCAGGCAATCTCACGCGGCCTGGCTTACGCGCCGTATGCCGATCTGGTCTGGTGCGAAACCGGCAAACCCGATCTGGCCTATGCAAAAGCCTTCGCCGATGCGATCCATGCAAAATATCCGGGCAAGATGCTGGCCTACAACTGCTCGCCTTCCTTCAACTGGAAGAAGAATCTCGACGACGCCACCATCGCGAAATTCCAGAAAGAACTGGCGGCCATGGGTTACAAATTCCAGTTCATCACCCTGGCCGGTTTCCATGCCCTGAACTACTCGATGTTCAACCTGGCCTACGGCTATGCCCGCAACCAGATGAGCGCCTTCGTCGAATTGCAGGAAGCCGAGTTCGCGGCGGCCGATCGCGGCTTTACGGCCGTGAAACACCAGCGCGAAGTCGGTACCGGCTACTTCGACTCAGTCACCCAGACCATCCAGGGCGGCCAAAGCTCGACCACGGCACTGAAGGGCTCGACTGAAGAAGAACAGTTCCACCACTGAGCCATATCGACAGCTTCCTTAAACAAAAGCCAAGGCGCCGCCTTGGCTTTTTTTATGGCTGACATCTGTGAACCAATCCACGCCCACCATCTTTCCTTCACATGCCCTAGCCACAGCCCGCCAAAATTTGGTTACACTCAAGCACTTATCCGATTGGTTTAATGCTGTGATTGAACTGGTGCGATCAAAATCCCGCAAACCCGCCGCGTCACAAACCTCCCATCTTCCCTCGATGTTGTCCGATGAAGAGATGCAGGTGTTGTGTTCTGTAGCGGTTAGCCGCGCGATGCTGCCGGGTGAAGAATTGTTCCGCCGCGGCGATGACGCCCACAGCATGTACGTGATCGATACCGGCGAAGTTCGCCTGAGTTTTGATGACGGTATTGTTGACAAACTGCTGGGTTCAGGACATTTCTTCGGCGAGCTTTCGGTATTTATCGGACAACACCAGCGCTTCGCCCATGCCATCGCAGAAGCGCCCGGCATGCTCTATGAAATTACGACAGAAGCCTTTCAACGCTTGCTGACAAGCCACCCGGCGATCGTAGCCAAGTTCATGCAACGCAGCTTCACCTATCTGGTCGCAGGCGAACACCAGATGATGCAAAGCCTGCGTCGTCGCAACGAAGACCTGATGCAAACCCTTGATACGCTTCGCCAGACGCGCAGTGAGTTATCTGTCGCGCAACAACTCGTGCGTACCGACGATTTGACCGGCCTTGCCAATCGTCGCGGTCTTTATCGCTACATGGATGAAGTCGGCCGACATCCGGTTACGGGAAAACGGCTGGCCTTGTTGCTTATTGACCTAGACCATTTCAAGCAAATCAATGATCGCAATGGCCATCTGGCCGGTGATGCCGCCCTGCGTGCAGTGGCCGAAGAAGTCCGCCGCATGGCGGGTCCGATGGATTTGCCCTGCCGTCTCGGCGGCGATGAATTCGCGCTCGTGCTGCAAGTTGCCGATAGCGGTGAATTGAGCAACCGCGCGCTTGAACTGATAGCCGCCGTTCGCGGCCTGCGTTTACCCAGCCTGCGCGAACACACGCTCAGCATTTGCGTCGGCGGCGCCTTCTGCCATGACCCTGGCGGCTGGTCGCATTGGTACAGCCTTGCCGATACCGCCTTGTACGAGGCAAAAAAACGCGGCGGCGGCACCTGGCGCGTCGCCGAATAGTGGCCGTAAAACGCCATTTTTCGCGTTCCACGATTAAGCGCCCCATGAAATAAATTGATGGCCACCAATCCCTACACGTCCGCCAATCCACCAGACAGACCCACGGTCTCGTCGGTGTTGCGCACGGTACTGCTTTGCGATTGGGCCGACTCGACGCATTTGATTGAAACCCTGGGGGATGCCCGCGCCGTCGGACTGATGCAAAAACACGATCAGTTTGTCCGCGAGACCCTGTTGCACACCCATGGCCGCCTGATCGACAAATCCGATGGCATTCTTGCCCTGTTCGAACGTCCCATCCAGGCGCTCGATTTTGCATTGCGCTACCAACAACAGATGCGCGTATGGGGCGCCGAATACCAGCAAGCGATTCAGGCACGCATCGGCATCCATGTCGGCGATGTGATGACCTGGGAAAACGCACCCGACCAAATCGCTGCCGGTGCCAAACCACTTGAAGTGGAAGGTTTTGCAAAACCGGTCGCGGCCCGCCTGATGAGCCTGGCGATGCCGGGGCAAATTCTGTTGTCGGGCATGGCACAAAGTCTGGCGCAACGCGCGCAGCTTGAACTGGGCGAACGCGGACAGAAATTACGCTGGCTGCTGCACGGACGCTACACCTTCAAGGGCGTGCCGGCACCCATGCTGGTTCACGAAGTCGGCGATCCGGAATTCTCACCACTGCGTGCGCCGCCTTCCACCCAGAAAGCCTGGCGCGAAATTCCACTGTGGCGGCGTCCGCCCATCCTGGCACTGGAAATCCTGCTGACCACCGGCCTGATCGGCGGTTTCATCTGGAGTACCTTTCAGAGTCCGCCCGCCATCGCTTTTTACGAACGCGACTGGATCGTAATGGGTGATTTGCAAAACCTGACCCGCGAAAAAATGTTCGATGATTCACTCGATACCGCATTGCGTATCGGGCTGGAACAATCGGCATATGTGAATGTGATCTCGGATCGTCAGGAAGAAGATGCACTCAAGCGGATGCAGCGCGAAGGTCAAAACATTGATCGCGTCACCGGCACGGAACTGGCCTTGCGTGAAGGTGCCAAAGCCCTCGTACTGCCAACGCTGACGGAAGCGGGCGGTCATCTGCGCATTACGGCTGAAGTGATCGACCCGAATACCGGCGTAACCGTTTATACCGAGAGTGCGGAAGCAACCAATGCCAATAATGTGTTGCCTGCACTTGATGAAGTCCTTGAAAAGCTTCGCTTGCGCCTAGGCGAATCTGTCAGTTTGGTTGACAAGAGCAATAAGCCGCTTGCAATGGCGACAACTGGAAATCTGGACGCACTCAAGGCGTTTTCACTCGGGCTTGAAGCAAAACGTGAATCCCGTTACAACGATGCCCGACTATTATTCGAACAAGCGATTAAATACGACCCTCAATTTGCATTCGCATACATCGGACTGGCGACCACCAATTTCGTCTCGAATGATCTGGAAGGATTTGAGAAAAACATAAAACTTGCAAACCAGTATCGCTCGCACCTGACTGATCGCGAAGCACTACTGTTTGATGCCACGTCTTTGCTGGTAAAGAATCCAGCCGAATCGCTGCCCCGTTGGAAACTGCTGGGACAGCTATACCCGGATGAATTTCGCGCCCATTACAATTACGTCTTGTATTCTTATTTCAATAACCAGGTTGGCGAGGAGCAACTGGCGATAATCGAGTCTGCATTGAGACAGCAAAATCCGGCATTGGCCAACGCCTATTATTTGAAAGGCGTCGTATTGTTGTATCAAAACAATTACAGACAGTCACTCGAAGCATTCAAGCAAGCCGAGATAAATGGTGTTCGAGGCTATAAATCGGAATATGCAATGGCATACCTTGCCAACAACGATTATGCAAACGCGGCCAAGGTTCTCAAAAGCCAGACTGAAAGCGGCGTCGCGGGGGCCGATATTGCCACCCGTCTACCGGGCATACTGCTTCCGCTTAGTGAAGGCAAACTGGATGAAGGCATACAGCTGGCAAAGTCCCTTAACGAACAGGCGAATATAAAAAATATCTCCAGTTCAAATACCTACGAGGGAATGCTGCTTTCGCTTGAAAGCTATAAGCCCGACGGAAAATTTTATCCAAGGCAACAGGAGTATCTGGACAAAAATATCCGCTCTCTGCGATCTGGTCACGTTGCAGATAAAAAATTCCTGCAGTTTAATTTATCGGCAACAGCCTGGATGGCAGCCAAAAGCGGAAATACCGGATTTGCGGAGAAGGCTCTGCAAGCAGCGAAAGACGTTCATCTTGAACAGCCTCCATCGGCCAACAAAGACATGCAATTGATTGCTGAAGCAAAAATACTGATGGCAAAACACTCGCCTGAGAAAGCAACTGCCCTACTTGCAAGCCGATCTATGCAAAGCGACAGCCTATATCTATTAAACGAAACACTTGAGCAAGCATATCGCTCTGCGGGCAAAAATCAGGATGCTGACCGGATGTTGAAATGGCTAATGGAAAATCGCGGCCATGCTTATGCCGAATATGGCAGCGAAAACTTTTTACAACCCGTAAACGTCTATTCCTTCTATCTTGCGCAATCCAAAACAAAAGAAAAAGACAAGGGCCGTTAAGTCCTTGTCTTAATTATTAAGCGCATTATTTTGAAGAAGTGATTTTCTACTTGGCTGCTTCCAGAGCTACCGGGTTGAACTGAGCCTTCGCACTCAGCAACTGCGTGCGCAGGGCATCCCGGCTTTTCTTGATATCCGCTGCGCTGGCGAGTTTTTCACAACTCATGCAGGCCC
>Ga0116177_10004319_pt1 | contig 10366 bp, 6 predicted proteins | sample AD_STIC10_MetaG_FD_89750 | JGI IMG/M metagenome (GOLD analysis project Ga0116177, IMG submission 89750) | Active sludge microbial communities of municipal wastewater-treating anaerobic digesters from USA - AD_STIC10_MetaG | ecosystem: Engineered > Bioreactor > Anaerobic > Digestate | place: USA...
CTGCTCACGGCCTGTGGTGGTGATTCCGGTGGTCCGGCCAAGGTGGCGCGCGTCGACGTCTCGTCGCTCGCCAATCAGGTCGAGGTAGGGGCGACCCTCCAGTTCTCAGCGAGCCCGAAGGACGGCAAGGGGAACCCGCTGACCGGGCGTGCTGTAACCTGGACGTCATCGGCGGCGGCCATCGCCTCCGTCGACAACTCGGGGATCGTGACCGGCGTGGCGCCGGGAGCGGCCACGATCACGGCGACGTCCGAAGGGGTGACCGGCACCCTCGGTGTGACCGTGATCCCGGTGCCGGTCTCGACCGTCACGATCGACAATCGCACGCCCAGCGTTAGGCAGGGTGGGACGGCGCAGCTGAGCGCGACGGCGCTCGATGCCCTCGGGCGCACGCTCGCCGGCCGCACCATCACCTGGTCGAGCGCGCTCCCGGCCATCGCCAGCGTCACGCAGCAGGGGCTCGTGACCGGCGTGACGTCGGGGAGCACGTACATCCGCGCGACGAGCGAAGGAAAGACCGACTCGGTCCCGATGCTCGTGCGCTCGCTCAACGCACCGACCATCGCGGGTGTCTCGCCGGCCACGTGGACCCCGGGGATCGCGGCCACCATCACGGGGACCAACTTCGCCGGCGATCTGTCGAACAACGCCGTCTTCGTGAACGGCGCGCGCGCGACGGTCACCGCCGCCACCACGACGTCCATCAGCTTCGTTGTGCCTTCGGCCACCATCCTGCCATGCTCGCCGAACGGCCCCGTGCCGATCGTCGTTTCCGTCGCCGGCGATTCGGCCTCGGGGAGCGCCAACCTGGCCATGGCGACGCCGCGACAGCTCGGCGTCGGCGAGTCGATGCTGCTGACGGGGGCGGCCGAGGTGGGGTGCAACGAGTTCAGTACGACCGGTGGTACGTACGTCGTGACGGCCTTCAACCATGCGACCAGTGCGGCGCAGGCGGTGAACTTCCAGCTGGTGGGTGCGGCGCGCGCCTCGGCGACGTCGGCGCTCCTTGCGCCGGCCCGGACGTACGCCCTCTCGGCGCCGTCCGCCCCTGTGATGGGGCCGGTCGCGCTCCCTGCGCCCACGCGCGATGAGAGTTTCGCGAGGGGACATGCCGCGGCGCTCAAGGCCAACCTCGACTTCCTCAACCGGCACCCTAACCTGCGGAGCGCGATGCAGGCCAAGCGCGCCCGAGAGCGCGCCGCGGCCAGCCGCGCCGGCGTCTCGCTGGCGAGCGCCGTGGCCGACCTGCCTAACGTCGGCGACAAGTTCTGGAAGCGCATGATGAAGACGTTCGGCACTTACACCACGTTCGATTCGGTGCGCGTGCGCGTGGTGTACGTGGGGCCCAAGCTCATCATCATGGAAGACTCGCTCTCGCCGCTCGCCGGGACGATGGACGCCGAGTACCAGGCGATCGGGACCGAGTTCGACCGGGACATGTTCGGCTACCTCTCGAGCTTTGGCGACCCGCTCGTGCTCGACGGCGAGACCGACGCCAACGGGCGCGTGATCGCCATCTTCTCCAAGAAGGTCAACGACTACACGATCGGGAGCGGCGGGTCGCTGCTCGGCTTCGTGACGTCGTGCGACTTCGCGCCGCAGTCGGACCCCAACCCGAACAACGCCTGCCTGCCCAGCAACGAGGGCGAGTACTTCTACGCCTTCGTCCCCAATCCCAACGCCACCGGCAATTCGAACTGGTCGCTCGTCGACTGGCGCCACTACGTGCGGGGCACGCTCCTGCACGAGTTCAAGCATGTCGTGATGTTCGCCGAGCGCATCGACCGGGACGCCAACTTCGCCGAGGAAGGGTGGCTGGAGGAGGCGACGGCGCAGCAGGCGACCGAGCTGTGGGCGCGCAAGCTGTACTCCAACAAGCCGCAGCGCAGCGACATCCGGTGGAGCGACGGCATCATCTGCGACTACGTGCGTCCCCCCGACTCGCGCTTCGGCTGTACCGATCCGGTCGAGGCGATCGGGCACCACATGGGCTTCCTGTACCGGCACTACAACGCCAACGAGTCCAAGTCGATCATCAACAGCAGCGATAACGTCATCTACGGCTCGTCGTGGTCGTTTGCCCGCTGGGTAACCGACACCTACGGCGGCGCCGACGAGGGGGCCTTCCTGCGCTCGCTGGTGCAGCAGCAAAACGATCGCGGCATCACGAACCTGCAGAACCGCACCGGGAAGACGTGGGCGGAGATGATGGGGTATTTTTCCCTCGCCTCGGCCTCGGACAACTATCCGGCGGGGACGATCACCGACCCGCGGGCGCGCCTGCAGAGCTGGAACACGCGCGACATCTTCGCGAACATGAGCGCGAGCCTGCGCTTCGGCGACGGGAGCTCGGCCTTCCCGAAGCCGTGGCCCATCAACATGCGCGCGGTCTCGTTCGGGACGTTCCCGTCGACGATCAGCAACGTCTTCACCCTTCCCGGGGGCGGCTTCGCGGCCTGGGAGATCTCGGGGACGCAGACGACGCCGCAGGCCCTGGGGATTCGCGGCATCACCGGCGGCACACCACCGGCGAACGTCGGGATGGCGGTGGTGCGGGTGAAGTAGCAGGGCTGGGCGACGGGAGGCGGGAGTGGCGCGCGGCGATGCCGCGCGCCACTCTTGCGTTGGGGCCGGGGCGTGCGCCGTGCGCGCGGTGCGAATAGACTTGCACGCTCGTGCGCTGCGGTTGCCGCGCGACGTCGCCCTCCTCCCCAGCACGCCACCCTCCCGTCTCCCGTCCCGGCATGACCCACTACTTCGGAGCGCACACGATTGGCACCGGTGGCGTCCACATGGCGGCGGCGCGTGCGGGCGCGGCCGGCATGACGGCGCTGCAGGTCTTTAGCGGGATGCCGCAGTTCTACAACGAGAAGGCGAGCGTCAAGCCGGAGAAGGCGCAGCGTTTCACCGAGGCGATGGCGGCGGCTGGCATCGACAAGCGGCACTGCATCGTGCACGCGGCCTACGTCCTCAACACCGCGTCGCCGGAGCCGGAGAAGTACGAGCGTGCCAAGCTCGGCCTCGCCAAGGAGCTCGAGCGCACGACCGCGCTCGGCGTGCTCGGCTTCTGTTTCCACCCCGGCTCGGCGGGGACGAGCGATCCCGCCGGGGCGATCGCGCGTGTGGGGGATGCGATGAGTTTCGCGCTCGAGAAGGTCCCCGAGGGCGCGAAGATCTTCATCGAGAACACGGCCGGGGCCGGGCGCACCATGGGGCGCGCACCGGAGGAGATTGCCGGGATGCTGGCGCGCGTCCCGGCGGCCTCGCGCGCGCGCGCCGGCTACGGGCTCGACACCTGCCATCTCTTTGCCAGCGGGCACGACTTCACGTCGGGGCCTGACGCGGCGCGTGCGCTCCTCGATCGTTTCTGCGACGTGATCGGCGAGGCGCCGTCGTTCCTGCACCTCAACGACTCCGAGGGAGATTTCGCGTCGAACAAGGATCGACACGCCCTCATCGGGGAGGGGAAGATCGGGGTCGAGCCGTTCCGTTGGCTCCTGCAGGACCCGCGCACGCAGGAGATTCCGCTCATCCTCGAGACGCCGCAGGCCAACCCGGACATCGCCGACGGCGACGCCTCGGCCGACCCGTTCGACGTGCGGATGATCACGTTGCTGCAGTCGCTGGTCGCCTAACGAACCGCGGGGCGCCCGGCGCGACGCGCAACATCGGCGGCACCGGTTTGCCGCGTGGTGGCGCGGCGGAACGCCGAGGGATGTTTCGTCGGGAATCGCGCTTTGGCACCGTGGCCTCGCACCGCGTGTACCTGTTGTCCCTCGAGCAGCTCGTCTCGTCATTACCGGCTTTTCCACGACTTCTGGCACTCTCCATGTCCGCACCACGACCGCGCCGTCACGACGGCGTCCCGGCGCGCGCCGCGCGCCTGCTCTGCACCACACTCCCGTTCCTCGCCGCGCTGCTGCTGGTTGCCCTCGCGCCGCGGCCCACGCACGCGCAGGGGGCGCCCGGCAGCGACCTCCTCGTCCTGCTGGCAGGGAACGACACCATCGCGATCGAGCGCTTCTCCCGTTCGCGGGGAGGGCTCGACGTCGAGTTGCTCATCAAGCCGGCCAGCGCGCGCATCACCTTGCGTGTCGACGTCGACGCGCAGGGCCGAGCGACGCGCCTGCTCAACGACTATCGCGCGGCCACGGCCGCCGTGACCAGCGCCCCGGCGCAGCACGCCGAGGCGCGGTTCACGGGCGACAGCGTCATCGTCGACATCAGTGGGGGCGGGCGCACCGCGACGCAGCGCTTCGCCACCAGCCCGGGGGCGGTGCCGTTCATCAATCCGTCGTTTGCCATCGTCGAGCTGGTGATCCAGCGCGCCCGCGCCATCGGTGGTGACTCCGTACCGGTCTCCATTTGGAACCTGCAGGGCGGGCAGACCGCGTTCGCGAGCGTCGTGCGCCGGGGGAGCGATTCGGTGGTCGTGCTGCTGGGCAACGTCCCGGCGCGCCTGGCGGTGAATGCGGCAGGCGACATCACGGGCGGTGTCATTCCGGCGCAGGGGCTGCGCCTCGTGCGTGTGCGCGGCGGCAGTGCCAGTGCCAGCGCGATGTCGGTGGAGAAGCCGGACTATTCCGCTCCCGCCGGCGCACCCTACACGGCGGAAGAAGTCACCGTCCGCACCCCGGGCGGGCACACGCTGGCCGGGACGCTCACGATGCCTCGCGACCGAAAGGGGAAGGTGGCTGCGGTGGTCACGATCACCGGGAGCGGACCCGAAGATCGTGACGAGGCGATTCCCCCCCTGAAGGGATATCGTCCCTTCCGGCAGATTGCCGACACGCTCGGCCGTCACGGCATTGCGGTGTTGCGCCTGGACGATCGCGGCCACGGCGCGTCGACGGGCGATCACGCTTCGGCGACGAGCGCCGACTTCGCCGATGACATTCGCGCCGGGCTCGCCTACCTGCGCGCGCGCCCCGAGATCGACGGGTCGCGACTCGCACTCGTGGGACACAGCGAGGGCGGGCTCATTGCACCGATGGTGGCGGTGAGCGATCCGTCGCTGCGCGGCATCGTGCTGATGGCCGGGCCGTCACAGACGGGGCGACAGATCCTGCGCTTCCAGCTGGGGAACGCCGTGCGTCGCGACACGTCGCTCACGCCCGCGCGGCGCGACTCGTCCCTAGCGACGCTCGACGCGTCGATCGACTCGCTGGCGAGCACGTCGACGTGGTTGAAGTACTTCCTCGACTACGATCCGTTGGTCACCGCGCGCAAGGTGCGCGTGCCGACGCTGATCCTGCAGGGGGCAACGGACCAGCAGGTGACGGCGGAGCAGGCGGGGGCACTCGAGAAGGCCATGCGTGACGGCGGGAATCGTCGCGTGGCGATGCGCGTCTTTCCCGAGGCGAATCACCTCTTCGTGCAGGATGCCAACGGGAATCCGGCGGGCTACACCACGCTCCCCGATCGCTTCGTGCGCGCCGACGTGATGGCGGCGTTGCTCGACTGGCTGCGCACGACGCTCAAGTAGCAGCGGGCTGCAACCGGCGGTGCGCGCAGCGGTCGCATTCCGGCGTTTCCCTAGGGAGACGCGACGTTTTCCCGGGGAAACGCTGCTTCACGAATGGTGCGCGCGCGCGTTGCTTATGGGGGGAGCGCGTGCGCGAACGCGGCGTTTCTCAGGGGAAACGATGGGGCAAATGCACCGTGTGCAGCGTGCATGCACGGTGCGCTACGACACGTTTCTCCCCCGGGAATGGCGGTGCTGAAGAGGCTCCGTGGCGCGTTCTCCTAGGGAAAACGTCGATTTTCATAGGGGGCGCGATGCACTTCCCTATTGCGTCTCCGACGTTCGCCTTTAGTTTTTGCCGCGAAGAATTCGTGGTTTCCACCGGGGGAATTCACGTTTCCATCACTCAGGAGTCGAACGATGGCCGCTAAGAAGAAGGCCGCTGCGAAGAAGGCCGCGCCGAAGAAGGCTGCTCCGAAGAAGGCTGCCGCCAAGAAGGCGCCTGCGAAGAAGGCTGCTGCAAAGAAGCCCGCTGCGAAGCGGAAGCCGAATCCGGCGTTCATGGCGCCGATGACGCCGACCACGGAGCTCGCGGCGGTGATCGGCCCGAAGCCGCGTCCGCGTTCCCAGGTTGCCAAGGACCTGTGGGGCTATATCCACAAGAACGGCCTGCAGGACTCGAAGAACAAGCGCAACATCAACGCCGACGAGGCGCTGAAGAAGGTGTTCGGTGGCAAGAAGACCGTCTCGATGTTCGAGATGACGGCGCTCGTCAACAAGCACCTCAAGAAGTAAGCGGCGACACCACGCCGACCTCGCGAGAGGCGCGTCTCCCCTGGAGGCGCGCCTCTCGTGCATCGGGCCCCCGCGCGTCCCACTCGTCCCCCGCGCGCTCGAACGATGGAACACGACGTGCGCGCCGTCGTAGTTAAATTGCCTGCTCCCCCGCCTCCCGACCCACTCACGTCGCCCGATCCGCCCGAGCCGCATGAGCGCCAAGAAGTCATCCAAGCCCAACAACGTCGTCGCCCAGTCACGCAAGAAGTCGAGCGGCTCGTCGTTCTCGAAGAGCGCACTGTGGGAGAATGTGAAGGGGATCGGCGGTGCGATCCTGCTCTTCTTCTTCATCCGCGCCTTCTTCTTCGAGGCGTATCGCATCCCCTCGGGGAGCATGATCCCGTCGATGCTCGTGGGGGACTGGCTCTTCGTCAACAAGCTGCGCTTCGGTCCGCACGTCCCCTTCAGCAACGTGAACCTTCCCGGCTACGCCGAGCCGGCGCGCTACGACATCGCGGTCTTTGTGTCGCCGCCTCAAGTCGACCAGCCGTGGGATCCCACGCCGACGCTGGTCAAGCGCATCGTGGGGATGCCGGGTGACACGCTGCACATGCGCGACGCGAAACTCTTCGTGAACGGGATCGAGCAGCGGCAGGGCTATGGTGCGTCGTCGGAGGCAGGCGATCCCAACGAGGTGAGTCCGCTCTTCGATTGGCAGAAGGAGATCGCACTCACCGCCTCGCGCTTCGGCGCGGCACCGGCGCAGCCGACGCACGACTACTGGGGACCGCTCGTGGTGCCGCAGGGGCACTACTTCATGATGGGCGACAACCGCTACAACTCGAAGGACTCGCGCTACTGGGGCGTCGTGCCGCGCGAGAACTTTCGTGGGCGCCCGCTCTTCGTGTACTACTCGTGGAACGCCGAGAGCGATCGCCCGCTCGCGTTCATCACGGCGATTCGGTGGGGGCGGATCGGACACTGGATCAAGTAAGGCGTGAGTCGCCTGTCTCTCGGCGTGCGCGCCCTCGCCGCAGGCGCCGCGCACTGACCAGTGGCCTCGAGTTGGGGCGCGTCCCTTCCGCGCGACCGTTGTCGCGACGCAACGTTGTAGGGGCGCGCGCCGAGTGGCGCGAGGGCGAACACCACCGACGCGGACGAAGACGGGCATGGCGGCACATCGCGGATGGATCCTCGCTGGCGTGACAGCGCTGGCAGCCTCGGGGGCGGTCGCCTGGCGCGGGCGTGCGGTGGAGGAGCGGCGTCTGCAGGTGCCGGGGCTCACGGCCTCCGTGGAAGTGCGCCGCGATCGGTGGGGGGTGCCGCACATCTACGCGAAGAACACGCACGACCTCTTCTTCGCGCAGGGATTCGTCGTGGCGCAGGATCGCCTCTTCCAGATGGAGATGTGGCGGCGAGCGGGCGAAGGGCGGCTGGCGGAGGTCCTGGGGCCCTCGGCGGTGGATCGTGATCGCTTCGCGCGCACCTTCAAGTACCGCGGCGACATGAAGAAGGAGTGGGCGGCCTACGCGCCCGACGCCAAGGCGATCGTCACGGCCTTCGTGAGCGGGGTGAACGCGTACATCGCGCAGGCCGGCGACTCGCTCCCGCCCGAGTTCGGGATGCTCGGCTTTCGCCCCGAGCCGTGGAGCATCGAGGTGCCACTGTCTCGTGCCACCGGGCTTTCCGGCGTCTCGAACGGGTCGTCGGAGGTGCTCCGTGCTCAGCTGGTTGCCAAGCTCGGGGCCAAGCGGGTGGAGGCACTTCTTCCGGTCGATCCGGTTCGCGCGCTCGACCCGGCGCCGGGGCTCGACCTGGCCGGGATCGGTGCCGCGTCGTTAGGTGGCTTCGGGTCGGCCTTTGCCGACGTGGCGTACAACCGCATCGAAGGGTCGAACAACTGGACCGTCAGCGGGCGCAAGACTGCCACCGGGCGGCCGATCCTCGCCAACGATCCGCACCGCGTCATCACGAACCCGGCGGTGCGATACCTCACCCACCTGGTGGCACCGGGGTGGAACGTGATCGGGGCAGGGGAGCCGGCGAGCCCGGGGGTGTCGATCGGGCACAATGACCGCATCGCCTTCGGGCTGACGGTGGTGGGGATGGACCAGCAGGACGTGTACGTGGAGACGTTAGGCGCCTGCCCGGCGCGACCGGGGGGCCCCCCCCAACAACAACGTGCCACCGCCGCCGCGTCCTCGCCAAACCAATCGGTTCCCCACCGTACCGAATCCTCGCTCGACTGCTACCGCCACAAGGGCGCCTGGCGACATGTGCAGTCCATCACCGACACGATTCGCGTGAAGGGGGAGGCGCCGCGCGTCGTCACCCTGCGCTACACCGTGCACGGCCCCATCGTCTCCGTCGACACCGCGCGCCGGCGCGCCTTCGCCATCCGCTCGGTGCACGCCGAGCCGGGGACCGCCTCCTACCTCGCCTCGCTCTCGCTCAACCGTGCGCGCAACTGGCCGCAGTTCCAGGCGGCGATGACGCGCTGGCTCATGCCGAGCGAGAACATGATCTACGCCGACGTCGACGGGAACATCGGGTGGGTGGCCGGCGGACTCATGCCCACGCGCAGCTGGTCCGGGCTCCTCCCGGTCCCCGGCGAAGGGAGCCACGAGTGGTCGGGCTTCGTCCCCGGGATGCAGCTGCCGCGCGCCTTCAATCCGGCCGAGGGCTACATCGCCACGGCGAACCACAACATTCTCCCCGACAGCTACCCCATCCCGCTCTCGTACGAGTGGGCCTCGCGCTATCGCATCGATCGCGTGCACGAGGTCCTGCGCCAGCCGCGCAAGTTCACCGTCGACGATTTCCGGCAGTTGCAACACGACGACCACTCCAAGCTGGCCGAGGCGCTCGTTCCTTCCCTCACGGCGGCGGCGAACCGGTGGGGGGTCTCGGGACGAGCGGACGTGAGGCTCCTGGCCGACTGGAACCTGCGCATGTCGCGCGACCAGGTGGCCCCGACGCTCTTCGCCGCGTGGGCCCCGGCCGTCTACCGCCGAGCGATCGCGGCCCAGCTCCCCGACGATCGGGAGACGAGCGCGGCGCTCGCGCTGCGCCCCGAGTACCAGTGGCTGGAACGAACGCTGGCCACGTCGGCGACCCCGGCCAGCGACTCCCTCCTCCTCGGCGCGCTCGACGACGCCGTCGCCGACCTCACGCGCCGCTTTGGGGCCGACCGCGCCGCCTGGCGGTACGGCGACGTGCACCTGGCGGTCCTCCGCCATCCGCTCTCCTCGCGCTACGACCTCCCGTCGGCCTCCCGCGGTGGCGACGGGAACACGGTCTACGCGACCGGCGGGCGCGACTTCAAGCAGACCGCTGGCGCGTCCTTCCGCGAAATCATCGACCTGGGCGACTTCGACCGCTCCGTCGTGACCAACGTCCCGGGCCAGTCCGCGGATCCGCGCAGCGCGCACTACGGCGACCTGTTGCCGCTGTGGGGCAAGGATGACTATTTCCCCCTCGTCTACAGCCGCAAGCGTGTCGAGCAGGAAACCGAGCAGGTCCTCTGGCTGCAACCACAACGCCGGGCGACGCGATGAGTGCGAGACGGTCGGTGCCGTCGCGTCGCACGCGTTGCTGCCGTCGTTCCCTCCGGTAGGGGTCGCGCGCATGCCCTTTTCGTTCAATCTCGACGTCGCCCACGCCTCGACGATCCCGGCGAGGCTGTACAACGATCCGGTCTACCTCGAGCTCGAGGTGGGGAAGATCTTCGCGAAGACGTGGCAGCTCGTGGGGCGGACGGAGCAGCTGGCGGAGAGCGGTTCGTACCTCACCGCGGAGATCGCCAACGAGTCGATCGTGATCGTGCGCGATGGCGAGGTCTTGCGCGGCTTTCACAACGTCTGCCTGCATCGCGCGGGTCCGGTCGCGACCGGGTGCGGCCGACGACAAAGCATGCAGTGCAAGTATCACGGGTGGACCTACAGCCTCCAGGGGGCGCTGGTCCGTGCGCCAGGCATGGAGGGGACCGCCAACTTTTCCCCCGGCGACTTCCAGCTGCTTCCGGTGCAGGTCGCCACGTGGGGCCCCCTCGTCTTCGCCAACCTCGACCTCAAGGCGCCGCCGCTGGCGCACTTCATCGAGGACATTCCGCAGCAGTGCGAGCGC
>Ga0116177_10004332_pt1 | contig 10353 bp, 10 predicted proteins | sample AD_STIC10_MetaG_FD_89750 | JGI IMG/M metagenome (GOLD analysis project Ga0116177, IMG submission 89750) | Active sludge microbial communities of municipal wastewater-treating anaerobic digesters from USA - AD_STIC10_MetaG | ecosystem: Engineered > Bioreactor > Anaerobic > Digestate | place: USA...
AAGCGCATCGCCTGGTTTTACCCTGATCGAATATCCTCCCTTTGCATCTGCCAAAAGTCCGGCATTTGTTCCTTTTATTTTAATGGCTGCAAAAGATACCGGATTGCCATCCCCACCTGAAACCTTACCGGTTAATACACGGCTGGCAATTGCAACTTGTCCTTTAAAATTATCTGCAGGTGTAATAGGGCTTATCGTTGTCACAGGCTGTACATTTCCCTGCGCTTTTGCATTATTGCTTTTTGAAAAGACCATCAGGAACATCACGATATAATTCCAATACCAGAACAACCGTTTCTTTGGTTCTTTGGGATGGGTGATGGCCCTGTCTAACTGGCTGGGGAGCGCCCGGCCGCATACTTTATCGAGGGTGATGTGGGTAAAATAATTCAGCACTTCGGTATCGGTCATCATACTGAAGTCGATCACTTCCTTTGCACAGGCATTGCAGTACCGGCCCTGTTCCGTTGGCGTCATCTGTTGCCAGTTCTCGTGGCAGGGTTCAGGAATGGAGAGTTGCAATTTCTGCATAACAGCCGGTTTTGTTATACGGATGCTGCTTTACAGGTAATTACATAAACCAGTGAAAATAATTTTGGAGAAAGAAGAATGACGAGATGCCACCGGAATATCATTTGCTTTCCAGCATCACATCGGCCTGCTGAAAACTAACCCGGTCGGTATACACCCGGTTGGTGACCTTATTGCGGTAATTCTTGAACATGCTTTGCCAGCGGAGCTGCAATACACCCAGCACGCCTTCCTTAATAATACCTTTATTCATTTTGCTGGCGCCAAATTCCCGGTCGATGAACGTGATGGGCACTTCCGTTATTTTAAAGCCCAGTTTCCAGGCTGCAAATTTCATTTCTATCTGGAAGGCATAACCCACAAAACTGATCTGGTCGAGGTTGATCGATTCCAATACTTCGGCCCGGTAACAAACAAAGCCGGCAGTAGGATCCTTTATTGGCATCCAGGTGATCATTCTTGTGTACAAAGAAGCGCCTTTTGAAAGCAGTATCCTGTCGGCAGGCCAGTTGGCTACTGCTCCACCCTTTATATACCGGGAGCCCACGGCAACCCCTGCCCCATTTACACAGGCTGTATATAATGCATCCAGGTCTTTGGGATTGTGAGAGAAATCGGCATCCATTTCAAAAATGAACTTATAGCCTTTTTCCAGCGCCCAGCGAAAGCCATATATATATGCAGTACCCAGGCCGAGTTTGCCTGACCGCCTCTCTAAAAATAATTGCCCGGGATACTTAGGCATCAGAGATGCAATGATGGACGCTGTGCCATCCGGAGAATTATCGTCGATGATGAGCACATGATAACCCAACTGCAAACCGATCACTGCATCGATGATCTTCTCGATGTTTTCCTTTTCGTTGTAAGTTGGTATGATGACTAATTTTTCCAATGATGCCCAAACATTGATCGATCCAAATTTACAATAAATAACACAACTGCTTATTAACTTGTTTTCTGCTATTTCTATTTAGTTATTCTTTAACAGGGACCGGTTAAGTATCTCCGTCAGCTTCTGCTTGGTATGCAAGGGAAAATCTCCCCGCATCATCCAGTCATAATACTGAGGTTCAGCCTTTAGTACATCGGCTACAGCCCTGCCCTTGTGTTTTCCGAAATTGAATATTTCCCTTCCCGAATCGTTGAAGCTAAAACGGCGGGCATAATCCACGATCTTATCTTCGCCGATCACTCCCAGGATAGAATCAACGGAATCGCCCAGTTTTTCATAGCGTTTCAATTGTGCCATCAAGACATCAATGGTGGCATTCACATCTGTTTCGGCGCTGTGTGCGCCTACCAGTTCCTTTTCGCAAAAGAATTTATAGGCTGCAGATAACGTACGGGGTTCCATGGTATAGAATATGTGCTGCACATCTATCATCTTACGGGTACTCAGGTCAACATCCATACCGGCCCGTAAGAATTCTTCCATCAGGATGGGAATATCAAACCGGTTGCTGTTGTATCCGCCCAGGTCGCAGTTTTCGATGAACATTTTTATTTCATTGCCCGACTGCTTAAATGTAGGTGCATCTTTCACCATCTCATCTGTGATACCATGAATATCGCTTGATTCTTTAGGGATGGCCATTTCGGGGTTAAGCAGTTTTCTTTTTACCAGCCGGCTTCCGTCGGGCATGATCTTTACCATGGCGATCTCTACAATACGGTCTGCAGAAAGACTCACTCCGGTTGTTTCAAGATCAATAAAGACAATGGGGCGTTTAAGTTGCAACATGTTGGATTTTATTTTTAGTAAGGATTAAAGTTCCGTTTTCACAGGTCGTTTTGCCCTGATTTGGGTATAAAATTGAGGCCGAAGGTAATATTAATTGTTTTTCGTCGTTTACCGTTGATAAATTATCTTTGCAGAAACTTAGGATCTGCAATAATAGGTTTTTAAATCTCAAAAGAGAAATGATGAAAAAAATATTCTTTGCCCTGCTGCTTATGATCACCATCTCTGCTATTGTAAGCAGTTGTGCCCCAAGCCGTAAGTCAGGTTGTCCCATGAGTGAAGGCATCATTCACTAAGCCCGGCATTTACATGAACTGGATCGAACTCAACAACCTGCAACAGCTATCCCGGATCAGGGAATTATCCCGTTCGAGGCCGCAGGTGATCTTCAAACACAGCACCCGTTGTTCCATCAGCACCGTTGTAAAAAACCGGCTCGAAAGAGTTGACCAGCCCCTGTCTGTTGACTTTTATTTTCTCGACCTGCTGAAATTCCGTTTGGTATCCGACCAGGTAGCGGAAGACTTCTCTGTTTACCACGAATCGCCCCAGGTACTATTGATAAAAGACGCAGCATGTATTTATGAAGAAAGTCACAGCGCCATCGATATGGCCGGCATCATAGAGCAGATCGGTCTTAACTAAGTCTTCTTCTTTTAACGTACTTCACCACTTCATACCATATTACCGAAACAAAACCGGTAACCACCGCAAAAGCCACCTGGTTCATCGCTAATTTTTCAAAGCTGAAAAAAGCAGCAAGCTGACGAACGCTTACAAATAAAGCAGTCAGTACAATGGTGATGATGATGATGATGGGAACCAGGTTATTTTTATACCGGCTGGTTTCCAGGATGGAATAATAAAAAGAACGGTTCACCAGTGTAAGAAATACGTTGGCCGATATCAGCGCCAGGAATATCATGGTACGGGTGATGCTTTCATTATACCCCTGGCCTACCGCATATTGATAGGTGAATAAGGTACCCGCAGTAATAACAAGTCCCTGGATGATGCTGGTAGCCAGTTCCTGTGCATTAAAAAAAGTGCTGCTGAATTCCCGGGGCTTCTGCAGCATCATATTTTTTTCGATCGGCTCATTCTCATAAATGATGGAGCAGGTGGGCCCCATGATCAGTTCCAGGAAGATCACATGCACGGGCGTAAAGATATTCGGGTATACCCATCCCAATGCAAGCGGAATAAAAACAGTGAGTATGATGGGTATGTGAATGGAAATGATATACTGAATGGCTTTTTTCAGGTTGCTGTATATCTTTCTTCCCATGGCGATGGCATCCACCATCCTGGCCAGGTCATCGTCTGTTAATATCAATGACGATGCCTGTTTGGCGATCTCCGTTCCTTTCCTTCCCATGGCAATGCCTATATGTGCGGATTTAAGTGCCGGTCCATCGTTCACCCCGTCTCCTGTCATGGCAACGATCTTTCCGTTCGCCTTCAGTGCGTTGATCACCCGGAGCTTTGCATCAGGAAACATGCGGGTGAAGATATTTATACTGTTCACTTTCTTAACCAGCTCTTCTTCTGTCATGGCAAGCAATACTTCTCCATCTATGGTCTTACCGGCATCTTTAAACCCGGTTTGCATGGCAATGGTTCGGGTGGTTGCCACATTATCACCGGTAATGATCTTTACATCAATGCCTGCATCATCGAAAGCTTTAAAAACAGTACCGATATTCTTCTTGGGAGGATCGTAAAATGCAACCAGTCCTTTAAAGGAAAAACGGAACTGTTGCTGTTGCTTTGGAAAATCATTCCCGGCATGAACCGCTTCTGCAACTGCCAGCACCCGGTAGCCTTTTTCCGCCAGTTCATTTACAGCCGATACGATCCCTTTTTCTTCTTCGGCAGATAACCCGGATACCCGGATAATGGCTTCCGGCGCCCCTTTAGCAGCAATGATCCGGTTGCCTGCCGCATTCTCAAAAATATGCGTCATCATCGGCGGCCTTCCTTCCAGCGGGTATTCGTGTATCATTTTATAAGAGCGCCGTTCGTCGTTCACAAAAAGGCCCTTATAAGAATCGTGTAAGGCTGTTTCCATCGGATCAAAAGGAATGGGTTCACTTGCCCACATGGCAGCACGTATCAGTCTTTTCTCTTGATCGGATATTACATTGGCGGGATTTGAAAAGTGACCTTCAGCGGGGACAAATATTTTTATAAGCTCCATTTTATTCTCGGTAATGGTGCCGGTCTTATCTACACAAATAACAGAAGCACTGCCAAGTGTTTCAACTGTTTTGGTAAGTTTCACAATAACTCCCATCTTCATCAGCCGCCAGGCCCCTAATGCCATGAACGTGGCAAAAGCCACCGGTATCTCTTCGGGAAGTATGCTCATGGCAAGCGTAAGCGCTTTTAATAAACTGTCGAAGATATTCCTGGAATGAAAATAATTGATGCCCCATACCACCAGGAAAACGATGATCCCGGCGATCGCCATCTTCTTCACAAAATTATTTATCTGGAGCTGCAGCGGTGTCTTTTCTTCCTCAATGGACGAAAGCGCCCCGCCGATCTTTCCCAGGCTGGTTTCATTACCGATGGCCGTTACCCGGCAGATGGCCAATCCACCCGAAACAAAGGTTCCCTGGTAAACCTGGTTGTTTGTATCCGACTCTGTCTTAAAAACACTCAGCGATTCGCCGGTAAGAATGGATTCATTCACAGAAAAATCGTTTGACTGGATGATCACGCCGTCGGCCGGTACCGAACCTCCTTCTTCAATGATCATCATATCTCCTGTCACAATGTCTTCGCTGTTTATCTCCTGCGTTGTTCCATTGCGTATCACTTTACTCATGGGCCGGGTAAGGGCACGCAATGCCGCAATGGCATTCCTGCTCCGGTAGTTCTGGAAAACTGAAATGGCAGATACAAATACAATGGCGGCAGACATAAAGAGTCCGTCATTGCGGTTACCTGTGATAAAGTAGATCAGTGCAGCAAAAACCAGCAGGATAAACATGGGTTCCAATGCAATTTCCTTCAGCAGTGTGATAAAACCTGCCTCCTGCTTAAATTGCTGCCGGTTGAATCCGGATCGCTTCCGTGCCTCCGTTACCTGTTCATCCGTAAGGCCCTTTATATTGAAATTACTTTCTGCCATTCATGCGGAGTATTGAATTGATCAATTAAAATTAAGGCAATTGAGATTTTTGTACCTGTTTTATTTTAACAAACAGGAAAATTCATCCGGCCTCCGTGATATATATGCTGTTTGTTGTAATTTTAGGGCCATACAACAAAAATGCCGTCAACTTCCCCGCTTTCAACCAAACGTCTGCAGCAGGAAAAGGAAAAATTTGAAGCCCTGTTCCAGTATGCTTCCATGGGCATACTGGTTGCCGGTAAAGCAGGGGAAATACTGATGGCAAATAATTTCCTCCTGTCCCAGTTTGGATACAGCAGCCAGGAAGAACTGATCGGCAAAAAGATCGAACAACTCATCCCCAGCCGGTATCACGGCCATCATACCAAATACCGGGATAAATACAATAAACATCCCGAGCCAAGGCCGATGGGCATTGGCAAAGATCTTTTTGCTGCCAAAAAAGACAGCACCGAATTCCCGGTGGAGATAAGTCTGAGTAACTATGTGATGGACGGAGAAAGTTATACCATCGCTTTTGTAAGCGATATCAGCAAAAGAAAAGAATACGAAAACGCTGTTATACTGCAAAAAGAACAACTCGCCGAAACAAATAAAAAGATCGAGGAACTGAATGATGAACTGGAAGAAAAAGTGGAGTTGCGTACCAAACAACTGAAAGATACGCTTGCCCAGCTGGAAGTATCCAAAGATGAACTTACCAAGGCATTGAGCAAAGAAAAAGAGCTGAGCGACCTGAAAAGCCGTTTTGTATCCATGGCTTCGCATGAGTTCCGTACTCCGTTAAGCACCATTCTATCGTCTGCCTCACTGGTATCTAAATATACCGAGACCGAAGAGCAGGAAAAAAGAGACAAACACATTCACCGGATTAAATCATCGGTTAATAACCTTACCAGCCTGCTGAATGAATTTCTTTCCATCGGCAAGATTGAAGACGGGAAAATTCTTGCAAACAATATCACCTTTAACATTAAAGACCTCATCGCTGCGCTGTGTACCGAACTGGAAGGTATTGCCAAAAAAGACCAGCAGATCATTTACAAACACAGCGGGGAAGATGTGGTAGTGCTTGACCCGACGTTATTGCGTAATGTGATCACGAACCTGTTATCCAATGCCATCAAATTCTCCTCCGAGAACGGCATCATTGAAGTTAGCAGCGAGGTAAGCGCCCGGGAGATCGTGCTGACGGTGCAGGACAATGGCCTGGGTATATCCAAGGAAGACCAGGAACACCTGTTTGAACGGTTCTTCCGCGGCGCCAATGTTACCAATATACAGGGTACGGGCCTTGGGCTTCATATTGTAGGCCGCTATATTGAAATTATGGATGGAAGGATTGAATTCTTCAGTGAATTGGAAAAAGGTACCAGATTTATTATTACATTTAAGAGGGGATAATCCTGAATGCCCCGTTTTAAAATATGAAACATTTACTGCTTATAGAAGACAACGATGAAATAAGGGAAAACACCGCCGAGATCCTGGAACTGGCAGGCTACAAAGTAAGTACGGCTGAAAACGGGAAAGTTGGTGTTGAAGCAGCCCTGGCTACAAAACCCGACCTTATCATCTGCGACATTATGATGCCGGTACTGGACGGATACGGCGTATTGCACCTGCTCAACAAGAATCCCGAACTGACCGGTATCCCTTTTATTTTTCTTACTGCCAAAGCCGAACGGGGCGATTTTCGCAAAGGCATGGAAATGGGCGCCGATGATTATATCACCAAACCCTTCAGTGATATTGAACTGATGAATGCAATAGAAAGCAGGCTTAGAAAAACCGAAGTGATCGCCAAAAACTACTCCAGCGATGCTGCCGGCATGCAGCAGATGCTGAATGATTTCCGGGGCGATAATGCCCTGAAAGAACTTGCCGCCGACCGGCATATCAATCATTATAAGAAAAAGCAGCTTATCTATTCAGAAGGCAACCACCCCAACCGCCTTTACTTTATCCAGAAAGGAAAAGTAAAGACATTTAAGACCAACGACGCCGGTAAAGAACTGACCGTGGGGCTTTTTAATGAAGGCGATTTCTTTGGATATACCGCCCTGCTGGAAGAAACGGTTTATAAAGAAACGGCTGAAGCCATTGAGGACTGCGATATTGCCATTGTGCCCAAGGAAGAATTTGAAAGCCTGCTGCTTACCAACCGGGAGGTAACACATAAATTCATTAAACTGCTGGCAAAGAATATTTCGGAGAAAGAGAACCAGTTGCTGGGCCTTGCCTATAACTCCCTGCGCAAACGGGTTGCCGATGCATTGCTTACGCTGCAGGGCAAATACCAGAAAGAAAACCAGGATAAATTCTCGATGCATATTTCCCGGGAAGACCTGGCCAATATTGCCGGAACGGCCACCGAATCGCTCATACGCACACTCAGTGATTTTAAAAGTGAAAAACTGATCGAGATCGCTGAGGGAAATATCATCATCACCAACCAGAAAAAACTGGCAGCCATGCTCAATTAACATTACAGGTTTGCAGAGAGGTAGCGGTTGAACTCATTCTTCAGTTTAGAAAAATCCGTTTCCATATACTCCATTTCATTACGGAGTTTTTCCTGTTTCTTTATTACTTTCTGATCGGGCATTGTTTTATCCTTGCCGGTTAATGCCTGTACCTGCCCGTTCACATCATGGCGCAACTCATCAATGAACTCATCTTTAATGATGAAGAGGTTTTGAAAATGTTCGGCCAAGGCAAGAAATTCCTTATTGTTCTTATGATCCAGTACTTCGGCCAGGCGGTTTTTCAATACGGTGTTCTCCTGTTTGAAAAATTCCAGCAGGCGTAACCAGGTCTTGTTCTCATGAACAAATTGCGCTGGTTTCAACATTTCAACAGTAGCCATATTTTTCATTTATACGTATTCTCCTTCTTTATACACTTATGGTAATTACAAATCTATTTTTAAACTTCCCCGGAATAAAGGACTACCATCACCCCGTTTCCTGAGATTTATCAGGGTTTGGCGCAACATTCAATTGCCTGGGCTTTTTCTGCTTTCATTTTCGGGCTCACATAAGGGATGCCCAAACCCATCCCTCTTAAAATGAGCAGGCAGGCCATCCCCATCATCATATACGGATAAGCCCTGCGTATCTTTTGCCGGATACCCAGACTTACATAATTACCCAGGAACGCCACACTCCACATCACCGGCAATGTTCCCAACCCGAAAAAAGCCATGAACAAAACACTTTCAGTAATGCTGGCTGCAGCAACAGCTCCGGCAACTGCCATGTAAACCAACCCGCATGGCAACAACCCGTTGAGCAACCCTATCAGGAATAAAGAAGCATGGTTCTTTTGCAGAAAAAGCCTGCCCAGCATGGAACGAACCTTTTCAAACAACCTTATTCCGTGGTGCTGATTTTGCCAGGTCTTTATTCTTTTTGGCAGTAGTACAAATACAATGATCAGCGCCCCAAGTATAACCGATAGCCATTGCTGAAAACCAAATAAGGCAACTGTTTTTCCAATAGCGCCGAAGATCAGCCCAAAAAAAGAATAGGTGGCAATACGGCCGGCATTATAAAGCAGGGCACCCGAAAATTTTGACCAGGTGCTGTTATTATTCAGTGGCAACGATAACGCCAGCGGGCCACACATACCCACGCAATGGAAACTACCGAGTATTCCAATGCTGAATGCCGCAATTGCCAACTGTATCATCGCTGTTGAACGTTTTTAAATAAATATCTTCTTTTCAAAATAGTACGTAACTCCTTCCTTCTGCCAGCTCAGGTGCAGTTCATACAAACCATTCTTTGCCGACGATACCGGCAGTACCAATGGCTCATCCTGCAGAGTGAAACTCTTTTTAATATCCCGGCTCTCATCCGAAGGGCAATACAAAACCGCTTCGCCGGTCAATTTCTTTCCGGCAAAATCCGCGGGGAATTCGATCAGCAGTGAATTGTCCTTCAGCTCGCATTTAATGGGAGCCGACAGGGCTGATACCCGGTTCATCTCATCGATCTTATCCTGGTACTTCAGCTCCTTTGCATAGTAATCGGGTGTAACCAGGTCAAATTTCTGCGACGATGATTTGAACACCATGAATAATATGCCTGCCACAAAAGCGGTATACACAAAAAGTATTTTATATCCCCAGTTCATAGTAAATGTTTTTAGTTGTATACTTCGGGGCCGATGAATTTGGCCTCAATGTTCTTTATTTTTTTCCCGTTCTCATACACACCCATCTTCACCATGGTCTTCCAGCCTGTAATGTTCTCTTTTTTAAGTTTCAGGAAGAACTGCAGGTTGGTATACGCTTCTTTCTTTACCGTAAGTTTTCCGCTTCCAACCAGTTCTATCTCGCCGGGTACATTCTCCAGTTTTAAAACAAAGTCGATATCCTTATGCGTTTTGTTAGCAAGTTTCAGGTTGAACAGGTTGGTGATACGTCCGTCGGGAAGCGTATTGTAGGTCATACCTGCAGTACGCATTAACCGTACGTCCAGGTCGGTTCGGCTTACGATCAGGAACGCCAGCAGCGAGATCAGCAACATCAATACGCCGATATATGCCTTAATGCGGGTATTAATCTTGAGCCTTACCCCCCTGGTGATGCTGTTCTCCGATGCATAACGGATAAGCCCCCTGGGTCGTTCAATGCTGGTCATAATGGCATCGCAGGCATCAATACAGGCGGTACAGTTCACACATTCCAGCTGGGTGCCGTTCCGTATATCAATACCGGTAGGACAAACCCGTACACAGGCAAAGCAGTCGATGCAATCGCCCTGCTTTACAATGGCTTCCAGTTTTGCTGTGATGCTTTTACAGGCGCCGTCTTCTTTGCAATCAACACATTTGCAGTCGTGGTCTTCGTTCTTTTTGAGTTTACCTCTTGGTTCTCCTCTTTTATGATCGTAGGCAACAACAATAGAATTCTTGTCGAGCAAAACGC
>Ga0116177_10004337_pt1 | contig 10347 bp, 12 predicted proteins | sample AD_STIC10_MetaG_FD_89750 | JGI IMG/M metagenome (GOLD analysis project Ga0116177, IMG submission 89750) | Active sludge microbial communities of municipal wastewater-treating anaerobic digesters from USA - AD_STIC10_MetaG | ecosystem: Engineered > Bioreactor > Anaerobic > Digestate | place: USA...
AAATCCCCCGCTTTGAACCATTGCAAATTTATGCTCAAAGTTAATTCCTTCTTTTGAAGTAGATTGAACGGCTTCTAAATATTCTTTAAATTCTTTCATTATTTTTTCCTTATTGATTTACTTGTGTAACTTGACTGATTGGAAGTTCTTCTGTTTTCTTAGTAGTTTCTATAGTAATATTAGCATCAGTTGATTTTCTCCAACCATAAATTCCAGCCATAGTTGCTAAAAAGAAATTGAGAAAATTATATGCCTCAGATGGAACTATTCTAAAAAACTTAGAAGGGTCTAATCCTAATTTAACTAAATCAATTTCACCTTTGATTACCATCCATTTTAAAAACATTGGAACTATTAAATCTAATGAAACTATTCCAATACACAAAAATACTACATATTTAAAAAGAGTTTGAGTTAAACTTAATTTACTAGGTTTAATTTCATTTTGTTTTAGCCAATTAACAATAAATTGTTTTATTTTTTCTATCATAATATTTGTTTCCTTATTATGTAATTATATTTTATCACTATTTAAGTTTGTTTTAAATATTTAATTAAAATATATTCTTATGAAAGAACAAGAAATGTTAATGGAAAATTTAATAGAACCAAGAGTTTTGGTTGATTTAATGAACTCTGAAATAAATAGAGTATTGGAAGAAAGAAAAGAAATCAAAGTTGTTACTGAAGGAATTGAACAACCAAAGTTTTTAGAGAATGAAGTTAAAGAAATAATTTCAGAAGCTTTTGGAGATGAATTGCAAAGTAAGATAATTAATTTATTGTTTTCTCAAAAGATATTTGATAAATTGACCAACAAATTAATTAACAATATTTTAAGTAGTGTGAATGTTACTGTAAAAAGTATGGAACTTGGGTTAGAAAAGAAATAAATCATTTATTAGAATTTATTAAATCAGCGCAATGAATTCTAAATTTATTTATTAAATGAGAAATGATTTCTTCATCTATTAAATTTTTATAAGCTTCATGGTTTTTAATTTCTTTGTGTTTCTTAAAACTTCTTAAATTCTTAACAACATGAAGAATACTAGTTTCGCTTAGTGAGTCATTTTCTAATTTCATAATGACTTTTTTTAAATCTAAAGCTTGAAGTTCCGTAATTAAACCTAATTGAAATAAATCATCTATATCTCTAAGAATCGGATATAGATGCCATTCTTCTATTTTTAAACCCATTAATTATAAGAGATATAATTAAAATAAACTTTATCATAATATTCAATTTCTTCTATTGAAGAAGCTTTATGTTTCAATACTTTTATTCTTTCTAAAAAATACTTTTTAGCTTCAATTAAATTATCGTCATTATCAATCAATATATTATGAACATTTACCGTTATTTCTATTTCCTCTTTTATTGTTTCAGGTGCTTCAATATGACAAATTTTATCTAATTCTAACTTCATTTCAAAATCTCTTTTTTTCTTCCTTTTTGAAATTCATAAATTAAATCTACTTTCTTTCCAATCATATTGTAATAATCACTTGGAGTAATTGTAAGTATTCCATTAGTATCTCTTAAATCTATTTGAGCATCTTTGTTAGCTGCCTTCGTGGCATAAAACACTAACTCTGAACAATAAAAATTTTTAAATTTATCTTGTGTTTGAGAATCAAAAGAATAATCATAAGGTTTTCCTAATTGTTCTCTAATCCATAAAGTTGCTTTTAATTTTTGAGTATTATCTAAAATAAAATCTTTAAATCTTAGAATACAAATCTCATCTTTACTTGAAAGCCATTGAGCTAAAGATTTTTTAACAACTCCCTCTCCAACCGCTTCAATAATATAAGGAATATTATTTTCTTTTCCAACATACATTAGGGCATGTTTTAGTTTACTTGGATTTATTAAATTACTTAAGTGTCCATAAGAAGTTGAAAGAATTATATCTCCGTGTTGAAGAATTGATTCAATTTCATAATAATCACTCATTAATTTTTCTTTAGAGGTAAAAGGTAAATGAATCTTTCCTATAAATTGAATTATAGGAATTAAGCATTTAACAAATGTAAAATAAAGTGTTTGAAAGTATAATCTACTCATATTATTGTCTCTTACCTGCGGCTCCCGCATCACCAGCTAATCCAGCTATTGCCCATTGTCTTGCTTCCTTATCTGTAATTCCTTCAATCATAAAATCTTCTAATACTGATGATACTTTTCTAAAATCTATTTTCTCTAAGATAGGTGAAATTTCTTGTAAGAACTTTAAAGCTCTTTCTTTAATTTTCATAGGAACATCTGGTTCAAATTCTTTTAGTTTAGATTTGATTCTATCCAAAGCCTGTTCTGGAGTAAAATCAACTTCTACCTTTAAAGCTCTTGATAATAATGAACCTGGTAAATCTTTATAATATAAATTAGTTAAAGAAATTATTCTACCAGTATAAAGAAACTTTCTTGGAACATCTCCGGCTTTTTTCTTTTTCTTTTCTTTTCCTTTTTTATTTTCACCATTGTCATCATCCATTCCATCTTCTTCATCTTCGAAATTATCATCATCTACCATTTCATCGGATTCATCTTCACCCTTTAAAGCTCTTGTGTTCCAATCAATTACTCTTTCATCATTTGATTCAGTTGCGGCTTTAAGAAGATTTACGGCAGTTTTATTTTTATAAATATCATCAATATCATCAAGCAACATAATCTTTCCATTATTCTTATACAATTCTTGATATAATGAAAATGCGCTTATAGCTCCTGAAAACTTAACCCAATTTCCAGCTCCGATTTTATCATTCAATTCTTTTTTAACTTCAACAGATTTCCCAAGACCTGGATCTCCAGCAATAATTAAAAGCTTTTTAGAACTCTTGCCTTTAATTAAAAGTTTTGTATATTCTACAATTTTTTTAAATGTAGCTTCTCCAGTTAATTTAGCTTCAATTCCATCTTCTTTTAATTTTTGCCAAACTTTATCAGCTGCTGAATCAACTTTAACTACTTCTTTTGAACCACCTCTGATTTTATCTAAAAGTCCCTTCGATGGATCTTGTCCGAAAACATAAATTCCATTTTTATAATTATTTACATATTCGTTAACCATAGCAAAACTAAAAGGATTATAACCTTTCTTTTTTGCATATTCATTAGCTAATTTTAAAATTTTAGCAGCTTTAAAATCTGAACCATTTACTTTGATTCTATTACTTGTAATAATTTCATCAAAAATTTCTTTTCTTTCATTTTTTGTAAATTGAGCCGAAGCTTCTAAAAATAAACTTTCTTTATAAAAAGCTTTACCACCTAAAACAGTTGAAACTAAATCAACTATTTGAACTATATTTAATTCACTACAGTCAATGTTTTTATCTGGAGTTTTCTTTGGTCTTAACCAAATATCAATGTTGTTAATTGATGTCGATTTTCCAGCAATCCAATTTATTCTAATTGCTTTTTTATAGTCAGAAGTCATAAATTTAACTCCTTCAAAATTACCATATTTGTTTTTAAATTGAATTGAATATGGAACTACTGGACCTTTAAATTTTAATCCAGCTCTTTTACCAACAACCTTAAGAAAGTTATTAATTATTTTATCAATTGCACCTTGAGCAAAACTCGCTTCATTATAGATTCTTGAATTACTTATATATTCTTCAAATAGATTTATCATTATTATTCCTTTTATAAATATTATATTTTAAGGAATAAATAGATTTTAAGTAGAAAAATTAATATCTTTTATTTGAATTGGAATAAATTTAAGTCGTTCACAAGAAACATTGAAAAAATTAGGTTTTCCAACTGAACCTGAATGCATATGACCATGAATATTAAATTTAATATTTTGTTCTTTCATTAATTGAATTACTTCTTTTTTACCTTTTTCAAATGGATCTGGAAATTTTCTATTTTCAAAAACAATTAATGGAAAATGAGAAAAGATCGCATTATCTAAAATAAAATAAGGAATTGGTTTTTCTTTTTCATTTCCAACTAAAATCCAACCAAGTTCTTCATAAATTTCATCTGGAAAAGTATCGTGATTTCCTTTTAAAAGATATTTGATTCCATTTAATTGTTTTGAGATTTTTTCAAGAGTATCTAAAGTTTTCAATTGATCTATCTTATTTATTAATAAATCTCCTAAAACGATTGCTTTAGTATTTGAAGTAATTAATTTATTCCAATTTTCAATTAATGAATCTTCAAAATCATCAAAATTTTCTTTATGTTGTTTTCTTATTGGTTCATATTCATTGTGAAGTTTAAAATGTCCAAAATGATAATCTGAAATTATATATGTGTCTTTTGTTATCATAGATTAATTATAACACTAATTAGTAAAAAATTAAATATTTAAATTACCTTAAAATCTCTTTAATTGTTGATTTAAATTGTTGCAAATCTTCAAAAATTTCAAGTTTTATATTTTTAAAAGTATTCATAAAAATTGCTTTTTCATCTTCGGTTAATTTATTTAATGAATGAGTTGTAACAAGAACTTTTTCTATTTCAAAATTATTTATTAAAAATTCATCATGTGTTTTTAGGTCTCTTCTTTTTTCATGTATATTGTTTAGATAATGTAAAATAGCTGATTCAAATTTCTTTTTATATTTACTTCTTGTAGTTTTCCAATATTCAAAAATAGATTTAGTTAATTTATGTTTTATTGAATTAATAAATTCTTTTTGTTCTTTTGAGACTTCTGTATTATATAAAATTTTATGAAGATTTAACATTAATTGTTTAGAGTATTTTGTTAAACTTAAATCATTTTTATTTAAATCTACTAATTTAATTAATTCAATAAATCTTTTTTTTCTATATAATGGTTTAATTAAAGTTATATAGAAACTCCAAAATTCATTTCTAAGTTTTTCAATAAATTGTTTATTGGTTTCATTTTCAAAATTCTTAAGTTTAATGAATCTTCTATATCCACCATGTTCAGTAAATGAAAGAGCATCTTTTTGTGAAGAAAAAACTATGTTTGCTTTTAAAATAAAAACACAACTTGAACCATCTTTATTTGCTATTCCATATTTAATAAAATCTTCTTTTTCAAAAGATTTAAATGCCGAGATTGGATTGTTTTTCTTGTTTTGTAGTTTTATTATTTTTTGTATATTTGATGTTTTAGTAATATGACCAAATAAATATTTTTCTTTTTGAATTGAATTAATTAATGGAACCAACGGAAAATCAGATTGAGGTCTTACTTCTTTATCTGTAGTTCCTTTAATTAACCCTAAAGCTATAATACTAAATACATCTGTTTCCCAAAGAATTCCTTTTTCTTTGGTTTTTTCTAAATAAAATTCTAATAAGTTCATAAACCGAAATCTTTTTTAGTTGGAATATAAAGTTTTTTTAAATTAACGGGTTTTTCAGAATTTATAATATTTAGAAAATACTCAAAAATATTCTTAACTAATTTTCTATCTTTACATTGTTTTAAAACTTTAATTATAGAGGTATAGTTTTTTAAATCACTTTCGGTAACTTTAACTCTTAAGCCGTTTGAAATTAATTCAATTAATTTATCTTTGTCTTCAATTAAAGAATTATTTATTTTAAATCCTTTTTGAAAAGCAAAAGTATGTTCACCATGTAGATTATTAATAATACTTTTAATTAATTGGGTTCTATGCATTCCTTTTATTTCTTTTTCTGAATTTTGATTATTTTCTAATTCAGCATTATATACAAAAGAAAGCCAATCAACATTTCCAAAATTTAAATCAATTTGAACCATTTTTCCATTTTCTTTTTTTGTAGTATTATCAAATTGAGAAAAAACAAAATTAATCATTAGTGGAGAACTATCATCTATTTTAAATCCAACACAATATAAATTTTTTATTTTATTAAATGGAGAACTTACGCTTTTTGAAAAATTTAAAATAGATTTAATTTCTTTATCATTATCATCTTTCATTCTGTTTAAAAACTGTTGATGTTTATCAAATAAATAAAATTTTTCTTTAAGCCATTCAACGATTCTCTTGGAAACATCTTTACTTAAAGCACAATCTATGTCCCCAGATGTTTCTTTTTTCCCAACCGATCCAAGAAATTTAGAATTAGAAATATCTATTAATGTTAGTTTTTTAAAATTCTTACAGAAATTTTTAAATGTTAAATCAATATCTTCTTTTTTAATTCTTTCCGCTCCTTTTGAACTTCCCAATCCACCACCTTCTAAAAAAACTATTTCTGAAAATTTCATTCTACTTCCTTTTCTTCAAATTTACCATTTGATTGTATTAAATTTGTTTTCATTTTTTCTTTCCAAGAATTATAATGTTTATCAAATGATGAAATATTTAAATTGCCAATAATTGATTTATGTAACAATTTATATGCTCCAACTTTAACATTATAATCTTCCTCAAATGCTTTGTCTATTTTTTCACTTATTGTTCCATTTTTAAATGTATGAGGAGCTATTGTTAATTGTTCAGTTAATTTTTTTTGAAATTTAGTTAAAATATTTGAACCTAAAGATTTATTTGTTTTAGTTAATTCTTGAATTTGAGAAACTAAATTTACAAATGAATCTATTTTTTTAAGTCCTAAACTTTTTGCAATTGAATTTACATCATTTATGTATTCTTTTTTTTCAGTTGGAATTTCAACTCTAATTTCAGATTTAACAATTTTCTCTTTAATTTCTTTATCACTTAAAGGATTTTTTGTTTTAACATTTTCTTTATAATATTCAATAATTGAATTTAAATCATTTTTATCATTTGGATTCCAAAATTTCTTTCTTAATCCATAATTAATTGAAAATGAAAACATTCCACTTTCATCTCTCTTTAATTCATTTAATGTTTTTGGACTTAAAATTTTTAATTTTTCATTAGCAACATCACTTAAAATATTTGAAAGAGCTCTTAAAAGATATTTATGTTCTCTTCCTTTTATTCCAACTTCAATATCTTCTATTGTTGAGTTCCTACTTAATTTAGAAAATTCAGTTGGAACTCCATCTTCATCAGAATTTACTGGTTCCCAATCCATTTGGAAAAATAAAAAATCACTTAGAGTTGTAACTTCATTTGATTGTCTAACCGCCGCAGCAGTTATTATTTGTCCAATTGATGGTTTATTATCAATAACACAAATATCTCCATTTGATTTACATTTTTGTTTTAAAGTAGATAAAAGATTTTCTTCAGAACTAATAGATTTTAAAATAGAAATATTATTTAAAACTTTCTTTAAAGCTGAAAATCTTTTAGAATCATTTGAAACTTGAATATCTATATCACCAGCACTTGGTTTATATTTTCTAATCCAATTATAAATTATATCTGATTGATCTTTAATTATTTCTTTTGGATTAGAAATTTTCATATCACTTAAAAGTTTATCTTTATTTTTTTCATCTTTAAAATGAACTTCCAAATTATTAAAAATCACATTTGAGCTTCCAGAGAAATATTTATTTCCATCCCCCCAAAGATTAACTCCACATTCTTTTTTAACCTCTAAATCCACCATAGTTAAAAAAGTAAACAAATGTTTTCTAAAATTTGGAAAATCTTCTTTTGATTTGGAAAAATCTATTTTATCAACTGTAAATACTTTACTTCCTATTTGAAAAGTAGTATTACCGCCTTCTAATAATAATTCAATTTTATTTTCAAGAAAATTAATTAGTTTCATTTTATTTAAATTTGTCCAAGATTTGTTTATTTTTAAGTTCATCATATGGGATAAACTGTTGAATAGATTTTCCATTTTTTAATTTCCCCCTTAAGTTTTTTGCACTTAAATCTAACTTACTATTTTCTTTTAATGCTTTTGGATAAGTTAGAAATGTATAATTTATCTTAGCATCTCTTAAAGCATTGAGGCTTTGAGAAACTAATTTTTTAGCATTTTCAAAGTCTTCTTTTCCTTTAACTATTTCCATTTTATTTTTAGAAGACTCTTTTATTCTTTCAGAATCTTCTTGTTTATCTGAAATAGCATAAACAGCTATATCTTCTATTGGATTTAAAAATTGTTTTACCATTGAAAATGAATACATTTTTAAATCCGGAGTTCTTAATTTTATTTGAGATTTAGCAACTCCGGATTCTATCATTAGTTTTTCTTTATCTTTGAAGTTTAGAGGTCCTTCCAAATTAGAATCAGAGGTAACTAAAAATACATTATTACTTCCAAAAGATTTTTGTAAATCTTTAAAAGCGGATAAATGTCCATTGTGAAATGGTTGAAATTTCCCAACAAATAAAACTTTAAATTGTTTTAATTCGGAACCTCTATCAATTCCAGTTGATTTTGAATAACTATCTTTTGCGTAAACAAAAAAATCTTTTGAAACTAATTTTACAATATAATCTGAGTTTTTAACAATCACTCCCTCATCAATTTCTTCATTTGTCTCAATTCCTTTAAGACCAATTATATTTCTTTTAGTTTTAAGAATGTTTAAAATATCTTCTTTAATTTGTGAAATTTGATTTAATGTTTTTGATGAACTTCCAGAATTAAAGAATTCTGTAATTCTAAATTTAGAATCTTTCGTATCAGTTTCTGGAAGAGCTTCTATTCTTTTATAAATATCTTTAATTAATTTATTGTTTTTATTTATCTCTAGAGAAATAGAACCATCTGTTATAAAGATATTATTGGATTTTATCTTCCATGAAGAATTTGAAATATCTGAACTTTTAAATTGACTTAAATCTTTTATATTTGAAGCTTTTCCAATTTCTAAAATTCCAAGGTCTTGTGAATCTTTAACTCCATTAATTTTATAATAAAGTAAATTAGGTTGTGAAATAACAAAATCTTTATCTTTCTTAATTTTACCTTGATTTTTTTTATCACTCTTATTTTCATTTAAATGATCTGAAAATAAGAGTTCTCCAAAATAAACAGTATTTTTAGAAACTTGAGGAATTAGATTTTTCCAACAGTTAATTAAAAGTCCTTTATTGTTTTCTCCAGTATCTGAACTTTTAATTTCGCTTAATGAATAGAATGCCTGAGATTTATCCATCTTTCCAGTTTTAAAAGCTTTATTTTTTAAAGCAATAAAATCACCTTCATTTTCAGTATTTCCAAATAAAATTGGAACGCCATCTATTTTTTGAGTAATAGTTATATCGGTTTCTTCAGAAGTTATTTTTTTTAAAATGGAATTTAAAACATTTTTAATTGCTGAAATATCTCCAGTTGCAGCTAATTGTTCTAAATGATAAACATGTAAATCTTTCTTTTTTGTAGCTTTAGCTTCTTGAATTATTTGAAGATAATCTGATAGTTTTTTCATATTCCAATTTCCTTTGAATTTTTAATTTCTTTTTTAGTTAAATTATTTTCTTTCATGAACTTAGAAACTTTCTTTAAGATTTTTTCATGAGTCTCTTCAAGTAATTCAAGTTTATTCAATTTATTAATTAATCCTTTAAATGTTTTAAATTCAATAGACTGAATTGATTTATTTTGAAATTGAATTGAACCTTTATTTAATTTATTCATTCCAAATTCTATTGAACTAAACTCAGAAGTATCAAGTAAATGTAAAACAAAAGTGAAATATAGTCCATTGTTTGTTTTAAAGAATCTAATAAGATATTTTTTATCTCTAAGAATTAATTCATTTTGTTGTTCTAAATATAGTTTTATTTTATCTATCATTTTAACTCATTATACATTTTAAATAATTTAAGAATAACATCTTTAAGTGCCTTAACATCCCCAAGAGCTGAATGTTGAGCAGAGTTTACAACATTTAAATGTTTTTGAAGATTAACTAATTTATTATCTTCAATAGTTTTCTTACCACTTCCACCTCTTCCAACATTAAAAGTTTGAGTTGGCAGGTTTTTAAGAACTTCTCTAATTTTAGTATTTCTTCTTGAATCAACTATTTGAGAAGATTTAATTAAAGTAAACAATGAATTAACTCCATGGTCTCTAGAAAGTCTTGATAATAAAGCGGCATCAAATGGAGCATTGTGAGCAATTAAAATAGCTCCATTATATTTGGAGATAAAAGAGGCAAAATCATGTAATACTTTTTTAACTTCAATTCCAGAAGAATCTTTTTCATCATTCCAATGAATCATCCTTAGCAAGTCTTCAGTAATTCTAGTTTTATCTATTTTAACATAAGAATGAAATTGACCTAAAATATCTCCATTCATATTTATAGCAATTGCAGCTATTTCAGCCAATTGAACTTTATCTTTTGATTTTCTTTCAATTTCAGCCATAACTTTCCCATCATCACCACCGGTATTTTTTACAATCATTCTTATCGGCTGTTCTAAAGCTTTTTCAAGAATACTAATTCCTACCTGCTCGTCGCCTTCTAAATGCAATTCTTTTAAGGCTTTTCGAGC
>Ga0116177_10004345_pt1 | contig 10339 bp, 13 predicted proteins | sample AD_STIC10_MetaG_FD_89750 | JGI IMG/M metagenome (GOLD analysis project Ga0116177, IMG submission 89750) | Active sludge microbial communities of municipal wastewater-treating anaerobic digesters from USA - AD_STIC10_MetaG | ecosystem: Engineered > Bioreactor > Anaerobic > Digestate | place: USA...
AAAGACAAGAAAAGAATGTGGACACTGGGGACCGCCTTTATTGTAGCCTCAGCTTCCGTCTATTTTATCTTTATGGCAGCTTGGTTGAATTTGATATTATTCCTTGGAATTATTATTTGGGTTAGATTATTGATAGCGGGACTTGCCTTGTTTGGAGGAGGATATAGTCTTAAAAAGTTTTTCAAAAATAAAGCTGGAACATGTGAGGTTACTGGGGGAGAAAGAAAACAAAAGGTTTTTGAGAAACTAAAAAACATAGTTAAGAAAAATAATCTCTGGGTGGCTTTAGGTGGAATAATATTACTTGCCTTTGCCGTTAATTTAGTTGAACTCATTTGTTCCGCTGGGTTACCGGCTGTCTTTACTCAAGTCTTAGCGATGAACAATTTATCTGCTTGGGGCTACTATTCTTATATATTACTCTATATATTATTCTTTATGATAGACGATTTAGTGGTCTTTTTTGTAGCGATGTTTACTCTCAAAATGACGGGTATTACAAATAAATACGCCAGATATTCTCATCTAATTGGGGGAGCTCTAATGATTGTTATAGGATTACTTCTCATATTTAAACCTGAGTGGTTAATGTTTGGATAAGAAATAAAAGCACCTCATCGGTGCTTTTATTTTTGTTTTAGTTTATAATTTAAGTATTAATAATTTAATTAATAAAAAATATGAAAAAACTTTTTAGAGACTATACTTACTCATGGAAACAAATTGCTATCTTTAAACTAGCTATGGTTTCTATCGGTATTATAATTGGGGCATTGTTACCAATCTTTTTTAGAAATCCAATAGTCCTCATAATTGTTATAATAATTGCTATAGTTTCATCTATTTATATATCCATTATTTCTTTTAGAGGAACAAGAAAGTAAATTAGATTAAAGCTCTTAGGGCAAAAACACAACCGCTAAATATAATAAGTAATCCAATAATTTTTTGGAAGTTATTTAGTTTTGAGGCCGGTAATCGTCGGCCTATTTTAGGTAAAATCAAAGAGGTCAGAATAGGCCAAGACAATGAACCTAAAATAATTCCACTAATTAGAAATATATAACTTTTTATATCATTTAGGTTAAATACTTTAAATAGAGAAAAGAAAAATGTAAATTGAACAATAACTATTGGATTAGTTAAAGTAATAATAAAAGCTGATAAGAAAAACCCGACTAATGTTTGCGGGTTATTTATTTCCTTACGGAAAAATGTTTTTTGTTTTGATCGAAAGATAACATAACCTAAAGCAATTAGAAAAAGAGAGCTAGCTATAATTAAAATTTTTCTATTGTCATTAAAAATAGTTAAAATTTCTAAATAACCAAAAACCAAAGCAATAGCATAAAAAAGATGAGCTAAAGCTAAACCTACTCCAGATATAAAACCAGCAAAAAACCCATCGGTCGTAGCTCTCTTAATATAGATTAAACCGACAGGTCCACAAGGGAAGGCAATTATTAAACCAATTAGTAATCCTTTCAATAATAAAAATAAAAAATCCATATATATGGGTTAAATAATACCATAGAATAAGCCTCAAAAGGATATTTGAGTTATCCACAGGTTGACCTTGCACATTCTATTTGACTTGTTATAATGATTAGACAACAGTTGTTATCGCAAGATAGTAACAGTTGGCAAAAATCCGCCTTCGGGTGGTTTTTTGTTTTTACACACAATTCTTTTAATAAATAGTAGCTTATTTTAATTAAAAAGATTATACTAAAAATAGTTTTATTAATTTAATTATTTCTGGTTAAGACTAGAATCACAAAATATTATGGCCAAGAGAGCAACATCATTACATCCACATGTGAAATCAAAACATTCTCGCAAAACAGCTAAAAGATTAGCTACCAAAAGAGAAATGTTAGAAAAGAGAAAAGCTAGTAAAAAGAAATAAGAAATGCCCCCTTTGGGGCATTGCTTTTTCTAGATTGCTTATGTTATAATAAAAAGCATGGAAAAAACAACTAATTTTAAAAATATAAGTTTTATTATTATCGCTATAGGGGTCGTATTATTCTCAGTGGCATTTTTCTTTGCTGCCAATAACTTTTCTCGCCAGGGATCATATGTTGAGGTTAAGGGTTCAGCTGAAAGAATTGTTAAAGCTGATGTAGCAATCTGGACAATCGGTTTTACAGCTAGTTCTAATAGTGCCGATGACCTATATTCTCAAATAGAGAAAAATATTAAAGCCATTAAAGATTTCTTGCTTGAAAAGGGTTTTGAGGAAAATGAGATAAATGTAGCTCCTATAAATATATATCAAGATAATTATAAGGATGCTCGTTTCTTGTATAATTCACACATTGATTTATCGGTTTATACCAAAAAGGTAGATTTAGTTAAATCCACTTCCCAAGATACATTATCTTTAATCAAAAAGGGGATAACAATGGGAAGCAATTATATTCAATTTGAATTTTCAGACATTAATAGTATAAAACCAGAAATGTTAACAGAATCTATAGATAACGCTAAGAAAACAGCTGATCAAATAGCAAGCGAAACAGATTCTATTGTCTCAAAAATTTCTCGTGGAAATCAGGGGGTCTTTAGTATTACTCAAAAAGATCCTGGTTCGCCAGAATATAAAAAAGTTCGGGTTGTCTCTACTCTTAGATTTTTAATTAAGTAAAGTCTTATGGAAAATTTTAAGTTTGTCTTATTTTCAATAATAGTCTTGGGAGCTCTCGGCTTTGCTGGTTATTGGGCCTTCTCAACAATAGAATCAGGTAGTTATCATGTTAACAAAGAAAGACAAGAGCAAATGTCTAAAGAAAACGAAGAATTACGAAAAGAAAACGCCGAATTAAAAAATGAACTTTCCTTGCTAACAGAAGAAAAGGAAGAAGTAGAATTGCAGTTAGCTGATAGTGAAATCACCGGGGGAGAGGAGGAAGAAGAGAAAGAAGTTATCCCTACCCTAAAATATCAGAGTTTAATAGATGAAATTCAAAAATTAGTAAACAAGGGGGTTAGTTTAAGAGATGGATCGCAAGGTACAGCTGTTGGGACTCTTCAAAAATTCTTAAATATTTATAACGGAACTTCAAAAAGGGTAGATAATGATTTTGGTTCTGGGACTTTGTCGGATGTCAAAGATTTTCAGAAAGATATTGGATTAAAGGATGATGGGGTAGTGGGACCAGGGACAATGCGTAAAATGATAGATTGGCTAAAGAAAAAATAAAACAAAAAGCTCTCCCTAGGGAGAGCTTTTTCTATTGTATTTCTTGGTCGTATTTTTCTAAGTAGTCAGTTATTTGGTGATTAACCCTAATAAATGTTGCTTTCTTAGAGAATTCTTTTATTTTTCTAGCTCCGATATATGTTCCCGTGCTACGCAAGGCTCCAAAAAGATCTTGAATAAATGTTTCAATTGGACCTTTGTATGGCATTAAAACATAGCGACCTTCTTTAGCCCGATAATCTGATTTTTTGCCATAGTATTCAAGAAGGGCTTTATTGGAAGAAGAACCAAAATATTCTTTATATTTTTTACCATCTTTTTCTATTAATTTTCCGTCACTTTCATCAAAGCCAGAGAAAAGAGATCCTGCCATATTAAAATCAGCTCCTCCACAAAAAGCTTTGGCAAAACAAGATGGATATTGTTGACCCCCATCAGCAATAACAAGACCATAGCCACCTTTTCCATTTGTCAGTCCATGGGCGGCATCAGCGCATTCAATAACTGCTGATAATTGAGGATAACCGACTCCAGCCATTCTTCTAGTGGTGCAAACTGAACCAGGGCCTATACCAATTTTCACAATATCAGCTCCAGATAGAATTATCTGCTCAGTCATTTCGTTGGTTACAACATTTCCGGCTATAATAATATGATTGGGGCAAAGCTCGCGGACTAATTTGATTGTTTCAGGGAATCTTTCTAGGTAACCATTAGGAACATCAATACAAATGAAAGAAAATTTATCTATCAGCTTGAGGCTTATCATTTCTTTTAATTTATCAATATCTTCTTGCCTAATACCTAGAGTGTAAATTATATAATCAGGGTCGTTAAAATCTTTAAAAAATTCTTGATAGTCTTTGATCGTGTAATATTTATGAAAGGCTGTAATCATTTTATATTTAGATAATATTCTAGCCATCTTAAATGTTCCACAAGTCGCCATATTAGAAGCAATAATCGGAATACCTTGCCAAGTCTTTTTAGAATGATAAAAATTAAATTGACGAGTCAAATCAACCTCTTTTCTGGAAGTTAAAGTGCTCCTTTTGGGGCGAAGTAAAACATCGGTATAATCTAATTTAATATCATCCTCTATTCTCATACATTAGGAATAATAACATAAAAAAGAGACGAGAGACACTACTTTATCTAAGGTCAATATGTTATTATATTTTTATGGATTATTTACCATTAGTCTTGTCTATTTTACCATTTTTGGTTTTTATTTTTTTACTCTTTAGAAAAAAGACAACTCTTTTACTAGCTTCTAGTATTACTCTCGGTCTTTATACAATACTGGCTATTTTTTATTGGCAAATACTGGGTTCGGCTTTATATATTTCTTATGTTAAGGGGGCATTACTTGCTTTTGATATTTTTATTATAATCTTTGGAGCTATATTCTTCTTAGAATTATTGAAAGATTTAAAGATTATTAAAAATATATCTTATTATCTTTCTTCGTTGTCGGCTGATTATCGGGTCCAAGTAATTTTAATTGCTTGGTTTTTTGAAGCTTTCTTGGAAGGGACTTCTGGTTTTGGAATACCGGCGGCAGTGGCTATTCCTCTTTTAGTTGGAATTGGATTATCTCCCTTTAGGGCATTGGTTGTTGGTCTATTAGGGAATAGTGTTGCTAGTATATTTGGGGCGGCAGGGACTCCTATAAAAGTTGGTTTGGCCACTTTAAGCGTAGCCAATGTTCCCATATTTGCCTCAATTTTTAATTTTGTTGGAGTCTTAATACCCGTCTTTATGGTTTGGGTTGTAACTTCTGGACGACCTAATAGAAAAAAAGAATTTTTAGAAGCAGTTCCGTTTGCCTTGTTGTCTGGCTTTCTATTTTTAATACCCTCTTATTTCGGGGCTAAATTTTTAGGACAAGAATTTCCAACGATTATTGGTTCAATTGTGGGTTTGATATTGGTGACCATCTCTGTAAAATTAAAATTCTTAATTCCAAAAAATAATGTCTCTTTACAGAAAGAAGATATTACACAAGACAAAAAAGAAAATAAATTTTCAGCCCTAAAATCTTTTATGCCATATCTGATATTAGTTGGCTTCTTGATTTTAGCTAAAGTTTTAATTGGACATATTTCTATCCCGCTTAATTTGGGATTTAAAACTTCTTTTAGCCTATTCAATCCTGGTTTTATTTTTATAATAGTTGCTATTTTAGTTTCTATAATTTGGAAAAGTAAAATAAGGAAATTAGTCAATTTTTCTAAGACAGCTTTTAAGGGTGCAATCTTTCCTTTTTTGAGCATAGCAGCCATTTTGGCGGTAGTGCAGATCATGATTAATTCGGGTCAAAATAGCTCAGGTTTAGCTTCCGTAATATCTTTAATATCTGATTCGTTCCAGTCAAAATTATTGCCTGTTTTTGCCCCGATAGCTGGAGCTTTCGGAGCTTTCTTAACTGGGAGCACAACCACCTCCAATGTCATGTTTGGAACCTTGCTTAATTCTGCTTCACTTGGAATTGGTTTTAGTACTGATATTATATTATCTTTACTTGTCGTCGGTGCAGGTTTGGGTAGCATGATGGGTTTAGCTGATATTTTAACAGCTGAAGCTATTGTTGGAGTAAAGAACCAAGAAACGAAAGTCGTTAAGGCCGTTATCCTCCCTTGTCTTTTGTGCTTAATGATAATTGCATTAATTGGTTTAAAAATTTTTCAAGTTATATAAAATGTTTTTAAAAATCAGAGCTAAAGTTAATGCTAAGAAAGAAAACGTCGTAAAGAAAGACGATCAGACTTTTATCATAGCTGTTCGTGAGAAAGCCGAGAGAAATGAAGCCAATCGCCGAATATGTCAAATCATAGCCGATCTTTATGGTCTAAATATTGAGAAAGTCCATATCATTAAAGGGCATAAATCTCCAAGTAAATTACTCAAGATTGATTTAAACTAGTTTACCGACCCAAACCCATGGGTTTGGGTCGGTAAGATTATTTTAGGCTGATATCTGCTATAATAGAAGTATTAGTAGTTAATCTATTTTAAATATGAGCACAAACATCAAAGCAACTAATATTGAACTAACAGACGCCATCAAGGATTATGTTAATAAGAATTTATTGGGTCTAGATAGATTTATTACTGACCCCAAAGAAGATCTAATAATACAAGTAGAGGTAGGGAAGACAACGAGACACCATAAAAGTGGAGATTATTTTAGAGCGGAATTTAATGTAGATATCTCAGGTAAGAAATTTTATGTCTCAGCTAAAAAAGATAATCTTTATGGAGCCATTGATGAAGCCAAAGAGGCATTGTTTCGCAAGATAGATTATTCAAAAAATAGAGAAAGAACTCTTTTGAGAAGAGGAGCCAAATCAATTAAAAAAATGATTAGAGGGCTATCTCATCGTAATCCCGAGACATCAAAATAATATATTATTTTTGTTTTAGAAAATCAGAATAACTTATTTCCTTTTTATTTTCAGGAATGACTTTTTCTATGGTAAATTTACCATCAATAAGTGAGGCTTGGGTAATCTTTAGTCTAATTTTTTTATCTTTTTTATTGGCAAAGAAATAAACTCCCGGCCAACCGTAAAAAGCTCGATATTTATTCCAATTCTCCAAGTCATTTCCTTGGGGATCTATTAGCCCGTCTTCTTTTTTTATCTTACCGCAAAATGTGGCCTGATTTTCGTCTTGAGGAATTTTATTTATTGTTCCATCCTTAATTTGATTTAATGTTTTTATTAGTAGATTGGCCCCGCCTTCTATTAATTCTTCTTTAAGTTTTATTTTAGTTGTTGTCGTGTCTATTGGCACTTTTTGAATAGCTAAAATAGGACCACTATCTAATTTATATTCTATTTCTTGGATAGTTACGCCAGTCTCGTTTTCGCCATTTTGGATTGCTGATTCAAGAGGAGAAGCCCCCCGATATTTAGGTAAAAGGGAATAGTGAACATTAATAGTCTTTTTGGGTGGATACTTAATCAAGGTTTCTGGTAATATTTTACCGTAAGCCACAACGACATAAATATCTATTTTCTCTTGATCTGTTAAATGGAAAAGCTCATCTAGAAATATATCATCTAGTTTTTCTGGTTTAAGGCATTTTATATTATGATCTTTAGCCCAGATAGAAACAGCAGACGGGGTTAATCTAAGATCTCGGCCGGCTCTTTTGTCGGGCGAGGTAATAATTAAAGACGGCAAAAGATTATTTGCCAAAAGTATATCTAATGTTTGGCTAGCCACTTCTGGTGTGCCAAAGAAAGCGAACTTAATATCAGTCATATCTATTTAAGTGATTTGATGTAGTCTAATAGTTTGTCTATTTTAACTGTTTCTTGAGAGCGGTTGCTCATATTACGGAAAATAACAGAGTTTTCTAGAGCCTCTTTTTGACCAAAGATAATAGCATAAGGCATACCCAGTCTTTCAGCTGTGGCTAATTGAGCACCCAGATTATCTTTAGAAATAGATTGAGCTATTGGCACCTTACCTTTTCGGAGTATTTCAATAATGTTCAATGATTTAAGTTTAGCCTCAAAACCAAGCTGAATAAAATATATTTTTGGCTTTTTAATTATTCTAGGAGACAAGTTTGCAAACCAAGGAGCTTCAACAATCCGATCTACCCCAAAAGATATTCCAACAGCTGGGACATCTTTTTTGCTACCCAATTGTTTAGCTAAATAATCATATCTACCACCACCGGTAATAGCAATTTTTCGTCCAGTTTCTTTGTCTTCTTCTACAATTTCAAAAACGGTTCTAGTGTAATATGATAAACCTCTGACCAAGCATTTATTAATAGAATAAGGGATTTCAGCTTCTTCCAAATACTCTAAAACTTCTTTAAAGTGTTTTTTGCAAGCTGGGCAAAGGTGAGATAATGTGTCGGGGGCGTTTTGATTAAGTAAGATAGTTTTTTCTTCTTTAGAATCAAGAATACGCAAGGGATTGGTCTTTAATCTTTCTCTGTCAATTGTAGGTAATTGATTGATGTTCTTTCTATAAAAAGCAGTCAACTCTTTTATATAAGCACCACGACAATCTTTATCACCAATTGAATTAATTTCAACAGATAAATTCTTTGCTCCGGCCTCAGTTAATATGGTCATAGCTGTTTTGATAACCAAAGCATCTAAAATACTTTTATCACTTCCAAGTATATCCATATCAAATTGATAGAATTGTCGGTAGCGTCCTTTTTGAGGGTTGTCGTGTCTAAAGATTGGTCCGTAGTTATAAAACATCTGAGGTTGAGGTAGGGATTGCATTCCCAATTCAATATAACTTCTCATTGTTCCAGCTGTGTGCTCTGGTCTTAAGGCTAACTGATCTCCACCTTTTGTTTTTAGGGTATACATTTCTTTGTCAACGATATCAGTCCCTTCACCAATAGACATAAAAACATTTTTATCTTCAACTATCGGGGTTTCTAGTGGACGGAAACCATAATACATTGAAACCTCTTGAGCCTTTTCAAAAAAGCCTTGAAATTGATAATATAAATCATCTTTAATGTCTCGCATGCCTTTAACAGAAGCATAAGGTCCTTTGTTTGTTTTTTTCTTATCCATTTTATTATTCTTTATTAATACTTCCTGGTAAATAGGAAATATTTTTAATTGGTAATAATCGTAAATAAGCTCTGCCAATAATTAATTTTCTAGGTAAAATACCCCAGTACCTAGAATCAGAACTTTTATTTCGGTTATCTCCGAGAACAAAAAATTCAGCTTCACCCGTTTGGTAAATAGCATCAGTCTTGAAATCTTCTAGGATATAAGGCTCATCTAAGTAAAAGCCTTCAGGATTTTGTTCGTTAATTATTTTAATTTTATTATCTTTTATTACAATAATTTCGTTTGGTAAACCGATAACTCTTTTAATAAAGAATCTTTTTGTATCATTAGGGTAGCGAAAGACGATAACATCACTTCTATTAGGCTCTCCGGTTAAATAAGAGATCTCGTCAATAATTAAATATTCTTTATCTTTAAATGTTGGATACATTGATTCACCACTAACAACAAAAGGTTGAGCGATAAACATTCTAATTGGCATAACAATAACAACAGCCAAAATAACAAATTTAATTAAATCCCAGATGCTATCTTTCTTTTTGTTTTCTAAATTAATTACTTTTTTCATATAAGTAATATTCTATCACAATATTTATATTGACAGAATAGTCAAAGTCGTGTTTTATTGTCTTTTGGTTATATTTTTGTATGTTATAATATTTTTATGATTATTGTTGGACTAGGAAATCCTGGAAGTGAATATTCAAAAAGCCGTCATAATACTGGACGGATTATTTTGGAGACAATTGCAGATAAGTTTGATTTTTCTCTATGGAAAAATGAATCAAAGTACAAGCTAGAAAGATCAAAGGGAGATATTAATGGACGAAAGTTTGATTTTATTTTGCCTAACACTTTTATGAATAATTCTGGTAATGCTGTGGCTGTTTTTATTAAAGATAAAAAGAAGCTCCGAGATTTAGTCGTTATTTATGACGATATTGATTTACCTTTTGGGTCCTATAAAATTTCTTTTAACAAAAGTTCGGGTGGACATAAAGGGCTTGAGTCTATAATTAAAAAAGTTAAATCAAAAGAGTTTGTTAGAATTAGAGTCGGCATCTCTTCTAAGACGAGTAAAGGAAGAGCTAAAAAGCCCAAAGGGGAAGAGGCTGTTTTGAAACATCTACTTGGAAATTTTAAAGAAGACGAATTAAAAGAATTAAAGAAAATTTCAAAAGAGATAGCTTTGGTTTTGGAATTGATTTCTAAAGAAGGGAAAGATAAAGCTATGTCGGTATATAACTAAAAAATTAAAAATAAGACTTCCCGAGGGGAAGTCTTATTTTAATTTTCAATCCAGTCTCTTATTCTTCTTCTTCTGTTTTTTCGTCTTTCTTTTTAGTATCGTCTAGAAAGATTAAGGTCATGCGCTGGTCTTTTGGTTCAAATAAGGTTACTTGGAAATTATAGTTTTTACCTAGTTCCAATGTTGATCTTAATTTTTCTTCTGTTCCAAAACTTGAATTATGGACCAATCCTGCGACTCCTTGTTTGATAGAAACTAAAGCTCCGTGTTTGTTAAACTTGATAACGACACCGGAAACGATATCTCCTTTCTTAA
>Ga0116177_10004346_pt1 | contig 10339 bp, 13 predicted proteins | sample AD_STIC10_MetaG_FD_89750 | JGI IMG/M metagenome (GOLD analysis project Ga0116177, IMG submission 89750) | Active sludge microbial communities of municipal wastewater-treating anaerobic digesters from USA - AD_STIC10_MetaG | ecosystem: Engineered > Bioreactor > Anaerobic > Digestate | place: USA...
GGCTGCCGGGTCTATGGCGGACAGGAAGTTGTGCGGGTCGAGGCCAGCGGCCGGTCTGTCGTCCTGCACACCGGCGAGGGCAGCGAAATCAATTGCCGGCGCGCCGTATTCGCGACGGGGTACGAAGTCGTGGACGGCCTGCCGCGCGACCGGTTCGACATCACCTCGTCCTGGGCGATTGCCACAAAACCGATCCCGCCCGCCGAATTCTGGCCCGGCCGCTGCCTGATCTGGGAGGCGGCCGATCCCTACCTCTACCTGCGCAGCACGCCGGACAACCGCATCGTCGCCGGCGGCGAGGATTCTGGCCTCAAGGACGCCGATCGCCGCGACGCGGCCGTGCCCGCCAAGGCGGAGAAGATCCTGCGATCCGTCGAGCGCCTGCTGCCCGGCCGCAAACTGGAGATCGACTATGCCTGGGCCGGCGCCTTCGCCGAAAGCCCGACCGGCCTGCCGCTGTTCGAGGAAATCGACGGCCTGCCGAACTGCCTTGCCATCCTCGGCTGCGGCGGAAACGGCATCACGTTCAGCTACGTCGCGTCCGAAATCGCCAGCCAATGGGCGAAGGGGCGCAGCGATCCGGACCGGGACTTGTTCCGCGCGACCTGAGAAAGTCTAAACAGACACCTTCATTGCGCGGACCAAGCGGCGGTGGTTTCATTGCCGTATGAGCATCGAAATCCGTCCCCTCTCCGGCACGCTGGGCGCTGAAATCTTCGGGCTGGACCTGCAGGCCGGCCTGTCAAACGCCGCGTTTGACCAGGTCCACCAAGCCTTTCTCGATCACAAGGTGATCGTCATGCGCGGGCAGACCGGCCTGCAGCCCGACCAGCACAAGGCATTCGCCCGCCGGTTCGGCACGCTCAATATCCACCCCTACGTGAAGGGCATGGCGGATCATCCGGAGCTGATGGAGATCATCAAGGAGAAGGAAGACAAGACCAACTTCGGCGGCGGTTGGCACACGGACATGAGCTTTGAGGAAGTCCCTGCCCTCGGCTCGATCCTGCATGCCATCGAACTGCCGCCGTATGGCGGGGACACCCTGTTCGCCGACCAGCAGGCTGCCTACGACGCCCTGTCACCCGGCTTGAAGTCCACGCTGGCCGGGCTCAAGGCGGTGCACTCCGCCAGCCGCGAATACGGCGTACACGGTATTTCGGCGCAGTCGCGCAAGTCGATGGCGTCTTCGGTCGCGGAGGAGGCACCGGAGTTCGAACACCCGGTCATCCGCACCCATCCCGAGACCGGTCGCAAGGGCCTCTACGTGAACCCGGCTTTCACGCTGCGCTTTGCCGGCTGGTCGACACGCGAGAGCAAGCCGCTGCTCGACTACCTGTTCAACCATTCGCGCGAGGAGCGCTTCACCTGCCGCGTGCGCTGGCAGGCCGGCGACGTGACGATGTGGGACAATCGCTGCACCTGGCACTATGCGCTGAACGACTATCCCGGCCACCGGCGCCACATGCGGCGCGCTACCGTGAACGGGGACCGGCCAGTCTAGGTGACGGCACTGATCATGCCGAACGTGATCGCGGCCTGGCCGAAGAAATACAGGAACCAAACGGCGTAGGACTGGAGCCTGCGCGGCGGCGCACCGGCAGGTTGGCGGAATAGCTCATTGGCGAGCACGGCGTCGGATGCAATGAACATCAGGGCGCCGGCAGTCACCAGGCGGTAGCTGGCCGGCAGCGCGATCGCAGCCGCGCCCATCATCAGGATCACCGCGCCGTAGGCCAGAACGGGGACCCGCATCTTCCCGAGCCAGGGCACCAGCCAGCGGATATAGGCCGCGCCGCCCAGCACGAGCACCGCCTGCCCCGCCTTCACCGGCCAGGTCCAGCCCGCGCCATCGCCGATCTTCCAGAACAGGATCACATAGAAGACGTGCGCCAGGAAAAAGGCGGCCATGCCCGGCAGCAGCCAACGTTCCGGCTTGCCAGCGAGGAACAGGTCGCCGACCGCCGACGCCGCAAGTGCCGCCCACAGCAGCCATGGCCCGCCAGCGGCATAAGCCGCCGCAGAGAGGACCAAGACGCCGGACACCTTCACCGCGGCGCGGACCGGTCCGCCTTCCCGGAAATTGAAAATGAAGCCGTAGGCCAGCGCCAGAGCGCCGGCGAAGGCAAACGCCGCGCGGATCGCGTGTTCGCTCAGGCCGCGTCCCCGATCGGCTCGGGCAGGCGCAGCACCTTGCGGGCGAGGGCACGGTGGCGTTCCTTGACGTGCATGCCCACGACGCTGAGCGCGGTCGCAAGCACCGTGGCGTCATCGGTGAAGCCGAGGCCGGCGATCACGTCCGGCAGCATGTCGACCGGCATCACGAAATAGGCCGCTGCGGCAAAAAGCACCGCCTTCGCCTTGAGCGGCGTCAAAGGATCCCGCGCGCAAAAATAGGCGCTCGCAAGATCATCCGCGAAGGGAATTTTCCCTGCAAACCGTAGCAGTTTGGGCACAACGCCGCGCGCGATGCGCTCATTGCGCTGAATCGTCTTCGGCAGGTAGACCCCGCCTTCACCCCTCACGGTGTTGATGATTTCCGCTGCGTCAGACATTGCGCTCTCCTAGGGGTATTATAGTTCACTGCCAACATCACCGAAAGCAATACCAACACTCTTGGAGGGCTTTGCCCATGGAACTGAACTCGAACATCTCCGCCGTCATCACGGGAGGCGCATCGGGCCTCGGCGCGGCAACGGCCCGCAAACTGGCCAGCTATGGCGTGAAAGTCGCCCTCTTTGACCTCAACGCCGAAAAGGGCGAAGCGGTTGCAAAGGAACTCGGCGGCGTATTCTGCAACGTCAACGTGACCGACGACGCTTCGGTCGACGCAGGCTTCGCGAAAGCCCGCGCCGCCATCGGCCAGGAGCGCATCCTGATCAACTGCGCCGGCACCGGCAACGCCATCAAGACCGCCAGCCGTGACAAGAACACCGGCGAGATCAGCCACTTCCCGCTCGACAAGTTCAACCTGATTATCCAGATCAACCTCGTCGGCACCTTCCGCTGCATCGCCAAGTCGGCTGCCGGCATGCTGACGCTCGACCCGATCGACGGCGAGCGCGGCGCGATCGTCAACACGGCGTCGGTTGCCGCTGAAGACGGCCAGATCGGCCAAGCCGCCTACTCGGCATCCAAAGGCGGCGTTGTCGGCATGACCCTGCCGATCGCCCGCGACCTCAGCCGCGATTTCATCCGCGTCAACACGATCCTGCCGGGCATCTTCAACACGCCGCTGCTGGCCGCCGCGCCGGAGCCCGTGAAAGCCGCCCTCGGCGCGCAGGTTCCGCACCCCGCCCGTCTCGGCAATCCGGAAGAGTATGCCTCGCTGGCCGTCGAGATGTGCCGCAACGGCTACTTCAACGGCGAAGACGTCCGCCTCGATGGCGCCATCCGCATGGCGCCGCGCTAAGCGTTTGCGCATCCCGGAATGATCAAGGCCGGCCCTGCGGGGCCGGCCTTTTTTGTCAGGCTTTCGCCGGCATGAACCGGCTGTTGCGCAGCAGCAGCGCCGAGACGAGCGACACCAGCAAGCCGACAGGCAGGATTTCCGTGAAGGTGATCGGCATCCGGAAAAGCGGGTTTTCGTACATTTCGACAAACTCCTGCGCCTTTGCCGTCTCGGCCGCGATTTCCGCTTCGCTGGCGCCGCGAGCCTTGGCGGCCTCTATCAGGTGCTCCGTGTAGAAGGCGCCGAAATCCATGCCCGTGACCGCAAGGGTCACCTCCCACGCCACAACGTAGAAGACCCCCGCAACGGCGCTGATACCCAAACCCATCAGGAAGGCGGGCAGGAACTTGATGACGCCGCCGTTGGCGACATCCCGCTGGCGTTTAACGGCGAGAAAAATAATGCTGAGCGCGACCAGCATGGTCGTGTAGCCGACGAGCAGGCCGGCATTGCCGGTGGGCGCCTTGTCGCCGAACACCGCCGCGACAAGAACCATCGGCACGCCGACGATCAACCCGGCAACCGCGCCGTTCTTTAGAATGGAAGACAACATGGAAGCTCTCCTGTTCAGCTTGCGCCACCAATGTCCGGCACGGGGCCTCGCCAGCAATCGCCAGAAAGGGTGATTTTCGCGAAATCAGCCATTTTCCGGCTGCTCAAGCGAGAATGCCAAGTTCCCGGGCTTTCAGGATGGCTTCGGTACGGCGGCGCGCCTGCAGCTTTTCGAGCAGCCGGGCCACATGGGTTTTCACTGTATTGGGTGACACGCCCAGCTTCGCCGCGATCTCCTTGTTGGAAAGGCCGGCCTCAAGCAGCCCGAGAACCTCGGTTTCACGCGCGCTGAGGCCCAGTGTCCGGCGCGCTTCGGGGTTGCCGTCAAACGCCTCCGGCTTGCGGCGAGCGCCGAACAGACGCGCGCCCATCCAGATGCCAAGCGTGAGGAACAGGAGCGCGACCACGAAAACCTGGAGCTGCCAGGACGATCCCACGCTCAGGCGGTGATAGTCCATCACGGACAGGATCAGTGTGCCGAGCGCGAGCAGGCCGCCATAGGCGACCATTGCGAGCAGGGACTTGCGCGTGACGCCGAGAGGCCGGTTCCGCTTGGCCATGGACAACTCCTTCACGTGAATCGCCGCCGGATCAGGCGCCGGACCGGGAGGCCAGCACCGCTGCCCACCGCGTTCTCGCCTCCGGCGACCAGACGGCGCCGGCATCCGGATAGAATTCGTCGAACGCCGGTTTACCATCGTTCAGGCCGACCCAGCTGGCCTTGGTCGACGTGAAGATGTGCACGTCCGGCGTGATGGCCGCCTTGTCGTCGAGCGTGCCCACACGGATGAAAGCGGCCGCTTCACGCGCGGTCGGATAGTGGCTCCACACTGCAACCTGGCAGTCTGGGCAGCGCGCGATCAGCTGGCCCTTCCCGCTTTCACTCGGCGTCAGGGTCACGATCGGCGGCCCGGCCAGAAGCTCGACTTCCGACGTCTCGATGACGGCGTTGATCACAAAGGCAGAGCCCGTTTCCCGCTGGCACCAGCTGCAGTGACAGCAATGCGTGATCATCGGGTCGCGCCTCAGCCGGTAGCGGACCTTGCCGCAGGTGCAGCCGCCTTCAAGCGTTCGGGTCATGGGCCTCTCCTCCACGCGCGAAGTGTAGCGATGCGCGCGTGCCGGACAAGCGGCGTGTCAGAAGATCGGCGCCGAGGGATCGCGCACGCGGATGAGACCGTTCGAGATCATCGTCATGACGATATCGCCATTCTGGTTGTAGACGGTCTGGCGCGACTTGGTGATGCCCATGTCGGGGCGGGATTTCGAGCGCCGTTTCTCGACCAGCTCGACCTCCACGGAGAGTTCGTCGCCGGGAAAGACGGGCTTGACCCAGCGCAGTTCGTCGATGCCGGGCGAGCCTAGCCCGGCGGTCGGTTCCGTGTCCTTCCAGCTGTCGACCATCATGCGCATGACCATCGCGCCGGTGTGCCAGCCGGACGCCGAGAGCCGGCCAAAATGCGTCTGCTTTGCCGCTTCGTCGTCGAGGTGGAACGGCTGGGGGTCGTATTTCGTCGCAAACTCGATCACTTCCTCGCGTGTCACCTTGTAGGTGCGCGCCGCCTTCGACCGCGTGCCGACCACCATGTCCTCGAAATAGCGCATGTCCGCTCCCGATCATCTTCAGCACCGGCACGTGGCTGCAACGGCGACGATTGGCAAGACTGACCCAACGGGAGGGGATGCGCGCCGGGCCAGCCGCGCTACAACCTCATGAAGGCAGCCGGGAGCGCGACGTGGAATACGATGATGTGGTCAAGGGACGCCGGAGCATCCGGGGTTTCCAGAAGAAGCCGGTGCCGAAGGCGCTGATCCGGGAGATACTCGAGATCGCCATGCGCGCGCCGACCTCGCTGAACACGCAGCCCTGGAATTTCTATGTCGTCACCGGCGAGGTGCTCGACCGCATCCGCAAGGGCAATGTCGAGCGCAACCTTGCCGGCGTGCCGGACAGCCGGGAGTTCCGGATGGGGCCCGGCTACGAAGGCGACCACCGCAAGCGCCAGATCGAGATCGCGATCCAGCTGTTTGAAGCGATGGGCATCGAGCGCGACAACAAGGAAAAGCGGATGGACTGGGTGCTGCGCGGTTTCCGCCAGTTCGATGCGCCCGTCTCGATCGTGATCACCTACGACAAGTCGATCCACGGCAGCGACATCGCGCCGTTCGATTGCGGAGGGGTCGTCAACTGCCTCGTCAACACCGCCTGGAACCGGGGCCTCGGCTGCGTGATCAATTCGCAGGGCATCATGCAGTCGCCCGTGGTGCGCGAGCATGCGGGCATTCCGGACGACCAGGTGATCCAGACCTGCGTGGCGATGGGTTGGCCGGACGAGTCCTTCCCGGCCAACGCTGTGGTGTCACGCCGCAAGTCCGTTGATGAAGCAGCTGTATTCCGGGGGTTTGAGGACTAGGCCGGCTGCGGGCATAGTCGTCAGCGTCTATTGGAATAGCTGACGCATGCTTGCTCGCTTTCATGGTTCCCGCGTGTGGCCGGTCGCCGGACGGGCTGCGGCCCTGCTGGCAATGACACTGGCAGTTCTGGTGGCGGCGTGCTCAAGCGCGAAACCAGTGACCGGCTCGGAGGAAGATTGTCCGCCGACGATTGCGGCGCCGGAAAGTACACAGCCCGCCCCCTGCCCACCCCCTGCCGGCAAGGTTCACGACGTCGAGGCGATCCGGCAGTCGCTCGACCGTATGTCCGCCCACGGACTTGACCCCGGCACCTACCCATCTGGCGATGTCGAAACATCCTGGCGCCTTGCCGCCACACACCTCCGGTTCGGAGCTTTGGACCCGGCAACCCTGACGCCGCGCCTGCAAGCGGACGCCTCGCTCGCCGCCTATCCCGGCAATCTCGACCCTGCCTACGGCGCCGAGGACTATCGCGGCGCGCTCGACGCTCTGGCCCCGACGACGCCGATGTATTGGTCGCTCGTCGCCGAACTCGAGACCCAGCGCACGGCGCTGGCCGGATTGAAGGATGCAGCCGGGATTGCCGCTGCGGAGGCGCGCATCGCCAGCCTCCGGGCCGGGCTGGAACGCCTGCGCTGGCTTTCCCATGACGCGGCGCCGCGCCAGATCATGGCGAACATTCCGACCTTTGAGGTGATGGCATTCGAAAACGGCTCGGAAACTTCACGTCGCGCCGCCGTTTTCGGACAGCTGACCCGACAGACGCCGGAGTTTTCAGACGCCGTCGAGTATGTCGTGTTCAATCCGTGGTGGGATGTTCCGGACAGCATCGCGCGCCGCGACAAGCTGGCCCAGTTCCGGCGCGATCCGGGAGCGGTCTCGAGACTCGGCTACAGGATCGTTGACCGCTCCGGAAATGCCGTGAGCCCTTCATCTATCGACTGGCAAGCGGTCTCGTCTTCCGCTTTTCCGTATCATATCCGTCAAGCCCCCGGCCCCGCCAACGCGCTTGGGCAGGTCAAGTTTGTTTTTCCCAACCCGGACGCGGTCTACCTGCACGACACGCCCGAAAAGAACCTCTTTGCCAGGCAGGTGCGCACCTTCTCGTCAGGCTGCATACGGGTGCAGGATCCGGTCGGCCTCGCGAGCTGGGTCCTGAAGGACACGCCGGGCTGGGACGATAATCGGATTGCCGCGGCGGTCGCCTCCGGCGACGAGACGAAGGCGACCCTCGCGGCCCCGATGCCGATCGATATCGTCTATCTGACTGCCTTTCCCTCCGCTGACGGAACAGTGGTCTACGCGCCGGACATTTACGGCCGCGATGCCTCCTTGCTGGAGACGCTGGCCTCCCCGATGCGCCCGCCTGCGCAGGCGCCGGCGCCTCGGGCCAAGGCGACGCCCCCCGGGCCCGAAACCTGTGCAGAAACGGGTTAGCGGGCACCGGACATCGCCGACCAGACCTCAGAAGATCATTGCGCCTCGATGATGTCGCCCGCCCGGAGCTGGCGTTGCTGCATCGAGACCCAGTCGTCGCGCAGGCCGCTGAACTGGACTGGCAATCCGCGTGCGGAATTCAAATCTGGTCCGTCGATCACCTGGAAATGCAGGTGTGGTTCGGTCGAATTTCCGGATGAACCGGCTTCGGCGATCTGATCGCCCGCCTTGACCGTATCACCGGCTTTCACCTTGACGCTATCCTTGTGCAGGTGGGCATAAAGCGAGTGCTCGCCGTTTGCGTGCCGGATCAGGACGTAGTTGCCGGCTGCGCCTTCAAATCCGCTTTGCAACATGATGTCCTGCTGCGTTGCGGAGACGCGTTCTTCATAGGCTTCAAAACCTTCTCCGGGCTGTCGAAGGGTGCTTTCGTCTTCCGCAACTTCATCGCGCACGGCGACGACGACGCCGTCTGCAGCGGCCATGACCGGTTGACCGAACGTGAAATAGTCCGTGAACCTCGTGCCGTCGCCGGTATGGGTCTTCGCGTCCGGTCCGAGGCGAGCAATGTCGAGCGCGTATTCCGATGACACGACCCAGCGGTGATGATGGCCTGCATCGCCGGACGCAAAGACGTACCAGCGGCCTTCTACGGGGGAGCGGTAGCTCACTTCGGATGCGCGGCGCAGCACCGGGACATCGACCGATCCGAGATCGCCGTCCGGCCCTTCCGCTATGATGCGCGCGATGTCCGGCAAGCCGCTGGAAGCCGCATAGAGCCAGGCGTTCAGCAGGACTTCGCCCTTTTCCAGTGTGGCGTCCGCGCTCAGCTGTTCGCCTGTGCCAAGCAGGCGCGAGAGATGGAACTGGAAGTCCATCATGTCGAGCAGGCCGGCCTCCTTCATGCCCGCCATCCTCGCAGCGCGGGCGGCGACCTTGGCGGCCGGCGTGCGCGTCACCGAAAGCAGCTCGCCTTCGGCATAAAGTTCAAGCCGCAGGCCGCGCACCTCCACGGCCTCATCGTCGGTGTTCACCACAAGTATGTTCTGGGCGAGCACGTCAAAGATGTTCCGGTCCGGCGCCGTGTCGAACACGTAGAGCGGGGCGGGATCGACGCGGATTTCGAGAGCGGAAGCCGGGGCAGCCGCCAGCATTCCCGCTGCGAGGGCAGCGAGCCAATGGGAATTCATGTTTTTCTCCTTGAAAGATCAGTCCGTCATGTGTTGCCGCCCGCGCCCCTCAGGCTTGCGGATTTTCACCCAGCCGAAGGCCAGCGTGAGAATGAGGTAAAGTCCGGCCGCGACCGCAAAGGCGATCGGCGAAAACCAGTGGCCGTAGATGTCGACGTCACCCGGCGATTTGCCGAAGCCGATCAGCGTCTGCCCGTCCGGCATGCGGTAGACACCTGCCGAGTCCGGATCGATGAGGTGCATCACACCCATGATCAATGCCAGCAGGGCGACTGCATAGCCAAGCCCGGCGAGGCTCGACACGACAAGACCGGTGACGCCCGTCGACGCGCTTATGGCAAGCGCACGCGCGATATGACCCGGCATCAGCGAGCGGGCAGCGCGCGTGCGCAGCTTCTCGGCAACAAGGTCCGGAAGGAAGTCTTCCGGCGCGCCGAGCCGCTCCAGCGCTTCAGGTGCACTTGTGCCGCCGGCCAGCGCGTCAAGCGCATGCTGTTCGAGTTCCCGGCGGACGTCCGCGGCCGCTTCGGAGGCCCGCGGCGCGAGGAGACGGTCCACCTTTGCGAAATAGTCCGCGAAGACGGCCCGCGCCCCGGCATCGGAAATATCGGTCCAGCGGTTCATGGGATCAGCTTTCCAAGGTTCTGGTTGAAGGCGCCCCAGCGAGCGGCGGCTTCGCCAAGCACATCGCGGCCGGCGGGGGTCAGCGCGTAGATCTTGCGGGCGGGTCCGCTCTCCTGGATTGTCCATTCGGCGACCGCGAGGCCGTCCCGCTCAAGTCCATTCAAAAGGGGATAAAGCGTGCCCTCGGGAATCGCGGCGCCCAGCACGTCGCGCAGGGCAAGCGCTAGGCCGTAGCCATGCACGGGGCCCTTCCCTAGCACCGCGATCACCGCAAAAGGCAGGACCCCCTTGCGCCAGCGCTTTTCGATATCGTCCAGAGTATCACTCATCGTGAAATGCATATACCTCGAAATTCGAGGTATGTAAATTCCCCTCTCGAATGACCGGCGCTTGTCGAAATTCGATATGATCTTATGGTGCCGCCTTCACTGTTCGGGGAATTGAAGATGCGGAAAGTTTCGTTTGTCGCTCTGGCGGCGGCCGTCGCGGCCGCAGCCGGCGCCCACGCCCAGACGCTGGGTTATTACCAGACGCCAGCACTCAGCGACCAGGCGCTGGTCTTTGCCAGCGAAGGCGACCTTTGGCGCGCTGATCCTGCGGGCGGTACCGCCATCCGGCTGACCACGCATGTCGAGACCGAATCTTCGCCGATGCTTTCGCCCGACGGCAA
>Ga0116177_10004353_pt1 | contig 10331 bp, 7 predicted proteins | sample AD_STIC10_MetaG_FD_89750 | JGI IMG/M metagenome (GOLD analysis project Ga0116177, IMG submission 89750) | Active sludge microbial communities of municipal wastewater-treating anaerobic digesters from USA - AD_STIC10_MetaG | ecosystem: Engineered > Bioreactor > Anaerobic > Digestate | place: USA...
ACACCAGAGTCAGAGTCCTCGCACTCCGTCGACTTTGCGTTGGCAGTCATCTCTGGCGAGTGTGAAACGCGCCTGCCCATGAGTCTTCCCTTGAAGCTTGTCGGTTATTCCTCTAGTATGACGAGACATCGAGTTCTTTGGAGGACTGCCATGATTCCGCGTCAGAACGCGTTGCGAATTTCTTCTTTCTGCAGATTCTTTCTGCTGGTCGGTGTGCTCGTCGGTTTGTGCCTGACACACACGCTGAACGCAGAAACGCGAAGAATATCGACAGACGTCAATCTGCCAGGTGCTCAACCCCTCGGCAGTGGCAGAAAGGTCGCCCTGCTGATCGGAAACGAGGCTTACGGCGAACTGGGCGCACTGAGCAATCCGGTCAATGATGTCAACGCCTTTTCGAAAGCCCTCGAGTCATGTGGATTTGGGGTCATGACGAGAACAAATTGTACAAGAAAAGAAATGAGTAAAGCCGTTCAGGAATTTGCAGATCAATGCCGCGGAAGTGATGTCGCACTGTTTTATTACTCCGGTCACGGCAGCCAGTTGAAGGGGGAAAACTACCTCTGGCCGATCCAGGCTGACGCCAAGAGCGAAGCCGATCTTGAAGACGAGTGCTTTCGCGCCCAACGCCTGATCGATATGATGACGGAAGCAAATGCGCGCATCAATATCGTGATTCTGGATGCCTGTCGAAACGTGCCGTTTAAATCGGGTTCTCGGTCGAGTACCCGTGGTCTGGCTCAGATGAACTCCTCCAGTGGGCAGTTCCTGATTGCCTTTGCGACTGATCCCGGAGCGGTCGCCCAGGACGGCGTGGCGGGAACCAACTCTCCGTACATGTTATCCATTTTGAACACCCTCAAGAAATCCGGGTTGAGCCTGTCCGAGTTTTTCATGGAAGTGCGCAAGGACGTCAAGCGACTGACCAATGGCCAGCAGCGCCCCTGGGAAACCGCCTGCCTCGAGGACCGATTCTATTTCAACAACCCCATCCCTCCCACTCCCGAACCAGTAACAACAGTTCCTCCAGCACCTGAACCCGTGCCGGGCAGTTCCCTGACGCCGACACCGGTGGCCACTCCTCAGGCTGTTCCGACAAGTGACACCGGTGCGTCGTCCGCGTCCACCTCCGGGGCATTTCTGCAATTCGTACAAGAATACGGAGCATCAGACACAGGACCGGGAGAGTTTTTGGGGGTCGTGGATATGGCGATCACGAGGGACGACGACCTCGTCCTTCTCACCAATGCGGCTCAACCATTGCAGATACGTTCGAGTTCCGACCTGTCTCTGGTGCGAAGTTTCGGCGCAATCGGCAAGACCGGTTTTTCGCTGCAAACACCTCGTGCTGTCGCTGCTGGCACCAAGACCGGCAACATTGCCGTATGTGACATCGACAGCAACAGAGTGGTGGTATTTAACCGCGAGGGGGTACCCGTTCTGCGTTTCGTGGACCAGGTCAACCGCCCAGTTGATCTCGCATTCGACGACCAGGAGAACCTCTACGTGATCATGGAAGGCCAACCAGGGATCTTCAAGTATTCTCCCTTCGGGATTTTCATGCAGACGCTTTCGGCCAACCTTCTGCCTCGACCGACAAGGCTGTCCTTTGCTCATGGACACCTGATCGCGGTGGATGACGAGAATCGCAAGCTTCTTCTCTACACACCCGCGGGTAAGCTGGAAGGCGAAATCGATTTGACGGGTTCACTCCAGGGTGTCCGAGATCTCGCCGCCGTCGATCTCAACGGACATTTGTACCTGACGGCTGACAACGATACGCTGATCTTGGCAGACGCAAAAGGCAAGAGGATCTCTCAAGTCAAAGCTTCGGAAGTACACGCTCCGAAGTTTTCCGCATGGAATAGCATGGCCATCACCGCCGATCAGTCCATCTTCACCGTTGATCGACAGCGTGGGATACTTCTGCGTTTTTCCAGGGATGCCGCGACGGAATAGAGTGCAACCAAACAGGAGAACGAAAGCAGAGTCAGCCCTGGTATTCGCGGACGACGCGCAGGTTCTTGGAGACCATGGCTTTGGCCCGGCGGCCGGCCTCGCTCTTGATCTTCTCTTCGTCGAGGGTCAGAATGACCCGGTCGCGCATGATCAGCTTTCCATCAACGATCAGGTGACGCACGTCCGCGCCCTTGGCTACGTGCACCAGATTGGCGACGAGATCGTGACAGGGCTGCAGATGCGGGCCGGAAAAGTCGAACAGCGCGATATCCGCGGACTTCCCCACCTCGAGACTGCCTGATTCGGCAAAGCCGAGCGCTCGACTGCTGCCCGCACAGGCCAGGCGCAACGGAATGTCTCCGGGGAGCGCTTCGGGATTATTGAAGTGGAACTTCTGCAACAGAGGGGTGATCCGCACAGCCTCCTTCATGTCCATGTCGTTGTTTGAACCCGGTCCGTCCGTACCAATGCCGATATTGATTCCGGCCGTCTGCAGGCGCGTCAGATCGTTCACGCCCATCGCCAGCTTCATGTAGGTGATCGGGCAGTGCGCCACCGACACCTGTCTCTTCGCCAGAATCTCGACGTCACGGTCATCGAGATACAGAGCATGCGCCACCACGCACGGCACGTCGAAAACACCACAGTCGTTCAGCAGTTCGGTCGGAGTGCGATCATGCGCTTTCAGCGAATTCACCACCTGCTGTGACGACTCGGCCAGGTGAATGTGCAGACCGAATCCGTGCTGTTTCGCAAGCTGAGCGATCTCTTTCAGAAACGCCGGCGGACAGACATACGGAGAATGCGGCCCCAGCACCGTTCTGATGCGCCCGTTCGCCCGACCGCGCCAACGGCTCGCGAAGGCAAGTGCTCCCTCGAGGTTCGTTCCCACTTCTTTGTCCTCGCCGATGCCGAATTGGCACCAGGTCAGGGTCGCCTTCATTCCTGACGCTTCGACGACCTCGGCCACGCGATCCATGTAGAAGTAATGATCGTTGAACCCGGCACACCCGGACCGAATCATCTCGCACGCGGCCAGAGCCGCTCCCCAGTATACATCTTCTTCTGTGAGTGCCGACTCGGCAACCCAGATTCGTTCGTTGAACCAGCGATCAAGCGGCAGATCTTCGGCCCAGCCGCGTTCGAAGGTCATCGGTGCGTGACAGTGCGCATTGAAGAATGCTGGCAAAGCCACGAGACTCGAACCGTCAATGGTTTCATCGCCCGGGTGCGCGGGCAGGTTCCTGCCAAGTTCCCGAATGCGGGTACCGTCGAGACGAATGTCGATGTCTTCCAGAACCGCGTGCTGATCGTTCAGGGTGACGGCCGTCGTTCGTTTGATCAGCAGTCCCATATTCCACCCCCATCCTTTCTCTTCGCCACCGCGTCTTTCGCTCTACTTCGACCGGTACTCTTCCGCGACGCGGCGATAGGCCTCGCGGAACGGAACCCCCTGCCGCACCAGATCGCAGGCGCGTTCAGTGGCATACAGTTCACCGGTCATGGCTTCGCGGCAGCGCGCCTCGTCGACCTCGAGCCCGTCGATGACGGCCAGCATGACGGTCAGCGAATCGATCGTGGTGGCGAACGATTCCAACAGCGGTCGTTTGGTCCATTGCAGGTCACGGTGATACCCGCTGATCAGATTGCCGCTGATGCCCTGCAGTCGCTGCTGCGCTCCGGTCAGAACATGCAACCCGGCCCTGACCAGTTCGAGAACGTCCGGGTTCTTCTTCTGCGGCATCAGCGAACTGCCCGTACAAAATCGGTCAGGCAGTTTCAGCCAGCCGAACTCGGGCAGAGAGAACAGAATGGCATCCGTCGCCAGGCGGTTCAAATCATGCATGATCTGAACAAGAACCTGGACAATCGCCAGCTCGAACTTCCCCCGCGACAACTGGGCGTAGATCGGATTTTCCTGCACGCGCGAGAACGCCAGATCGGCCGCCGTGAACGTCCGATCGAGCGGCAACGGAACCCCGTATCCGGCGCCCGTCCCCAGCGGGGACTGATCGATCAGAGACGCCACCCCGGCAACCAACGGCAGGTCATCGCGCAAGGCATCACGAAACGCCGTCGCCCACATCCCGATCGAGGAAGGCATGGCTTTACGCGTGTGGGTGAACCCCGGAATCGGTATCGAACCACGTCGTTTGTCCAGGTTGTCGAGCGAATCGATGACCTTCTGCACAGCATCTCTGACCAGCGACAGACGGTCACGTTCAAGCAGACGCAGAGCCGTGAGGACCTGGTCGTTGCGCGAACGCCCGGCATGAATCTTCCGGCCGGCGTCGCCGAGCACCGTGGTCAGATGATCCTCGATGAAGGTGTGGCAGTCTTCCATTCCCACCGGAATCGAGATCTCACCGGCACGAGCCCGTTCCTCGAGCTGCGTCAACTCGCGTTCGATTCCGTCCAGTTCGCTCTGCGTCAGCAGGCCGATGCGATGCAGGCCACGAGCATGCGCGATCGACGCGCGGCAATCGAACGGCAACAACTCGAGGTCGAGCACCGGGTCGTCCCCGATGGTGAACCGTTCGATCGCCGCTTCGAGACTGTAGCCTTTGTCCCAGAGCTTCATCGGCCGCCGCGCCGCAGAATGCCGCGCCGCCAGTCGAAGGGGCGGTCCTGACGCAACACGAGATGATGCGCCTTGAGCCGCTGCGCATTGATGTTGATGAAGCCGCGCGAGTCGGTCTGATCAAAGCCACCTTCGACTTCCATGCTCGAGAGATCCTGATTGTAGAGCGAAGTCGGGGAGCGGCGCGCCACGACCATCGCATTGCCCTTGTACAATTTCACGGTCACCGTTCCATCGAGCGCTTCCTGGCTCTTGGCGAACGCCGCCAGCAGAAAGTCCATTTCGGGCGAGAACCAGAATCCGTTGTAGATGACTTCGGAAAACTTCGGCACCAGCATGTCGCGCAGTCGCATCACTTCCTTGTCCATGGCGATGGCTTCCAGATCGCGATGCGCCGCCCAGAGAATGGTCGCCCCGGGGGTTTCGTAGATACCACGTGACTTGATGCCGACGAAGCGGTTCTCGACCATGTCGACGCGACCGACCCCGTTTTCCCCACCGACTTTGTTCAGATATTCGAACAGCGCCAGCGGATCACGCTCTTCATGCCCGTCATCGAGATTCTTGACTCGTACCGGCGTCCCGTCGCGAAACTCGATCTCAATCGTGGTCTCCTTGTCCGGAGCCAGCTTCGGCGAGATCGTCAGGCTGTAGACATCGTCGGGGGCGATGAAACCCGGGTCTTCGAGAATCCCCGCTTCGTGACTGATGTGCATCAGGTTTTCATCTTCGCTGTACGGCTTGCTCTTCTGCGCCTTCACCGGAATCCCATGCTTTTCCGCATACTCGATCATGTCGGTGCGACCCTTGAACTGGGCCAGGAATTCCGCATCCTTCCAGGGCGCGATCACCTTGATACTGGGATCGAGAGCGTAGAAAGTCAATTCGAAGCGCACCTGGTCGTTGCCTTTGCCGGTCGCGCCGTGCGACACGTAGCGGGCCCCTTCTTCCGCGGCGACTTCCATCTGCGCCCGCGCAATCAGCGGACGGGCCAGCGAGGTGCCGAGCAGATAGCGGCTTTCATAGATCGCGTTCCCCCACAGCGCCTGAAAAATGAAGTCGGTCACGAACTCACGGCGCAGGTCGCGCACGTGAACCTTGGAAGCACCCGTCTTGAGCGCCTTTTCCTTGACCGCGTTGAAATCGTCACGCTGCCCCACATTGCCGACGAAGCAGATGACCTCGTAGCCCTTTTCGGCAAGCCACTTGAGAATGACCGACGTATCGAGACCACCACTGTATGCCAGAACCACTTTTTTCTTTTCGCTCATGAGACCCTCCGCAAGGGCTGAAGATTGGGGAAATTGCCGCGTCATTATCCGGTTCTCATCAAACCAAAGTCAAGAGCCAATGATGTGTGCGAGAACTCAGGTTCCATTTCCGGGGCGCGCAGGATTTTCAAGGCTCTTTCGACGGTTGGAAGCAGAGCGTCCCCTCCTCGTTTCAGACGTCATGCGCAGATGATACAATTTGTGTTACACATGGCGGGGGTATTGAGTCACTACTGCTTTTCTGGAAAGGATCACTCGTGAACATTCTTCCGCTCGTGCAAACCTGGTTGTTGATGATTTTTCTTCAGTTTACGCCGTTTACCGGCCAGGAGGGGCAGCAGGAACACGTCTTCACCCTCTCCGGCGCTCCCGGAGTTCGCTTCGTCATTGATGTCACCAGTCCGAAGAACGCGCTGAACCAACCAGTTCTCGCTGCCACTGGTCATTTTCAGGGGAACCCGGAAGCCGTCGGCTCACTCACCGCAGTCATTCTCGGATTCGACCGCCTTCGCACCCTGGTCAACATCGAAGATGCTGACGGAATCGACCAGGTTCCCGCCGGCACCAAAGAGCAACTGAAGCTCTTTCCCGGCAAGGATGATCGGCTCGCCATCTGCCACGACGGAACGATCACCCGGGTGAACGCCATCAGCGAGAAGGGAACCGACCCTCGCGAGATCGAGTTTCAAAGCGATCTGGTAAAAGCCCTCGTCGTCTATGATCAGACACAAGGGGTTCGAAAGATTCGCCTGTCCGTGGACGGCGCCGACAGCCTCGAGTTCGTGGCGCAGCCGGTCAAGGTCCTGTCCACCAAGGAAACGATGAAAATCGGGACTGAAGCAGATTTCAAACACGCGATCATCAGAGAGTATCGAGGCCTGATCAGCGCGTCTCTGACGCTCAATCAGGGTCGTTCGTTTGCCATGACCCCGGCGAAAGCCGAACAGATCGTCATCGACAACCAGAAGAAGTATCAGGAGTTCGTCGCGCGCATCTATCCTGATGTCGTCACCAAGATGAGTCCCGCCCCCAAAAGCGACGACCCTCTTCTGAAACTTCCGAAGATCGACTTCCCCCGCGAGCGTTTGATCGTGCTTCTCGCCCACGACGGCATGTACGGTGACATGCTGATTACCAACCTCGAGGAAAAGGGACGCCGGTTGCAGATTCACTGCCGCTACGATAAGCCATCGGCCGGCGAAACGATGTCCGCGCAACCGATGGGAGTCGGTCGATACCGGGCCTTCGTTCTGAAGTCGCCGGCCAGGAAACTCAACATCCTGGTCGAAAAGGAGCAGTAGGATGCGACTTCGTCTGTTCGTACTGATCGCTCTCATGCTGGTTGCGCACGTCGCCTTCGCTGAGCTTCCCGTGCCGTTCGAACGGGTGGTTCGCGACGGGGTCCGATATGGATACAAGGACCTCAACGGCACGGTCGTTATTCCGGCCGTGTATCGCCTGGCACAGAATTTCTCGGAAGAGGGAATCGCCGCCGTGGTTGATGAAAAAGGATGGGCTATCATCGACAAGACCGGTAAATTGCTTCTCAGGCCGTTTGTGTATGACAACGGCCCGGACTATTTCGTCGAAGGTCTGGCTCGTTTTCGCGAAAACGGACGTCTCGGCTTCTTCAACACGCAGGGTCAGAAGGTCATTCCCGCCTGGTTCGACTTCGCGTATCCATTCGAGAACGGCGTCGCCCGAGTCGCCTCAGGCTGTCGCGAGGTGCGCGGCCCGGACGAGCACACGACCATCGAGGGCGGTGTCTGGAGTACCATCGACCTCACGGGGAAGCAACTCGAGCCCTGGCGCTGAACCCAGCGACACGCCCGCATTGAGATAGTCTCAAGGCGGGCGTGTTTTGCATCTCCTACTCGCTGAGAAACTGCGGCAGGCTCTCGTCTTGCTGTCGCTGGAACAATCGCTGCGCTTCCGCGCCATGAGACAGACAGGACCAGATGCGCCGCCCTGTCTCGGTTTCGTTCACGAAGAAAAAGCCGCCGGCATCTGGCACCCACTCGGGCTCAAGATAGCGCGAGCCAGCCGGGGCGCGAGCCACAACCCTGGCCTTTACCCCTTCCAGATCCATCACGACCAGATGCGCTTCGGGATCATCAGCCCCTGCAAAACGCGCAAAGACGATTTCCGTACCCGCGGGCGAGACGCGAGGAGACAAACCATACTCCTCATATGAAATCTGTTCCTGCGATTGAGCCGACAAGCGTACCAACTCCCAGTCTTCCGCATCGGCCATATCAACGCGTTTGATGAAAATGATATCACCCGAGCCTGGAACGACATCCTCCACGCGACAGTCAGCGCTGGCAACCGAAGCGAGGAAGGTCGCTGCCGTGGCTGACAGCGAACGGGCAAAGAATCGCGTTAAGGGCTGTCTCCCTCTTTCAAAGACAGTGTAGATCAATCGCGATCCGTCCGGATGCCAGGCAAACGACGTGATGTCGTGCGAACGCCCCCCCTTGTCATCAGGCCATTCGTGCAAGGTTCCCGTGTCCAGATGCAGAAAACGCAACCGACCCGGTGTCTCCACACTCAGCCAGGCGATCTGTCGTGCCGCCGTCGACAGGCGAAACGTCTTCACCCCGGACGGCTCACTGGTCAACTGCCGCACTTCCTGCCCATCGATGCTCGCCACATACACCTGGCGGGCGCCTGTTTCTTCCGCGCAAAAGTACAGGCGACCACGAGGGAACTTCTCGGCCAGTCGTGCGGGAAGACCACCCGGGTTCAGTGCAACCGACCCGGTCTCGCGAATCAGCGATCTCCCCCAACCGCTGCGGGTTGCCACATTCGAAGCCGTCGTCGGGGGCGTGTTCCACCCCGGTGACGCAAGCATGGTCGTCTGACTCGTCGTCAGCGTCGCTGGCAGAGGTGGTGTCTGAACCACCTGCCGCTCGGCTGTCGCGGTCTCACGCACCGGGGCCCCCGCTTCGCCGGCGGTGTTCGATGCGGTAGCCGCAATCGGGCTCACGGTCGAGGTCGCCAGCGGCACATCCGTCTGAGCGGAACCGGACTCGGGCTCTGGGTCAGGAACCAGGATCAGTAGCAGAATGAGAGCAACGACCGGAACCACGATGCACCCCAGAACGACTCGCACGGCTTTGCCCATCGTTGTCGGCTGAGCTCCTGAGCCCGACTCGGACTCCACGCTTCTGACAGTCTGAGACGACACGTGGCCTGGTCCGGGGCTCGTGATGGGACGTTCGACGGGGTGAGGGGGCAGCGTGGCCTCAATCGGGGTCGTTTCCTGCAGATTCAACCGTGGCACCGGCGTTCGGCCCGACACCACTGTCTCGGTTTCGAGAGCGGCCAGAAACTCCTCGGCGGTTCGAAAGCGTTTTTCCGGATCCTTGGCCAGGGCCCGCTCGATGATGGCATCGAGAGCCACGGGCAACCCGGACGCTCTCGTCGACGCCGCCGGGACCGGATGCAGCAGATGTCCGCACATGATCGAGTTTGCATCTCCGCCCTGAAAGGGAAGTTCGCCCGTCAGCATCTGGTACAACATGACACCCATCGCGTAGAGATCGCTGCGGCCGTCAGATGGTTGGCCGTTCCACAGTTCCGGGCTCATGTAATGCGGAGTGCCGATCATCGAACCAGCGATGGTCCTGACCTCCGTGCCCATTGACGCGTGCGCGATGCCGAAGTCGACGATCACCGCGGTTCCGGTTTCGGTCAGCAGGATGTTGCCGGGCTTGATGTCGCGATGGAACACGCCTTTGGAATGCGCGAAGCCCAACCCGGACAGGATCTCCCGCGTCAGATGCAGCGTCGTCGCGACAGACAGGGGGCCGGATTTCAGACGATCCGCCAGTGATCCGCCATTCAGGAAAGTCATCGCGTACCAGGGCTGGCCCGACGGAAGGTCGCCAATCGCGAAAATCGAGATGATATTCGGATGTATCAGGCCGGCGGCAACCTGCGCTTCCTTCTTGAATCGCTTCGGCAGGGAAGGGTCATGCAGCAAGCTCGCGGGCAGAACCTTCAGTGCCACCTGACGACTCAGACTCTGATCTTCAGCCAGATAGACCGTACCCATGCCACCGCGCCCAAGTTCGCGTACAATGCGGAACTGATCGACCACATCTCCCGGCTTCACCTGGCCGGGCACCGGCGTGTCGAGGAACTCACCGCAGAAGCGACACTTCCGGGCATCGTCCTGAATCTGCTCCGCGCAGAACGGGCATTTCTTCATGCGGCCGGCGAACGTTCCGGAAGAAAGCTCTCGAGCGCTTCCTGAAACTCTTGCGCGGAATGGTAACGATAGGCCGGAGTCTTTTGAATGGCCTGATTGATAATGGCTGTCAGTGCTGCCGGAACCTCAGGATTGAGCTGATTCACGGGAGGGGGCGACTCCTCGAGCAGAATCAACAGAATGTCTTTCTTGCTCGTGGCAGTCTTCATTGCTTGAGCAAAAGGCAATACCCCCGTGACCATCTGGTACAGAGAGATCCCCATGGAGTAAATGTCGGCCGCAGGTCCGGCGCTGATATAGCTGA
>Ga0116177_10004355_pt1 | contig 10329 bp, 9 predicted proteins | sample AD_STIC10_MetaG_FD_89750 | JGI IMG/M metagenome (GOLD analysis project Ga0116177, IMG submission 89750) | Active sludge microbial communities of municipal wastewater-treating anaerobic digesters from USA - AD_STIC10_MetaG | ecosystem: Engineered > Bioreactor > Anaerobic > Digestate | place: USA...
CATATCTCATTTTGGGAAACAGGTCCAGAGACCTCTACTTGCACCAGGTTAGAGATAATTCCTTTAACGATACCTGTAGTCATATTTATTTACCTTCTATTTTCTTTGAGTGCTTCTTATATTAAAGTCCGCGGGGAAGCTGAAGCTATTATTCAAATCGCTTAAAATGCTATTAAAAACTTCTTTTCCCAGTTCTGGTGAGGATTTTATCCAGCGAGCCAAAATCCGCAATTGACAATAGTAACCTAAAATTCGGTCTATATTAAAGTAATTGAAGAAGTTATAATCGTCTATCCATTTCCAGCGGACGATATCATATCCCCTTTCTCGATACAGAATATTATTTTGCTCATAGATCCGAATTAGGGCATTGAAAAGATCATTATCTTTACCTAAACCAAAATCAGCAGCATGGCTTTTACTTAGTCTTTCCACTGTTTCACTATCGCCAATCAGATATTGAGCATAAGGTAGATTAAATTTGCGGCCATTTATTGCCGTTAAGATATTTCGCAAATTTGCATCAAAGGCAAACCAGTCTCTGATAAAATCATTCGGGCTCTCAGCAGTCCAAGCATAAAATTGTTTTAAAAGTTCCAATTCAGTTTGAGGTAGGATCTGCATTTCTTCCTGATTTAGCACTTTTACAATAATCTCTTTAATGAAAGAAGGAAGGGTAGCAAATTCAACGGGAGTTTTCAATTCCGGATTTTCAACAACAGCTCGCAAGAAAACGAGATATTCTTCCCAGAAAGTATCCTCATACAATCCTTCGTTATTATGTTCTTTATTGCTTTTATACAGAACCCGCAAAAGATTATCCATATCCATTGGCAGATGCAAAATTTCCAGGAGGCGATAATCACTTTCGCTAACCTGGTTTTTTGCCTCAGCTAAAAATTCTTCCGGAGTCCAAGGTAGTTTTGTATCGTCAATTATGATATTGGGTAATCCGGAGACGAAATAGTAATATTCTTGTTTCATAGCTTATTATTTGCCAAAAAGGATTTCCTTCGTGCGCGGGCGTAAATAGCTCTTAAATAGGTTGGCAAAATCATCGCTTTCGAATTTAATTTTATAAGTTCCATCTTCAGGAGCGATAATAAAGCCCTGTTTCATAGTAGGCGAGAAATCAACCTTCAATTTACCGTCGAAGATATCTTTCAGAGATTTAAGATAAAAATCATCTAATAAAGGTTTCATTTTCTCGCTGATCATAATCGTTCCAGAGGAGGCATTTTCCTTCCAGGCAGTAAGTGTTTCAAAAATGAGCTTCTTAACAAATTCTGTTTCATTGAATGCAGCATTTAGTTTTGTGTTAAGAGCTTCGGAAAGAATAAGATCGGTAATTTTCTGTTTGAGAGCAGTTAAAGTGTGATTATATGCCATATTCAAATCTGATTCTGTGTTCTTTTTAAGGTCTGCTGCCTTTTTTTCTGCCTCTTTTAAAATTGTTTCCGCTTTCTGTTTGGCTTGGGAAACAGTGTCTTCAGCTTGTTCTTTAGCAGAATTGATTATCTTCTCAGCTTCAGCATTGGCTTTGGCAACGCCTTCTTCATAAACTTTTTTGAGTAGTTCTTGTAACTGGTCATTCATAATATATCTCCAGTAAAGTCACTTTGCGTAACAAATATACTATACCAATATTTTGTCAATTGAAATTGTGATAAGCAGATTATTCTGATTCCTTTTGGCTAACTATTTACCCAAGAACTTGGTGTACCTGAGAAAATATACACCTGCAGATTTTTCTGATTATGCAGAATATAGTTTATATACAAGGTTCTCAGTGTAAAATAAAACCATTGAACAAGTTACACGCAAGGATATTATCTTGATAATATTGGAGCCGGGGTAAACCCTGTCGCTCAAATCTATCGTTTTTGATGAAATTTCTAAATGCTCCACCACAATGGTCTTTCTGCCTATTCTGAATTCTCATAAAAGTAACATAAGTGCTTTTTATACATCTTCGTTTGCCAACATTTTTTTTAGTTTAGAGGATTAACAATAATATCTTATTCAGCTACAACTCACATATAATAACATCGTTTCATTCGGACTATGATATTATGCCCTTGAATGATAATAGCTGCAGATGATTGGAAAGGATAATAAGAGAGAGTACTTTTTACTTTTATTACTCAAACGCTGTTACAAATCAAATTGACAAAAAATAGGCTAATAATAAATGGAATAAAGATCAAAGATGCTAAGGAGTGAACTTGAATAAATACCTCAAACCGTTGCTGTTGATGATCTTGATAGTAGTTTTGTCACAACCGCTTTTTGGTAATTCTACAGCAGATAAAACAGTTGCCTGGTTGGAATCTAAGAATGTTTCACCAGAATTGATAGTACTTATAATATCTATGATTCCGGTTATTGAATTGCGAGGTAGTATACCTGTAGCTATTTTCTTGTTTAATTTTCATTGGCTTAAGGCAGCGTTTTTATCCATAATCGGTAATATGATTCCCATTCCATTTATTTTGTTATTGGTAGATTGGTTTTTTTCTTTGATAAGTAAGGTGAAACCAGGTAAGAAATTTGCTGATTGGATTTTTGCCAGAACCAGACGCAAAGGCAAATCAATAGAAAACTATGAAGCAATAGGTTTAACTATTTTTGTTGGTATACCTCTTCCTGGAACAGGAGGATGGACAGGTGCCTTAGCTGCTAATATTTTTGGTATTAGATTCTGGCGTGCAATGTTCTGTATTTTATTAGGAGTAATTCTTGCAGCTATCATTGTAACTATTTTATCGCTTATGGGAACTTTGGCGGTATGACAAGAAAAGAAAGTTATAAAATCTTTTGGCTGGTGGGTGAGAGTTCTGCTGATCTACATTCCGAATTAGTGATGAAAGCTCTGAATGATAAATTCGGAAATCTTACGCATATAGGAATTGGTGGACCCCGGATGCAAAGGCAAGGTTTGAAACCTCTCTTTCCCTTTGAACGCTTTGCGGTTATGGGTTTTGTGGAAGTAGTAAAGCATCTGTTTTTTTTCTTGAAAGTGGAACATAAACTAAGCAAACTTTTTGCTACTGAAGAAATTGATCTTGCTATTTTGGTTGATTACCCTGGCTTAAATTTAAGAGTTGCTAAAATGGCTGATGAATTACGGATTCCTGTTTTATATTTTATCTGCCCTCAATTTTGGGCATGGAAACATAAAAGGGTATATCAATTAAGAGATTCTGTCCGCTATGTTGCCTGTATTTTGCCTTTTGAAGAAGAAAAGCTATCTATTCATAATATTAATTGCAGTTATGTTGGCCACCCGATTGCGGAAGAAGTTAATATTGAACTTAGCCGTGATGCCTTCGCTCAATTTTTTGGTATTGACCCAAATAAAAAATGGCTTGGATTTTTCCCAGGAAGTAGGAATAATGAAATAGCAAAAATGCTACCTACTTTTCTGCAGGCAAGTGAAAAGTGGGATCCGAATGAATATGAACTGCTTTTTTCTAAATCCCATAGTGTAAATCATCAATTATATATGAGCTATATAGAAGGTAAAAAACATATAACACTAATTGATGGCTATACCTATGAAATGATGAAATATTGCGATCTTTTGATCTGCACTTCCGGAACAGTAACCTTAGAGGCTGCATTTATTGGAACCCCCCTATTAATCTGTTATAAAGCTAATTTTACCTCTTATCTGATAGGAAGACATTTAGTAAAAATAAAACGGATCGGTTTACCTAATATAATTTTAGATAACGATATCCTACCGGAATTGATTCAAAAAGAGATGAACCCCTCTAATATATATAAGATAGGAATGCAAATACTGAACGATCCAGAAAAAAATGAGGAAATCCGTAAACAATTGTATAAACTTAAAGCTTTATTGAGCGATAAACATCCTTCTGTGGAAATGCCAAAAATAGTCCGTCATCTATTAGATACCTATGGTTAAAATATTCTATTACCTGGAACGAAAATTGGGTGCTCTGCTCCTGCGGCTGCTGCGTAAAACCTTAAAATTCGAAGTAATTAATCAAGAAACATCAGACAGGATACGCTGTATCTATATGTTCTGGCATAGAAACCTGCTTTTGATGACTCTGCAACAAATTGATCAAGGAGCAGCTGTTATGGTTTCTTCTTCCAAGGATGGAGAACTGATTGCTGGGCCATTATCCGAACTTGGTTATATTCCAGTTCGCGGTTCCAGCTCGAGAAAAGGATCAATGGCTATGCGAGAGATGATTAGAATGTCTAAAACAATTTCCTTAGCTATTACACCTGATGGACCTAAAGGTCCTTGCTACACTTTTCATCCCGGACTTTTTCAGATTGCTTACCTGGCTAAAATTCCCATTGTAGCAGTTGCCGTAAATGCCAATAAAGAATGGTTGTTTAATTCCTGGGATAAATTCCGCTTCCCAAAGCCCTTTGCTAAATTAACAATGATTTATTCCGATCCTATATGGGTAAACAATAAAGAGGATATTGCAATAGTAGAAGAAACAATTCGAAGTTTCCTAGAAGAAAAGGAAACAGAATTTCATAAATAACTAAAGTGCAGAAATAAGATATATAACTTGAAGGAAATCCTAATTACTCAGAAATATCCTCCATTACATATTACAAGAATATCGAATTAATCTTAAAGCTGCTTATGCTTTTCCGAATCTTACATTATAAAAAATGAAAGGGAAGAGAAAAGCTGTTATCAGCAGTAACAACTTCAATCTTCCCAAGCTTTATATTATTTACTTGATGATTAATACTTTATCTGTGCCTCGTAAATTACCTTGCTGCCATTGCATAAAGTAAATTCCTTCCGAAACATTTCTGCCTTTGCTGTCTGTGGCATTCCATTGAATTTCCCTTTGGGAAAAATCGCTAATAGTTAATTCCTTCACGAATTGTCCCTTCAGGTTATATACATTTATTGTAACCGCTCCCTTGGCTGTTCCAGTAAATTTTATGGTAGTATTTCCGGAAAAAGGATTAGGATATATTTCCAGTTTGGGTTTTGGAGTTGAAATCACTTCATCGTCAATAGCAGTATAAGGTGAAAGAACAACATTTGCACTCCCAGAACCTAAAACTGCTGTGTCGTTATAATAAAAATCACTAAGAGATATTTGAGTAATGGAAATAGTACTAGTATTGCCAATAGCTCTAAATTGGGGCTTAATTAATATACCTGAGCCAACGAATTTACTTTCCGTATCGCAGGATATATTTATAACCCCTGGAGTAGAAGAATCTACATTGATTTCGCAGCCATCACTTAATGTTCCGTTTACATCGTATCCTGCATATTCAAGCTTGGCAGGATTGTAATTAAGGTTAAATTGGTAATGATTAACATTCCAGGAAGGAAGCAGATAAGAAGTATTTACTTGTGTAAATCCAATTGAATTGTAAACAAGATGCATAATGTTTGAAAGAGTAATGTTACTTTCTGCTAAAGTAGCCACAGGAGCAGTAATATTTACCATAGTAAAAACAACATTGTTTACAGGTAGGGTATTATAGTGCATACTCAAAATATCAAAAAGAAATTCGCCTGCATCTCTGGCAACGAAATTCAGTTTAATAATCACTCCCCCACCGCATAAACTAGTGTTGCTATTCCAGTCAATACTTAAATTTCCCGGGGAGTTTTCCACTATGGTTATATTACCTTCCTGAGATAAAGTTCCCTGCACACTGTAGCCAGTGTAATCTAAATTTTCATTATCATAGTAAAGCATAATATCATAGTGATTTACATTCCAGTTACCTAATACAGGTTTCGTCTTTATTTCCAAGGTAAAATTATCACCAGCTTCAGCATTGTTGGCATTAAGAACTACTGGAATAGTATTGATATTATAGTTCTCCGGAATAGTATTTATAATGGCTCCCTGCCAGGTAGAAAATCCATTAACATCCGTTGTGTAAAAATAACCGTTTCCTGATCCACTCCAGCCGAAATTGAAATGAAAATGATTTGCTGTATCATAACCATCCAGGACAAATGCATGCCCACCCTCATTGCTATAACCACTATAATATACCGGAGTCCCGTTATCAATTTGAGCTGTCATTAGATTGTTCCATTCGGAATTAGAATAGCTATCTTTACTTTCATATTGAGCTGTAGGATAACGAAAATGATCGACAAGTGCTTCAGCTGCATCTGTACTTTGAGCTCCTGAACCATCTGCAGAATATCCCATATGAACTGCAACCCCACAATGATATAATAAAGTAGCTACAGGTAAGTAATTAGAACTTATGGAATTGGGCATCTGATCCCAAAGATATGTGGTAGTTTCAAAATTAGCACTCTGATAACCATAGCCAGGACAATAGTAACTTTCGTTACCAACTCCGGAAACAGGATGATCCCAATATTTCATAACCATCCCCATAGCAGTAGCTACACAACCAGCATAAACATGACCACCAGGACCGTGTTGATCTGCAGGACATAGAGCATTATATGGCCAACTTTGATCCCAATTAGTAGTAAGTAAAGGACCTACGGATCTATCAGTTCTGCTTAAATTAGTATAAGTTCCTTCCAGTAAACTCTGCCAAAGCTGAGAGTTTTCCGGATATAGAGCATTTTTTTCTCTAATCAATTGTATTTGAGCAGAATATGTATCCAGCCAATAATAAAAGGCTGAAGGTAAATTATCTATCCTGGTAAGACCTTCATTAGAATAAGCCAAGACAGGATAGAAATTATCATCTGCTGATACAACAGCAAAATTACCATCGGCATATTGGATATAATAGAGAACCGGATTCTCATTCTGTACATATATATGTGGCAGAGAAGCAAGTTTCCCTGCGCTATTATAAGTAAAAATTTGATAGTCATCAGTATTAACGGATTTGGATAATCCCGTTTCCTGAAGATAATTCTTGGCAGCCAGCAAAGCAATTTCTGGCTGAACCACAGCAGCCCTTATACCAAAGCAAAACAGGTAAAAAACCGCAATGATAACCATTAGTTTTGGTTGATAGTTACTCATCAATTTCATATATCCTCCTGGACTTCTATTCAATAATATAATACATACAAGAATTATTCCAAATCAATTTATATTTTAGCAGGGAATAAATAGAAATGAAGAAGTTGGAAGACATTAATTATTATGGCAGTTACACTTCTTTTCTATATTAAACATCTTATTTGGTTTATCCTGAAAACCGTTTATTATTTATAATGGACTTATGATTAGCGGGAGGAGATATGATGAACGATGATTTTTGCACTAAACTTTCTCAGCTTAGCATTAATGGTACAGTAGAAGAAATAGTGCTTCGTTTTATGGAACATTTAAAATTCGATCTTGGTAAGGACCAATTTTCTGCTGCCCCTTATGATTGTTATATCAGTTTTGCTTCAGCCGTAAAAGATATTTTATTAGACCGCTGGCTGATAACTCAACCTCAAGAATATGCTTTACAAAGGAAAAGAGTCTATTATCTATCCCTGGAGTATTTAATCGGTCGTTCTTTAACCAATTCCATACTCAATCTGGATATCCAACAACAAAGCATTAAAGCTCTTACTGAAATTGGTTTTGATTTATCAATGCTAGGTGAACTAGAATGGGATGCCGGATTGGGAAATGGAGGGTTAGGACGTTTAGCAGCTTGTTTTTTAGATTCTATGGCTTCCCTACAAATACCTGCTTACGGTTATGGTATTCGTTATGAGTATGGTATTTTCTTTCAACACATTATCAATGGTGAACAAGTAGAAACACCTGATAACTGGTTAAGATATGGTTCCGTTTGGGAAATTCCTCGTCCGACACGATTATTTCCTGTTAATTTTGGAGGGACTGTTAGAGAAATTATCAATGAGGATGGCACCAAAAAGAAACATTGGCAACCAGAAGTGACGGTTATGGCTATGGCTTATGATTATTTGATCCCTGGTTTTCAAAATAGCTATGTAAATACTTTAAGATTATGGAGTGCCAAAAGCAGCCGTGAATTTGATCTGAGATATTTTAATGAAGGGGATTATGTACAAGCTGTAGCCGAAAAGAATAATGGAGAAATGATTTCCAAGGTACTGTATCCCAATGATAACAAAATGCAAGGGAAAGAACTTAGATTGAAGCAAGAGTATTTTTGTGTGTGTGCTACTTTACAAGATATCTTACGCAGGTTTTTTAAAAAGAATAAAGATCTACGCAATCTTCCTGATAAAGCTGCAATTCAACTTAATGATACTCATCCCTGTATTGCCGTTCCTGAACTTATGCGTATTTTAGTGGATGAAAAAAATATACCTTGGGAAACCGCTTGGGATATTACCCAAAAGTGCCTTTCGTATACAAATCATACAATTTTGCCGGAAGCGTTAGAAAAATGGCAAGTTCAGCTGTTTGAAAAAATGTTGCCTCGTCATCTGCAAATCATCTATGAAATAAATCACCGTTTTCTCTCTGATATACAAATAAGCAGAAAAGTAGATGATGACTTCCTCCGCAGGGTCTCTTTGATAGAAGAAGAACCAGTAAAAAGTGTGCGAATGGCAAATTTGGCTATTGTAGGAACCCATAGTATTAATGGAGTTTCGGAATTGCATACAGAACTGTTAAAGCATCAGGTATTCAGCGATTTTTATTCTCTTATGCCAGATAAATTCAATAATAAAACCAATGGCATAACTCCTCGCCGGTGGCTGATGTTATGTAATCCACTTTTATGTCATTTAATTACTAAAGCTATTGGTACCGAATGGAAAACTGATTTAGAGCAGCTTTCAGATTTGAATAAATATAAAAATGACAGCTCTTTTCTGGAAGACCTGGCAGAAGTGAAATATCAAAATAAGCTGGATTTTTGTAAATATTACGAAGATATGCACGATCGTAGGTTTAATCCTGATACTATTTTTGATTTTCATGCAAAACGCATTCATGAATATAAAAGACAGCTGCTTAATGCTTTGGGAATTATCTACTTGATAAATCAAATCCGGGATGGCAAAGAGTTAACTCCACAAAGTTTCTTTTTTGCAGGAAAGGCAGCACCAGGTTACTTTACAGCAAAATTGATTATTCGTTTTATTTGCGCTTTGGGTGATTACATCGAAAAAGATAAACAGCTGTCTTCTTATCTAAATGTATGTTTTCTGCCCAATTATCGAGTAACTTTGGCAGAAAGAATTATCCCCGCTGCTGAAATTTCCCGTCAAATTTCCCTCGCTGGAACAGAAGCATCTGGAACGGGAAATATGAAATTTGCTCTAAATGGAGCACTTACAATTGGAACTTTAGATGGCGCTAATATAGAAATTCGAGAAGCAGTGGGTGAAGATAATTTCTTCCTATTTGGAATGACGGCTGCCGAAGTTCATTATTTGAAAGAACAGGGTTATCATCCTTACGAAATGATGCGTCAAAATGAAGATATAAAGCGGATATTTGATTTTATTGAATCCGATGAACTCAATCCCTTAAATCCAGGTTTATTTACTCCATTGACAGATTTGCTTTTATATCAGTGAGATAGTTATTGTCTAATAGCTGATTTACAGGATTTTATTCGGGTTAATAAAGAAGCCACAGAAACCTATAAAGATAAACAAAAATGGAATAGAATGGTCTTAGCTAATATCGCTAATATGGGCAAATTCTCCTCCGATAATACTATCTTAGCTTATGCCAAAGATATTTGGGGAGTAAAATAGTCTACCACGGAAATTACAAATGTGTTTTTGGCGTTTACAAATTAGCCAAAAATGACCCCTATAACAGCAGCTCCCATTAGCAGATAAAAAGGATTCAGCTTAAATCTCCAGCTCACCAAAAAAGAGCCAGCAAAAACCAGGATAGAAAACAGGTCTCTAAAAGCATCTCCCAAAACCATAATTAGAGCAGCAGCAATTAATCCCAAAGAAAGTAAACGCAATTTTTGGAAGATGTTTTTGAACCAGGGTTGATTTTTAAGCTTGATATAGGTTATCGTAATTAAGGTCATAATGATCAAAGAGGGAAATATCACTCCCAGAGTGCTAAGAACTGCTCCCCATAATCCCCCTTTTTGGTAACCGATAAAAGTGGCGGCATTTATAGCTATAGGGCCTGGAGTCATTTGAGAAATAGCTACTACATCCATAAATTGTGAAGATGATATCCAGGCGTTTTTTAAAACTACTTCCTGACGGATCATTGCTAAAATTGCATAACCTCCACCAAAACTGAAGAGTCCAATTTTGAAGAAGGTCCAGAACAATTTCAAGTAAATCATATCTTTTGTTTTCTGATGCTTTGGTAGATGCTAAAAGCAATGGTTATTAAAATTAAGTAAATTGGGCTTACTGCAAAAAAACTAACCAGA
>Ga0116177_10004356_pt1 | contig 10329 bp, 9 predicted proteins | sample AD_STIC10_MetaG_FD_89750 | JGI IMG/M metagenome (GOLD analysis project Ga0116177, IMG submission 89750) | Active sludge microbial communities of municipal wastewater-treating anaerobic digesters from USA - AD_STIC10_MetaG | ecosystem: Engineered > Bioreactor > Anaerobic > Digestate | place: USA...
AGCCAAACCCCTCAGCAGTGGACGTATACCACCGGCAACTATAGGCTCAGAAGGGGTACCACCGGTAGTGTCTACGTGCACTTCAACAGCAGCGGTAACCGTTCTTATACGGCTACCAATTCCGCCACATCGGTTTATTTCTACCAGGCCTATACCGTGTACGTCGCGCAGCCGTAACCCGATCCCGTAATTGCCTGTATCCCGCAAAGCCCAGCCAAAACAGGGGCGGCGTCCCTTTCCTCAAAGCGAGGGAAGGGACGCCGCCCTTTTCTGTTGCCCGATTTGATACCGGGGGAAAAACGGAGGATCATAAAACCGTGTAAAAACTGCCGCGCGAAGCGGGAGCGGGGCGGCTTTGTCAAGCTTCCCCGCGCAGTCCTCTGAGCAGCGCGATCTCGGCCGCGTAGCCGGCCTCGTCGTTCGGCGTCTCGAGGATAAACGGCAGCCCCGCGAGCGCCGGGTGCCGGATGATCCGCGCGACGGCCTCAAGGCTCAGCGTCCCTGCCGTGATCCGCGCGTGGCGGTCCTTTTTGGAGCCGCGGGCGTTGAGGCTGTTGTTGAGATGGACCGCCCGGAGCCGCGGCAGGCCGACCACCCGGTCGAATTCCGCGAGCACGCCGTCAAGATCGTTTTCGAGATCGTAGCCCGCGTCCCAGACGTGGCAGGTGTCGAGGCAAACGCCCATCTTTTTGCCGAGAGTTACCCGGTCAAGGATCTCCCGGAGCTCCTCAAACCGTCCGCCGATTTCGCTGCCCTTTCCGGACATCGTCTCGAGCAAGACGGTGGTCGTCGTCTCGGGGGACAGCGTTTCATTGAGCAGCTCCGCGATCTTTTCGATGCCGGTTTCGACGCCCTGCCCGACATGGCTGCCCGGGTGAAAGTTGTAAAACTGCCCGGGCGTCGCCTCCATGCGCCGCAGGTCGTCCGCAAAGACCATCCGCGCGAATTCCCGGACATACTCCTTGTCCGCGCAGGGGTTGAGCGTATAGGGTGCGTGGGCGACGATCCGGTCGATGTCATGCTCCCCGCAAAATTCCAAAAACGCGCGCGCGTCGTCGGGGTCGATCGGCTTCGACGCGCCACCCCTCGGGTTCCGCGTAAAAAACGCGAACGTGTTGGCCCCGAGCGCGGCGGCCCGCTTTCCCATCGCAAGGTATCCCCCCGCCGACGAAATATGGCTCCCGATCCGAAACATCAAATCCCCCCCATCCCGTTTTCTCCATTATACCCCGCGCCGCGCCCGGCGAAAAGCCCGCTCTTTTAAAATTCGGTCTTTTTGAAACAAAAATGCACTTATTTAATTAAGAATCATTCTTATATATCTTATAAAAGTGGAAATAAACCGTTAAATATTGTATCATTTGAGACAGAAAGAGGGGGATTCCATGATGAAGCGGGACCGCGAGATGTTGGGGCGCTCCGAGCTTTTCGGGGAGGTGCCGCGCGAGACGCTCGACCGGTGGCTCGCCGACCCGGAGAGCTTTACGATCGACGCCGGCACCGGGGAGACGATCCTCGGTCCCTCGGAGTTTTGCCGGAGCCTCGGCGTCCTGCTGCGGGGCCGGGCGACGGTATATAAGGTCTGCCCGGGCGGGCGCAAGGTGATCCTGAGCACGCTCGATCCGGGCAACACCTTCGGGATGTCGACGCTGTTTTACGAGGCCGCCGCCTGCCCGACGGAGATCGTCGCCTCCGGCGCCTGCAAAATGGTTTTTTTCTCCAAAGAGCTCGTGGAGCGCGCCTTCGCCGAGTCGCCGGAGTTTGCCCGCTCCTATGTCACCCTCCTTTCACAAAAGATCCATTTTTTAAACCGCAGGCTCGCGACCTTCGTGGAATCGGACTGCCGGGAGAAGCTGTTGAGCTACCTCTCCGGCCTCTACACCGGCGGCGGGAGCGTCCGGCTCCCGGGGGGCATGTCGGAGCTCGCGCAGACGCTCGGCGTCGGCAGGGCCTCGCTCTACCGCGCCTTCGACGCGCTCGCGGAGGAGGGCATCCTCAGCCGCGACGGGCGCGACATCATTGTCAGGAACGCCGAAAGGCTTTCCATATAATAATTCGATGAGGTGATTTTGATGAAAAAATTTCTTGCGATCTTTCTGAGTCTTCTGATGCTCACGGCGTTTTCCGGCTGCTTTGCCAAGACCGGTGAGCAGCCCTCGGAGCCTGTCTCTGAGCCGGTTTCCGAATCCTCCCTGCCGGAGATCTCCGAGCCCGCCTATGAGGGCGCGACGATCAACATCGGTATGCTCAAGGGTCCGACCGGCATGGGGGCCGCGTGGCTGATGGAGCAGAGCGCCCTCGGCGCTACCGTCAACGACTATAACTTTACGATCGCGGGCGCCGCGGACGTGCTGACCGCCCAGCTCCTCTCCGGGGAGATGGACATCGCCGCCCTGCCGACCAACGCGATTTCGACGCTGTACAATAAGACAAACGGCGGGATCGAGATCCTCGGCGTCAACACACTCGGCGTCCTCTATGTGCTTGAGAACGGCGACAGCGTCCAGTCCGTCGCGGATCTGGCGGGCAAGACCATCCTCGCCTCCGGCCAAGGCACCACGGCGGAGTATGTGCTGACCTACGTCCTCTCGCAAAACGGCCTCACGGCCGGGGAGGACGTCGAGATCTTCTGGGCCACCGAGCACAGCGAATCCGCGACGCTCGCTCTCGCCGGGGAGTATGACGTCGTTATGCTGCCGGAGCCCTTCGTCACCAGCGTGATGGCGCAGTCCGCCGACTTCCGCGTCGCGCTCGACCTGACCGCCGAATGGGAGACGCTCGGCGGCGGGGAGCTCGCGATGGGCGGCGTGGCGGTCCGGAAAGAGTTCGCCGAGGCGAATCCCGAGGCCGTCGCCGCGTTCCTTGCGGAATATGGCGACAGCATCGCCTATACGCAGGAGCATACGGCCGACGTCTCCGCGCTGATCGAAAAATACGAGATCGCGACGGCCCCCGTCGCGCAGTCCGCCCTGCCGCGCTGCAACATCGTGTGGTATACGGGCGAGGAGATGAAGGCCCCGCTCGGCAGTTTCTATCAGGTGCTCTACGAGTATAACCCCGCCGCGATCGGCGGCGCGTTGCCCGGCGAGGATTTCTATTACCAAGCCTAAAAACAGGCATTTTTTGGGAGCGCGAGGGGAGGGGACCGGATGAAAAAGCTGCTGCGGGGGATTCTGGTTACGGCGTTTTGGCTGCTCGTTTGGCAGGGCGGCGCGATGCTCGTGGGCAAAGCCGTCCTGCTGCCCGGGCCCCTCTCCGTGCTCAAGGCGCTGCTTGCCCTCTCGGGGACGTGGGGCTTCTGGGTCTCCGCCGCGAATTCCGTGCTCAAAGTGATGGCGGGCCTGCTGCTCGGCGTGGCCGCCGGGGTGCTGGCCGCGGCCGGGACCGCGCGCTTTTCGGCGCTGCGAAGCCTCCTCTCGCCGGTCATGTCGGCGATCAAGGCGACGCCGGTCGCCTCGTTCATCATCTTGGCGCTCGTCTGGTTCCGGGTGGGCTTTATCCCGGTTTTTACCTCGTTTTTGATCGTCTTCCCGATGATCTGGGCGAACGTGGAGCAGGGCATCGGCGGGACCGACCCCGCGCTTTTGGAGATGGCCCATGCCTTCCGGATGCCGCGGGGAAACCTGCTGGCGAAAATCTACGTCCCCTCCGTGAAGCCGTATTTTCTCGCGGCGGTCAACGCCGGCATGGGCATGGCGTGGAAGGCCGGGATCGCGGCGGAGGTCATCTGCTCCGCGCAGAGCTCCATCGGGGGCGCGCTCCACGACGCCAAAATCTATCTTGAGACGGAAAACTTGTTCGCGTGGACGTTCACGGTCATCTTGCTGAGCATCGCGCTCGAGAAGCTGTTTTTCCGCCTCGCCGAGTGGGAAGGGGGGCGCCGCGATGCCTGAATTCCGCAGCGTGAGCCTCTCCCTCGGCGGCCGCGCCATCTTGGAGCGTTTTGATTTTTCTTTGGAGGAAAAGACCCGCACCGCGATTTTGGGGACCTCCGGGTGTGGCAAGACGACGCTTCTGCGCCTCGCCGCGGGCCTCCAAAAGCCGGATTCCGGCGCGGCGGAGCCGTTTTCCGGAAAGCCGTCCTTTCTGTTTCAGGACGACCGGCTGGTCCCGTGGAGCGACGCGCTCGAGAATCTGACCATCCTCGGCATTCCGCAAGAACGCGCGAGGGAATACCTTGCGAAGGTCGGGCTGGCCGGCGAGGAAGGAAAGCTGCCGGAGGAGCTCTCCGGCGGCATGAAGCGCAGGCTCGCGGTCGCGCGGTGCTTTGCCTACGGCGGCGACGCGTTTTATCTCGACGAGCCATTGCAGGGCCTCGACCTCAAGACCGCCGGCGACGTGCTCGCCTTCATGGCCGGGGAACTCAGCGGGAAATCGGCCCTGCTGATCACGCACAACCCGGAGGAGGCGCTGGCGCTGGCCGACCGCGTGGTGATCGTGACGGGGCCGCCGCTGCGGGTGGTCTCGGACCGCCCGGCCTCCGCGTTTGAGGACCCGGACGAGCTCAAGGCCGCGCTCTCCGGAAAATAAACCGATATTTTTAACGAAAAGAAGGCGCCCTCCGATTCGGAGGGCGCCTTCTTTTCGTATGGAATCTTATTTGGGCAGGTTGCCGCGGTCGGTGTAGCTCGTGTGGAACAGCTTGTGGGCGATCCCCTCGCCGGGCCCGACGCCGATGTCCTTGTAGAACTCTTGGATCGCCGGGTTCTTGTGGCTCTGGCGGATCGGGCACTGCTGCGCGTCGATGATATAGGTCGCGGCGTTGCGCTTTTCGACCTTGACCCAGTCGCGGTAAGGGTTGCCGCCGCCGCCGATGCAGCCGCCGGGGCAGGCCATGATCTCGATGAAATGGTAGTCGGCTTTGCCGGCCCGGACGAGATCCATGATCTTTCTCGCGTTGGCGAGTCCCGAGGTGATGCAGACCTTGACGTCGAGATCGCCGATCGTGATGACCGCCTCGCGCGTGTCGCGGAAGCCGCGGACCTGCTTGAAGTCGATCACCTCGAGCGTTTTGCCCGTCAGGATCTCGTAGACGGTGCGGAGGGCCGCCTCCATGACGCCGCCGGAGGCGCCGAAGATCACGCCGGCGCCGGAGCCGAGGCCGAACGGGGCGTCGAACTGGGTGTCCGGCAGCTTTTCGAAGTCGATGTTGGCGGAGCGGATCATCTCGGCGAGCTCCTGCACGGTGATCACGCAGTCGACGTCCTGATAGCCGTCGCGTCCGAGCTCGGGGCGCTTGGCCTCAAACTTCTTCGCGGTGCACGGCATGACGGAGAGCGAGAAAACTTCCTGAGGCTGCTTGCCGAGTTTCTTGGAATAATAGGCCTTAATCAGCGCGCCGAACATCCCCTGCGGGGATTTGGCGGTGGAGAGGTGCGCGAGCTGATCGGGATACCACGTCTCGCAGAACTTGACCCAGCCGGGCGAGCACGAGGTGATCAGCGGCAGGCATCCGCCGTCCGTCAGGCGGTGCAGGAACTCCGTGCCCTCCTCCATGATGGTGAGGTCGGCGGAGAAGTCGGTGTCAAACACATAGTCGATGCCCATCATCTTCATGGCGGTGACCAGACGGCCGGTGGAAATCGTGCCGGGCGCCTCGCCGAGCGCCTCGGCGATGTTGACGCGGACGGCCGGGGCCACTTGGGCGACCACGGTGAGATTCTTGTTGGCGATGGCGTCCCAAGCGTCCTGCTTGTCGTCGTGGATGGTCAGGGCGGCCACCGGGCAGGCTTGGATGCACTGGCCGCAGGTGGTGCAGGCGGTCTCGTCCATCGGTCGGTCGTATTCGGTGGTCACATACGTCTCAAAGCCGCGGCCGACCTTCGTCAGCACGTTGCAGCTCTGGAAGTTTGTGCAGGCCCACGCGCAGCGGTCGCAGACGATGCACTTGGCGGGGTCGCGGGTGATGGAGACGCTGGAGAAATCCATGCCCTTGCCGCGCTCGTGGTACGGGAAGCGGATGTCGCGGGTGAAGCACATATCCGCGGCGACCTGCTGCAGCTCGCAGTTGTGGTTGCGGATGCAGTGCAGGCAGTCGTCGGGATGGTGGGCGAGGATCAGCTCAAGGATGTTGTAGCGGGCCTTGCGGACGCGCTCGGTATTCGTATGCACGACCATGCCGTCGCTGACCGGGTAGGCGCAGGCGGGCTGCAGAAGGCGCTGGCCCTCCACCTCGACCACGCAGATCCGGCAGTTCCCTTTGATGGACTGGTCGGGATGATAGCAGAGATGCGGGATGCGGATGCCGGCCTGATCGGCGGCGTGAAAGATGGTCGTACCGTTATCCACTTCAACGGTAATTCCGTCGATGGTTACCTTCGCCATTATTTGTTCCCCCTTTCGAGGAATTCGTTGCGGAAATACTTGATCGCGGAGACGAGCGGGGTCGGGGCGGCCTGGCCAAGCCCGCAGAGGGAGGCGTCCATCATCGTGGAGGAGAGATCCTCGATGGTGTCGAGGTCGGTCTCGGTGCCGACGCCGTCTTTAAACTTGCGGACCAGCTCGAGCAGGCGGTAGCAGCCCTCGCGGCAGGGCGTGCATTTGCCGCAGGACTCCTCCTCAAAGAACTCCATCAGGTTTTCGCAGAGATCCACGATATCCTGATCCTCGTCGATAAACATCAGGTCGCCGGCGCCGAAGTTGGCGCCCGCCTCGTTGCAGTCCTCGATGGACATCTTGGTATCGAGCTTATCCGGCCCGACGATCGGCCCGGAGGCCCCGCCGCACTGGATGGCTTTGAGCTTCTTGCCGTTCGGGCAGCCGCCGCCGACGTCCCCAAACAGCTCGCGCATCGTGATCCCGGTCTGGAACTCGTAGACGCCGGGGTTTTTGACGTTGCCGCAGAGGGTGAAGAGCTTGGTGCCGGTGGTTCCGGCGGTGCCGAGGGATTTGAAATAATCGGCGCCCATGCACAGGATCATCGGGATGTTGCACAGGGTCTCCACGTTGTTGATGACGGTCGGTTTGCCCCAGAGGCCCCGGACGCCCGGGAACGGCGGCTTAAATCTCGGCTCGCCGCGCTTGCCCTCGATGGACTCGAGCAGGGCGGTCTCTTCGCCGCAGACATAGGCCCCGGCGCCGGAGCGGATCTCGATATCAAAATCGAAGCCGGAATCCATAACGTTTTTGCCGAGGAAATGGCGGACCCTCGCGTCGTCGAGCGCCTTTTCCAAAATCTCTTTGATATAAGGATACTCGGCGCGCAGGTAGATATAGCCCTTTGTCGCGCCGACGGCGACCCCGGCGATGGCCATGCCCTCAAAGAGCAGGTGCGGGACCCCGGCCATCAGGATGCGGTCCTTGTTGGTGCCGGGCTCGCCCTCGTCGGCGTTGCAGACGATGTATTTTTGATCCGCGTCGGTGTTGCGGACAAAACTCCATTTCATGCCGGTGGGGAAGCCCGCGCCGCCCCTGCCGCGGAGATTGGAATCCTTGACGATCTGGATGACCCCGGAGGGGTTGGCAAGCGCGATTTTGAGGCCCGTATAGCCGCCCACGGTGGCGTATTCCGTCGCGCTCGTGGGGTTGAGCTTGCCGATGTTATAGGTTAAAAATTTATATTCTTCCATTCCTCTCACCCTCCTCAGCGATAGTTGGCGAGAACGCCTTTGACATCGGCGGGGGTCAGCGGGCCGTAGACCACGTCGTCGATCATGACGGCGGGGGCGCGGTCGCAGACGCCGAGGCACTCGCAGGTTTCAAGGGTAAACTTGCCGTCGAGGGTGGTATGTCCGCATTGGATGCCGAGCTCTTTTTCAAAAGCGTCGAGCAGGATCTTCGCACCCTTGACGTGGCAGGGGGCGCTGTGGCACATGCGGATGATATGATCCCCGCGCTCCTCCTTCGAGAACATCGCGTAAAAAGAGGCGACGCCGTAGATTTTGGAGCGCGGAATGTCCATCGCCTCGGAGACGACGGCGGCGACCTCTTCCGGAACGGCGTTTCCGGCGATCGGCTGGGCCTCGCGCAGCACCTCGATCAGCATGTCCTCGCGGCCCCGGTAGGGCGCGGCGAGGGCCGCGATCTTGGCGATGACCAACGGGTCGCCGGCTTTGGTGCAGCAATAAGAGTAATCGTTTGCCATAGGGAAAACTGACACCTCCGTAGTTGTTATTTCGGATTCTTCAGCCCCGCCGCTTTTTGAAAAAGCGGCGGAAAACAGCATTTTCCCGGTCCCCCGGAAAAACGCCGAGAACAGTATCCATCTAATTATATCTGAATATAGGGGGTTCCCGCTGCTTTCAATAGGTTCAAAAGAAGACCGCCCGGATATTTTAAGTTACCAAACAGGGAGCGGGGAATATTTGGCAACCATACCGGACAACCGGTGCAAAACGCCCGTTTTTCCGGCGCGGAAGGCGCCGCAAAATCCCCGGAAACCGCGTCCGTCCGCTATTTTCCGACATAAGTATACATTGTGCAGGGGCGTCCGCCCGTGCCGTAATCCATGCCGGACTCCACGCTGTTTCCGTTGACCAGATAGTTCATGTAGCGGCGCAGCGTAACCCGCGAAAGCGGGATCTCCGTGGAGATCTCCTCGATGGAGAGCGTCGCGCCCTTCTGTTTGCGCAGGAACGAGCAGATCATCTCGAGCGTCGCCGGCTGGATGCCCTTGTCGATGTACTGGGACGTCGCCTCCGGGATGCCGGCCACAAAAAACGAGTCGATGGACGCCTGCGTCAGCGTCTCGTAGGAGTCGAGCGCCTCTTTTCTGGCGATATACTTCGTCAGCGCGTCCTGAAACCGGGCGTAGTCGAAGGGCTTGATCAGGTAATCCACGAGGCCGAAGCAAAACAGCGCCGCCACCATGCGGGAATCCTTGACCGCCGTGACCATAATGACGTCCTGCAGGCCGCCCGACCTGCGCAGCTCCGAGAGGAATTCCGCCCCTGTCATGGACGGCATGTTGTAATCGAGCAGGATCAGGTCAACGGAATGCGTCCTGAGAAATTCAAAGGCCTCCCCGCCGCCGGAGAATACGCCGGCGACGCTCAGTTTCGCATTGTGCTCCACATAGTTCCGGTCGATCTCCGCAACCATGGGGTCATCCTCCACAATCATGACGCGGTACATTTCTCCTCATCCCTTTCTTTTTGCAGACTATTAAAACTTCGGAAACACCAATTGTATATTTTAAACCTTTTTAAAGAAAAGTCAATCATATAAAACATTTGAAAACAGAAAAAAGACAGAAAAAGGCAAATTTTAAGGAAAGATCGAAAAAAACGCGGCCCGCGCGAAAAAAGGCGGCCGCTTAGCCGTAAAAAGAGCCGCCGGACCCATGGCCCGGCGGCTCTTTTAAACTCGTTTTTTGCGGGCGGAAACTCCCGCGTCGGCTTTTTGGGGCATCTTTCGGGAACTTCCGGCTGCCCGTGCTCGCGGTCTTTACGCTTTCGCCCGGGGGACGGCGGGAAACCCACGCGGCGGCTTTGCGGGAGCTGCTCCGGGGACTTCCGGCCGCCCGTGCTCGCGGTCTTTACGCCTTCGCGCAGGGGGCGGGCGGGAAACCCCAAGACAGCGGCGGGCGATCAGCGGATCTGCCCGTTGCCGTAGACCACATATTTGACGGAGGTCAGCTCCTCCAAGCCCATCGGCCCTCTGGCGTGGAGCTTTTGGGTGGAGATGCCGATCTCGGCGCCGTAGCCGAACACGCCCCCGTCGGTAAAGCGGGTGGAGGCGTTGACGTAGACGGCGGCGGCGTCCACCCGCCGGACAAATTCCTGAGCGGAGGTGTAGTTTTCGGTCACGATGGCCTCGGAGTGCTTCGTCGAATACTTATAGATGTGGTCGGTCGCCTCGTCGAGGGAATCCACCACCCGGCAGGAGATGGCGTAGTCCAAAAATTCCTTGGCGTATTCCTCCTCGCCGGCGGGCAGCACCGATTCGCCCAAGATCCGGCGGGTCTCGTCGCAGCCGTACCAGACGACGCCCTTGACGTCGAGCCGCTGTTTGGCGAGGGGCAAAAACCGCTCCGCGATCTCGCGGTGCACGAGCAGGCTCTCGGCCGCGTTGCAGACCGAGGGGCGGGAGGTCTTGGCGTTAAACAGGATTTCCACCCCTTTGGCGAGATCGGCGTCCTTGTCGATATACACATGGCAGTTGCCCGTCCCGGTCTCGATGATCGGCACGGTGGCGTTCTCCACCACCGATTTGATGAGGCCCGCCCCGCCGCGCGGGATCAGCACGTCGAGGTAGCCGTTGAGTTTCATCATCTGGGCGGCGGATTCCCGAGAGGTATCCTCGACAAGGCAGATGAGGTTGGGATCGAGGCCCTCGGCGCCGAGCGTCTCCCGCAGCAGGTCGACAAGGCAGATGTTGGAGTGAATCGCC